>OCOJ01033160.1_pt2 | contig 10752 bp, 15 predicted proteins | sample 1539251 | NCBI WGS metagenome assembly OCOJ01 (sample SAMN01911457, study PRJEB22624) | soil metagenome | biome: Soil | place: Malaysia | collected 2012-04-30 | depth RA_metagenome m
GGGGACCTGCTGGTCTTTGGCGTGTCTGTGAAAGACGACCCTGAACGGGTCAGGAGCATGCTCGGGTATGTCCCCCAGAGCGTCTCGGTGGACGCGAACCTGTCGGCCTACGAGAACCTGCTCATCTTCTCGAAGCTCTTCTTCGTAAGCCGCAAGGACCGGAAAGCGAGGATACGAGAGGCCCTCGACTACATGGGCCTTGGGGACAGAGCCGATGAGCTGGTGAAGAACTACTCAGGGGGCATGATGAGGCGTCTCGAGATCGCGCAGACGCTGGTCAACAGGCCCAGAATGCTGTTTCTCGACGAGCCGAGCATAGGGCTGGACCCGAACTCGAGGAGGGATGTCTGGAGGAGCGTCCTCCAGCTGCGGGAGCAGTACGACACTACCATATTCATCACCACTCACGACATGGCGGAGGCCGACGCTCTCTGCGACCGCCTCGCCATCATGGATGAGGGTCGAATAGCCGCCTCGGGGACTCCCCAATCGCTCAAGAGGTCAGTGGGAGGGGACGTGCTGACTGTAGTCATGTCCGAAGCAGCAGACCCTCCCCCCATTCCGCCAGACCTGGGGATGCTATCCTACAGAGATGGCAAGACGCTGGAGATAATCGCGGAGAACGGCGACGAGGCAGTCCCGAAGGTGGTAGGCCTCATGAACTCGCACGGAGTGGGCATCGATTCGATCTCCACACGCCGTCCGGGGCTCGACGACGCTTTCATGAAATACACCAAGCGGAAGCTCAACGAAGTCCAGGCAGCTTCGGACGCGCGCTCCGCCAGAAGGTCATTCACGAGGCATGCAGGATGAACGCCTGGAGATTCTTCTCGAGTTCCCTTACGGTGGCGGAGATGGAGGCCAGGCGGATCAGGCACGATCCGTCAGAACTCTTCACCCGCGCCGTCCAGCCCGCCCTGTGGATTTTGATCTTCGGAGAGGTCTTCGCATCCATAAGGGCGGTCAACACCGGCCCCTACACATACCTGCAGTTCATCGCGCCAGGCGTCCTGGCCCAGTCCGTTCTGTTCATCGCGATATTCTACGGCATAACCGTGGTCTGGGAGAGGGATGTCGGCCTCCTGACAAAGCTGCTCTCCACCCCTTCTCCGAGCTCGGCCATAGTCGTGGGCAAGTCGCTCGCTGCTGGAGTCAGAGGCGCCTGCCAGGCCCTCATGATCTTCATACTCGCGCTTGTGATTGGGATCAACCTCCGGCTCGACCCGCTTGACGTGATAGGGGTGTTCATTGTCGTCGTTCTGAACGCCATGTGTTTCTCGAGCCTCTCGATGCTCCTGGCCTCCTTCCTGAAGACCCGCGACAGGATGATGGGGATTGGACAGGCGATTACTATGCCGCTCTTCTTCGCGAGCAACGCGATATACCCCATTTCTCTGATGCCTTCTTGGCTGCAGGGCATCGCGCGTGTCAACCCGCTCAGCTACGTCGTGGACGCCCTCAGGGCGCTCCTACTTTCGGGTGACTACAGCCAGCTTCCCGTCGACCTTCTCGTGGTGGTCGCTTCCACCGCTCTCTTCTTGGCTGCGGCCTCGGTCGCGATCCGGCGGCTCTTGGAGTGAATTCACAATTGATTATTGTGCTTCTATACTTTCGGGGCATTCCAATAGTGTAATTCGAGAATCGATAAATCTGAAGTCCTGCCTGGAACTCACAGGTGAGAAAAGAAGAATGCAATCAGCAATTTCGGCCGAGCGGACTAGGTACCCGGCCGGCGAGCCCTCCCCCGTCATCCCGCAGGGCGGCCTGAGGCTGCTTCTGGCGCTGTTTCCATCCAACCAGGTGGAGGCGGACACTCTTCGAAGCAGGCTGAACGTGGGAGACGCGGAGTACAGATCAATTCTGAACGCGCTCCAGCGCCAGTACCTGGTCGATGTCGTGTCAGGACTCGAGGGAGAAGAGGTCCACGAGACCCTTCGCCTAACGGAGCACGGGGAAGACGTTCTGACGCGGCTGATGGAAAGGACCTACGAACTTCCAGAATAGAGCCAGACTACCACAACCCGCTTTGTTGTTCTTACGATTGGTCAGATGACCTGGGGCTCTTTGACCGTAAGGTCGATGGCGATCTCAGAGATGTCTGAGCCGTACTCGGCTACCCTTCTCACGTTCTCGAGCATGAGCTTGACCGACGCCAGCTGCTCCGCAACCATTTTCGCGTTGAAGATGCTGCCCGCGAGCTTCTCCTCTATCTGAACCACTTCATCTGTCTTCGAAATGGTCTCCTCTGCGAGCTTCGTGTCCAGCCTCAGCAGCGACGTGATCGAGTTCTCGAACACCCTGCGCGAGAGCATTCCCATTTCCTGCACTTTCTTCAGGCTTGCTTCCGGAATGGTGCCCACGCTCCTCCCCAGCTGGGCTATCGATACCGCATGGTCGGCAACTCTTTCTGCGCTCTTCACGGCCAATCTGTATCCCAGCAGGTCCCGCGCCGAGTTGAGGCCAATCTCTTGGATGACCGAGCGGTCTCTAGCCGCGATGTTGAGCTGGCGGAGTATGAAGTGGTAGAACCGGTCAACTTCGTCGTCTCTCTCTGCCACCTCTTCGCCCAAGGCGCTGTTGCGCCCCTCCAAGGCTGTGACGGCGTCTGTAACCATGCCTGCTGCAATGATCGACATCCTTTCGACGGCCTTCTTTAGCGGCANCTTCTTCGCCCAGGGCGCTGTTGCGCCCCTCCAAGGCTGTGACGGCGTCCGTAACCATGCCTGCTGCAATGATCGACATCCTTTCGACAGCCTTCTTGAGCGGCAGGTCGATGTACCCCGAAAGGCACTGGGTCAGCATCCCGGTCGAGGACTCCTCGATGACCTCGACACCAACCAGCTTCTTCCGGATCCCCTCCCTGATGAAGGTCCTTAGGGACGCGTCGTAGCGGCCCGACGTTATGCGGATAATGTCATAGCCGGCCAAGTAGTACGAGATGAACTGGCGCAGAAGAGAGTCTCTGTCCATTCCCTGAGAAACGGTGATCAGGGCTTCGGACTTCGGCGTCTCTCTTATGTCCNTTCCGGGGAACAATCAACAAGGACGAGTCAGGCTGCGCGATGACGGCCACAGCGTCCTTGGGCTTGAGGCCAACATCATTCACCCAAGTCTTAGGGAGTGAGACAACGAAGCTGTTCCCCCCCGTGACCTGAACCTTTCTGAACTCCAACGAGCCGTCTCTATATTGCCAATATATAATCACTACCATCCGCTATATCTCCAGTCGGCCGCCAAAATATGGCCCTGAACTTGGGAATTCCCGGGCTATTCAGCAGGATGGACTCTCGGGGTCGATCTTGGGGCACGTCGTTCGGGAATGAAGAGTCCCTCTCCCGCTTCTCCAGGTATTGGTTTTCTATATGCAATAGTAAGCCCAATAGAATAATTCGGACACCCATATATCAGGTATGAGCGGGCCTAGCATCGAAGATGAAATACTCTAAGTCTGGTGTAAGTACAGCCACTTGGGGCTTGGCTATTGTCCTTGTCATCGTCGTTATCGCGGCGGGAGCGTACATCGCCACGACCGGCGGTGGTAAGACGACCGTAACCGAATCTGCCACAGTGACACAGACGAACACACAGACCAATACCCTCACCAACACTCTCACGAACACCCTCACGAACACGGCCACTTCAGTTTCCACAGTCACCTCGGTCTCGACGGCTACATCAGTGTCCACCGCCACCTCGGTCTCGACGGCTACATCAGTGTCNCACCGCTACAGCCGCGCCATATGTGCCACCAGCTGGTTCGATCAGCATCACAGCCGGTGGTTCAACCTTCGTTAACCCGATCATGCAGGTCTGGGTTTCAACCTATGACGGCCTAACGGCCTCGAGCGCCAATCCTCTTACTGTCAACTACCAAGCAATCGGGAGCTCCGCGGGCCAGCAGGGCCTGTTCACCAACACCCTATCCTACGCCGGAAGCGACGCTCCGGTTTCGGCAGGACAGCTCGCGCCTTACGCAAGCGACGGCCCACTGCTTCAGATTCCTGAGTCTCTCGGAGGAGTTGCAATTTTCTACAACCTGCCCGGCATCACTACCAGCATCAACCTCAATGGCCCAGTCCTAGCGGGCATCTATAACGGCACCATAACGACTTGGAATGATCCTAGAATCCAGTCGCTCAACAGCCTCGTTACTCTACCGAACCAGCCGATCGCTCCGGTTCACAGATCCGACGGTAGCGGGACTACGTATGCGCTTACCAGCTACCTTGCAACACAGTCTCCAAGCTGGAAGTCGACCATTGGAGTTGGGACTTCCGTCGCCTGGCCGACCAGTGAGCTTGCTGGCAAGGGAAGCAGTGGAGTTGCAGGAGTTGTGTCCACGACTCCGTTCTCCATCGGCTACGCAGACAGCTACTACGCCTTCAACAACAAACTGCTGGCAGCAAACGTAGAGAATGCAGCAGGCAACTTCATCCAGCCCAGCGTGAGCGCGTTCTCGGCAGCCGCAGCCGCCTTCTCCACTCAGCTCAGCACCAATGCCACAGCCGCAATTGTAAATCCACCGGCCTCCGCTTCCACCGCGTACCCCATCTCGACGTTCACGTATCTCCTCGTTTGGAAGAACCAAACCAACGAAGTGAACGCCTGGGCGATGGCCAACTTCTTCGCTTGGATCGTCAACTACGGGCAGACATACAGCTCGACGTACTACTATTCGCCGCTCCCGCCGGCAGTTGCGGCACTCGACCAGCAACTGATTTCGCAAATCAACTTCAACGGACAGACGTTCACCAATCCGTGAATGCCTGTCCTCCACACTTTATTATCGAAGAGTTAAACCTACCATGCCCAACCACTTCGCCGAGATGCGCGGGCGGCATGCGTATGGCGATAGCATCTTCCGGGTCCTCGTCATTTGTTTCGGCTCGTTTCTGGTAATTCTCCTGGTTCTGTATTTCATCGAGATAGGGAATAGCTCGCTCGATTCAATAGGCAAATTCGGCTTCTCGTATCTCACGGGCAGCGTCTGGAATCCACCAAAGGAGATATTCGAGGTTTTCCCCGAGATCGGAGGGACGCTCATCTCGTCAGCCATCGCTCTTCTGATCGGTGTCCCCATCAGCCTGGGTGTGGCGGTGTTCCTCTCCGAGATGNTTCCTCTCCGAGATGTCCAGCTACAGCGTTCGGACAGTGGTCGGGTCGGTCGTTGAACTTCTTGCAGCAATTCCAAGCGTAGTGTACGGTTTCTGGGGGCTGGCGTTCTTCGTGCCTGTCTTCATGAGGCCGCTAGAGCACACTCTTCAGGATGTTCTTGGCTTCATACCGCTGTTCCAGGGCAGGATAACGGGCTACGACATGCTCAGCTCCGGAGTGGTCCTTGCGATAATGATCATCCCCATAGTGGCGTCCATTTCGCGGGAAGCGATGCTGGCCGTACCTAATTCTCAGAGGGAGGCCGCCTACGCCTTGGGCGGGGCGAAGTCGGAAGTGATCAACACGGCGGTGTTCGGATATGCCCGGTCAGGAATTGTCGCCGCCGTATTCCTCGGTTTCGGAAGGGCTCTGGGAGAGACGATGGCAGTCACCATGGTGATTGGGAATTCGCTTCAGCTCAAGACTTCGCTCTTCCAACCTGCCCAGACCTTGGCCAGTCTTATAGCGAACTCCTACGCCGAAGCCACGGGAGCAGTTGCTCTCTCCGCAATAATCGAGGCCGGACTTGTGCTGCTGATCATATCACTGGTGGTCAATGTGGGTGCTCGAATGATTCTTCGGAGAGTAATCAAGAAGGGTGCACAGTTGATTTGAATCTACGTAGAAGGATTGTCAACAGGGTCTGGCTGGGTCTCGCAGTCGCTGCCGTCGTGGTCGCCTTGCTCCCTCTTGCAAGCATAATATACTATGTCACCGTGCGTGGCATATCGTCGATAAGCTGGAGCTTCCTGACCGAAAACCCATCGGCCACGGGCGTAGGGGGTGGAATAGCAAATGCTCTTCAGGGCTCCCTCATCGTAATACTGCTCGCCAGCGCCATCGGCATCCCGATAGGACTTCTTTCGGGCATTTTCGTCGCAGAGTTTGGCACTGGTCGATATGCAGAAGTCATCCGTTTTCTCGCTGATGTCCTGGCCGGAATTCCCTCGATCGTGACCGGCATCTTCGTGTATACCCTCGTCGTCCTGGGGCTGCATGGCTTCTCGGCATTCGCCGGGGGAGTTGCACTCGGCTTCATCGAAATCCCCATAGTCTCGAACACCACAAGCGAGGCACTGAAGCTCGTCCCGAATTCTCTGAGGGAGGCCTCCTCCGCTCTGGGGATCAGGAAGTGGCGGACGACGATACTCGTGATGATGAACTCGCTCAGCGGGATAGTGACGGGAATTCTACTGGCGACCGCAAGAGTCCTGGGTGAAACGGCCCCCATGTTGCTCACTGCCTTCGGTAGCTACAGTGGCTTCACTGGGCTCTTCAATCCGGTGATGGTGATGCCCTTGCTCATATTCCAGGACGCCGTATCGGGGACTCCCTCTTTGGTGCAGCAGGCTTGGGGAGCGAGTTTCATCCTGCTTATAACGGTCCTGGGAATAAACGTCTTGGTGAGGTTTGCCACAAGAGGGAGGATTCGGTATGCGCAGTGAGGCTCGAGTCACCGACGCCGCGCCGCTGGATTCTGCCATGCCGAGAGATAGTGAGGTGAGCGCTGGCAAGTCAATCATTCAAGTCCGGGGCTTGAACGCGTGGTATGGGTCCCAGCAGACTCTCAGCGGGGTCAACATCGACTTTCAGGCCAACCGGGTCACTGCAATAATCGGTCCTTCCGGGTGCGGCAAATCCACACTGGTCCGCTGCCTGAACAGGCTTCACGAACTCGTTCCAGGAGCGAAGCTGACCGGGAGCATACTCCTCGACGGCATGGACATCTACAGCCCCAACATAGATCCTGTGGACGTGAGACGAAGAATAGGGATGGTCTTCCAGAAGCCCAACCCCTTCCCCAACATGTCAATCCGCGACAACGTGGTGGCTGGCCTCAAGCTTACGGGCATTAGAGACAAGAAGCGGCTCGACGAGTTAGCGAAGAGCAACCTCGAGAAGGCCTTCCTCTGGGACGAGGTCAAGGACAAGCTCGCGAACTCGGGTGCGAGCATATCCGGCGGTCAGCAGCAACGCCTTTGCATCGCCAGGGCCCTGGCTGTCGAGCCAGAGGTTCTCCTCATGGATGAGCCCTGCTCTGCCCTGGACCCAACGGCGACGGCCAAGATTGAGCAGCTGATAACTGCTCTAAAGAAGCAGTACACAGTGATAATTGTGACCCACAACATGCAACAGGCTTCGCGCGTTGCCGACTACACGGCCTTCATGTACCTGGGCAAGCTGATTGAGTTCGACGAGACGGCCGTCCTGTTCGAGACACCGAAAGAAGAACTGACTGAAAGGTACATTACCGGGAAGTTCGGGTGAGGCGTGGTTCATGCCCAGACTAATGGACATGGGACTGGAGAAGCTCAACGCACTTCTGCTCGAGATGGCAGCCATCTCCGAGAGGTCAGTCGCCACCGCCATCGAGGCATACGAGAAGGGGGAGAAGGGCGCAGGCGTCAAGGAGACCTCGAAGCAGCTCAGGAACTTACACCATCAGGTAAGCGAGCTCTCCATGGAAATAATTGCGCGCTACCAGCCCGTGGCGTCCGACCTTAGGTTCATCAAGGCGTGCTTCGAGATTTCGTACGGATTCTTCAGGTACGGCAGGTATGCGCGCGACATNCGTCGAGGTTCTGGAAATACTCGGAGACCTGTCCTCGTGCGACCACAAAGCAGTGGTCGAGACAGCCGAGAAGACCCAGGAGATGATCAGAATGAGCATCGACGCCTTCGCTCGGCGGGACGTGGAGCTGGCCAGGAAGATATCCAACGCGGACGACGTGGTCGACGCCCGCTACAGGGAGTACCTTCGCAGGGTGTTGAGCCGGTCGACGGACCTCAAGTGCTCCCTGTCGGCAACACTAATCCTGAGGTACCTCGAGCGCATCTCCGACCACGCGACTTACATCGGCGACTCGGTCGTGTACATAGTCACCGGCGTGGAGCCCCCCGTCTAGCGGGAACTAGGATGTCTTGATCACCTTGGTGGTCCTGGGGCTCGGGAGGACCGCTATGCGGTCCCTCGTGTCGACCTTCACACCCCTCCTGTCCCACCCCAAACCGTAGAGCCGCGCGTCCACAGGTCTGTCTATCCTCAGCTCGATCCTGCACCCCCAGGGCACGGTGTACCTCAGCGGGTGCTCGTCCGAACCAGACCTCTCTGTGTACGTTGGGAGTATGTGACAGATTCCGATCTGGTCCTCACCGAGGTGCGTGTGGCCCCCCGCTATCAGCTCGTCACCACCCCTGACCTTGTCGGGGTATGAGAAGTACCCTGTGGCCCCAGCGCTGGTCGAGATGACTACCCCGTCGCCTATCGCGGATTCCTTGATGGGGGGCCGGGTCCCCTTCACTTCCAGGTGGTATCTGACGCAGTTGCTCTCCGCTCCCCGCTGGAGATAGACATCTGTGAATACGTCCCCGAGCGACCGACCGTCCTTGAATACCTCGAGCCGCTTGTACTCCAGGACCTCGTACCCTCCCTCGGCCAGTTTGGAGAGCAGCGGGACGAGTTCGTCGAAGTCCACTTCGGCCAGATAGGCCTTTGAGCCCGTCGGCCTGCTCGACTTCACTCCGACGAACAGGAGAGGGATCGACTCGTTGCGGCCGAACTCGCTGAAAACCCCATCCCCGCCAACGACTATGCCTATGTCCGCTCGACGGGCTGATGTCTTCACCCCCGCTTCGGAAAGGACCCTCTTCACCTCCTCGTAGGGGACCTTAGGCCTGTATGGATCCAGCAGGACTTTGGCCTTCAATCTCCGCCCAACCGCACTTCTCGGGGACGTTCATTTCCCTTTCTCAGGGATGAATTCCAGCATGCTGCTATCCCTGCCGTCGCCCTTCTTCCCTTCAATGAAGTTGGTCGCCCTTTCCCTTGCTTCATCCTGCCTGGGCGAGGAGACCCCTAGCATCTCCATCATCCGCAGCGAGTTCTCCACCGCGAAACCCCTGAAGTGGTTGTTGAAGTAGCCGAACGTCTTCTTCACTGCCCCCGCCACCTCCTTCACCTTTGGAACCCAGTTTTCAAGTTCCCGCTCGCTGTACCTGTAGTTGTACCAGGGCCTTGTCCCCCTGCCATGCCACCGGACGAAGGCGAAGTCCGCTGTCAGAATGGTATCCGGAGGGAGAAGCGGTTCATCCACAATCACGTTCGCCACGTTGCGACTCCTCAGGAGCGACCACGCGTCCTCCCGCAGCCATGATGGGTGGCGGAATTCGACGGCGAACATTACGTCCTCGGGTATGATTCCCAGAAAGCCCTTGAGACTTTCGAAGTCCTCGTCGTAGGTGAAACTGGGCGGGAGTTGAACTAGCACTGGTCCAAGCTTCCCGCTGGCGATCAGTGGCTTCATGAGGCTCAGAAACCGGGTGAGGTCGCTCTCCACGCCCTTCCCGAGGTCCAGGTTCTTGTCGTGGGTGATCTCCTGCGGCAGCTTCGCTGAGAAGACGAAGTTGTCTGGGGTGTACCTGGACCATCCCATGACCAGTCCCTTGGCGGGATAGGCGTAGAATGTGGAATCGATTTCCGCAGTTCCGAACACCTTGGAGTAGAATGACAGCTTGTTCGTGCTGGACGTAGGATAGAACACGCCTCCCCATTCGCTGTACGACCAGCCCGAGGTGCCTATGGCCAGCTCTCCCATGTTGCAGGAATGGTTGCAGGCCCTTCTGAATTTAAACGATAGCCCCTAGAACGCCGGCACCCAGCCCGGTCGAGCAGACCACGTCGCGAGAGCGTCGTGGGCGTGTATGGACTCGAAACACCTCCCGCTTACGAACAGCGCGTTCGGGAACCGCTTCACGCACTCCCTCACGAGGTCTTCTGCGAACCTCGGATGCTCCTGCGCTTCGAGTATCTTCTTCGCCTCTTCGACCCGTTTCATCTCCTCAACAGGCACTGCCGAGAAGCACTCCTCGATTCTCTCAATCATGGCCCCCAAATCCAGAGCCTTCGCGCTCTTAGTGACGAGCGTCAGCTCCGCCCGCTGCATGTGACCGATACCTATCATCTTCTTGCTGCATGGGCAGGCCGTGATTCCCTGGACTACGAACCTGTAGGTGAGCGCCCCCCTCTCCGTGGCGTGAATCGTGACCTTGGCGAACTGGTCCGAATATGGCAGGTCAAACGAGCAGGTGAGTTCGGAGCCAGGCTGGGTCCGGTTCACTTCTTCGCAAATCCACCTCAGCCACTTCACTATGCTCCCAGACTTGCGGCTCGAAGCAGCGCGTACAAGCCTGCTCATGTGGACGCCTCTGTGCAGCCTGGTTGAAGTCTGGATGTCCAAGCTGACCGGGAGACTCAGGGTCCCGTTGGAATACATCACCCGCAGGTTGGAAACACCTGCGTTGACTACCACCTCCGACGGTTCCTGCTGGACATCAACAGTGGTGTCGATGAACTGCGGCCTCTGGGCCGATTTGCCCTCCTCCGCGCTTGCCAAGCGTTGCCTGCCCGTCGGGCTCCTTACTTTAAGACTTTCTACGCGCAGAGACGTCTTTGGGAGTTCTGGGGTCCGCGGGATCAGGAATCCCGGCAATCAAGAAGTTCCTCCTCCTCGAGCGGCATCCGTCGCAGCTCCAGCAGGGCACCTTCCCTTCTCGGTGGCAGCTCCAGGTGAGCTCCAGAGGGACCCGAAGACTGGCGGC
>OCOJ01774961.1_pt1 | contig 10752 bp, 14 predicted proteins | sample 1539251 | NCBI WGS metagenome assembly OCOJ01 (sample SAMN01911457, study PRJEB22624) | soil metagenome | biome: Soil | place: Malaysia | collected 2012-04-30 | depth RA_metagenome m
CCTACCTCGTTGCCCATGACAAGCCGATTTCGAAGACGACGGCGGACCTCCTACTGGAAGAGTCGCTCACGCTCGACGATGTGGTGATAAGGGACTGCAGGGAGAACCTGGATGTCGTTCCCGCGGACGTCAGCCTGAGCGCCTGCCAGATCAAGCTCGCCAACGACATCGGCATGCAGTTCAAGCTCAAAAGGAAACTGAAAGCACTTACTGAGGGGAGTTCCGTCTACGACTACGTCTTCATCGACACTCCCCCCTCGTTGGGCCTGCTCACGGTCAACACCCTGACGGCGGCAAGCCGGGTGATCATACCCATCCAGACCCAGTATCTGGCCATGGAAGGCGTGGTTCAGCTTGAGGAGACGGTCCGGAAGGTAAGGGAGGACATAAACCCAGGGCTGGACATCCTCGGGGCCGTACTTACCCTGTACGACCGAAGAACCCTGATCTCGAGGGAAGTCGAGGCGAAGGTGAGGGATGGGTTTGGCGGAAGGGTCTTTTCTACGGTGATACCCGTCAACGTGAGACTGGCGGAAGCCCCGAGCCATCACAAGTCCATATTCGAGTACGACCCGGAGTGCAACGGCGCCAAGGCCTACCGGGAACTGGCCAAGGAGATTTTGGGATGCCCGGACGCCTAGGAGACGATCCCCTTTCCAGGAAGAGGTCGTCTTCCAAAAAAGATGCTCATTCGGCCCCGTCTGGACTCCTCCCACCGCAGACCTCGCACAACGACGTCTTTTTCCGTAGAAGGACTGAAGGTTCTTCCTCGAAACCTGAAAGCGCCCCTGGCGAGCAATCGTCTGGTCTCGGAGAGGAAACGAACGTCGACGAGAGACCAGAGATCACCGAAATCGCCGATCTCGTGAGGACAGCTCAGGTCGCAAAGAGCACAGAGGGGGCAAGTCAACTCGTGGGGCCTGCGCCTATGGATGATCCAGTCCATCTTCAAGCCGGAGAACGGGTAGAAACGACCGAACAGACGCCTCAGGCGGTTCCAGAGCCTGCCGTCAACCTTGAGCCTCCAACTCCGGTGAATGTAGAGCCAGCTGCTCCCGCTCCGAGTCAACCTACGTCAGAACCTCAGAAGGGCGAAGGCTTCTTCAAGCGACTCTTCGGAAGATTCGGAAAGTAGCTGCCAACCGCACCCTGTATTCGTGGCCGTCTACGTAGGCGCACAGGTCGAATCAGCCGTTGTTCCAGGGAACGCGTAAAAGGGGTCCTAACCGGCGAGCGCCCACATGGTTTCGAGCAAGTTTTCTGTTGCAGTTGTGGTGTCAGACGGTAAGAAGTCCGCGAAGTGGTTCAAGGAGAAGGCCGGATTGAAGACGTCGGCGCATGGCCATTGGGTGTTGGTCTGGCCCGAAGGGGCGACCACGAGAATCCACCTCTGCGAAGGCAAGCCAGAACCGGGCAACACAGGGATCGCGTTCTACGTGAAAGACCCGTTTAAGGTTGCGGAGGAGATGAGGGGCAAAGGGGTGAGGTTCACCCGCCCAGTGAAGAAGGAAGACTGGGGGGTGAATGGGATGTTCGCCGACCCCGACGGGAACGAATTCTGGCTCATCCAGGGAGCAGGGCCCTAGGTCCATGGCTGCATAAGGGAAACCCAAAGAGTTACTGGCTCTCTGAAAGGCGTCCGGGCAGAGTTCAAGAGAAGGGATCGCTAGAAAACGGCGCAGGCGAGCTTTTGCAGAGCCAGACCCGATTCACCAACACTGCCCTAGCCAAGTGGCTTGTTCCCTATGTGGTCGTCGCATCGCTTCAGTACCAATTCACGAAGGATGGGCTCACCTATGCGTCGCCCTTCGTCCTGATGACATTCAGGTACGTCCTCACAGGCGTCGCCTTTTACCTTCTCGGGGGAAGAAAGATTGCGATTGATCGCGACGCCCTGCTAGTCGCCTGTTTCTCGTCAGCAAGCACCCTCCTCTGGGCGGTCGGCCTCAGTTACGTTTCGGCAGGTGATTCTGCCGTATTGAGCTATACGATGCCCCTCTTCTCAATTCCCATCGCATTCGTCGTCATCAGGGAGAAGGTCCTGTTTCGTGAACTGATGGGAGCGCTTGTCGGATTCAGCGGCGTAGTTGTTTATTCTCTCACCCTTAGCCACGGCTCGCAACCTGCAGGCGCCCTGTTCACGCTGGTCGGTGCAGTCTTCTGGGCTGCGTACAGCGTGTACTATCGGAAGCTCAGAAGCAGGGATCCGATCCCCCTTCTCACGACCCAGTTCCTTGTCGGGTCGATACCTGGCGTCGTCGGTTCCCTGTTCTTTCCTCAGATCTCACCTGGAATCAATCTGCTGGTTGACCTCGTCTACATCGTTCTCTTCAGCGGCGTGGTCCTGTTCATCCTCTGGAACGGGCTCCTAAGGCGTGGACGTGTTGGCCGGATCACAACCTTAGCATTCGCCGTCCCCGCTATGACGATTCTCATCGACTCCGTACGGACGCTCACTTCGCCAAGCTTCCTGGCCATGCTCGGGGGAGTCATGATGTTCATTGGGGTATTCGTGGCGAATTGGAGCAGAGACTCGGGAGGGACAGGAGAGGACTCAAGGCTGTGAACGGCCTCTGACGACTGTTCATGGCTGTCTTTCCATTCCTGGCCGATTCAAACCCTTAAGAGAAACGCCGAAGAGTACTTCACGATGAAGGTACAGGTCACCAAGACATACAAGGTTTCCAAGACATTCAGGGCGCCGCTGGGCTTCTGTTACGCGTGGTGCACAGACTTCCGCGAAGACGACAACAAGATGACAGGCTCGAAGACAAGGCGCCGCTTCCTCGAGCGATCTCCCCATAGGTTCGTCTGGATATCCACCTACAAGGAGGGCGGGAAGACGGTGGAGGGAGTCCGGGCCGTGTGGCTCAAGCCGCCAGATGGCTGGCATCTGGACTCGTGTGGTGACGGAAGAGAAATCGGAGATTACAAGCTCACGCAAGCGGGAAGGCAGACCCGGCTTGACATGACCTTCCAAGTGACCTACGATGACCCGAAGAAGGCAGAGGGTGTTCGAGAGTGGGTGCGGGGTTCAAAGCGGGAATGGGACGCGTTTGGGAGGTACCTTGAAGCAGCCTACAAGGCCTCCGCTGGGAAGAGTTCGGACAGGTAGATGCACTCGATCGTCCGTTCGCCCTTATCGAGGGCATCCATGGATGGTGCCGCGCCCCATGACCAGGCTACATCTTCGCTTTTTCAGCCTGGCGAAAGCAGCTTTCCTGACCTGATGACGTAGAGTACGTTCTCTGGAGCCAGGGCCTCTATGTCTGCTACGGGATTCCCCTTGACCACGAGAGCGTCCGCCCTGAGGCCTTCCTTTAGCATGCCGCTGTTCTCCAAGCCGAGGCACTCTGCCGCCCTGGATGTCGCGGCGACCAGCGCTTCCCCGTTCCCCAGGAACTTCGCCTCGGCCGCTATCTCCTCGTAGTTCCTGCCGTGGGGCCTGGCCGCGTCCCCGACTATGTCCGATCCCATTACCACCTTTACCCCGTGCTCCTTCGCTATCTCCATGTCTTCGGAGAGGTGGCGCTTCACCAGTTCGTTGTACCTGTTTTTGTAGGCCGGGTCGCTGTAGGTTACCAGGGTCGGGACATAGTATATCCCATTCTTCGTTATCTCGCCGGCTATCCTCGAAGTGAGGCCCAGCCCATGTTCGATGGAGTCAACCCCTGCCTCGACAACGTTGTCGAGGGCTTCCTCGCCGTAGGCGTGAGCGGCCACCTTGAGGTCCAGGCGCCTCGACTCGTCGACGATGGCCTGGATCTCTTCCTTCGTGAAGTTGGGCTTGATCCTCCCTCCCCTGGAGAAGGCTCCCGAAGCGTAAAACTTCACAACCTTCCCACCGTCCCTGGCTACCTTCCTGACCGCCCTGCGGCACTCCCATGGGCCGTCGCAGAAGTAAGTGTACGACGCAAGTTGCTGGGCGATTTCGAGTGGGAAGGCAGGTGGATCGTCGTCCTCCCCGGTTTGGGCGAGCGCCCTCGAGCAAGAGACGACCTCTGGGCCCTCGATTGAGCCTTCGGCGACCGCCTGAGCAAGGTGCACCCCTCCCTTGGTCCCCAGCTCTCTCACGGCTGTGAAGCCGGATCGCAGGAGCCTTCTCAGGTCGCCTGCCCCTCGGAGCACTGCAAGGGTGTCGGGGACCGAGGCCCAGCTCGTCACCCCTTGGCCCTTCGAGGAGTAGAAGTGGACGTGGGCATCTATCAGCCCGGGGAGGATGGTGCCATCTTCGAGCTCGAGTTTCTTGGCACCTTCGGGTTCCTCCAGCTCTCCCCTCTCGCCGAACCCAATGATGACCCCCCTCTCTGTGTCGATCTTCACGACGGCAGATTCGCGGAGTTCCTTTCCGTCGAAAGCTCTGCCCTTGATCACCAGTGTTGACATCTCGTTCGCCGGCTGATGGGCTGGTTGCGGTTAGTATTTGTCTATGGGCCGGCGGGCAAGAACCTCATGAACGAATTGACGAGCCGGTAGCAGTGCAACTTTGCCATGAGGAAGCCAAGTAGGGCAAGCAGCGCAAATTCCGAGAGCGCAAAGTTGACCACAGCTGCCAGTACCAGGGCGGAGGCGAGCGCGAACCTCCCCAGCTTGGGAACCGAGAGAAACGATGTGAGGATGGCTGCCGTTGATACGTAGAATCGGGAAGCCTCGGAGCTCATCCTGTCCTTCCATTTGTCAATGGCTTTGTGCGTCGCCGCGGTCCTGATTCTCACTAGCCCAGGCTTGGATTCTTAGGCATATACGTTATACGTATGGGTCCCTAGATGGAGTCATCGACCTCGGACAACCGTATACAACCCGTATATCATCGAGTCCAACCCGACCACGTGGCGTCGCTTTGAGTTCCGATAAGAAGAGGCTGATAGTGGCACAAACGGGGCAACGCTGTGCCCTGTGCGGCCAGAGGTTCGAGCGTTATGCTGTGCCGTACAAGGGAGAACTGGTCTGCATCGATTGTGCGATGCGGCAGCTCAATCTCAGCATCTTCGGGCTAGAAGTGGAATGAGTCGAAGCCTCTAGGTCAAGAAGAAGGAGGAAACAGAAGAACCCAAGTCGAAGATGGTCCCTCGCCTAGCCGGAGGATCAGTTCGGCCTTTGCTCCTGTTCGATCTTACTTGGGTGGGGTCAGATTCCAGATTTTCTTCTGCTTCAATGCGGCCAGGGCCTTGTCGATGTCTGAGACTGCTACCACCACGCCGGCTCGGGCGAACGGCGCAGTTGTAGCGTAGGCGTGAATGATGTTTATCTTCTTCCGGGCGAGTTTGCCTGCGAACTCGCCGAACGCCCCTGGCTTGTTGTCTAATTCGACGTTGAGCACTTCCTCTTCAGAGTAGGGAATCTTCGCTTTCCTAAGAGCTGCCCTCGCCGCTGCCACGTCGTCGGCCATCACCCTTGCCGCCTGCGCCTTCCCCTTGGCTTCTGGGACGAAGACGCCGATGATGTTGACATCGGCGTCCCCTAGCGCTGAGCAGAGTCTAGCAAGTGTTCCCGGCTTATTGGCCAGTGGCACCACGAATTGGGTGGCCTTCGAAATCATGGTCTGTTGGTGGGACTGGTCTGTAATACGCGTTGCCAGGCCCCCGAGATTTCGGCTACGGGGGGATTCGCTGTATTATCATGCAGGCGGTATCGGCGCCGCAGAAAGATACGACCAGAGCGGCCTGGGTGGCTCCGGTTGCCTGGGTTCTCGCTGAAAGGGTTCTGGTTCCAACATGCTTCCGACCTGACCGCTCGCCACAGGTTATCCAGAGATGATGCTCGATTCTTAACCGATATGGACTCTTGCTCTACTTTCGTGGGCGTATCCCTAGAGAGATACCGCTTCCCTTTTTGCGAGGCTGACCTTGGTGCCCATCCGAAGCGAATTGTGAATCTCCGCCACCCTGTCTGTGCGCGCAATCAAACCCAGTATCTCGTCTTCGCTCGCCTTTGCCTCCACTTTCACAGAGAACGAGACATTCTGTGCTCTGACGGGGTCGCCTCCCCAGTCGCCCTCGACGTCGACTTCCACGCTCTTAAGGGCCAGCTCCCTCTTGGCAGCTTCACGGTACAAGTCGTTGGTGTAACATGCGCCTATGGCCAGGAGTAGCAGCTCGCCTCCGCTGAACCCAATTCCCAGCCCGCCGGCGGCCTGGGTACGGTCGATGGTCACCGTTCTTGGGCCTGACCACCCCACTGCGGCAGAAGAGCCTTCAATGGTCCTCACGTGTATGCTTGTCTGCGCCACGCAACCGCAAAGACCTGAGTGTATAAAGGGGCGCAACGAGCAGCGTGTTCGAAATGGTCGCAAACTCCATTTAACACCCAGTCCGAGCGCGGCCCACGATCAAGCTAGAGGCGGGCCAGAAGGCGACCTACCAGCGGACTTTCTCCGCAGAGGACGTGAGGGCATTCGCTGAGCTCTCCGGAGACAAGGGGGTGCACCATGTGGAAGCTGACATCTACGGAAGAATCATGGTCCAGGGGCTACTGACCGCGACCATCCCCACCAAGCTAGGCGGCGACATGAACTACATCGCCAGGCACATTGACTTCGACTTCGTCCGCCCTGTATTCGCGGGAGACACGATAACATGCGAAGGTACTGTCGAGAAGGTGGAACCTGCCGAGGGGCGTCTGAACGTCTCTCTGTCATTTGTCTGCTTCAATCAGGACGGAAAGGAGGTCATGCGCGGGACCACGGAGGGAGTAATCAGGACCTGACTTGGGCTGACGAGAGTCAGCGGTGAAATCTTCCTACATTGACCCCGGGCGCAGCATCATGAGGCCGTTGGCCACCATCAGCACACCCACGGTCAGCATCCCAACCGCCAGGAACGTCGCTCCCTGCGCCATCGACGTGATTCCTGAATACATCGATGCCCCGACGAAGAGCATCACAGCGCCGTAAACGACCATAAGAGCGCCATTGTCCTTCATCGAATGCATCCCCATGGGCAGGATGGACCAGATGGCCGTGATGGCGAGGATCGTTCCGAGGGCTGCGATGCCTGCTCCCCACACCACCGCCGCCCCTCCGTTATGAGAGGCAGCCTCCATCCCATTCGTGCCCATTCCCGGCCGAGCGAGTAACAGGTAGGCGGAGTAGAAGTCGAGCATGGCGCCTGCGATCCCGAGGGCGAATCCGAAGAGCCGACGGTCTGGAGAGTTTGGCTGCTGAAGGCGCCCTTCCTGCATCGCTCCCGCGCCCTCGCCCTAGAACGTCATCCTCAGTAGCATCAGCAATCCAGCGAGCTCCGTCCCGCCGATGACAGATAGATATGGCAGGGCATCCGTTCCGAAGAGAGGGGACATTGTACCGTAGGCGAAAGCAGTAAGGAGGTTCTGCAGGAGCAGCATGGCCGCAAAGAAGCTCAGCCCGAACGAATACACGGCCCTGGACCTGACGGCAATTCTGACGTAGAGGTACACTAATCCCAGGAGGATGACAGAGTTGACGGCGGCAATCCCTATCGCCAGATACATCAGCGTGTCCATCACAGGCCAGGTTGGATCCTGCAAGGTTCGCGTTTAACTCTTCTTAGAAATCTCTTAACTGAATGACGCGGGGCTTGGCCCGGAACAATGACAGACGACCCCGAGTTGCGCAGGCTCCTATGGTATCTCCTGGGCGGGACCAGGGGCGCCGAGAACAGGGCCAGGATAATCCGAGCCATAAGGGAGCGTCCCAGGAACCTGAATCAGCTCGCCAAGGACCTGGGGTTCCAGTACAACCTGGTCCAGCATCATGTAGATGTCCTGAAACGGAACTCCCTGGTCTCCGCCGTCGGGGAGCACTACGGAGTCACCTACTTCCTCAGCCCCTGGCTGGAAGGCCACTTCGAAGTGTTCGAGAACGTCGCCCGTGAGCTGAAGCTCTGACAGTGTGAGATTACCAAGAGAATTGCAACAGATTCTGACCTAACTTCGAATTACCACTAAATATGTGGCCGCCGGCCGAAACCCCGTGAAGCTTCGCCCAGGAGTGTCCAACGCCGTCTTTGCCGGGACAGCCATTGTTCTGGTCATCATCGCCGGAGTCGGTTTTGCCCTCTATCTCACCAACTCCCCTTCGACTGTGACCACCACGAACAACATGACTGAGACAATGACGCACACTTCGACGACGACCATGGTGGAGAACGCAAACGGCACCAGCGCCGTGGAATTCGCCCCGGTCACGGGTCAGATGATTCACACCGGCTGGCTCTTAATCGAGCCCGCAGGTATGGACCAGTATGCCCTTGTGGTCCATGCGGAAGGGTTGGAGAGCACCCAGAGCACCGGGAGCGATTACATAGTCGAGGGCACTCAGTCTTCCGGTTCGATGGCGGTGGTCCCCATAGGGCCGAATGCGACGGCGTCAGAGTTCGAGACGGGGAGCAGCGGCGTAGGGAACTACTTCGTCCTTCTGAGCCAGAACCCGTACACGGCCTTCGAGAACGTCGAGATTGTGTATCTGCCGGGAATGCAGATGACAAACGCCACCGTGGTGGCGACAGCAGCCCTTACAATGTCCCACTAGGTCCGGGTGACGGAAACCTCTTGTCGGAGGCCCCAGATGGATCAGGGAGGCACCGGAGTTGAAGAGACGCAGGCTTTCCCTTTTCCTGATCGGCTCCCTAGCTGGCTTGGTCGCACTCGGGTTCAACTTCCTCCTCCGCCTTGGAGGGGTCGCTGCGTTCCCTCCGGAGTCCGCACTCAGTGCCTTCCTGAGGGTGATACCCGCTTCCATCGAGGAGCCGATGGTGCAGCAGTTTGGCGACTTCGCGGGGGAACTTGGGCTCGTAATCGCGACTCTGGTTGCCGCGGCTGCCTATGGAATCATCCTCCTGGTCTACGACAGGTACCTGGCAGGGAAGGCAGCGTCGGTGGGACTAAGCAGGCTCGAGGGCCTCCTGGTGATGGGGATTGTTCCCTGGCTCATCTTCGGCCTGATTCTCTTCCCGCTAGACGGAGACGCCCCCTTCGGCGTCGCTTCCCCTTCCGCCTCAGCGAACCTAATCTGGGCATTCCCCTTCGCTCTGTTGTTAGTCCAGTGCGTCTTCGCCTGGGGTGCTTCGACGAGATACAGTCGCGGGATGCCGGGACCTGACTCGGGACGTAAGGCCGCTCAGGATCGGGGGCAGAACCTGAGCCGGAGAGAGTTCATCGAGAAGGGGGCCATCGGGGTTTTCGCCGCGATTGGCATTCTGATGGGTTTGGTGGGGCTGGGACAGCTCTTCCAATCGCCTCTCCAGCCGACGGGAGGGAGCCAGCCCATAGACCTGCAGGGCGCACCGGCCATCTTCAGTGACCCCAGGCTGACCGCCCTCGTGAGTTCTGAAGTGACACCTAACGACAGGTTCTACAGGGTGGCAATCGACATCATCGACCCCACCGTCGACGCCTCCAGCTGGTCCCTGATGGCTGACGGCCTAGTCAACTCCCCCCGCAGCTACTCGCTCCAGGACATCCAGTCGTTCCCCCAGGTCAGCCAGTACTCGACCTTCGAATGCGTAAGCAACAAGGTGAACGGGAACCTGATCAGCAATGCGAAGTGGGGAGGAGTGAAGATTTCGGACATACTCGCTAACGCTGGCGGAGTGCAGCCTGGCGCGAACTACGTGGTGTTCTATTCTGTGGACGGATACAGCGTCGGGATCCCCCTCGCCAAGGCGATGATGGACGACAGCCTGCTGGCCTACAACATGAACGACCAGCAGCTCCCCGTCCAGCACGGCTACCCGCTCAGAGCGGTGATCCCCGGACTCTACGGCATGATGAGCGCGAAGTGGGTCAAGCGAATGTCTGTGATCGGGTCGGTCTACGACGGCTACTGGCAGACGAGAGGATGGACAAACGACGCGAGGATATACACCGAGACCTTCATCGCTGCCCCCTCGGCATCTTCTGTGAGCATCTCACAGAATGGGGGCTCCATAATCGTGGGAGGATACGCCTTCGCGGGGGACCGCGGCATTTCAAAGGTGGAAGTGAGCTTCGACAACGGGAGAACATGGCAGGTGGCCCAGCTCAAGAAGCCTCTTTCCAACCTGACGTGGGCTCTCTGGGCGTATGAGTGGACACCCCCTTCCGCCGGCGAGTACCAGATCATCGCCCGAGCCACAGACGGCGGGGGGCAGGTGCAGACGTCGAACGTAGCTGACACGTTCCCGAACGGGGCCACGGGGTACGTTTCGGCCACGTTTCAGGTTACAGACTAGGGTGAATCCCTGATGCTTCTGTACGCTTAACAGGATCATCTACCCGGCAGGGACGTTGACAATGTCGAAGGCCGAACGAGAGTTCCATCGAAGGACGGCGGTGAACTCCTTCAACAAGACCTGGGATTATCTTGACCAGGGGAACCGAAGTTCCGCGGAAGACCTGCAAATGCTCCAGTCTGCACATGCGTCTCGGTACCACTGGGGCCTGGTTGGTACGCCTCTCAACCAGGCGATAGGGGACTGGCAGATTGCGAGGGTGTACGCCTCGCTAAGGCAGCCGGACCTTGCCCTTCGATACGCTAGGTTGTCACTTTCGACCTGCAAGAAGCACAGTCTTGAGGAGATTGTACCCTCTGCATACGAGTCGATTGCCCGAGCCTACGCCGCGGCCAAAGACCCCAAGCGCGCAACCGAGTATCTTGTGAAGGCCCGGCAACGACTTCACAAATTGCACCTTGGCAAAGAGGATCGAAGAATCTATCTCGGGCAAATCAACGACACACAACGCTTGATCGACGAACTCTAGGCAGGATGGCGTGCTTCGCCGTGCATATGCTTCATT
>OCOJ01774324.1_pt1 | contig 10745 bp, 10 predicted proteins | sample 1539251 | NCBI WGS metagenome assembly OCOJ01 (sample SAMN01911457, study PRJEB22624) | soil metagenome | biome: Soil | place: Malaysia | collected 2012-04-30 | depth RA_metagenome m
GGCTCGAAGCTCCCCGACAAGGTCGTCCACGGTGGGAAGCCCTGGAGCCTCTAAGGTGGCTTCTTCATAGAAACTCTAAAGCCATCAGGCTTGCGGGGCCATCTGTATGGGGGTGTAGCCCAGCCAGGGAGGGCGACAGGCTCCAGTGCAAACCAGCTAAAGCGACACAGAAATGTGGATGAAGTAGCAGTGGAGCTGCCTAAGAAACCTGTAGACCGTCGGTTCAAATCCGACCACCCCCATATCGCTTTGCATCGTGCTTGTTGATTCAATTCTTGTTCACTTTGCTAGGTTTATTTACGCACACCAGTTCATGAAATCGTCATTGCCTGGAGTCGGTGCGATGCCAGCGCGTCTCAGTTCCGATGGTTCTCGTCATGGCAGCCCGAGGGGTTGCTCCACATTCGACCCGAACTACGTCAGTAGAGAGAGATTCATCGTCACAGGCCGTTTCTTCGGCCTCCCGAGCTGGTTGTACCGTTGAACGTCGGAACCCGCTTCGTGGCCTGGATAGGACTATCCGTTGCACTATCGGCTGTTACAGCGCCGAGCTTCCCCTCGCTGGTCAACGAGTCGCTAGGAGACGCATTCGGGGGCCTTTTCGTCGCAATTCCAATTGGGGCTCTCCTCGTGCTAGTCTTCGCCATGAGGTGGAGGGAGTTCGTAGGGGCGATGGCCGATGAAGGGGGCTTCGTGGCCAGGCTCCCAGTTCGGGCGGGAGGAGCTGCAGCCATCGTGGCACTGGTCGTGCTGCAACCTTTCACGGACCACAACCTAGCCGCATCAGGAATCGTCGTGGTCATCACCTGCTACGCCGTTTCCCTAATCGTGAATCCATCCACCGCGCGTTTCGTGCTTCCCTACGCTGCGGTCTACGGAGCTGCCGTGGGGGCACCCGCCATCCTTCTCTGGGCCTTCGGTGAACCCTTGGCGGTTTTGTCCTCAGGGCTTTCAGCCAAGCTTGTGGGCATGACGGGATTCCCGGTTGTCTGGCAGGGGACACAGTTCCAACTTCTTTCGAAGACAGGGGAGGTCGTGAGCGGGGTGGTGACGCCTGGCTGCTCCAGCATATCCTCGGTGACAATGTTCCTGGGGCTGCTGGCCCTCATTCACTTGGACATGAAGAAGAGTTGGTCCCCGACTGTGAAACTCGCGGCGGCAGGCATCTTGATTCTGACCATGCTGGATTCGGTCAGAATAGTCATCCTGCTTTGGGTTGGGTACGAGTATGGGCCAGGAGCAATGTGGGGACTCCATGACTGGATCGGGTACGCAATGTTCCTTGGCTTCTTTCTGGCCGCCCTCCCTGTTTACTTCAGGATGGGTCGACCGGCTTCGCGGCCAAGTTTTTCCCCAATGATACCGACTGTCCGTGTCTGAGAGCCCTTCGGTTCCATTATCGACGCGGGCTGTCTGACCTCAGATTGAGGCCTTCCTCCGCCACAGATATCTGCGCCAGACTATCACGTTAGCGAGGAGTGCGATGCCTCCGACAAGGGCAAGGACCGCCACTGCGACGGGGAATCCAGAGTGGTTGAGTTCAAGACTGGCCGTGGTGTTCTGTCCTGCCGCCACGTTAACGTCCTCGCTGAACGAGTTCCCGCCGTAGGTCGCCGTTACGGTGTAGTCATTTGGCGGCAGCAGAATCGAGATGCTCCCGTTCCCGGTGCGGTGTATTGCGACGGAATTCCCGCCCACCGGAGCGATGGAAATCGTCGCGTTGGGGAAGGCTTCGCCGTTCAAAGTGGCCGTCGCCGACAGGAACCCCGCCTCGACGGCGAGGGAGCTGGAGTAAAACGGGCTTGGGATGGTCACGTTCAGCGTACGGGTTTCGACCCCGCTGAATGAAATCCTGACGGATAAGTTACTCGGATAGCCGTTCATCAGAGCGTACACTGCGCTGTCGTGGGCGTCCCAGGCCCGCATCTTGCCTCCTGCCGCTGAAGCTGTTATGGTAACCCCCATGAGAGATGCTCCCTCCGGGAGACCATGAAGATGGATCACAGATTCTACGCTGGTCATGTTCGACATGGTATACGACTCGACGCCGTCCACATCGTACATCGTGACGAGCAGCCGCGGCCACGTGGATGTGTCTTCATCAAGGTTCGTAGAGAGAGTGAACTTCTGCGAGCTCACGTTGACGAGGGAGGTACACCCCCGCAGCGAGAGCCAAGAGCCGTCGCTGGCCCTGAGGAACTGAGCCTCTTGGAGGGAGAGACCCGAGGTTGTCCTCTCGAAAACCCTCAGATCGTAGCGGCCAGCCCTGAGGGGTGTCTGGCCGGCCGGCGAGAATGTGGCATTGGGGCCGGCAGAACCACCGAGGGTGAAGAGCGGGGAGGTCGCCACCAGGACGTCACGAGAGCTGGTCACCGCGCCCGCCTGAAATGCGTACTCAGAGTGGAGTTCGAGCCAGGCTGTCAGAGTCACCTTTGTCTGGGCGAAGTACAGGGAAGCATTCTTGCCCAATGAAACAGACAGCGTTCCGTTGGGGACGCCGGGCACCCCGAAGTTGGCAGTCGGCTCCACGCTTGCCCCGATGGAACACGCCTGCACATCGTAGGCGTCCGTCGTAGGGACCGCGAAGGCCTGGTTGAGCATGTTTCCCGTCAGGTTGTCGCCTAGACGTGATGGGACGACGGAGGAATCTGGCGAAACAACCGGGAGCGAGATGCTTGATGGCCCCGAGATAGGCCCTGCCGCAAAGTCGAGAGTCCAAAGTCCCGCAGGATCGTTCTGCCCGAAGGTGTACAGGACGAGGAGCTGCCCCGGCCCGATCTCTGTGAGCTCGGTCGCGTTCAGCCCGCTCGGAGAAACAAGTCCGACCCCGATGGTAGAGTTCGCCCGCGACTCGACCCACAGATTGTCACCCTGGGTGAAAATGGGGAGGCCTGCCGAAACCGGGAGCATGCTGAACGGGTTGAACCCTAGTTCGACTGGGGACGATTGGGGAGGGAGGAGTGCGGCCCCGGTGGCGTGAATATAGGGGAGGGGCAAAAGGAGAATCAGGAGACAGACAAGAACGCCAGGCCTACGCATCACGGGTAAACCACCAGAAGAGTACGGAGACCACGAGAGTCGGGGGGAGGGAGAGATAGATGAACGGGATGGTGAGGGAGGATGCAGCCAGGACCACGCCGTAGGTCAGGGCCGTCACCAGGACTGCAAAACCCGTGACAGCCGCGAACCTTGACGGCGTCACGTCTCCCTCGGGGGACAGACTGTGAAGGAGGAGGGCGATGTAGAAAATTGAAAGGGGAACAAGGATCAGGAGTCCCAGTAACTGCTCGCCTATGGTGATGGTACCCTCGCCAAGGAACAGGATTGTGCGAGAGATTCCCTGGAGCCCCTGCCCCGAAGCAGTGGTGGAAACCGCTCCGGCCTGCATGAGTAGGATCAGCTCCGAGAGCACCACCCCAGAGGGGAGTGTCACGAGCAGCCGCTCCTTCCTAATCATCGCCCTAACCAATCTGTAAATGCAGTAGGGGGTGGCTGCAGATGCAGCTCCCACGATCCATGCGAGGAAGATCTGGCTCATCAGGCTTGGTGCCTCACCATTCCCGAATGCGACCGTTGCGACTGCGAGCACCGGGAGCGCAACGACAATCTCCGCCCCAAGCAGGTTGACGACGTTGACGAAGCGTGTGTTCCTGAAGCGCCCCATTATGGAGATGGCTCCCACCTTCAAGAACTGGAGCAGGAATACGCCCTGCTGAAGGGCCGATGCATTCTGAACGAGCCCGAGCTGCACCAGTGAATATGCGAACTCCAAGTACAGGACTGAAAGGGCGGCCGCGGCGGCGAAGGGCACGAGCCGTGACCCGTTCATCTGCTAAGCACCCTGCTCACGAGAAGGTTGATGTTCTCTTTGCCTGTGAAGAAGACGACGTTGGCTCCATGGGCGACGCTCCCGCTTGTGTAGCTCAGGACTATGGAGGGCTTCCTTAGCATTAGTCCCAGTATGTCCGGGTTTTCAATCTCATTCTTCCCTGTCACGATTATCGCGGCGTCCCCAGGGCCTAGAGTGCTCCGTTCCTTCCCAGCGTCGCCGCGCCAAAGCCAACCAAGAAGGTCGGCTAGTCCTTTCAGGTCCTTGGCTTCAGAGGCAGTCGCGTTGATCCCGGTCTGGTGGATCACTCGAAGGCTTGACCCTGAAGCCAGCGCCGAGAGTCCAATTAGCGAGATGGCCTCGGAGGCAAGGTCCATCCAGCCGGGGAGTTCCCTCTCCGACCTGGCGTGATGCTCAAGCAGACATATTGTCAGTGTCTCGGGTATGTTCGCCTCCCCAACCCTGACCATCAGGGTGTCCCCTTCCGACCTTGCCTGCCGTTTCCAGAGTATTCCTTTTGAATCGTGAGAAGGGTCGTAAAGTTCGGCCGTGTAGAACTCCTGGCCGAACCCCTTGCTCCCTGCGGGGCGGTCGCCCAGCATGGCAGCGCTCACGGTCATCCCGCCCTGCCTCGTGAGAAGTGATATGGGTAGGAACTCGGCGCCCAGGGCCAGCCTGCGCTCCTCGTATCTGCTGAAGAGTCCTAGATGGTCGCCAATCCCGATCCGGAGGTGGAATCCCGAGAAGACGCCAGCGTAGCCAGATCGAACGACGAGTTCGCGCCCACCCCCTTCGTCTGACCGCAGCTCGGCCTGGACGCCTTCCGGGACATGTATCAGGTCGACGGCTGTCCCCTCCCGCCCGTCGGCTGTAGTGTATGAAATCGGGTAGGTGAGGGCGCCCCCCTTGAAGGTCCTGCTCTGTTTCCGGCCCAGAACAATCTCGAATGCCTTTCTCGGAGACAGCCTGAGCAGGAAGTAAGAGAGCGCCGCGGCGGCGGTCAGGGACAGCGATAACGCCATGGCCCAGCCGTATCCGGCGGCGCTCCCCGCCAATGATACCAGGACGGTGGCAAGAAGGTAGTCCTTTCCGCGCCTGGTGAGACCTATCGTGGGGGCCTCACTCTTGTGAAGATGTCCTGCACCACTTGAGACGGGTCGCTCACGGCGCCGGTCAGGACCGACGACTGGTCGAGCCTTAGGCGATGAGAAAGCACGTAGGACGACACCTTCTTGACATCTTCCGGAGTCGCGAAGTCCCTTCCACTCAAGTACGCGTTTGCCCTCGCGCAGTGGACCAGGTGAACCATGGCCCTCGGGCTGGCGCCGAGGCTCAACCTCTTCTCTTTGCGAGACTCCTCGGCGATTCTAGATAGGTAGTCTACCATCTCGTCGGAGACCTTCACCTTCTTCACATCGCGGAGAATCCCTTCGAGTTCCGATGCGTTCAGGACCTCATTCACTTCCGCCGTGTCCAGATCGCTCAGGTTCCTCTTGATGATCAGAGATTCAGTGGGCAAGCCGGGGTATGGGAGTGAGACCTTCATCAGGAACCTGTCAAGCTGGTTCTCAGGGAGAGGATAGACGCCCTGGAACTCCTGCGGGTTTTGAGTGGCTATCACCATGTATGGGAAAGGCAACTTCTGAGTGACCCCTTCCACGGTGACCTGCGCCTCCTGCATGGCCTCGAGGAGCGCGCTCTGCACCTTCGGAGGGGCTCGGTTGATCTCGTCTGCCAGCAACAGGTTCGTGAACACGGGACCGCGCCTGAACTCGAACTCCCTGTTCTTTACGTTGAATACGAACCCGCCGACAATGTCCATGGGGAGCATGTCCGGAGTGAACTGGATACGCTTGAAATCAAGCCCCACGCACTTCGAGAAGGATTTCGCCAGTATCGTCTTGGAGATTCCAGGGACCCCTTCTAGGAGGACGTGGCCACCCGCGAGGAACGAAATCAGCAGGAGCTCGGCCTCCCGCTCCCGGCCTATGACCACCCTGCCGATTTCAGACAGAACTCTTTGCTTTATTCCCGCGTCCAATCAATTTCCTCCTGATCTGAACCGAAAGCAGAATGGCCTCCTCTCCGGTGCCCTTTGGCATCTCCCTCCCGCCGTATCTGAACGCCTCATACTCGGCAAGGGTTGACTCCATCTTGGACCAATTGACATCCACTCCGTAACCTTTCAACCGATCAATGGCTTCTTCCCAGGTGAACCCGACCGGGATGCCGGGGACGAACCTTTCAATCGTGTGATTCAGGACCTGGAACGCGTCACTTACGTCCCTGACGACAGGCGGTCGGACGCTTCTCAGCGCAAGGAGCCCGACGAGGAGGGCGACCGCTGCGGCTCCGTCGGTTGCCAACAGAAGCTCCTCAGCTGACGGAGGCGTTCACCTCCAGGACTGGCACGAACTGGAAGAGCATCAGCCCGGTTGTCGGGTACGCGAGATATGAGCCTGACGGTGACAGTACGGCCCAGTAACCTTGCATCCCAAGATAGGATCCTATGATTGTGGCGTTGACCACTAACTGGGCGACCCCCGTACCACCGGGCATGGAGGTGTAGCCCATCAGTTCTGCGAACCCCGCTCTGGGCGCCGACTGCTTCTCAAGCGACGCGCTGATCATCGTATCGGGCTCCACGCCGGTGGCGGAGTCTGGAGATACGACGTAAATGGCTCGCACAGCGTTGGCCGAGGAATCCAATTCAAGGCGGATTGTCGTGGTGGAATTGACTACGAAAGAGGCGGTGGTGTTCAGGCTGAAGTTGGACCCGCTGATTGTCACCGAGTAGTTCCCCGGGGAGACTGCCGCGTAGGCGATGCCGGAGGCGTTGGTCCTGATGTTAACGGCCGGGCCCCTCTCCCGGTAGGAGGTGCCTCCCCTGTTCAGGTTCTGCAGAGCAACCTGGACCCCGTTCAGGGGTACGAGCATATACGAGGGGATGGTGGAATAGGACGAGGAGTCGTAGATGTACGAAGGGCTCACTCCCCTGGCGACCACCACCACTCTCGGCGCAGAGGAGGGTTCGCCCGTTGAGGGGACCGTGAATGCCAAGGGACTCCCCCCGCCCCTTCCTGTCCCCTGGGCCCCCAAGGCCAGGCCCATGGCCAAGGCCAGGACGAACAGCACCGCCAGGAGGCCGGCGGAGAGCTGTCTGGGGATCATTTGAAGCAACTGAGAATTGGTGATGTTTGCGCTTAAAGTATTCGGGCGATGCCGCGGCGGAGGATTTCAGGGAAGCCGGGGGACGCCGTAGATTCCGTCGTATCCCGGTGTGACTTCGATTGCTCCTTCTCGGGAGGCGATGACGGCGTCAGCTACCTTCGCGCCCGCCACAGGTTCGATTGCTTCGTGTGAGACGTCTAAGAGGACCCTGAATTCATTCCCGAACGCTTCCACGAGCCTGCTCTGGATCTCCAGCACACGCTTGGCGTTAGGTCGTCCTACTCCAATGGCGACGGATATCAACTCTGCCAAAGGCAGGAGGCGCTTGAAAGGGACTGAACCAGGCAGGACGTACCCTTCCGGCCTGTCCGCCAGCTCTTCTACCCTCTGCGATACCCCGACCGTGAGAGGCTTCCCGCACACCCGACACCTGCATTTCTCCCTGACAGCGACTTCGGGGGGTAGAGAGACGCCACACTTGCTGTGCCCCGTGAAGTGGTACTTCCCGTAGGCAGGATCGACCTCGACGGTGTATAGGAACCTCTTCGGATCCTTCTCTTTGATGGCGCCGAACACCTCCGAGTAGCTGAGCCGCGGGAGTTCGAAGACGTTCGCCTCCCTGCCTAGTCGCCAAGGGTTCGGAGAGTGAGCGTCAGAGTTGGAGACCAGGGCCACATTGTCAAGCGCCGAGAGGCGCCAGTTCATCGGAGGGTCCGAGCTGAGCCCAGTCTCCAGCGCGAATATCTTCCCCACCTGGTCCTGGTAGCATTCCTCGAGGGAATCGAAACCTGACCTGCTCCCGAAGACTCCGAACCAGGGGGTCCACGCGTGAGCCGGGATGACCACGACCTTTGGCGAGACGGAGGAGACTGCTTCGAGCAACTCTGCCGAGTCCAACCCAGTCAGGACCGGCCTCCCGTTGGAGCTCAGGTTTCCGTGCTTGGCAAGGAATTCGTTGACCTGCGAGAGGATCTCGAAGTCTGGGGCGTTTACCAGGTGATGCACCTTCCTTGTCTTCGCGTTCTGCTTGTAGACTGTGGCGACCTCCCCCGTCAGCATCCAGTAGATCCCTCCATAGGTAAAGAGCCCTGAATCGGACACGGGTTCGAGTTTCTCCTTCAGCTCCGCAATCCACTTTGGATGGGTGAAGTCCCCCGTACCCAGGAGGTTGATCCCCTTGGCCGTGGCTCCGACCGCGAGATGCTCAAGGTCGGTGTCTTTGCTCGTAGCAAGGGCGTACCTCGAATGACAATGCAGGTCGGCAACAACCCTCATCGAGGCCCGCGAGCCGCCGCTGGTTAATTAAATCGCAGACTGAGGCGCGCCTGCGTTGTCAGATCGGACCACTGTGAAGCACGGTGTATGGGCTCCAGTCCCCCCGCGGGTTAGGCTCCTGATTCTAGCAACCGTGATGAACGGCTTTGCATTCGGCTACTTCCTGATCTATGTGACGGCTTTCCTGCCCGAGATTGGATTCACAGCTGCGGTGGTGGGAACTATCTTCGCCATCGAAGGAATTGCGCTGGTACTTGCTGGGATTCCCCTCGCGATGCTTTCAGACAGATTCGGAAGGAAGTGGTTTGTTGTACTCGGAAGTTTCATCTTCGCTCCCACCGTCTTGGTGTTCGGCCTTAGCCGCGACGTCAACGTGATGTATGCCGCCTCCGCGCTAGGAGGCCTGGGAGAGGCCGCGCTGCTGGCATCCTGGAATGCCATGATAGCGGACCTGACTAACCTGGACAACAGGGATGCCGCCTTCTCGCTCTCCTTCATAGTCAGCACAGCCTCGTACTCCCTCGGCTCGGCCCTTCCGCTCGCTTTCGGCCCAATTGAAAGCGCCACTGGCCTGACTCCCCTTGCAGTGCACAGCTGGGCTTTCATCGTATTTGGTCTAGCGAGTTTCAGCTCCCCTGCTGCGCTCTGGCTGCTCTTGAGGAACTACGCAGAGAAGCCACCTGAAAAGAGGACCGAGGGCGCCAAACTGGGGGGGATTGAACAGGGGATCAAGTTCTCGGTATTCAACAGCATCATAGGCCTCGGCGCGGGCCTGATCATCCCACTCATGGGTACATGGCTCTGGCTCAAGTTCGCTGTCCCGGACACATACAGTGGGCCTTTCCTGGCCCTTTCAGGCCTTACAATCGCGTTCTCTGCTGTTGCGAGCCCCAGGCTCTCGAAGAAGATGGGACTCTTCCCGGCCATACTCGCAACCGCGGGGAGCTCGACGGCGTTCATGCTCAGCCTGGCATTTGTGCCTAACGTTGTCGCAGCGGGTGGACTCTATTTGGTCAGGGCGGCTCTCATGAACATGAACTCTCCGCTGATGGATTCGTTCTTGATGGGCATCACCCCGCCGAACAGGAGGGGGCTCATCAGCACCATCAACGCCGTGATATGGAGGATTCCAAACAACGTGAGTACTGTACTCGGTGGATACATCCTTACTTACTCTGCCTTCGACGTCCCCTCGCTGGGCGTCTCGCACCTGGACCTTCCCTGGATACTCGCGACCGCCCTGTACTTGCTTGGAATTGGCCTGCTTTACGCAAACTTTCGAAACGTGAAGCCAACGCTCTAGGGGCGTTGATTTTGAAGCTACCCCGATCTTTCTTCGAAAGATACACGCCGACGGTGGCCAGAGAGCTTCTCGGGGCGAAGCTGGTGAGGGTGGTGAGTGGGACAAGGATGTCAGGTGTAATCGTTGAGACGGAGGCCTATAGGGGAGCAAGGGACCCAGCTAGTCACGCCTACCGTGGGATGAGCAGGCGAAACGAAGTGATGTTCGGGCGCGCCGGGTGCGCCTACGTCTACTTCACGATGGGGATGCATCACTGCCTGAACATCACGACGGAAAGAAGGGGTACTGCGGGCGCCGTGCTAATCAGAGCGGTGGAGCCTTCGGAGGGGATTGAGGAGATGAGAAGAAACAGAGGCGTTGAGAACCTCCACCGACTCGCTTCGGGCCCTGGGAACCTCACAAAGGCCCTTCGAATAGACAGAACTCTCAACGGCGAGGATGTGGTCACCTCTCCCAAGCTGTTTCTGGAGAAAGGTGACCAGCCTCTGGACGTGGGAATAAGCACGAGAGTGGGAGTGAGCGGCGGGGAGTCCTTCAAGTGGAGGTTCTTCGCCGAGGGGAGCCCCTTCGTCTCAAAGGGGAAGCCATCCGTCCCATCCCAGAACCCATAACTATTGCAACATTCGACCGCGAATTCATGGGGTCGTCGGCTAGTCTGGTCTAGGCTTCAAGCCTTGGGTGCCCTCGCAGAGGAGTTCTGAAGGTCCAAGAACGCTTGAGATCCCCGGTTCAAATCCGGGCGACCCCATTCGGGTAAGCCCTAGCTGAATTCGAGTTCGTTTAATGTTAAATAGAATTGACCGCGACGCACACGCCGCGTTGCAGGCAGCTCCTCGAAGGGTCAAGACGATCTACAGTGTCATCGCATCTCCGCAGAGGCTGGAGATACTGAGGATTCTGAACATCAAGGGACCACTCACCTATAGTGCACTGAAGACTCTGGCGGGTTTCAAATCGAAGAAGGAGTCAGGGAAGTTCGCGTACCACCTCCGAAAGCTCGTCAAGCAGCTCCTCATTCAGCTCAACAGGCAGGAGAGGAAGTACACTGTCACCAACCTTGGGAGGCTGGTGCTCAACCTCACTCGCCAAATCGAGGAGCAGTCGCTGGTGGAAAGCGGGAAGCTGTACGTTAGGACATCCCATCAGACAATGGAGGAGTTCAACGCC
>OCOJ01050631.1_pt1 | contig 10741 bp, 10 predicted proteins | sample 1539251 | NCBI WGS metagenome assembly OCOJ01 (sample SAMN01911457, study PRJEB22624) | soil metagenome | biome: Soil | place: Malaysia | collected 2012-04-30 | depth RA_metagenome m
AGAACTTGGGCCACAAGGTTACCCTTGAGCCCCTAGCTCAGACCGCCTGAGCCTATTTTCCTAGGAGTAAGCTCCCCCTGCCGGGCGAGAGCGCGCCTGGACACGGGTTGGCGGTGGCGGATATTCACTCGTTTTCAGACGAGGAGACCGGAGGAGCAGCCGGCTAGTCTGCGGGAGCGAATCCTTGCGGGGATTTCCAGTCGGAGGGTGGGAACTCAATGCCCCAGAAGTGCGGGGCCGGCGAAACGAATTCCAGGCCCAGGCGCTGGCCGCGCTCGGAGGCCCCGCCGATGTACACTACGCGGCTTTCCTGATCCTCTTCCGTGGCCGGGCTGCGCAGGGTCACCAGCGCGCCCATGTCCACTTCCGCGTCCAGATAGAGCAGCGCGCCGTGGGCATTGATGACGATGGTTTCCGCCTGCTTGGCGAACTTGTGGCCTCGGTTGTCGCGCCCCGCTGCGCGCACGTGCATGCGCGCGAAGACGCGGGAACTGCGCCGCTTGTTCTCCGATTGCGGGCTGGCCATACGCGGGTATCCTGCCCCAAGCCGCCAGCGGCGTCAATCGGTGGAAGAGGCAAGAGGTGCGCTTTCCACCACAGCGGCAGATTCGTGCGGAAACCCTGCGCCTGAAGCCACCGTATCTATTCACGCTGCGTGCTTGCTGGGGTGCCACGCCCCATTTAGAATAGCCACGCGCGGCAGGTCGGAGGGTGGTCGGTCCGGCGCTGTGGGACGGGCGTCCGTCCCGCCACGGTATTTTTCCCTGGGGGCCCCGAATGAATGCCATCGAGTACATCGAATCGCACCGGGACGCGAATCTGGCCGAGCTCGTCGAATTTCTGAGGATTCCCAGCATCAGCACCAAGTCCGAACATAAGCCGGATGTGGAGCGCGCGGCGCAATGGGTGGCGGCAAAGCTGCGCGGCCAGTTTGAGACCGTGGAAATTATTCCTACCCCGAGGCATCCCCTGGTCTATGCAGAATCTGCCCAAACGCCCGGAAAACCCACCGTGCTCTTTTACGGTCATTACGACGTGCAGCCTTCCGAGCCGGACAAGCTCTGGACTACACCCGCATTTGAGCCTACGGTTCGCGGAGGCAATCTCTACGGCCGGGGCACGGCGGACGACAAGGGCCAGGTGCATATCCACCTGGCCGCGTTTGAAGCCCTGAAGAAAACCGCGGGGCGGCTGCCGGTAAACGTCAAAGTAATCATTGAAGGAGAGGAGGAGATCGGGGGCGAATCCATCAAGGCGTATGTGCGGGAGCACAAGGCCAAGCTGAAAGCGGATGTCGTGGTGGTCTCCGACACCAGCATGCTGGCGCCGGGCGTGCCCTCGGTCACTTACGGCTTGCGGGGTTTGAACTACTACCAACTCGAGCTCACAGGTGCGGCCCAAGACCTTCACTCCGGGACATTCGGGGGCGCGGTGCCGAATCCGCTCACCATCCTGAGCGAATTGTTCGCCAAACTGCATGATAAGAATTTCCGCGTCACCGTGCCCGGCTTCTATCAGGACGTGGTCGCGATCTCTAAGGCCGAGCGCAAGGCCTTGCATTCCCTGCCCTGGAAGCTGAGCGAGTTCAAGAAGACGGTGGGAGCGCCCGCGCTGTGCGGAGAGCAGGGATTTTCCGCGGTCGAGCAGGTGTGGTGCCGGCCCACCCTGGAACTGAACGGCATGTGGGGCGGCTACACGGGCGAAGGGGCCAAGACGGTAATTCCCTCGAAGGCCTGGGCGAAGTTCTCCACCCGCCTGGTGCCCAACCAGAGGCCGGAGCGCATCGCCAAACTGGTAGAGAAGCACATTCGCAAGCTGCTGCCCAAGACCGTTACCTGTAAGTTCACCGTGCTGAGCACCGGAAAACCCTGGGTGGCGCCCTACACTCATCCCTTCTTCGAAGCGGCTCACGAAGCGCTCGAAAAGGGATTTGGACGCAAGGCCGTGTTCATCCGCGAGGGCGGCTCGATTCCCTTTGTCACCGATATGCACGACGCGTTCAAGATTCCCTGCATCTTGATGGGCTTCGGGCTGCCCGATGAGAATGCGCATGCCCCGGATGAGCACATCTCCCTGGAAAATTACTTCAGCGGGATCAAGGCGGCCGCGCACTTCTACCAGGAACTGGCGCGTGCTTGAACGTGCGGCGGCACGGCGTACAACGATATTTTGCTTGCGTTGCGCAGAAGGCGCGGCTATAGTGCGCCGTGCTCGGCTGCAGGGGCCTGAGCAGCCGGAACCCGGTTTCAACCCAATTGATTTGAAAAAAGAGGAGAAAAGAATTCCATGGCAGCAAAGCCAATGAGCAAGAGCCAGATCGTTGCGGCGATGGCGGAAAAGTGCGAGCTGAAGAAGAAGCAGGCAGCCCAGTTCTTCGAGGCGCTGGCCGCTCTGGCCGCCAAAGAGTGTAAGGGCGGAGCCGGAAAATTCGTGATCCCCGGCATCGGCCGCTGCGTCAAGCGCCATCGCGCCGCGCGCATGGGCCGCAACCCGCAGACCGGCGAGCAGATCAAGATCAAGGCCAAGACCGTGGTAAAGATTTTCGCGGTCAAGGCCTTCAAGGACGCGGTGCTCGGAGCCAAGTAACCTCTCCACCGCGCCTCGGTGATCTTCAACCCCCGGAGCCCGCCGCTCGGCCGCGCCGAGCACTCGGGCCGCCGGGGGTTTTGTCTTTTCTAGAGGTCAGAGACTGGTAGTCGGCGCTTTGAGCCCAGTCCCCCGCCCCCGTGAGGCTGCGAGACGCTGTGAAATCACAGCCGCGCCAGCCGGTTCAGGACGGCTGGTGGCCGGCAGCCCTCTTCACCACGCGGTCGTAAATCACCATCAGCAGCGTCGTGGCCACGCCCACACCAGTGATGACCCACCACATGTTTTGCGGACGATGCACCACCTCGCCGAAATGGTGCAGCAGGCTGCCGCCGAGCACGCCTCCGATGAAATACCCGATGGCAATCGGCAGGAAAGCGTAGCCCATGAACAGGCCCTCCTGTCCCGGGGGCGCCAGTTGCGAGACGTATTCGTAGTAGCGCGGCGACTGCGTGATTTCTCCCAGGGCCAGCACCACCAGCGCAAGCACCAGCATGGGCGCCGCGGGATCCACGGTCACCGGCCTTCCCAGGACCGCCGCGGCAACCGAGGAGGCCGTGCCCGCCAGCGCCGGCGAAGCGGGATGCACCGCCAGGATCACCCAGGAAAAGCTCGAAATAAGAATTCCCAGCGTAATGGCGGGGNATGGCCGGGATCCGCCGCGTGAGCAGGCTCACCAGGATCTGGAAACAGATCACTGTGGCGGCATCGGCGGAGAGCAGCAGGTCCACGTCCGCATTCGGGCTGATGTAACCGCGCACAAAAAGCGGCGCGGAAATGTATTGCTGCCAGAAGACCACCCAGTAGCCGGAGAAAATCAGCAGGAAGAGCATGAAGCGCAGGTTCCCCAGGACTTTCACCAGGTTGCGCAGCGCGGCCGCGATGCTGGCCACTTGCCGTTCCGCAGCCGTCGCCGCCTCGTGAAAGAAAAACAGCGTGAACCAGAACATCAGGAAAACGCTGAGCGCGCACACGCGAAAGACGTTTTCCATTCCCCAGCCGAGCTGTTTGCGCACCAGCCAGGCCACCACCGGTCCCAGCGTTCCGCCCACGTTGACGATCGTGTAGTAGATCGAATAACCGAGGGGACGCACCGCTTCCGTGGAGGCGCGCGCCGTCGTCCCGGCCACGCACGGCTTCACCACAGCCGGACCCAGCGCCGGAATCATCAGGATGGCCAGCACCAGCCACTTATCCGAAAGCGCTTGCCGCAACGCCTGCATCCACGGCGCAGAAAGCGACCCCAGCAGGAAGTAGCCGATGGACATCACCAGGTAAGCGAAGAGCAGCGCGCGGCGGAATCCGAAGCGGTCCGCCAGGGTTCCTCCCAGCACCGGCAGGAACCACACCACAAAGCCGAAAGTGCCCAGCATCCACCCGGCCAGTTCCGCGGAAAAATGCAGTTGCTCTTTCAAGTAGATGGCCAGGACGGCGGAAGTCCCGTAATACGCCAGCCGCTCGAAAAGCTCCGTGGTGTTCGCCACCCAGAACGATGGATGGAATCCCGCGCGGATTTCCGCCAGCCGCCCCACCAGCCTTCCGTGCCTCCCTGTGTTCGCGCCGCCCGGCGCACCCATCTGCCGCAACACGGCATCGCCGGCGCCGCGCGATTGTAACGAAAATCCGCGCAGCTCGCCCGGGATTCCCCCTCGCCGCGGCGCGGAGCGCCAGAGTTGGGACCTTTCTCCGACTGTGCTAGCATCCGTCATCGGGCCAAGGCCAGCGCGAAGCATGACCACTGCCACGATGCAGGCTCTCCGTAAGCCGCGTCCCGAGCCGGGAGCGCAAATTGAATCCGTGCAGGTGCCGGTGGCGCGGCCCGGAGAAGTTCTGGTCCGCGTCCGCGCGGCTTCCATCTGCGGCACCGATCTGCACATTTATCATTGGGACGCCTGGTCCGCCTCGCGCCTGCATCCTCCGCTCACTATCGGACACGAATTCTGCGGCGTGGTGGAAGCGCTGGGCGAGGGCGTTTCCGAATTCGCTCCCGGCGACCGCGTGACCGCCGAAATGCACGTGGCCTGCGGGCACTGCCGTCCGTGCCGCGCCGGCCAGCCGCACGTCTGCCAGAACGTCCGCATCCTGGGCATTGACCGCGACGGCTGCTTTGCCGAATTTGTGCGCATCCCCGCAAGCAATGTCTGGAAAATCGCTCCAGGAATTCCGGAGCACTACGCGGCGATCATGGACCCGCTGGGCAACGCCGTGCACACGGTTCTCTCCGGGCCCATCGCCGGGTGCACCGTGGCGGTAACCGGGTGCGGCCCCATCGGGCTGATGAGCATCGCCGTGGCCAAAGCCTGCGGCTGCTCGACGCTGTATGCCACGGAGGTTTCTCCGCTGCGCGCGCAGGTGGCGCGGCGGATGGGCGCGGACCTGGTGATCGACCCCCGCCAGGAAAACGCAGCCGCGCGCGTGCTGGCGGAAACCGGCGGCGCGGGGGCGGACGTGCTCCTGGAAATGAGCGGAAACCCTGCGGCCATTCGCGAAGGCTTTCGCATGCTGCGCCCGGGAGGCCGCGCCTCGCTTCTGGGAATTCCCTCCGAACCGGTGACGATGGACTTGCTCAATGACGTCATTTTCAAAGGGGCCACCGTCCACGGCATCTATGGCCGCCGCATGTTTGAGACCTGGCTGCAGATGAGCGCCCTGCTGGAAGGCAATCGCCTGAATCTCGAACCGCTCTTCCGGGAGCGGCTCGCGCTGGCGGACTATGCCAAGGCCTTCAAGCTTCTGGAGCAGGGCCAGGCCGGGAAAGTCCTGCTGATCCCCAACGGCAGCTCGTAAGCGCACGTCTCCGTAGGGGCGAATCCGCTGCGAACTGCCCGCTGATTCCTCCACCCCTTTGCGCGATAATAGGCGCCCCTGACGATTTCCAGGAACCGGAGGAGAAATGCCTGCATCGCCGCGTCCGCAACTCGCCTATCTGGGCCAGGCCCTTGAAGAACTGAAGCAGCAGCACCGTTACTTCCACCTGCGCGTGCTCTCCGGCGAGCAGCGGCCCGTGGCCGTCTTCGACGGCAAGCGCGTGATCAATCTGAGTTCCAACAACTACCTGGGCCTGGCCAGCCATCCCAAATTGCGCAAGGCCGCCCTGGCCGCTGTCCGCAAATACGGCGTGGGCGCCGGCGCGGTGCGCACCATCGCCGGCACCATGAGCATCCACATGGATCTCGAACGGCAGATCGCCCGCTTCAAGCACACTGAGGCTTGCGTCGTATTCCAGTCCGGCTTCACCGCCAATGCGGGCACCGTGGCGGCGGTACTGGGCAAAGACGACCTGATCATCTCCGACGAGCTGAATCACGCCTCCATCATTGACGGCTGCCGGCTCTCCAAAGCCGCCATCCGCGTCTTCAAGCACAAGGACGTGGCCGACTGCGCGAGAATCTGCGAAGAAACCAAGGACTGGCCGGGCCACAAGCTGCTGATCACGGACGGAGTGTTCAGCATGGATGGCGACATCGCTCCCCTGCCCGCGCTCTGCGACCTGGCGGAAAAATACAGCTGCATCATGATGGTGGACGACGCGCACTCTTCCGGCGTGCTGGGCCGCAACGGGCGCGGCACGGTGGACCACCTGGGCTGCCACGGCCGCGTGGATATTCAGGTGGGCACTCTGAGCAAGGCCATCGGCGCCATGGGCGGCTACGTGTGCGGCTCGCGCGACCTGATCGAATTTCTCTACCACCGCGCCCGGCCGTTTCTTTTCTCCACCTCGCATCCGCCTTCGGTCACCGCCACCTGCCAGGCCGCATTTTCCCTGCTCGATTCTTCGGAAGGTAAGAACCTGGTGGGCCGTCTGTGGGAGAACACGCGCTTCTTTCAAAAGGGTCTCACGGAGCAAGGCTTCCCAAAGAGCGCCAGCGAGACGCCCATCTCGCCGATTCTGGTGGGCGAAGCCGCCAAAACCTTCGAGTTCGCCGCCGCCCTATTCAAGAAAGGCGTCTTCGCTCCCGCGGTAGGTTTTCCCACTGTTCCGGAAGGCAAGGCCCGCCTGCGCGCCATCGTCACCGCGACTCACCAGCGCAAGGATCTGGAGAGGTCCCTGGACATCCTGGGAAGCGTCGCCCGGAAGCTGAACATTATCCACTGATGCAGCTTTTGGCATCCCGGAGCATGCAGGAGCACGGCCCGCAGCGGCGGGCCGTGCTCCTGCTTCCTGTGGCGGTGCGACAAGATTCAGGCTGCCGATGGCGCCGCTGGCTGCGGCGCGGGCGGCAATTGCGGCGAGCGCGATTGCAGGCGCTGAATAACGAACAGCACGAGCCCCCCGGTCCCCAACAGGCAAGCCACAAATCTCACCCAGAATCCCGCCACGGGGACCAAGGCCCCGAGCCGAATCAGCAACAAGCCCAGCGCCAGGCGTCCGGTAAGCGCCCAGGCGCCGGGCCCTTGCCCCAGAATGGCGCCGCCCAGCCAGATGGCCGCGAACGCCTGCGCAAAGAAAATCAGGAACAGCCACAGGAACAAAATAGGAATGCCGAGGCCGAGGCCCACTACGGTGGCGCAAGCCAGGATTCCGGCCACCGGCAAGAGTATGAACCCGGCCAGGCCCAGGCCCAGTGAGGGCCCGATTCGCGACACCTGCTGCGATGTTTCTTGCATAAAGCCCGGGACCAAAGAGATCAGCACCAAGCCGACAAGAAACGCGGACCCCCAGATCATGGCGTTATACCAGTAGTCTTTCGGATTCCGGTACGCGGGCAAATACTCGATTTGCTCAAACTGCATGGCGCTGGCCAGGTGCGCGTCGGGGGAAATATCGGGCCGCACCAGGCCGTGCACCCGGAAGCTGCCTCTGATGTCGGCCCGCGAGCCCACCTGCACCGGGCCCTGTGGCCCCGCGGCCCAGTGCCGGCTGCGCTCGGAGCGCTCCTGCCTAAGACGCACATCTCCGCCGATGGAAGAATTGAGGCTGGCTTCGCCAACCTGGGCAGTCAGGTCACCCCCCAGCGGGCCATCGAGTTGAAGCAGCCCCGCGAAAAGCATGGCGCTGCCGTTGATGTGCGAACGCGAATTGGCCTGGAATTCACCCGCCATGCTGGTCACGTTGCGCCCGACGTCCCCATCCACGGTCAGCGATTCAGTAAAGCTGCGCACGCTGCCGTCCACCTTGCCCTTGATGCGCACGTTCTCCGCGAACGCAAACACGTCTCCGGTCACATGTCCCTCCACCGTCAAGTCGTGGCAGAAGCAGAAGAAATCCCCCTCTATCGTACCGGCCATGCGCACGGAAGGGGCCATCACAAATAGATCGTGGTGGATCGTCTGGCCCTCGGGAACTTCATAGTTCGTGTGCTGCTTCACGAATTCGGCGGCTTGCGTCCCGGGCGGCAGTGCCAGCATCAGCAGCAGCAAGGCCGCGAGGAAAATCGAGAGGGAGGTCAGCCGGCGCAGGTTCCGGCGGAAAACGAACAGCACCACCGAGGCCAGCACTCCCAGAGAACCCAGGATCACCCATTGCAACATTTCATTCCATCCTTTCCAGGAAGCCCCATTCAACAGGAGCCAAGTGAAGAAAAATTGGCTATCAAAGCCGGATTGCTGGAAATTGTCGAACCACGGCGCGAGGTAGTAGGTCCACAAGGTATACACGCCGGCGGCCGCCAGCGAGAGCATCGAGAGCCACCACCAGGAGAGGCCCTCCGTTGCTCGCGGGGCGAGCAGGGACGCCGGCAGGGGCTCGTCCTCTTCCGTCAGCGCCTCGCGCAGCAGCAGGGATTCTCGCTTCAATGTATCCAGCAGCCGGCGGCATTCCGCACACTGCCCCAGATGCGCCACCACGCCCCGCGCAGCGGACGGTTCGAGCTGCCCTTCCACGTACAGCAGCCCGGTGACCTCGTCCACGTGCTGTGCGGCGTTCGGAGGCGTTTCCGTGTTCATCGCCCACCTCCCGCCCCCGCAGTGGCCTGCGGGGCTTTTGCTCCTTGGACCAGTGCTTCACGCAGGGCGTGCCGAGCGCGCAGCAGCACCACGCCCACAAATGCGCGGCGCACCCCCAGCGCTTCTGCAATCTCGTCATAGTTCATGTCCGCGTAATAGCGCAATACCAGGGCCAGCCGCGCGCGGTCCGGCAGGCGCTCGAGCGCCGCGCGCACCTGTCCGCTGCTCTGCTGCGAAATCATCTGATCGAGCTGGCCGGGATCGGGATGCTCGAGCGGCACTTCCGCCACGTCTTCCGTCTCCAGGTCCTGGCGCACCTTGCGCCGGCGCAGCAGGTCCCAGCAATGGTTCGCGGCCACGCGATAGAGCCAGGCGTGGAATGGCCGTGAGGCGTCATACTGCCCGAGTTTTCCGCGCAACTTCACCATGATGTCCATGGCCGCGTCCTCGGCATCCTCCCGCGTGGGGAGCACCCGGCGGCAGAAGCGGAAGAGCGGCCCGGAGAACTCCCGGTAGAGTTCGCCCCAGGCCTCGCGGTCTCCGCTCCGGGCGCGCGCAACTGTGGCCGCAAGGTCTGCCCCGCCCATGCCCTCGGGTTTCCCTGTCCCTATCATTTCCTACGTACCGGAAGCCCTGTTTCTATCAGTTCAGCCGCCTGCGCAGTATATCCCCGCTGGTGGCGCAGGCACGCCTCCCGGCGCTGTGGATTCTGCAAGGCTGTAGCCCGCCTCTCTCGAGGCGGGGGTCCGCAGCTGGTTCGTGCTCTGCGACGCGCAACGAACACGCATTCAGGAGCACGAAACGTACCCCGGGTCTGAGGACCCGGGCTACACTGGCCCCGCCGGATACGATAGATTGGATTGTTTGCGCCCTCGGGCGCGAGATCCATGAGCGACCAACTTCCATCAGTGGTGATTGTCGGCCGGCCCAACGTGGGCAAATCCGCGTTGTTCAACCGGCTCACGGAAAGCCGCCGCTCGATTGTCACTGACGAGCCGGGCATCACCCGCGACCGCATCTACGGCACGGCGCAGTGGTGCGGCCGCGCCTTTGAAGTGGTGGACACCGGCGGGATCGTGCCCGACGAGAAGGCCGGAATCCCGGGGGAAATCCTGCGCCAGGCCCGCGCGGCCATGGAGCTCGCCTCCGTCCTCCTGCTGGTGGTGGACGCGCGGGCCGGCGTGCAGCCGCTCGACGCGGAGCTCGCCCAGCTCCTCCGCCGCTTGGGAAAGCCGCTGCTCATCGCCGCCAATAAAGTGGACACCGCCGCCCAGGCTCCGCTGGCCGCGGAGTTCTTCGCCCTGGGCGACCGCGTGGTGGGCATTTCCGCGGAGCACGGCTATGGCATTGACGACCTGCTGGATGAAGTGACCCGCGAATTCCCCGCGGCGGAGGTTGCCGCGCCGCCGGAAGCCGTTCGCGTGGCCATCATCGGCCGCCCCAACGTGGGCAAGTCCACGCTGCTGAATCGCATGGTTGGAGAAGAGCGCGCCATCGTCTCTCCAGAGCCGGGCACGACCCGCGATGCCGTGGATTCCCTGGTCGAACATGGCGGCCGACGCTACCGCTTCGTGGACACCGCAGGCATCCGCCGCAAGGCGAAAACCAAATTGCTCGCCGAGAAGCTGAGCGTGGTCATGGCCAAGCGGCACCTCGAACAGGCCGAGGTCGCCTTGCTCGTGCTCGACGGCTCGGAAGGAGTCACCTCGCAGGACGCGTCCATCGCGGAGCAGGCCGCGCAGGCCGGCTGCGGGCTGATCCTGGTGCTGAACAAATGGGACCTGGCGCAGCAGCTCGCCGCGCAGAAAATGAAGAAGCCGCCCGCGCCGGCGCAGCTCCGCGAGCAGTTTGAAGAACTCATCCGGCAGAAACTGAAGTTCCTGCCCTTCGCGCCGCTGGTGTTTCTCTCCGCGCTCACCGGCCAGCAGACCGGCAAGCTGTTTCCGCTGATTGATCGCGTGTGGCAGGCGCGCCGCCGCCGCGTCTCCACCGGCGAGCTGAACCGCTGGCTGAAGCAGACCGATCTGGCGCGCGGTACCGCTCCCGGCGCGCACCCGGTGCGCATCCTCTATCTGACCCAGGCCTCCGCGGAACCGCCCACGTTTGTCCTCTTCACCAATCAACAGAAGCCCTTACATTTCAGCTACCAACGGTTTCTCGAAAACCGCCTCCGCGCCAGCTTCGATTTCACCGGCACCCCCGTCCGCTTCCTCCAGCGCCGCCGCCAGCCAAAGCTCTAGAAGTTGTCTGGCTCTGTTGACTTCCTCCA
>OCOJ01037523.1_pt4 | contig 10735 bp, 6 predicted proteins | sample 1539251 | NCBI WGS metagenome assembly OCOJ01 (sample SAMN01911457, study PRJEB22624) | soil metagenome | biome: Soil | place: Malaysia | collected 2012-04-30 | depth RA_metagenome m
CGGACGACCTGGACGAGATCGCCAAAAACCATGTGAAGGTCTCTCCCGGCGGCGTGGGGTTTTCTGCTCTCCGCGCACGCTTCTCGCAGCCGCTGCTGCTGCTGTTCGGCATGGTGGGCGTGGTGCTGCTGATTTGCTGCGCCAACATCGCCAACCTGATGCTCACGCGAGCGGCCGGGCGCGCCCGCGAAATCGGGGTGCGGCTGGCCATGGGAGCGGGGCGCGGGCGGCTGATGCGCCAGCTTTTCACGGAAAGTTTTCTCCTTTCGCTCCTGGGCACGGCGTGTGGCGCGCTACTGGCTGTTTGGGGAACGAAACTGCTGCTCCAGTTGACGTCCCGTACGACGGACCCAATTCCGCTCGATGTGCACCCCGACTGGCACGTGCTGGGATTCACGCTCGGTATTTCCGCGCTGGCTGCAGTGCTGTTCGGGCTCGCGCCGGGAGTGCGCACCGTGCGCGTGGACATCCTGCCGGCACTGAAGCCCGGCCTGGGGCGCACAGGACGTGCCCCGGGTCCAAGCGGAAAATTCCGGGCCGGGAAGGTCCTGGTGATCGCGCAGGTGGCCGTTTCCCTGGTGCTGCTGACGGCAGCGGGCTTGCTGGCGCGCAGCCTGACCAATCTGACCAGTCAGGAAGTGGGATTTGATCGCAACCACTTACTGGAGCTGGTCACTGACCCGATAGGCGGCGGCTACAGCGAACAACAGATAAATGTGCTGATGCGCGACGTGTCCGGGTCGCTGGCGGAGCTGCCCGGCGCGGCAGGCGTGGTCGCGTCCTACAACGGCCTGTTCAGCGGCACGGAAAACGCGACGCTCCTAGGCGTCGGGGACTTGAAGCGCACCTCGCGGGACGACCGAATCGCGAATTACGACATGGTGGGACCCAACTATTTCCAGATTATCGGCGCGCGAATTCTCGAAGGCCGCGGAATCGAGCCACAGGATACGGAGACCTCTCCGAAGGTCGCCGTCATCAACCGAACGATGGCCAATTTCCTCTACCCGGGGGTGGACCCCATTGGACATCGCTTGCTTACCGGCGATGACGCACATCCTGTGCCGGTGGAAATCGTAGGCGTCGTGAGCGATATCAAGGAACGAGATTTGGCCGAAGAGCCCAGCCGGCGATTCTACCTACCCCTGACCCAGCGGCAGGACACGATCTATTTCCTGCGCATCCTGGTGCGCACGCCGGGTGAGCCAGGGGCCATGCACCACGCGGTCCAGGCGCGGCTAGCAGAGCGCTTTCCCAATCTGCGCATCCTGGACATTTCCCCGGTGACCGAGCTAATGAGGGACGACGTCGCCGAAGAGAGGCTGCTGGCGCAATTTTCCTCGCTCTTCGGGGGGCTGGCGCTGGTGCTGGCGGTGACCGGGCTGTACGGAGTGATGTCCTACACAACGTCGCTGCGCACCAATGAAATCGGCATCCGCATGGCGTTGGGAGCGGAAAGCGGGACGGTACTGCGGATGGTGCTCGGAGAATCGCTGGCGCTGCTCGGGGCGGGCATCGTGGCGGGNATTGGCGATCTCTGCCGGGGCGCTGCGCGTGCTATCGAGCCGGCTGTTCGGGCTGTCGGCCGCGGACCCCCTGACGTTTGCTGCGTCAATGCTGGTGTTGGGGTTAGCCGTGCTGCTGGCCGGGTATCTGCCTGCGCGGCGGGCGGCGCGTGTGGACCCGCTGGTGGCGTTGAGAGAAGAGTGATTGGTGAATGGTGACTGGTGGAAGACAACATCGAGGCGGCTTTATGCGATTAGCAGCCAGGCCCGTGTTGGGGGATTTCAACTGACGGAGGATTTGCGCGTCATGCGGCGATTCCAAACACCAGTCAGCACTCACGACTCACCAGTCACAATCCACGGAGCCTGAACATGGGAGCCCTGATACAGGACCTTCGCTACGCGCTGAGGATGCTGCGGAAAACGCCGGGGTTCACGGCCGTGGCGGTAATCGCGCTGGCGCTCGGCATCGGCGCGAATACGGCAATTTTTAGCGTGGCCGAAGCGTTTCTGCTCAAACCGCTGCCATTCCACGATCTCGACCGGCTGGTGATGGTGCTGGAACTGCGCCCGCACGAGACCACGGATACGAACAGCGTGGCGCCGGCAACCTACCTCGACTGGCAGGCCCAGAGCCATTCCTTTGAATCGCTGGGCGGGTTCGTGTGGAACGAGGTAAGCCTGACGGGCGAGGGCGTTCCCCAGAAGGTTCAGGGGTTCAATGTCAGCGCCAATTTCTTCGAGGTCCTGGGGGCGAACGCCGCGCTGGGCCGGACGTTCCGCGCCGGGGAGGACCAGCCTGGGCGGGAACGCGAGGCCGTGCTGAGCCATGGCCTGTGGGTGCGCCGGTTCGGCGGCAACCCCAACGTGATCGGAAAAACGGTCCGCCTGGACAATCACAGCTACGAAGTCATCGGCGTCATGCCGCCCGATTTCGATTTCCCGAAATCGGCGGAACTCTGGATGCCCCTGGCGTTCACCGCGAGCGATCGCACGAACCGTTCCCAGCGGTACGTGGAGCCGATGGCGCGGCTGAAGCCGGGCGTTACGGTGGAACAGGCGCAGGCGGAGATGCGAGGAATCGCCCAGCAGATCTCCGTGCGGTATCCGGAGACGAATCGCGGCTGGAGCGTGCGCGTTATGCCGATGCGCCTCTACGCCATTGGGGATCTGACGCAGCAGTACACGCTGATGCTGCTGGGAGCAGTGGGGTTTGTGCTGCTCATCGTGTGCGCCAACGTTGCCAACCTGCAATTCGCGCGGGCGTCACGCCGGGAACATGAGATTGCTGTGCGCGTGGCACTGGGCGCCGGCCGCGCGAGCATTGTGCGGCTGCTGCTGACGGAAAGCGTGCTGCTGGCACTTGCCGGGGCGGTGCCGGGCCTGTGGCTGGCGAACTGGGCGCTGGATCTGATCCTGAAAGCCATGCCGCCGGACGTTGCGAAATACATCGGCGGGTGGGAGCAGATTCGCCTGGATACGGGCGCAGTAGCCTTCACGCTCTGCGTCGCGGTGCTGGCAGGCGTGGTGGCGGGACTTGCCCCCGCTCTGAAAAGCTCGCGGCCCGACCTGGAAGAAACGCTCAAAGAAGGCGCCCGCGGGAGTTCGGGGAGCCGTTCGACGCACCGGTTGCGCGACGGCCTAGTGGTGGCGCAGGTCTCGCTGGCGCTGGTGCTGATGGCAGGGGCCGGGCTCATGGTGAAAGGGTTCAGCAGCCTGATGACGGTGCACCAGCATTTGGCGCCGGAGAGCATTCTGATGATGCACCTCAGCCTGCCGGATTCGGACCGCTACAAGACGCCGCAACAAGTTGCCGCGTTCTACGACGAGGCGCTGCGGCAGTTGTCCTCTATTCCCCGGGTGCAATCGGCTGCGGCGCTGACCAGCCCTCCGTTCAGCGATAACTACACCGCGCGGATGATCGAGATCGAAGGGCGAGTCTTTGCCGACAGCGGAGACAAACCGATCGCGCTTTACGAAGCGGTGAGCCCCGACTTTTTCGGAATGATGGCGGTGCCCCTGCGCGATGGGCGGCTGTTCGACGCGCGAGACACGTTCGACGCACCGCAGGCAGTGATTGTGAGCGCGAACCTCGCCCGGCGTTACTGGCCGGGCGAAAGCGCGTTGGGCCGGCACATCCGGATTGCTCCGGCGGGTGAGCAGGACCCCTGGCTGACGATTGTGGGAGTGGCGGGGGATGTGCAATACAGCTGGATGCACACGGCGCCGGAACAGGCCGTGTACCGCCCCTATGCCCAGGCGGGTCGCCACTTCAGCTCGCTAGCGCTCCGTGTGTCGGGCGATCCCATGCAAATTGCGGATACGGTGCGCAGGCGAATGGCCACCGTGGATCCCGACCTGCCGCTCTACGACGTGAAATCGCTCGCGCAGGTAATCCACGAATCCACCATCGGCCTGGCGTACGTCGCGGTAATGATGGCGGTGATTGGCGCGCTGGGGCTGGTTCTCTCCGCGGTAGGCGTCTATGGCGTGATGGCTTACGCGGTGGCGGAACGCACGCACGAATTCGGCGTCCGGCTGGCGCTGGGCGCGGGACCGGGAAGAATTCTCCGTCTGATACTGGGGCGAGGCGCCCGGCTGACGCTGGCAGGGCTGGTGATTGGCCTCCCCGGAGCGCTCGGGCTGGCGCACCTGCTGGCCAGTCTGCTCTACGGGGTAGGGGCGGGAGACGCACCGACGTTCCTGGCAACTTCGTTACTGTTGGCGGTGGTTGCGGCGCTGGCGTGTTACGTGCCGGCACGGCGGGNNACACGGATCCGATGGAGTCGCTGAGATACGAGTAACGGGTGGCCGGTGATTGGGGATAGAAAAATCCGGCGCACGGGGACAGCGATTCCTGGAGAAACAACGATGCGAGCCATTCTCATGGTGGGCCTGCTTTGCTGGACGGCGCCATTCGGGGCAACCCATGCCGTTGCTGCGCCCGCGCAGCAGCCCGCCGCGAGCCCGAGCGTGGNATTCGCTGAGAATTCTGCTGGGCAAATGGGTTGGCGAGGGCACTGCGGAGACGGGACAGCCGGGGGCGGGCTATTGCACGTTCGAGATGGGGCTCCAAGACAAAGTCATGGTGCGGAAAAATCATTCCGAATACCCGGCCAGCAAGGATCACCCGGCCATTGTGCACGACGACGTGATGATCATTTATCCAGACCGGGACAGGCAGCAGATTCGTGCTTTCTATACGGACAACGAAGGACACGTGATCCATTACACCGTGACGGCTGCGAGCGACGCGAGGAGCGTCCTCTTCCTCGGCGATGCCGAGGCCGGGGCGCGGCGCTATCGGTTAACTTACACCGTAACGCAACCAGGACACATGACCGTGACGTTTGAAATGGCGCCGCCTGGACAGCCGGAGCAATTCCAGAAATTCATCGAAGGCAAACTGCGCAGGTCGTCTGAGGGGAACTGAGGAGCGAGTGGTGATCGGTGACTGGTGACCGATGAAATGTGGGATCGGGAGCGCAGTGGCGGCACCGATTGGATGATCTGAGGTTTTCACCGGTCACGAGTCGCCAATCACCAGGCACCGTTTTGAGCGGTTAGGAGGCTCGATGGACACCCTTTGGCAGGACGTGAAATTTGCGGCGCGGATGCTGGTGAAACATGCGGGGCTGACGCTCACCGCGGTGGTGACGCTGGCGCTGGGCATCGGCGCGAATACGGCGATCTTCAGCGTGCTAAGCGCGGTGCTGTTCCGTCCGCTGCCCTACCCGGAGCCGCAGCAACTGGTGAAGGTCTGGGGACGGTTTACAGGCATCGGCCTGCCGAAAGATCAGATGTGGTTTTCGGCGCCGGAATACCGGGACCTGAACGAGCTGAATCGCAGCTTTTCCGAAATCGCGTGCGCCACGACGAGTTCGTTCAACATGGGGGTGAACGGCACGCCGGAACAGCTCGCCGGAGCAAGGGCGACTCCCAGCCTGTTCCGCACGCTGAGCGTGAACGCGCAGATGGGGCGGACGTTCACGGAAGACGAGGCGCAGCCGGGCCATGATTCCGTCGTGCTGCTGAGTTACGGCCTGTGGCAGCGCGGTTTCGCAGGGGATCCGACAGTAGTGGGCCGCACACTCCAAATCAGCGGCCGGCCCATGACGGTGGTCGGCGTGCTGCCGAAATGGTTCACGTATGCCGGGTTTACTGGAATCGATATGTGGGCGCCGCTGGCCTTCGCTCCTTCCGATGTGACTCCCGACAACCGGGGCAACCACCAATATGAGGTGGTGGCGCGGCTGAAACCCGGTGTGACGCTGGCACAGGCGCGGGCAGAACTAGCCAGCGAGGCGAAAACCATCATCGAGCAGAACAAACAGTACGCGTACGCGAAATTCAATTACACCCTGCTGGCCAACCCGCTGCTGGATGAAGTCGTGGGCGATCAAATGAAGAGTTCGCTGTGGACCCTGATGGCTGCCGTGGGTTTTGTACTGCTGATCGCGTGCGCCAACGTGGCCAGCCTGCTGCTGAGCCGGGCGGCGGCGCGCGACCAGGAAACCGCTGTGCGCATGACCATGGGGGCGGGAAGGGGACGGCTGGTGCGGCAGCACCTGACAGAGAGCGTGCTGCTGGGTCTGGTTGGAGGAGCGGCGGGNAGTGGCGACGGTGCCGGTTGCTTTGCGAGCGCTAGTGGCACTGAGCGAGCGGACGCTGCCGCGCCCGGTATCGACGGACGTGGACATGAGGATGTTGGTGTTTTCGCTTTGTGTGGCGCTGGGGACGGGGCTTCTATTCGGGCTGGTTCCGGCGCTTCGCGCGGTGCGTGGCGTGCGGTTTTCGCTGTTGAAAGAAGGCGGGCGTGGCGCCTCGATGGGAACTGGCGCCAACCGCACCCTACGAGTGTTAGTGGCGGGCGAGGCGGCGGTATGCCTGATGCTGCTGGCGGGGGGAGGCCTGCTGCTCCGCAGCTTCCTGCGAGTCCTGGATGTGGACCCGGGGTTCCGTCCCGCGGGCGTGCTGACGATGCAAATCTCGCTGCCGCAGCAGAAGTACAGCAAACAGGAGCAGGTATGGGCGTTTTTCCGCCAGGCGCTCGAGCGCGTGCGGGCACTGCCCGGAGTGGAAGCTGCGGGAGCCATTTCTGAACTTCCTCTGACGGACAATCCAGATTCCGGCACGTTGACGGTGGACAGCCAGGCAGTTCCACCGGACCAAAGGGCGCCGGAGACCGACTACCGCGGAGTGACACCGGGATATATGGAGGCGATGGGAATTTCCCTGGTGGAGGGGCGGTTGTTCGACGAGCACGATTCCGAGACAGGCGCGCCGGTGGCCATCGTGGACCAGAGCCTGGCGCGCCTCTACTGGCCGAAGGAAAGCGCGCTGGGCAAACGGGTGAAACTCGGGAGCCTGGATACCAAGACTCCGTGGATGACGGTTGTGGGAGTAGTGCGGCATGTGCATTATGCCTCGCTGGAAACCAACTCGCGCGTGGAGGCGTATTGGCCGTTCGCGCAACAGCCGTACCCGCAAGCCCAGATGGATCTGGCGGTGCGAACTTCAGGCGACCCGATGCATCTGACGCGACAGATCGAAGCGGCCATTCACGCGATCGACCCGGACCAGCCGGTGTTCCACTTACGCACGATGGAAGAGTGGATGGCGGATTCGGTGGCGCGGCGGAAACTGGTGCTGGACCTGCTGGGCATCTTCGCGGCGCTGGCCCTGGTGCTGGCCGCGGTGGGGATTTACGGGACCTCATCGTTCGCGGTGGCGCAGCAGACGCGCGACATCGGGGTGCGACGAGCACTCGGAGCGCAGACAGGCGACGTGCTGCTGATGGTCCTGGCGCAGGAAGTCCGCGTGGTGGGCGCGGGAATCGCCGCAGGAATCCTGGGCGCGCTGGCGCTGACGCAATTCATGAAGCAGTCGCTCTTCCATGTGAGCGCGGCCGACCCGGTGACGCTTGTGGGCGTGATGGGAATTCTGGCCGTGGTGGCCCTGGGCGCAGCCTGGCTGCCCGCCCGGCGGGCAGCGAGGGTCGAGCCGCTGGTGGCGTTGAGGTACGAGTGATGTCGACGTTCGCGCACGATATTCGCTACGCGCTGCGGATGATGGCGAAAAGCCCGTGGTTCACGCTGGTGGCGGCGCTGTCGCTGGCGCTGGGGATCGGGGCCAGCACGATGGCGTTCGGCTGGGTGGACGCTGTGCTGCTGCATCCGCTGGAGGGAGTGGAACGGGACAGCGAGATCGTTTCGATCGAAAACGTGACGCCTTCGGGGACGACGATTGACTCTTCGTATCTCGACTATCGCGACTACCAGCAACAGGCCGGTTCATTTTCCGGAATGCTGCTGTTCAAAGAGCGAGCGGTGGCGCTGGGAGACGACCGGCGCTCGGACCGCGCGTGGATCTACATGGTATCCGGTAACTATTTCGACGTGCTCGGGGTGCGGCCGCTGGTGGGCCGCTTCTTTACAAAAGACGAGCAGGACGCCACGCCCGGCGCGCATCCCATCGCCATCCTGAGCGCGGCACTGTGGAAGTCGCGTTTCGGAGCCGACCCGAACATCGTGGGCAAAACGGTGAAGATGAACCGCCGGACCTTCACCATTGTGGGCGTGGTGCCGGAAAATTTTCCCGGCACGGTTGTGGGCCTGTCGTTTGACGCCTACGTGCCGCTCTCCATGCTTCCGGAGCTCACCGGCGGCAACAACTGGCTGACAGACCGGAACAACCGGCCGTTCCACATCCTGGCGAGGCTGAAGCCAGGAGTTCCGGTGGCCAGCGCGCGCGCGGAAGTACAGAACATCGCGATGCGGCTGGAGAAGGCTTATCCCGATGACGACCGCGGACTGAGCGCGACGGCGGTGCCCATCCGCGAGGCGCGCTACGGGGTGCAGACGCTGTTCGCGCGCATCGCTCCGGTGCTGCTCGGAGCGGGCGTAGTAATCCTGCTGATCGTGTGCGCAAATCTGGCGAACCTGCTGCTGGCGCGAGCCACCTCGCGCGAGAAGGAGCTGGCCGTGCGGCTGGCCATGGGCGCAGGAAGGCTGCGGCTGTTCCGCCAGGTGCTGACGGAAAGCCTGTTGCTGGCTCTGGCGGGGGGAGCATTGGGTCTGGTGTTCACCTACCTGCTGGGGGATCCGTTGCGCATGCTGTTGCCGGTGACGGGCCTGCCCATCATCAGCCTGATGCGAGTGAACACGGCCGTGTTTCTTTTCTGCTTCGCGCTGTGCGTGGGAGCGGGCGTGCTGTTCGGACTGGCTCCTGCGCTCCACGCCCTGCGCAGCGACGTGCGGGAATCATTGAAGGAAAGCGGACGCGGAGCAACCGAGGGGAGGCGCGCGCGGCGGGTGCGGGGAATGTTGGTGGTTTCCGAGGTGGCGCTGGCGGCCGTGGCGTTGGTGGGCGCGGGACTGTTTGCGCGCAGCTTCGAGAACGCGACCCGAGTGGACCCGGGATTCGACCCGCATCACGTGCTGCTGATGGGCTTGAAACTGTCGTTTACGCAGCCGGAAGTGCCGCAGACGGTGGCGTATTTCGACCGCGTGCGGGCGGAGCTGGCGCGATTGCCGGGAGTGCAAGCTGTGAGCCTGGCGGAGAACGTGCTGCTGGGCTTCGACCAGGGCTCGTGGGAACACGTGGATGTGGAAGGGTACGTCCCGCAGCCCAACGAGAATCTGAAGATCTACCGGAACATCGTCTCGCCGGGATACTTCGAAACGCTGCGGATTCCGCTGACGGCGGGCCGGGATTTTACGGACGCGGATGACGCCTCGCAGCCTTACGTGGCGGTGGTGAACGAAACCTTCGCACAGCATTTCCTTCCGGGCCAGAACCCGCTGGGACACTACTTTACGGTCTGGGGCGACAGGCGGACGAGAATCATCGGAGTGGTGAAAAACAGCGACTACCACAAAGTGGGACAGGCACCCGAGCCCTACTTCTTTGTGGATTTGAAGCAGTTCTACTACTCGGATTCGGACGCAGCGGTGCAAATCCGGACCGCGGGGCCGCCGGAGGCGCTGCTCGCGGCTGTGCGCGCCAAACTTCCGGCGCTCGACCCGCGCGTGGGAGTGTTTGCGGGAATCCCCATGACGGATTACACGGCGGCGGGCACGTATGTACAAAAATCGGCGGCGCTTGTGCTGGGGGTGCTGGGGACGCTGGCGCTGACGCTCGCCGCGCTGGGGCTCTACAGCGTGCTGGCGTATTCCATCTCGCAGCGGACGCACGAAATCGGGGTGCGCGTGACGCTGGGGGCGCAGCAGTCGGACATCTTGCGGCTGGTGGTGTGGGAGGGCATGGGGCTGGTGGCGGCAGGATTGGCCCTGGGAACGCTGGTAGGATTCGGAGCGTCGCGGGTGGTGGCCAGCTCGCTGTTCGGAGTGGGCGCAGGCGATCCGGAAACCTTTATGGCCGTGGTTGCGTTGCTTTCGGTGGTGACACTGGCGGCCTGCTATTTACCGGCACGGCGGGCGGCGCGCACGGATCCGATGGAAGCGCTGCGATACGAGTGACTGGTAATCGGTGGCTTGTGGGCAGCCGAACCACTAGCCACTTTGCGAGGCGATGACATGAACGCACTGATGCACGACATTCGATACGCGCTGCGAACACTGGCGAAGAACCGCGGGTTCGCGACGGCGGCGGTGCTGACGCTGGCAATCGGGATCGCGGCCACGACCACGGTGTTCAGCGTGGCCTACGGCGTACTGCTTCAGGCGCTGCCCTATCCGCGTGCAGATCGAATCGTCTCGGTGGCGCAGATTGACGAGAGGGGACGCCTGGGGGATTTTGCCGACCCGAATTTCTACGACCTGCATGATCAGAACCGCAGCCTGGCGGGTATGGCCGAATACTTCGGAGGCGACGTGTTGTTTTCCGTGTCCGGAGGCAGCGAGCCGGTGCAGGTGCTGGGCACGGCGGTTTCCCACGACTTTTTTGATGTCATGGGCGTGCATCCAGCGCTGGGACGGGAATTCGCGCCGGAAGAATTGCGGGTAGGGGGCGCTCCGGTGGTGATCGTCAGCCGGGAATATTGGACTCGCTACCTGGGCAGCGATCTGAATCTTACCGCTCACAGGCTGTTGATCAGCGGAAAGTCCTACAGCGTGATCGGGGTAATGCCCGGCGGTTTTTCGTTTCCGCCGAACACGATGATTTGGGGCCCGCGCGAACAGTTCGAGAGATTGCAGAGCCGCACCGCGCTGAACTGGCGGGTTGTGGCGCGGCTGAAGGATGGCGTGACGCTGGCGCAGGCTCGCGCC
>OCOJ01046021.1_pt1 | contig 10724 bp, 9 predicted proteins | sample 1539251 | NCBI WGS metagenome assembly OCOJ01 (sample SAMN01911457, study PRJEB22624) | soil metagenome | biome: Soil | place: Malaysia | collected 2012-04-30 | depth RA_metagenome m
CCTCAACAAGCTCAGGGAGTTGGGGCTCGTTTCAGAGAACAACGGGGAGTACGAAGTGGTTGGCGAGGTGAAGGTTGATGTGATGAGGGACTTCTTGAGGCTAGGTACCCTAATCGTCCCCCGCTTCGTTTTCTACGCCGTCATTATCACGGTGTTCGCGGTTTACCTGACCTACGCGGGGTCTCCATACTACGGTCTTGTGCCTGTTTTGGCTTGGTTCACGGTGGTCCTGGTTGCGGCCGCAGTAGCTTTCTGGTACGAAGCTGTCAGGGCGTGGCGGTCAGCCCCCTCCCCGTGAGGCTCCGGGCTACACAATGGTTTTATCAGGTAAGCACCGCTGAGAACTCGGTGTTTTCTCACGCCAATCAGAATCGGTCTCATCGGTAAGACGAATGCGGGTAAGACGACACTGTTCAACTCGATGACGTTGCTAGCTGGAGAGGTCTCCAACTACCCGTTCACGACCAAGTCGCCAGAGACAGGCGTAGCGAATGTTGTGACGCTTTGCGTTCACAAAGAGTTCGGTGTCGTAGACAGCCCCGCGAACTCGAAGTGTGAGGATGGCTGGAGGTTCATACCTGTAGAGGTGACAGACCTGCCCGGCCTGATTAAGGGCGCTTGGATGGGCAAAGGATTGGGAAACCAGTTCCTCAGCGTGGCAGCCCAGTCGGATGCCCTGCTCCACGTCGTGGATGCTTCGGGGAGTGTCGACAAGGACGGGAAGATTTCGGAGCCAGGGACGGGGGATCCGATTGCAGACTTTGCAGACGTCGAGCTCGAGCTTGTTCTCTGGTACACCAAGCTCTTCAACCAGAACCTTCCCAAGATTTCGAAACTTTCCAAGACCCCTGGCTACGGCATCCCGGCCGCGGTGGAGGAGGTCATGCATGGCATAGGGGTCAGGAAGGAGCACGTGCTTGCGGCGATGAAGGAGGCGTTGCTCGAGGACAAGCCCTTCGACTCGTGGAACGAGAAGGATGCTCAGAACTTCTGCTGGTCACTCCGGGAGTTCTCCAAGCCGACACTTCTGATTGCGAACAAGATGGACCTGCCGTTCGCAGCCGAGAATTTCCAGAGACTGAGGGAGAAGTACAAGGGTCTGATTGTGGTTCCAACAAGCGGCGAGGCCGAACTCACCCTCCGTAGGGCTGAGGCCAAGGGGCTCATCAAGTACATCCCGGGCGAGGAGAGGTTCGAGATTCTGAAACCGCAGGATTTGAACGATGCCCAGAAGAGCGCCTTGGCCTACATCAGACGCAAAGTGTTCGGAGAGTACCTCAGGACGGGCGTGCAGTTTGCCCTCAACTCTGTCATCTTCAAGCTCCTACGCGAGAACGCGGTTTACCCCGTCCACGACCCTCAGAAGCTCGCTGACAACGACGGGCGAGTTCTTCCAGATGTCTATCTCTTACCTAGCGGGTCGACTGTCGAGGATCTTGCCAGGGACATCCACACGGATTTGGTGAAAGGTCTACTTTACGCCATAGATGTAAGGACGGGATTACACCTGCCGACGAACTATGTGCTGAGAGATAGGGATGTGCTCTCCATAGTGTCGACGGCCAAAGAAGGCTGAGAGAAGGCCCATGGTTGGGCGGGCCGGGTGCAGGTAGTGCCGTACGGTGGGCCGGCCCTATCAGACCTCGAACTCAGATACCCCTTCGCTCCTCAGTCAAGGAAAGTCTTCGAATCGATATCCGTTGAGGATGGTTTCGCAAGCAGGGATGTGATTGGACAGACTGAATCCCGCCTGCTTAGCTCCCTGGGCAGGGTGAAGTACGAGCCCAGCGTATCCGAACTTGTCGAGTTCTCGAGCTTCTTCGCCGCTGCCTTGGTGGCCAGTCAGGATTCTGTGCTGGCGTCAAAATTCTCCAAGAAGGAGGCTGAGAGAGCCAAGGAGTACTTCGTAAGGGAGGAGCCGAAAAGTAAGGCGTCGATTGTTCGCGAATGCTTCGGAGCGGCGCCTGGGGTGGAGGCCACTGGAAACGGGAGGACGAGGTATTCGATGCCCGTTGAGAGCTATCTTGCGCTGGGAGCGAAATACGAGCTTACGAAAAACCCGAAGTGGAAGCTTGCGAGGCAGGACCTCGACGCTGGGATGATTTCCATGAGCGATAATATGCTCAACGACCTCTTTGGAGACTGCGCCCTTGGTGCCATAGGTGAAGGCGTGAGGAACCTTCGGAGGGGAGCCTTCCCGAAGCAACTGCTTGAGGTGAAATCGGATGTCATCCAATACGTTCCCTCGCCTCGACCGAAGACGAACAAGGGGTACCTGTACGTCGAGGATCTGCTTGCACACCCCGTGTCTGACGGCCGCCACAGGCTGACCTGGTTGGTGCTGGCCCCTTACCTCGTCAACGTGAAGAAGTTGGACGACGAGCAGGCGATAGAGAAGATCAGGGCCTTCGTAGCTGCTGCTGGCGAGACCAGTGCCATGAGAAGGTTCATCGAGTACAACGTTCGAAGGGCGCGAAGGAACGGGCTGCTGCCCCCCACCTTCTCAACCCTCAAGACTGAGCACCCAGACATCTACTGGTTACTACCCAAGGAAGTACTGGCTGGCGAGGCGCCCAAGGAGAAACGGTCATCCTAGTTCGTCTGGCGTTACCTGTTAGGGATTTTTTCTTTAACAACATCACAGAAGGTCTGAGCAGAGATTGAGGACCAAAGAGTTCGCGAGGACGGGCATTAAGGTGCCTGAAATTGGACTTGGGACCTACTACGACCCGCTATGGATAATGACAGCTTTCATGGGCTGGAGGAGGGGAGCCTTAACCAAGATTAGCGCCATCAAGGCAGGTCTCGAGTATGGCGTTACGCTGGTGGACACCGCCGAGATCTACGGCTCTGAGCCCTTGGTGGCGAAGGCGATGGGTGGCAGGAAGAGGGACGAGGTGTTTCTTGCTACGAAGGTATGGCCGAACCACCTGCGCCGTGACTCATTGATCAGGGCGTTCAACAAGAGTCTGAAGAGGCTTGAGACCACGTACATTGACCTGTACCAAGTTCATTGGCCCAACCCGAGAGTACCTATAGCTGAGACCATGGGCGCCATGGAGCAGCTCGTCTCAGAAGGGAAGCTGATGCACCCGGCGGTCAGCAACTTCAACCTGGAGCAGCTGCAGGAAGCTCAGTCGGCACTCCCCAGGTCGGAAATCAGTTCGATACAGCTTGACTACAGCCTGATTCACAGGAACGTCGAAGGAGACATTCTTCCTTACTGTGACAGAGAGAAAATCGCTTTGCTTGCGTACTATCCGTTGGGTCATGGGAGACTCCCTTCTGACTCGAGGCTCGACTCAGCGAGCATGCAGGCAGGGAAGACGAAGGCGCAGGTCGCTCTAAGGTGGCTGGCGGGAAAGCCGAACGTTTTCCCCATACCGCGAGCGTCGAATGCGAATCACGTCAGGGAGAACTCCGGGGCGGGCGACTGGGAACTGACCGATCAGGCGAGAGAGAGCCTCGACCGGCTGTATCGATAAATCGCTTAAATCGGTCGGGCGGAAGGGAGCTTGAACAGGCGGGTGAGTGACCTCCACCCGATCCGCCATACAAATCCCGGAGTGGGAGGAATTGGACAAAAAAAGAGAGCTGTGGATAGAGTGGAACACGCGTAGTCTCGCGCTAGCGTCGTTGCTGGCTGCACTTTACGGTGGATACGTTTTCTATTTCGCGTTCGCCAGCTTCGGTCCTCTGCAAATCAGGCTGGTCGACGCTTTCCTGCCCCTTTCCGTCCTGTTCGGGCCGCCTGCCATAGTCGGAGTAACAATCGGCTGCTTCATTGGGAACTTCTTCGGAAGCCCGTATGGAATTGTGGACATACTGGGAGGGCCTGTGGCCAATCTGGTGGCTGCTACCCTCGCTTGGATGGTCACGAAAGGGAAGTTCCGGGGCAGTTGGCTCCTTGCCATAGCCCTAGAGATTGTCGTGGTTTCCATGATTGTGGGGACCTACCTAGTGGCACTGGGGGCTGCCCCTGGAGTGCCTGCCTGGGTGGGATGGGTTGAGTTTCTGGGGAGCGAAGTGGTGGCCATTGGGGTCCTTGGCTACCCCCTGCTGAAAGGGGTGGCTAGGGCAATACAGAGAAATCCGATTTTAGGGGCCGAAAACCCCTCTTAACTTCATATACTCTCAAATGGGGCACCGTGTATTCGTTTGCAGCCACAGTTCTCGGCGAAGCTTGAGGCTACTTCATGGGATCCGAAACTTGAGGCTGAGATGCGGGAGGTTTGGAGTATTGAAAGATTATTTGAATTCAAGCCATCGGACAACAAAAATCGCAACTTTGTAATGGACACCCCTCCGCCTTACCCTTCCGGCAAGCCGTGGCACCCTGGCGCACTGACCCAATACACCCAGATCGACATGATTGCGAGGTCGGCGCGGATGAGAGGGCTGAACGTCATGTACCCAGTGGGGATCGACAGGAACGGCCTCCCCGTGGAAATCTTCGCCGAGAGAAAGTACAGGGTGCAGATGAGGAAGACCCCCAGAGAGGAATTCATCAATCTGTGCAAGCATGCTCTCGACGACCTAGAGACGTACATGATCGGCCTCCTGAAAACGCTGGGCACCTCAGGCGACTACCACAACAAGTACAGGACAGATTCGGAAGAGTTCAGGAAACTCACCCAGTGGTCGTTCATCGAGCTTTGGAAGAAGGGGCTGGTCTACCTTGCGAACAGGCCGAACAACTACTGCGTCGACTGCAACACCACCATTGCGGATGCAGAAATCGAGTATGAGGAGCTTCCAACGTTCCTAGTCACCAACACCTTCAGGGTAAAGGATAGCAGGGCCGAGCTGCAGGTGGCAACTACGAGGCCTGAGCTTCTGGCCGCCTGCCAGATGCTGGTCGTTAATCCCTCTGACGCCAGGTACCGGAAGTATGTTGGGAAGACGGCCACGGTTCCGATATACAATAGGGAAGTGCCCATCAGGGCCCACAAAAGCGTCGACCCGAAGTTCGGGACCGGCATGGTCATGGTCTGCAGCTACGGGGACTACAACGACGTCCAGCTCTTCAGGGAGTTCAAGCTGAAGGAGATAGTGGCGGTGGACATGGACGGGAAGATGACGGGGGTGGTGGGGAAGTACGCTGGCGTAGCGATAAAGGACGCAAGATCTCAGATAATTCAGGACTTGCAGGAGATGGGCGTCGCTACAAAGGTGGAGCAGATTCAACACAGAACCCCTCTGTGCGAGAGGAGCAAAACTCCCATTGAGATCATCCCCATGGAAGAGTACTATCTGAAACAGTTGGACTTCAAGCCTGCCCTCAAGAAGATGGCCAAGAAGATGGAATTCCACCCGGCGATGCACCGACAGATACTTCTGGACTGGATGGACGTACTGACCACTGACTACCCGATCTCGAGACGCAGATACTACTCGACCGAGATCCCCGTTTGGTATTGCAGTAAATGCAACACCCCCCACCTTCCCAAGGCAGGGGTGTACTACAGGCCTTGGAGAGACCCAGCGCCGTTCAAGAAATGCAAGAAATGCGGTAACACGAAGTTCGTGGGAGAGACCAGGACCTTTGACACCTGGATGGACTCGAGCCTTTCACCACTTTACATCTCCAAGTACCTGAAGAACGCGCGCTTCCACAGCCTGACCTTTCCTGCAACAATCAGGGTCCAGGGGAAGGACATCGTGAGGACGTGGCTCTACTATACCCTGTTGAAGTCGTGCCAGCTCACAGGCAAGGAGCCATTCAGGCACGTGTGGATAGGAGGATTGGGGCAGGATGCCCAGGGAAGGGCGATGCGGAAGAGTCTTGGGAACTTCGTGGACCCCGAGCCGGTGTTGACCAGATTCGGGGCTGATGCCTTCAGGTTCTGGGGAGCGTCAGAGGCGGGCCTTGGATACGACTTCAGGTTTAGCGAGGAGCGGATAGCTGGGGCCGGAAAGTTCATGACGAAGCTCTGGAACACCTGCAGGTTCATCAGTTCCTTCCCCATTCCAGAGAAGGCTGATCTCACTTGGACCGACAAGTGGATGCTCAATGAGCTCGGGAAGCTTGTCGAAGAATGCGTGAAGGCCTACGAAAGGTTCGATGTCTTCACAGTCTCGACGAAGGTGAGGGAGTTCCTCTGGAATGTGTTCGCGTCTAACTACTTGGAGATGGCCAAGGGGAGGGCATATGGCGACGGCGCATCCAAGGGAGAACAGGAGGCCGCTTGGTACACCCTCCACAAGGTGGTCAGAAGCATGCTCCTCCTGTTAGCACCTATTGCGCCCTACATGACTGACTATACCTGGAGGAGGCTCTATGGAACCCAAAGCGTCCACCTCGAGGAGTTCCCCAAGGCGGAGAGGTTTGACGTGAGTGAAAAGGTGAGCCAGAGTATAATGGAATTCAATGCGACTGTCTGGAAGTCGAAGAAGAACAAGGGCCTGGCGCTGAAGGATTCAATCAGCACAAGGATACCTGCTAACCTGAAGCAGTTCGAAAAGGACTTGGTGCGGATGCACCACATCACCAGATAGTTCGCTAAACGTAGAAGCCATAATCGCTTTTTGCTTTATTTTATATAGCGTGACCGCCCTTCATGGCCTGATGGAAGCTGTAATCACCGGCTTTCGCTGCGTGTGGTGCAACAGCACCCTTGACCCGAGGAACAGCATGGAGATGGCCTACGAGTGCTGCTCGAATTGCCTATACCCCCTCCCTACCGAGTAGAGGCCAGCTAGACCGATCCGATCTGATTGTATTCTCCAGGACTAAACCTGACTGAGATTGAAGCGGCGTTCTCCTCCAAATGAGCAATGCTTGCTGCCTTTGGGATGGCCACGACGTTCGTGTCGCGCGTCACCCAGTTGAGCATCACCTGCGCCGGAGTCATGTTGTATTTGTTCAGCACTGCTGTCGGAATCGAGTGAACTATGTTCCCCCGAGCGAGCGGACTGTAGGCAATTAGAGTAATCCTCTCTCTGACACAGTAGGGGAGGATTTCGTGCTCGACGCGTCGGTCAGCGAGAGAATACTCAACCTGGTTCGAGACGATGTCGCCCCTGCGGAGCGCCGCCCTCGCCTCTTCGGTCTCCGAGACGCTGAAGTTGCTAACGCCGACATATCTGATGGCGCCCTCCTCAATCAGCTCGTCCATCGCGGACATTGTTTCAACGATGGGAATGCTTGGGTTGGGCCAGTGAACCTGGTAGAGGTCGAGATAGGAGGTCCCCAACCTGTGGAGGCTCCCCCTGCATGCCCTGATTACATCGTCGTGGCGGAGGTTCCCTGGGGAGACCTTGGAAGCGATGAAAGCATCCTTGCGGATGCCTTTGATGGATTCGCCGACGATTTCCTCCGACCTGCCGGCGGCGTACATCTCAGCTGTGTCAATCAGGTTTATCCCGAGTTCGACGCCTCTCATGAGTGCCTTTACCTGGTGCGCCCGTTCTTCGGACGTGGAGTAGGAGCCCATCTTCCAAGTGCCCATTCCGACGGCGGATACCTTCTCCCCCGTCCTGCCCAGCCGCCGATATTCCATGATGACCTGGAAACCAGGCCGCCTTTAGACAAATCGGAGCAAGAAAGGTGATAAACCGAGTAGGGCGCGTGCAAGCGCGTGCCGCGGTAGCTCAGCCTGGTTAGAGCACCTGCCTTGTATCCTGAAAAAGGAGAGCAGGGGGTCGCGAGATCGAATTGCAACCAGCACGGAAATCTCGCCCGCGGCTCCTTTCACTCGCTAGCTGCCACTCTTGCTCAGGACTTCAAATACGTCGCCGATAGTCGCCGCCAGATAGGGGCCGTACTCTTCGTCGTTGAATCTGATGGTGTCGATCTTTCCTAACTTCGTAGCAATCCTGTGGCAGAGCAGATGGTAGCAGGTCTCCTCCTTGCCGCCGAGCACGCGGAAGAAGAAGTTGCTGCACGAGCAGTATGGCCGTTCAGGGTCGATGAACTCGTCTCCGAATCTTCCGACCACCGTCGTCACTTTCCTCCCGCTGGGCAGGAATCGGCATTCCTTCACTCCTCCGGCGAGCAGTGTGTCGATCGCTCTGTCGAGCTTCTTCCCGTATTTCTCGAACCCGGACAGCTCCTGCTTCAAAGACCGGTGCTGGTCGCTAATCGCGCTACTTCACCCCTTATGGAGGTACTCCGACAGCGAAGTCTGACCTTCGGTGTTGGATAGGCCAGAAACACGGACTCCGGCCCTTCGGAGGGCCTTTTCAGTGCTCTTGCTCAGGTCTTCGAAGAGGGCGCCGGAGGTTTCCTGTAGCGAATTCAGATCGTTTATGGGCGTCTCGAAGGTTCTGCTCTTCGTCTTCGTTGAAAGGTCCGAGTAGATTCCGATGGCGGTCACTGTCCTAAAGGACCTGCCCGCGGACATCAACTTCTTGTAGATGTACTCGATTCCGTTGACAAGCTGCCCATACGCTTCGCTGGGGTCGTTCGTGTCGCGTTTCAAAGTCACGATGCGACTGAATTGTGTAGGTTCGAGTTCTGCCACGACGGGGTCTGCGTCGTTCCCCGTGGAGGCGGCCAGAAGGAAGTCTCCAAATTTCTTCCCGAACCTTCTCTCAAGTTCTGATGTATCTGCCTTCACTAGCTGGCCTACCGTCCTGATCTCCATCTCCTCCAGGATTGTCGCGGTCTTTGGGCCTACCCCATACAGCTTGTCCACGGGAATGGGGTCAAGGAATGAGGCCGTCTCTTCTGCAGAGACGATCCTCAGTCCCCCGGGCTTGGCCATGTCCGAGCAGAGCTTTGCGACGACCTTGCTTCTCCCTATTCCAACCGAGCAAGTCAGATGCTCTGCGCTGATTATTGCCTCCTTTATGGACCCCGCTGTCCGGCCTGCTACTTCATAATCGCCGCCCGAGGAAGCGGTCAGGTCGAAGAAGGCCTCGTCGATTCCGGTCGGTTCGAGTATGTCCACCCTCCCCTCGAGGTCGGCCATTATCCTCGCCGACACTTCCTCGTACTTCTGGTGGTCCATCCTGATTACGGCGGCGTTCTTGCCTTCGAGTTTCTTCTTTGCCAAGATGATTGGCATCCCTGAGTGCACCCCTAACTCCCTGGCCCGGTAGTTGGCTGTGCTCACTACTCCACTGTCCTCGGTCCTGCCTGAGAAGACGCAGACTAGGACGGGCCTCCTCCTCAGCGATGGGTCCTCCACTTCCTCCACTTGGGCGTAGAAGTAGTCGAGGTCGATGTGCCCTACTACCCGCGGCAAGATGCAGCTCGACGCTATGCTCGACTTAAGATGTTTTTGAGGCGACGAAGATGATTCTAGATTTCGTCCAGCCTCGGACCACGCCTCCAACGACTTCGGCTTGTAGCAGTCGTCTAGTCAGGGGGGTGACAGAATTCCATGCCGCGCGGACAGCCCTCTCCTCATTGCCTCCCGACTCGACTGGATAGAGCCATCTTTCGAATTGGATGTGCTCTTTGAGGACCTGCGATGAGAGGATTCGCAGGCCTGCCTGCGAAACCATCGACTTCCATGCCTCGGGCGTGAAAGCTTCTACGTGACTTCCATCGCGAAGGGTCTCAATCCGGTTCATGAAACGCTCCGCTCCCTTTGGTGGAGACATGTCGACGATTCCCAGTCGTCCCTGATGCCTCAGGACCCGATTCGCTTCTTGGAGGAACTTGGGGACGTCCTCGAAGTGGTGAGTCGCTCGCCGGGTTGTTACGATATCGAATGAAGAATTGGGGTACTTCAGGTGCAAGGCGTCGCCCGTTTCGAAGGTGACGTTCACGACTCTTTGGCTACGGGCGAAGCTCTTCGCCTTGGCCAGCATCTCACTGGTGAGGTCGACCCCGACAACGTGCTTGACCATTGGGGCCAAAGAGACCGCAGTGAACCCGGTCCCTGTGGCAACGTCCAGAGCGACCTCCGTTCTCCTCGGCCGCACTGCAATTAGTAGGGCGTCCAGGTCAGAGCCGTGTGCGTGGCTCTGGCTTCTGGAGTACTCTTCGGCGTGCTGGGCAAAGAAGCGTTCGACTGAAGGTCTCCTTCGAACCAAGTCCTGGTGGCGGACTGGCGATGTTGTATTATTCGTTGTGTGCTTTGGCTGGCCTTCCCTGTTCTGAAAAGGGATAAGAGCGAACCCTCGATTGTTCGGCTCCGTGTCTGAAGAGTACGACGTCGTCGTGGTGGGAGCTGGAATCATGGGCGTTGCGTCGGCCTACCACCTGAAGAGAAGCAACCCGGGCAAGCGAATCTTGGTTGTCGACAGGTATGGCGCGCCAGGCCAGGGCAACACGGGTAGGAGTAATGCCATGTTCAGGAACACATTCTCTTCTACTGACAATCAGATACTTTCGAATAGCTCCATTGACTTCTACCTCCACGTCCAGGAGGAGCTGAAGTTCGACCTAGGCCTCCAGAAGATTGGCTACCTTTGGTTGATGGATGAATCTCAGCTCTCCAGAAGCGAGCCCTTCTTGAAAGGGATGGAGGGGAATGGAATCGAAATTGTGAGGGAGGGGAAAGCGGACCTGAAACGCCTTCTACCTACCCTAGTGAAGAGCTTCGAATCGAATGAAGAGGCGGCCCTAATGGAACTCCCCCCGGTAGACGGTGGTGTCTTCGGGTCAAAGTGCGGCAGGCTTGATCCTGACAAGCTGGTGAAGTTCTATGCTGGTGAGTTCGTGAAGGCCGGGGGCGTCTTCGCCTACAATACAGAGGCGACGGCGCTGGTTGTCGGCCCGTCGAAGAAGCTCGGCATTGAAGGGGAACCCTTCGTTTGGCAGGACTCCA
>OCOJ01032269.1_pt1 | contig 10716 bp, 10 predicted proteins | sample 1539251 | NCBI WGS metagenome assembly OCOJ01 (sample SAMN01911457, study PRJEB22624) | soil metagenome | biome: Soil | place: Malaysia | collected 2012-04-30 | depth RA_metagenome m
CCAGGCCATTAGCAGTCAGAAAAACAGCATTCCGACCCATTTAGCAGGATGCGGGGGGTGAGAATATAGGGGTTCGGGTTCAAATCTGTGACATACAACAAGAAGTGACTCACAATAGGTTCTATCCATCACGAGAAGACTTGCGCTCTTAAGACGAGGCAAGGAGTGGTCTTCGGGTAGCTGCGAGCATGCCGACCACCGACGAACTCGTTCAGAGGTTAGTCAATACGCTGGAGCGTGAAAAACAGGGACCCCTCAACGCATTCGCGTTCGAGCTGGCCAAGGACATAATGGATTTCCTCCGACGCGAATACCACCGCTCCTTCCCTGAAGTTCACTTCCATTTCCTCAATGGTGAATACTATCGAGAGAGGCTACGCAAGGTCGGAGTCACAGCTTCGATGATTGAGGGAAGTAGTGGCTTCTACATCGGCAACCGTTATGGTGCTGACGTCTACGTTGACCTCGGAGACACCAGAGAGTATCTGGTCGAGGGGAATGTCAAAGGTGCGGTCCTTCGCATCGTTCACGTGCTAATGGAGGAACTCACTCATGTTGTCTTCCCCGACATTCTCGACAGAGACATCTGGAGAGAGGTGGTCAGACTCGTAGAGGGATACCTCACCGACTTCCGCTTCACAGACCAACAGAAAGCGATGATCAGAGATGCGGTCTCGGGGGCGCCCAGAGACGGCCCGTTCTCACCGAAGAACGAATCCGAGCCGGACTATCCCTAAACAGGTTCGTAGCCCATTTCCCGGTCGACGGGATCACTATTCGTAGTTGTTCAGATTGAAGACAGCCCAACCGCAAAGACCGAACAACCCAGTCCAAAGAGCAAGGATGAGGACGACTTCCCAGATCGCGAAGCCGATGTTGAAGAGACCTGCAGCTACTCCATAACCCCCAACCGCGTAGAAGACAAGAACGATGCTAAGGGCGAGCTTCCTCAGATTGCTCAATTTGCCGATGCTGTCCAAATTGATTGCCATTCTCAGTCACCTCCAGCCGGCACTGCGACTGCTTCACCGTCCCCTGCGGAAATAGGAATTGAGATCTTTACCGCGGACTCCCTGTTTTTCCTCGCAGATTCCAAGGCCTTGAGCACCACGGGTATCGGGACCTCGATGCTGACAGTGTTAGGGCTCTTACCATCGTCACTCGCGCTGCTTCCAGATGACGATTTGTAGCGCCTCGAGATAATCAGGGGGGCCAAAGCGAAGGCTGGCTGAATGACCAGCATGGCGATTACGAAACAGAGTGCTGCATTGATGGGCATGATGAGAAGCTTGTATGGCGAAGTCACAACGGTGAATAGTTCGGTTGCCACCATCGCGTACCCCACAGCGGCGACGAGAGGGGCCACGGCAATCAGCATCAGAACGGAGGCAGGGTCGCTCCTGAATATCTGGCTCATCTTTCCCCAGAATGTCAGCCCAGCGAGTTCCTGCATCCGTTTGTCGTGTTCACGCTCGAACTCCTCCACCCCCAGCTTCTGGACCACGTATGAGACATGCTTGTTGTTCGCCGCCGCGAGGACGTGGCCGAACCCAATGACCAGTGCAAAGATGGGGACCCCGTACGGGAAGCTGCTATTGACGTAGGCGTCCGCAGTTGCCACAGAGAGAGCAATTATGAACCAAGTGAGTCGCATCGCCTTCTTGAGGCTCATCCGCCTGGCGAGCCAGGTAATGGTCGGATTCACTTCATGCTTCTGTAGGTCGATTACCTTGGCGAGCTTTTCCGTGGACCGCTCGTCGAACTGCCTGAGAACAGTGTACGTCATGAACGACAGGACGAAAATCGCCGCCACATAGGGGAGGTCCATGGTTAGAGGGCCCCTTCACGCCACTATTAAGTGTGACTGTCACAGTCACGGCACCCGGGACTGCCGCCCGAACTGTCAGGGGACCCAGCTTCTTTGACTGTCATGACAACCGTGGGCGTCACCGCGAGAGTTAAAAGGTTGGCCTACAGGGCCAAATACCATGTCACTACTCGCAGGCACAGTTCTGGCGTCCGAAGCGACAGTCTACAAACACACCAAGGGGAACACGCTGTACGTTTCCATTCCCTCTAAGATGGCACAAGATTCCGGCTTCCCCATAAAGGAAGGGGAGAAGGTGGACATCAGGTGGAGCGACGAACTCAACGCCATAGTTATCACGCCGAAGAAGCCAACCCGAAAACAGTGAGACTGCGGCGTCCAGTACCTCTGCAGGGCTCGCCAGCCGACCGATGATTCCAGCCGGCGTCCTAAAGCAGGAACACTGTCCAGCAGTTTATATGGCATGAAGAGCGGGACATATACCAACCGACCATTGAGGTCTCGCAACATCCCGTTGGGACAATCCCAATCATGAAAAGACCTCTCACGCGAAAGGAAAAGTTCTGGAGAGGGATAATACTCGTCATCATCGCACTAAATCTTTTGTTTTTCTACACCGTGGCGTCAGCAGTATTCTTCTTCACCACTCCACACACTTTCGACGAGCATCCCATAGTCTGCTTTGCCCTTCCAAGTGAACCTGTGGGGACCTGCGATATCCAGATGATCATCGATATGACGACAAACACAGCAATCGGAGATGTGATTCCGGTGGACAATCCAGTGATCGTGAACGCATCTGCCCTAATCCTCAGTCCAGCCTACAACAAGACTGGTGAAACCTATTACTTCGGATTTCAAGGTGAAGGGGTATACGGAGTCAATCCTACAACTGGGGCAGTAGGTTGCTTCGACAAGATTCCTACGGACACCTTCCAACTTAATCCTGCTGGAGCCGTCCCCGGATATGGAGAACGATACCATGTTGCCTTTCTGTTGTGCTTTCCTGCAGAAGGCCCATACCTCGCAGTCCTCGTGATTCACAACGGATCGGTAGCAATCCTGCTTACCGAGACGCAGGGGAGCCCCGAACTCTCGGTCGGACCTTCAGGAATCATCCAAGGCTTCAACTTCAATTTCGCAATTCTATTCTTTACCATCTTGATTTTGATACTTGAAGTAGTTCAGAGTCTTCGTATTCTATTAGACGTCTATCCCAGGGCCTTCCCTTACAGAGTGGAGTATCCCGCGGGACTCGATGCTTCCGCAAGCAGATTTACTAGGTTCAAAGATTGGGTTTCCGCCATGGGACAAGCCAATCCTAATGCAGGCTCACTTTCCATGCGAATGGCTCGTAGGAAAGTCATCGAGTTGCTGTTTCCTCTCGTAGCCTTGATTAGCGTGTTCCTCGCCCTTCTTGGACCGATCCTTAACCTGGGCTCCAGCCCTTCTTTGCCTATTACCCCAGCTTACGTTATAACCATTGGAAACTTCGCCTTTTACTTCGGCGCCTTCTCAATATCTGCGCTTGTGGTCTACCTAATCGACGCCTTTGTTCCGAATCAGGGCAACTTGACAAGAGGGGTTCATTGGATTGGAACGTTTTTCATGTTCGCATTCCTCGGTGTGATCGTCTCGCTTCTTTTCGTTTTGGCGGTTGTAGGTAACACTGTCTCGCAATCACTGACTGTACCAACCTCAATCGGGTCGGAGAGCTCCTTGGTAATCATTATCACAATTTTCCTCTCCGGGTTCACCGGAGTCTACTTCTTTGAGCGTTCAAGCCTGCCACTTAATGAAGCGTAATCGCGGTGTGCCTCAGTAGCCTGACCTAACTGCTGTTATTTTTCTGTAGTTTTCTGCAGCAGTCAGGCCCCTCTAAAGGGCCTTCAGGTCTCTCTCAAGATCGCACACAATCGAGCTGAGCCTTCAAGCCTACAAAAAAGAGATAGGGCCTATGGTGCGGGGGGCGGGAACATAGGGGTTTGCGTTCAAATACATGAGAGGTTGGCTGCGAGAAATCGTCACCGACTACGGAACGATCTCGTGCAGATCCGACACCATCCTTATTTGTTTCTCGAGCTTCTCTTTCCTTTCGACAAGATAGACTTTCCAATTCTTGATCAGATCAACGATCTCTTGATTCCTTTCGATGTTCAAGGTCCTGTAGCTTACAAAGCACACTTGAGGGCCATTCGAATCCCTGCACAGGCTGTCGATGAAACGAAAAGTGTTCGGCAAGGTTACGTAATCAAATCTGTCAGTTGCCTCATCTAAGAACAGGGGCAAGTCGAACAACTTCGAAAGAGTCAACATAACGCCCAAGCTAATGACAGCCTTGTGGGAACCGGCCGGATGGGTGATAGGATTGCCTTCGGGAGTCTGAACAATGAAACTACCCTCCCCAATGTGTCGGAAGGTTACAATCTCCTCCGGAACAATCATCTCTACGCAATTCCTAACGTTCTCCTCTATAGTTCGTGCAACTTGGTCTACCAAGATATTCAGGTTCGTGTTCTCCTGGACTTTCGCTAATAACGCGCCCAAGACGGAAACCGCAGCTTCCATGTTGTGAATCGTAACCAACATGTCCTCCACTTCTTTGAGCTTCTCGTTGTTCGAAGCTATCCAACCTTTCGTCTTCGATAGCCGCTCCTTCTTCGAAACGAGTTCTTCAGTTTCCTTCGCAACCAAGTCATCAATAGAACCGAAGCTTCCCAGGCCAAGCTTGCGAGGCATTGCTACACCGGCGGTCGCCAGGGTGGCTTTTAGTTCATCTACTAACTTAGACTCGATTTCGTCCACCGTGGGCACAAGAGACGCGATGAACTTGCGAATCCCTTTGATGGTGTCCAGTTCGTAGGTGGCCAACTGTACACCGAATGTGGTTTTGAGCTCGCTGTACAGTTTCTCCCAGTCCGAGATTGCGGAGCGCAAAGTCCTATCAGCTTGGTCTGTTTTGCTGTGCAGAATACGTTCTTCAGTATCAATCGAAAGAAGCAACTTCTTGATGCTCATTACATCTTCAGTGGCTGATTTCAGGTCTGTTCTACACCTCTCAAGATCTTCCGCTTTCCTCTTGATCTCCGTAGAAATCCTGCCCAGTCGGGCTGTCCCGAGACCCTTCGACTTGTAAACTGAAGGCGTTTCATTCATGCCACGGATGAAATTCGGGTTATCGATCAACGAATCCAAGGGAATAAACACCGACGAGAGTTTCTCATCCTCCGAGTATACTACAACCGCTTCAGTTCCTTTTGGCCTATCCTCAGGGGACTTGATCGCTCGCTCGAGTTTCTTGTAGGAGGCGGCTAGTGATCTCACCTCGCTGAGAGAAGGGGTGACCTTGTACGCCTTTGCGACCCCGACTGCTCGGCTCAAGCTCTTTCTCCCCCTTCCAAGAAGTTGGGAGATCTCTTTGATTCGGTCAGGATCGTACAGTAGGTCGAAGTCGAGTTCCCTCACGGAGGGAGCATCGAAATCGAGAAGCGCCAGGATGTTCTCGCCTGACGGGAGATTCTTGAAACTTGATTGCATTGATTTGACGATTTCCCAGGCTTTCATCTGATTGTCTCTATCAGCGAAGACTTTGACGGCTTCAGACTCTTTTTGCGAGAGCTCCTTTGCATGGGAGTATTTCTCCAGCTTTGCCTTGAATTCTGGAGCCCACTTTTGCTTCAATAGCTCCATGCCGATTTCCCTTTTGGGAATTCTAGTCAGCTCATCTTCAGTGGATTTGAGCTTCTCAGACATTTCCTTGACAATACTACCCGGTTTGAACATTGTTTCGACCACCTGAGGTTCAAGGGAGGAAACCACTGTGAACTCCGACTTCATCTGGTTAAGCTTGAATTGACAATTCTCCTTCTCTTGCACCAAGACTGCTTGAAGCTTCTCTAGATTACCCAGAATCTTCACCGCTCCTTTGTTTAGACTAGACACTCGTTTAGCAATCATATCAGGAATAGTGACCATTTCATTGTTGATTGCATCTGTGAAGTTTCTGATATTGGAAGGAGAAATCAGCGTGTCAATGATGTCAGAGTATATTCCTGCCTCGTTGAATTCTTCTTTAACCTTAGTTATGTTTGCTGCGCTTGGCAGTATTGTAGCGAACCACCTTTCAATCTCATCATCGAAAGAGTCAGGAATGCTCGTCTCAAAGAGATACACCTTCTGCACAACCTTTCGGTTGTTCCGCCTGAAGTTGTATTCGAGTTTGTAGAACTTGTTTCTGTGCACGAAGTAGAAGACGGCGCTTCCCTCTTTGGTGCGAGGCAGGAGCAATTCATCCTGTTGAAGTCGTTTTTCTTCGGAGTAGCTTTTCTTGGATCTTCCGAAGACAAAGCAATATCGAACCAAGTTGACCAGATTGGTCTTCCCAGCCAGATTTCTTCCATAGATCAGAATTGGCTCCTTGGAGAACCTAACCACACCAGTGAGACCCATTAATTCCTGAACCTTAATGAGGACAAAGCGCATTCATCTCACTCTCTTGAGAAGGCTGACTAAATTGTCCTCGAACGTGGACGGCATTCCAGACTTCGACTTGGTCGTGACTCTAATGACTGGCTCGAGGATCATACGAAGTTTCGTCGCTGTTTGAGGGATGGTTTGAGATCGTGCTAGTAGCTCGTTCGTGAGCAACTCGGTGAGAACAGTTCTTAGCGTGCCCTGGTCGACGTCTACCCCCTTCTTTCGCAGTTCTCCAACGAGGGAAGGAACGTCAAGCAATATCCTGTCCATGACTTGCTCTATTGATAGAGTGGGAGCAGAAACCAAGCCTCCTGTCAACGCAACGACAGGCTTGGACTCGTCCCTGATGCTCTGAACAACTAGGTTGGGAAATTCATCCTTGACGTTTTCCAGAAACAGACGTGAGAAAGAGACTTGTCCTTGAAGAACCGGTAAGACGATCAAGTCATTCCTGTCGGACCTCGCATCCAGCTCGGATAACATGTTCCTGAGGCGACTTCGGACATCTTCGAGTTGAAGGTCGGTCCCTTCTATTACGACTTCGACAGTTTTCTTGGTTGGCAAGAATTCGCAGAGTTCGGCGGTAAGAGTGCCAGTGTCTAGAACGACATATCCAAAGGGCGCCTTAAGCGCCAATCTTTCGGGGTTCTTGTCCTCGCTCGACAAGACGTACCTTTCTGAGGCGTACTTTCCCTTCGCGATCTTGGAAGGTAGGAGGGAAGGAAGGCAGATTATCCGATTGGAGTTATAGGTGCTCGGATTCCAAAAGTGCATGTGGCCATCGAGCACCACGTCAAAGCTCCGCTCTATCGCCCTGATGAGGGACCGTGGCAGTGCGTTGTCGTAGGGCGCGAGTGTCTCGTGACAAAGCAATACGGACCTGTTCTCCCAAGCCTTCATCTCGGTAGTGGCTTCCTTCAGGAAAGACTCCATACGTGCAAGAGTTGCGGGGCCATATCCTCCTGTCTCGTAAAACGAACTCATGAAACAGACTGAGAAACCGTCGAAATTCACGGCCCCAGTTGGGTAATGGAAATTGTCGACTGTTTGCTCAAGACCGCGAAGTATCTCCTCTTTGTCATGGTTCCCTCTGATAGCGTAGATAGGGTTGCCGAACTTTCTGAATATGTCACGGATCTCAACCATGAAGCCTTCACCTTCATAATGCCTCAGGTAAGCAGTTTCAGTCTTCATGTAGTCGAACATGTCTCCAGCTAAGAAGAGCAGACTTGGATTGGTCTCGGTCTTGATTTGGTTCAATGCCCTCTCCAGATCTTTCACCGAGTTGTAATTCTCGACGAAATTCTGAAACAGGTGGGCGTCAGAAATGATGGCGACTCTCACAATATTCCCCCATTAGGTGCCTGTTCACGAATCGCCGTTGTGTAGATTGGAGTCACGTTGGCGGTTATCGGATACTCAGGAGTCACCAGGGTGTTCGCCAAACCATCGAGTCATAAGTGGGGCAATCTTCTTTCCTAGCCGATTAATGATTCTTCGATATTCGATCAAGGCATCGTTGGCAGTGTTGCTAACGTCGACGTACCCGTTCTCTACTTCCAAATTCACTGTCGCGATTGCGTACTCGGAGATTGCTATCTCTCCAGACAGTGCCTTGAAACGCGGATCCTCTCTATTCTCCTTGAACAAAGCAAGTTCAGGATAGTCGAGGTTAAGGTTGATCAGCATTTTTTCTCGTACCCATCTTGCTCTGAATGCTTCGGCCCCTTCCTTCACATACTCGATCCTGAACCCCCCTCTGTGTTTCCGTTTTTCTCCAGATGTATCTTCCTCCCGTGCCTTGATGCCTTCTTGAGAGGTTGTCCCTCTGCTGGGCTCATCGGGAACAGATGACGACGCATGCCCGCTGCCACCATGAGGCTCCAAGATTACCACGTTTCCCTTTTCGTCGAGCTGGATCTTTGTTTCTCCAGAGTTGTCCTTCACTAGGGTAAGAATTCCGGAGCTTCTCTCTTGAACTCCAGATTCGAGAGACCCAACCCCTCCGATTTGGGGTCGCGATTCCAACTCAGCGAGCACCTCAGAAAAATCTTCATTCAACAGATCTTCCAATTCTGTAGCGGTCTTCTTGAGCCTCTCCATTTCCTCACTGTCTATCTTCGCCCTCGTCTCCCGTTCTAGCTCCGAAACCACGAGACTAACTGATTGATCAATCCACTGTAGCAGTGTGCCGACCCGCTCATTGTCACGATTCAATCTGCTCCTCGTGTTGTCAATAATTGGTATCTGATCTTGCGAATCGAGCAAAGGAACGTCGACTGTGCCGAATATCCGTGGCGTCCAGTCTCCAGCCTTTGGGGAGTCGTAGAATTCCATGGGGTATCCTGAGGACAGGATCGCGATGCCCATTTCTTCTTGCTCGAGCTCTTTCTTTGACAGCCTGATTGTCAGGGTGACGGAACCAACAGAGTCATGCAATTCCGCAGAAGAATCGAATACCCACTGCCTTTCCTGTTCTGGCTGAGAATAAACCAATCTCTCTCCTTCGACGTATACTTCGTGATTCCTGAGTTGCAATCCAATAGATCGGCGCAGAAACTTCCTGACCGATTCCATCTTGACTCGTTTTAGTTTCAATCGGCCTATTACTACCAGAGTCCCGTCAGGACTAGACACGGGTTGGTCAGTGAGAAGCGGCTCGACAGGCACTTTGTCGAGTCCGGGCTCTAGTGCTTCTCTTTGCAACCTGACGACATTCCTCCGTCCTGACTTGGTCGTATCCAAGATAAGGTCCATGGCAACTCCGAACGCGGCCGCTTTGCCTGTACCGAACCGACCTCTGACTCGACGTCCTTCCTTTCTCGCAAGGGTTTCCCCATGCATGGTGAAAAAATTCTGCAGGTCGTCTCTTGACATTCCTCCACCATTTTTCACTTCTTCAATGACGATTCCATTGTACTTGAGAATCCCTCGTCTTCGTATTTTGATTCGTCCTACTTGTTTAGCAACTCGAACAGTGACACTTTTGTTCGACTTGCAGTTATCGATTGAGTTCCAAACATATTCATTGACAGCTTTAGGAACACTTGTGAAGTAGTCGGAATTCTGGAGTATGTCTCGAGAGACGTCGCTACGAGCATAGATGGAACTGTCAGCCATTTTGACGATAGCTCTCCCCGTACATCCTATTGATGGCAGTCAGGAATTTCTTTGCATCAGGATTGTCTTGGACCGATTCAATCAGCGCATTGAGATGTTCTCTGTACACATTCTCCGGAGTGTAGTTGTCGACTCTTAGAATCTCAAAGAAATCGTAGATGGTGGGACTGGTACCCTTTTCCCACTTGGCATAAGCGTCTGACTCCATGATACGACCAAGCCTCGCAGAGCGTATTCTGTCGCTGGTTAAGAGGTGCCCGCTTGATACACGCCGTTCTCCGGTGAGTTTGCTCTTGAACGCCAATTCGATTCTTTTCTTGTTTGATGCTAGCCAGGCGCTCCCATTGTCGGTGACTCGCCATCCTTTCCTCTTGTTACCCTCAACGAGGGAGCCATACTTGGGTTTGCGCAAGTCCGTGAGTGTCACGCGTACTGAGTCGACATCTGGGTATTGGGGATGTTTGATTAGACCGAATCTCTCTGGATAGACTTTGAACGCTCTGACTGCGACGTCTTCAGTAGCAACGAATCCTACATCTCCTCCGGTGTCGGCCAACGAGTAGAGACAGACGTCGCGATTTGTTATTCCTCCACTATATGGTGCGGACTTCAATTCTGAGGGGCCACCTTTTCCCGTTTTGTTTTCAGATACTCCAGTGTGTTAGTGAGAAAGTACTCCGTGGATGCGTCAGAAGGCCTATTCCTGTTCTTACGAAGGATTTGTTCTACCGTGGACAACTGTTCCCGTCTAGATAGACCTGGCCGGGAGAGGGCGTCGACGAATGGCTGGTAGATCATCGCTGTCTGGCCCTTGCTATTCTCTATCTTACCCACAACCGCCCATCCTCGCGTCTTCATCCTATTGCGTCTCTTTCGCGCCTTCCTTTTCCTAAGCGACGAACCTACCACAGTGGACACTCTTACGCCAGTCTGGTCATCAGAAGCCTCAACTGAACCAGATGGACGAACGAAATAGAAAGCCAGGTATTCGTCCTCAAGTCTAACTTCAGAGAATGTCTCGGAGATGTTATGTCTCTTCCTGAGCATCTCAACTGCTTCCTTGATAGGAAGCCTAACGAGCGTAACTACCTCCTCAGGCACAGGTATAGGGTATAATTCTTATAGCGTATAAACCTTGACACCCAGTCTGAGCGTGGAATTGCTTTGCATCGCATGCTCGAGGAGAGGAATCAGAAACCAAGACCGCTCTCCAGCATATTGTTACACAGTATATGCAAACTGGTGAACCATCCTGCGACTCGAAGGGTTCACTGCGCCTCGACCGTGACGAC
>OCOJ01066744.1_pt1 | contig 10699 bp, 8 predicted proteins | sample 1539251 | NCBI WGS metagenome assembly OCOJ01 (sample SAMN01911457, study PRJEB22624) | soil metagenome | biome: Soil | place: Malaysia | collected 2012-04-30 | depth RA_metagenome m
TTTCCGGAAGCGTCCGTCGCGCTCACCGCTATGGAATTAGACACCGAAAAGAGGGGCACGGTGCAGGAAAAGTTCCCGCTGTTGAGGGTCGCGGTGATTCCATTGCAGGCAACGGCTGCAAGACCGGAAAGCGCGTCGCTGGCCGTTCCCGCGATGGCTACGTAGGGAACCGTGACCGTTGAATTGTTCGCCGGGCTAGTAATGCTCAATGACGGCGGCGTCAAATCCACGTTTACGGTGACGCTCGCCGTATTGCTGTTACTAGCCGTGTCCGTGACCGTTCCGGTGACCGTCTGGTTCGCGCCTTCCGTGCTGACCGTGACCGGAGAGGAACAACTCTGAAGCGGCGTGCCGGCGGGAATGCAAGTAAAGCTTACCGTAACCGCTGAGCTGTTCCACCCGGCAGCGTTCGGAGAAGGAGACGGAATCGCCGTGATCCCGGGAGTTGTGTTGAAAGCGAATTTCGTAATCGTGGAGTTGTAAGTCCCGGCGAGCGTGGTTTGATAGGCGTTCGACGGCTGCACCGGAAAGTCCGTCGAGCACGTCCTTCCGGTCAGATACGGATTTCCAAGCGAATCCAGGGTCACGGTGAACCCAGCGTCGCCCAGTTGCACCGTACAACTTCCGCTCAAGAAGGTCGAGTAGAGCAGCCCCGTGCCGCTCGGGTTGAGTTCGCTCAGGTACCCGCTCCATTCGCTGCTCCGCTTCGAAGGCATGAACGCCCCGGATGTGGTCGGAAAGTCGCTTGAGGAGGCACTCCCGGCGATGAAGGCGTTACCGGACGAATCCACGGCGATCCCATTGGCCTGGTCGCCGTTCGGCCCGTTTGTACCGCCCACCAGCGTCGAGTAGATCAGCGACTGGCTCCCTGATTTGGTCAGGTCCAGCTTTGCCGCGAAGGCCTTGCCCTCGGCGCTGTTGGTCGTTTGGAACGCGCCCGGGGTCACAGGGAAATCGGCCGAGGTGGCGCTTCCGGCTACATAGACCGCGCCCGTGGCGTCAAGCGCCAGGCTGTTCGCGGTATCCCCCACGACGCTCGAACTCGAGCCGCCCAGGTAGCTGGAATAAACCAGCGCCTGAGTACCCGTTTGGGTGGTGGCGATCTCGGCGACAAACGCGTTTCCATTGGAGCTATGCAGCGAAGATTGAAAGGCGCTCGGTGTGGTCGGAAACGGCGCGGAGCCTGCAGAGGTCGTATAGCCGGCAACAAACGCGTCACCGAATGCATCTACGGCAATTCCCTCGCCCCAGTCGCCCAAGCCTGCGCTTGCCCCTCCCAGATACGTGGAATAAACGAGGGACGACGCTCCGGCAGAATTGGTGTCCACGACGCTCAGAAACGCGTTGCCATTGACGCTCCCCAGACTGGTTTGGATCGCCCCGCCGGTGGTGGGAAGTGCGGCCGTCGAGTTGTCCGAGCCGGTCTGCCCGGTGATGTAGGCGAAGCCGGAAGCGTCTACCGCCACGCCCAGGCCGAGATCCCCGAGCCAGTTCGCGGTATTCCCGCCTCCGCCGATGTAGGTGGAATAGACCAGAGAACTTGTGCCGGTTTGCGTGGTGTCGATCCGGGCAAGGAACCCGTTCCCATTGGCGGTGCCCAACGCCGTCTGAAACCCGTTCACAACCGGAAAATCCGATGACATCGTACTGCCGGTGACGTAGACATTTCCGGCTGAATCGAGCGCCATGGCTGCGACCCAATCGGCCACCGAGCCCCCGAGGTACGTCGAATAGAGAAGGGCCGTCCCAGTCGGATTGATCTTCGAGACGAAGCCCGCGACGAACGACGGATTCGCTTGAGACGGATAGCCGTTCTCAACCGGAAAATTCGAAGAAGTGGTTGCGCCCGCAATGTAAGCGTTACCGGCGGCATCCACTGCGATTCCCATCGGGAAGTCTTCGCTATTGCCACCGAGGTAGGTGGAGTAGCTCAGCACCGGGTCTACGATGACAGGGAGGGAGCGATTGTAAGGGCCCAGCTCGATGCCGACCTCATTCCCCGCCCGCAGCGTGAATCGGCCACCCACTTGTACCTTTTGGCCATCAATCCATTGGTAGATCGTGGGCCGGCGCAACTCCAAAGCGTCTTCGCCAGTTTCCAACTGCAGGGCTCCCGATCGGGTCAAGCGCACGTGTCCTGCGGCTTCAAATCGCAGCCTAATTGCGCTGGGGTCGCTATTCGCGGCGACCACAAAATCGAACTCCAGCTCCCGCTGATTACCGTAAAAGACGAGGTCGATCCCGGGATAAATGCCTGAATACTTCACGCGCGCGTAGGTAGGCACGCCCCGCCGCCATTTGCTCGGATCGCGGCCGAGGAAGTAATTGCTCTTGCCGGGCAATTCATCGAGCGGCGTGATCGCTGGATGGGCCACTGAGCCCGCAAACCCGATACGCACGGCGCCTGTCTTGCGGGCACGCCAGAATCGCGGGGAGGCGAGGTAGTACTTGCTCACCTCGAACCTCTTGTGGGTCGCGCGGTCCATCTTTTGGAACATCACAACTGCCTCGTCATCCATAAGTGCGACCGAGTAGCCGGGCCCACGCGCCATGAACTGCGCGCGGGGATCGGCCTGTCCCACGTTGGGCTCGAAGTTCAGCGGAAGACCTGCATAGACCTCTCGTAGTGTGGACGTTCGGAGGGCAACAGGGACCATCGGCTGCATCGCTCCTGCCGCATGCCTGGCTGCGCTCGAAGTGCCAGTTGTCGGCAATGCCGGCTGAGGCGAGACCGCCGAGAGCAATGCAGCAAACGGAAAGAGAATCAGGCTGTAGAGAGCAGCGGGACCAACCCTGGGGCGCATGGTCATCTCCTTGCACTATCGAAGGCCGCAACCGCGGGCTGAGTGCGGAGGGGCCTGCGTTAGCGGATGTATCTTAGCATGACGTATAAAGTCAAATGTTAACGCACTGTAGTCTTACTTCGAATTATTGAACACACCATTTTCACCCCGGGTGTCCGTCTGGTCCATCTCACTCCATTCCCGTGAATTAACTGTAGGAGGCGCGATCCCCCCTTTGAAGGGGGAGCGGGGTTCGGTCACCACAGCAAAGTCCGATTGCTAAGCGCCTTGAATTAACTATTGAATTACTAATCCACCTGTGTTAGAGTTCGCGCGGGTGGATGTCGGTCAACCACGCGGGAGCAATCCGAAAGAGCGAGTTGCAGTTTCGATCTAACCCCTATAAGAATCGTGCATTTGCGCGTTCCCGCAGTGGCAATAAATTCCAAGTCTTGGATTCTCAACACTTTCCCAACTCCCATCGTTCCCGAAGAAACGATGTTCTGTATTTTCAAGGGATTACAAACTCCGGGGGGAGGGGGGTATCCAGCCCGGGGTGCGGACCGGGCACATCCCTGACAGATCAGTCCGGGGACATTCCTGACGCTCTCGAGCGAATGGCAAGCGCGGGTAGAACAGGCACATGCCTCAGTACACAGCGGCTCTGCGGTTGCGCCTGCCACAGCAGGCAGGCGCACGGTCGGCATCCTGGACGGATGCCGAGGGTCGAATTCCGGGCCATTGACACCTTCAACCCTCAACCTTCGACCTGGAAGTCTCTCTGTTCCATCATGGCAACCCAGCGCTCATCCGGAAACGCGCACCTGCCGATGATTCCAAAAGGAGGGAACGCGTTCCTACCCACCCCGGTCTGGGCGGACGAATGCCGCCATGCGGCGCAGGCTGCCCTGTTCACTTACCCTATGCCAACGGTGCCCTGGCTCGGATACAATCGCCCCACCACGGAAAGGCCTGGAAGGATGAGCCCCGCACCCGGCACCCAGCCGCCCAGCACGGGCGTGCGCAATCTGCTGCGCAATTTGAACCTCCTGCTCAAAGCCGCGCAGATGTACGGCATGGAGCACGTGCAGACGGCTGCAAAGTCGCAGGAAGCCTGGGCCAGCCTGCAAAGCGCGCTGGCCGAATCCCGCCGCGGCGCGCTGCAACTGGCCATCTCGGAAAACCGCCTGCTGGTGGATGGCGAGACGGTAAAAGCCGGCCCGGCGGAGCAGAGCTTCGCTCAGCTCCTGGCCGCCGCGGACGTGGCCAGCATCACCTTTACCTTGCAGGCCCGGCAGGAGGCCTTCCTACAGATGGTGCGCATCTTCGCGGAAAGCGCCGCGGACCCGGAACGCATCCTCCCCCTGCTGCAGCAAGCCCTGGGCGACGGGCTGAAGAGCGGAATCGCCGTCAACGAAATCCGCTTTGTTCCCGCGGGTTCAGAGGCGGCGCGCAGCGGCGGCTCCGGCGGGGGCAGCATCGCCGGGGCCATCCTGGCGCAGACCCTGGCCACGGACGCGGCCCAGGTGCAGGGACTGCTCAATAGTCCCGCCAAGCTGCTCACCATCATCGCCGCGGCCGGCGCGCCCGGCGCGGCGCAGGGAACGCAGATCGGCGCGGCCGGCTCCACGCCCGCCCTGGAGGAAGAGGAAACCATCACCGCCATCCGCCTGCTGGTCCGGCTGGCGCGCGATGGCGGGGCCGAGGGAACACTCTCTCCGGCCCAGTGGCGCGAAGAGTTCCAGCAGATTCCCCCGCCCAGCCAGTTGCTCTTGCAGCGCGCGCTCAAGGAATTCGCGGAGTCCGTGCCGCCGCGCCAGCCCCCGCCTCCGGTGTTCATCCAGTTGGCGGAGCACCTGGCCGTGCGCCTGGCCATGGAGCGCTACCAGAGCGGCGCCACCCAGGTGGACGCGGTGGCGGAAGTGCTGAACCGCATGAATCGCGAGATTGACTGCCTGCGCGAAACGCTGGGCTCTTACGAAGACAAACTGAAACGCGCGGGATTTGAGGTGGACCGTCCCGGCGACGCGCTGGAGCAGGAATTCTGGTCGCGCATGCCGGAAGAGGCGCGGCTGGCGGTGCTGCTCTCCCCCGAGGCCTGGCAGATCCCGCCGCGCCACCTGCGCGAGTACGCGGAAAAGCTGGCCGAGCGCAATGACGCCGGACAGCTCGATCAAGTGCTGCTGAATTATGCGGCCTGCATCCGCCACCCGCGGCCCGAGGCGCGGCGCAAAACCGCGCTGGGACTGAAGGAGCTGGCCGCGTTTTATCCCCGGCCCCAGGGGCACAGGCTGGAAGCAGCCGTACAAGCGGTGGCCGAACAGATTGTGCATGAGACCGAGCCGGAGCTGCAGAAAACCATCAGCACCACGTTCGTGCTGCTGGGGCAGGAGGCGGCCACGCGGCGGCGCTACGGCGGCGTCTTGGAAATCCTGAGCGCCTTGCAATTGCTGGAGAAAAACCAGCCGCAACTGGCCGCCAGCCTCCAGAGCCGCATCGGCCTGGAAAACCGCATCCCGGACTTTTTGGAAGAAGCGCTGCGCATGCCCGCCGTTCCCGGCGAGCTGCTGGAAATCCTGCGCCGGCTGCCGCTAACCACTGCGGAACACGTGGCCGGGCGCATGAGCCGCTGCGCGCGGCGCCGGGAGCGCGACCGGCTGGTGAGCCTGGCGGAAGAGCTGGGGCCGCTGGCGGCCAACGCCCTGAAAAATGTCTTTCACTACCAGCCCCCGGCCGCGGCGGTGAACACCGTGGGGCTGCTGAGCCGGCTGGATCCCGTGGCGCTGGGGGAATCGCTGCGCGAACGGCTGCCGGAATGGAGCCGGGTGTACCACGACGCGGTGGTGCGGCAGATCGCCTCCGCGGGCGCCGCCAGCCGCGGGCGCCTGCTGGCCATGCTGCTGGACGTGCTCGATGCGCAGGTCGCGCCGCTGGCCATGGACGAAATCGGCATGAGCGAAGACCTGGCGCCGGCCACCCTGCTGCTGGGGATCGCCGGCGGCGAACTCTCCAAGTTCGGCAACATGTATCTGCGCGTGAAGGCGCTGGAGGCGCTGGGCCGGCTGCGCGTAAGGGAAGCGGTTCCCCTGCTGCGCAAGCTCGTGGAGTTCGCGGAGTATCAGGGCAGTTTCACGCCGCAGGAGTTCCGCATCGTGGCCGCGCAGTCCCTGCTGAGAATCGACCGCGAAGCGTGCAAAGCCGCGCTGCCGATTGCCGGGTTCAAACTGGCCGACCTCGATCCCATGCCCACGGAACGCATCGCGGACGCGCCCGGTGTACGCCAGCGGCAGTATCCGCGCCAGCGCCTGCCGCGGGAGATGAAGGCCGCGCTGCTGACCGCCGAAGGGGAGCAGGCTGCCAGCGTGCGCGAGTTGAGCCTGGGCGGCGGCCTGTGCTCCTGCGCGGTGCGCGTGCCGCCGGGCACGCCTGCCGCGGTGCGGCTCAAGATCGGTCTGCGCAGCATCGTGATGAAGGTCATCGTGCGGGACGCCCGCTCGGAACTGGTGGCCTTCGAGATCGTGGATATGGACCTGGATTCCCGGGCGCGCCTGCGCACCGTGCTGCAGCAGGCGAGGAAGTAGCCGCCTGCCGCGCCCGCTCGGCCGCGGGCCGCGCGGCAGCATTCGCTGATGGCGCGCAGGCGGAAAGCCTGTGCTACCCGGGCGGCCAGCGGAAGACGCGCCCGCCCAGCAGATGAAGATGCAAGTGAAACACCGATTGGCCGGCGCCTGCGCCGTTATTGAACACCGTGCGATACCCCTCGAGCAGCTTCCGCTCCCTGGCTATCTGCGCGGCCACCAGCAAGATATGTCCCAGCAGCGGCGCGTCCTCCGCGGCTGCGTCCGTCAGCGAGACCAGATGCTTCCGCGGACAGACCAGAATGTGCGCCGGCGCTTGCGGGTTGATGTCTTCGAAGGCGAAGGCGCGGTCGTCTTCATAGATAATTTTCGAGGGAATTTTCCTCGCGCCGACCTTGCAGAAGAGGCAGTCGTCCACTGTGTCGCTCCTTGTAAATTACCGTGCGCTGCCGCGGATAGCCTGGTGTCTTCGCGGGCCCACCCGGTCAGTCCGCCGCCGCTACTGCTGCGCCGGGGTGTCCAGCCGCACCACAAACGGCTGGACGTTTTCCTTCTGCCGGAGCTGCTCGGCAAAGCCTTTCGCCGCGTCCTCGGAAGTCAACTTGCCCACACGCACGCGGTAGAAAAGGCCCTGCGGCGCATCGTACTCCTGAATTACCGCGAAGGAATAGCGCTCCTCCATCTGCCGGCGGAGCCGCTCCGCATTGTCGCGGGAAAGGAACGCGCCTACCTGCACGGTAAAAAACCCCGAGGCCGGATTTACCAGCGCGGAAACCAGCGCCAGCCGCACCGGGGCGATGCCCACGCCCACCATGTCCAACTCCCGCGCGGCGCCCAGCGACAGGTCGATGATGCGGCCTTCCACGAACGGCCCGCGGTCCGTAATACGCACGTCCACCTGCTTTCCGTTTCTCAGGTTGGTGACGCGCACCACGGTTTCAAACGGCAGCGTGCGGTGTGCTGCGGTGAGTTTGTACATGTCGTAGATCTCGCCGTTGGCGGCGCGGCGTCCGTGATAGGGGACCCCGTACCACGAGGCAATGCCCTCTTCGGTGTAGTTCGGCGGCACCGGCACGGGCGCAGGCGCGGGACCGGGAGCGCGGCCGGGCGGATGGCTTGGCGGCGGGGCTTCCGGCGGCGATGGAGGAGAAACAGGCGGAGGCGTGATGGCCGGCCGGCGCGGGGCGCATCCGCCGGCCAGCGGCACCATGCATGCCAGCAGAAGGAAGCAAACCGCTCCCGCTGCGCGCCCCCGGCGGCAAGAGGCCAGGAGTGCGGCGTGGGAATGTGCGAGCAGGCGAGCCGGCATGGTTCGCTCGGGGAATCCCATGCGGGATCAGGAGGCAGGCTTGCGGTCGTTCGCCGCTACGGCTTCCAGGTGCGCGGCCAGCTCCGTCAGGCGCGCCGAGGCTTTGCGCAACAGGTCCGCGGCCGCCAGCCGCGATTGCGGCAGGACTTCCGATTCGAACAGTTCGCGCACCCTGCGGGCTTCCTCTTCGAGTGTGCGCACCACGTCTTCAAATTTTTCCATCGGCTCCTGCCCTGGGCGGCCCGGAATTTCCGCTATTATAGGGACGCGGGAAACGCCCCGCAAGGAATCCCGATGCCGCTGCCGCCACGTCTGCGATGGAAACTGGACCGCTGGCTCTCCAGCCTTCGCGGCCTGGTCCGGGGCGAGGGGCGCCCGCGCCGCCCGCAACTCTGTCCGGCCTGCGGGCAACTGGTGGGCGCGGAACAGAACCGCTGCGGCAACTGCGGCACCAGCCTGACCTTTTCGCTGGCGGCCGCGAGCCGCGGCATCGCCGCGATGCTGCCCCAGCCGCACCCGGTGACCAAGCTAGTCACCGCCCTGAATCTGCTGCTGTTCGGCGTTTGCCTGGCCGCCAGCCTTTCCGCCGGCCAGGGGCTATCCCTGATGGGTTCGGTGAGCGGGCAGGCGGTATATCGCCTGGGCGCGCGGTACACCCCGGCGCTGCTCATCGGCCACCAGTGGTGGCGGCTGGTAATGCCCATCTTTTTGCACGCAAATTTTCTGCACATTGGAATGAATACCTGGGTGCTGTTGGACCTGGGCCCGCCGCTCGAGGAACTCTATGGCTCGGCGCGCTACTTTTTTCTCTACGTGGCCACGGGAGTTCTGGGGTTTGTGGGCAGCACCATCTGGGACCTGTTCGCGCGCGGGGGATTTGGCTCGAGCATCGGCGCTTCGGGCGCCATCATGGGCCTGGCCGGCCTGCATCTGGCCGTCTGTTCGCAGCGCGGCGGGGCGTATTTCCAGGCCATGCGCGCTTCTCTGATCCGCTGGGTGATCATTATCTTCGCCATGGGATTCTTTCTGGGCGGCATCGACAACGCGGCGCATTTCGGCGGCCTGGTTTCCGGCTACCTGCTGGGACGCGTCTTCGCGGACCGCGAACCGGCGGACGCCGAGGAGCGCAATCGCGCCAACCTGCTGGGACTTCTTGCTCTGGTGGCGGTCGCGGCGAGCTTTGCCGCCGTCATCCTCCACTATTCGCAGCCGGCTTCCTGACCCCCACGGCCCTGAATCTCGATCTCGAATCCGAGTCACGCCGGCCCGGAGGCCGTGGAGTGCGAGAGGCGCCGCCGTTTCAGTAAATCGTGGGGCCGAGCAGGCGGACGAGCAGCACCGGGCACGGCGCTTTGCGGATCACCCGGTGGGTCACGGAACCGAACAGGGCGCGGTCCAGCAGGCGGCGGCCGTGCGTGCCCATAACCAGCAGATCGTAACGCCCCTGCTCGCAGGCCTTCAGGATGGTTTCTTCCGTGGGGCCGCGGCCGATCTCCAGCTTGAATTGTGTGTCGCGTTCCGCCGCCATCCACACGGAAAGCTGGCTGCGCACCGTCTCTTCCGCGCGCGCCAGCTCTTCCACCTCCGGGCGGCCGGCATAGGCGCTGGTGAGGGGAACTTGTTCGAGCACGTGCAGCACGGTCAGGTCCGCCCCAAATTTCTGGGAGACGGTGACCGCGTATTGGAGCGCCCGCCGGGAGGTGGCAGAGAAATCAATAGGACAGAGAATGCGAGTAATGTTCACCATCGCGCTGGAGTATGTCACAAGCGCGCAGCACGTGCCACACGCGCGGGCCGGGATGATAAAGGCCGCGGCTCAGTGCCCGCTCAGCTGGCGCGCGATGGTCAGGCTGTAATGCGCGCCGGAGATCACTGTGGCCCCGGCCACCAGGTAGACCAGGCCATGTGCGGTTGGCGCCAGCCCCGCCTGGGGAAAAGCCGCGGACGCCAGGGCCACGAACAGCAGCAGAATTTGCAGAAAGGTAGTGATTTTCCCGTAGATGGACGGCGGGAACGTGCGGTGACCCGCCACCAGCAGAATCACCACCGCCGTAGCCAGAATGATCATGTCCCGGGTGAGCACCAGGATGGTCAGCCACCACTCGATTACGCCTTTCATGGCCAGGATCACAAAGGCGCTGGAGAGCAGCAGCTTGTCCGCCAGCGGGTCGAGAAACATTCCCAATTCGCTCTTCTGATTCAAGCGGCGCGCCAGCAGGCCGTCCAAGCCGTCGCTCAGCCCGGCAATCACCAGCAGCGCGAGCGCCCACTCGAAGCGGCGGTAAAACAAACAGATCAGAAAGACCGGGAGCAGCGCCAGCCGCAGAAAAGTGATTTGATTGGGGACGGTCCAGAAGGGAGAGGCCATAGGCGGAGCACGCACTACCCGAACCGGGCGAGATAAGCGGGCAGCGAGCAGCCCACTTTCTGCTCAAAGAGATCGGCCATGGACCACACGCCGCCGTGGCGCTCGTCGAGCGCCACCCGCTCGATGCGCAGCATGGGAAAAAAAACCGTGGGCAGCCCGATGGATTCACCTTCGGGGTCACGCGCCTGGCGCACAAACTCGTCGAAGGAATCCAGGCTCACCCCGCGCAGCGTCACTCCGGCCGGTGTGATATTCACCAGCTCGCCCCACACCTTTTCCTTCGGCGTGTGCAGGCTGATTACGACAATCGAATGCGGTTCCATCTCCGGGGCCATTGTGCTCCGCCCGAGTGTAGCGCGAACCGCGGCAGGCGTCATCCGTCCGGCCTCGGTGGAATTGGAAAGGTACATCGTTACCCCCTGGCGGGGTTGAAGTGTGTGAGCGAGAAGAGGCGTCGGGGGCTGGAGGTTTGCCTGCGGCGGAGATGAGTGTGACCGTCGCCGCAAGCCGATATCCAATTTTCGGGTGATCCAGTACCGTCTTATAGACTATCCACAGCCGCATTGCTTTTACCTAAGGTTCCCTATGACGGCGCGGGGACGCGTGTGGTAAAAACGGCTTCCGGCGGGAATTACACCGTGTATCTCTTTTCCGGCTCGCG
>OCOJ01045624.1_pt1 | contig 10689 bp, 7 predicted proteins | sample 1539251 | NCBI WGS metagenome assembly OCOJ01 (sample SAMN01911457, study PRJEB22624) | soil metagenome | biome: Soil | place: Malaysia | collected 2012-04-30 | depth RA_metagenome m
GTAACGCGCTCTTGCAGCAGGACGCAGGAACCGGGTTGGGGGGCGGCTGCTTCTGGACGTCGCCGGGCGATGGCAATTCTTGTTACAGTGGTTCGTTCGGCGGGACGATCGGCCTAGGTGCGAAAGAAATATAGCAGGCTGCGTCTCGGCAAAGATTCATCATGAAAGTCCGGCAGTGGATTACCGGGATCGTATTGCTGCTGCTGGCGGCGTTAGCGGTGGCGGGGATGCTGTGGACGCGCGAATTGCCCCAGCCCGCCGAGACGGAGGAATCCGGCAAGACGCCAGCGGGGCGAAAGCTCGCGGCAAAGACCGCTGCCCAGGCGCAGCGGTCCCTGGTGGATCTGCGTCCTTTGCAGACGGCGCGGCGCATGGCGGCGCTGGCGGGAACCCCCGACGAACAGCGGCTGGCGCATGAAGCGGCCAAGGTTGGAGATCACGAAGTGGATCTGGCGTTTTTCGACGCGCTGCGCACCGCGGAAGAGAATCCTCCCAAGCTTTCTCCGGAAGCCAGGCAGTTGCTGGACCGGAAGACTAGGATGCAGCAGGCGGTTGCGGACGATCAGGCGAGCGTGACGCAGCTGACGCGAAGGGTAGCCGCGGCTTCCGAGCCGCAAAAGGACAACCTGCAGGATCAGTTGGACGTGGCCAAGGCGCAACTGGAGTTGGATCAGGACGAGCTCGACGATGCTTCCGAAGACCTGGCGCAGGCGGGCGGCGATCCGCAGGCGAAGATCAAGCGCCTGCAAGCGGAGCACGAAGCCAGTGGACACGACGAGACCCAGACCGGGTCGGCGGTGAATCCGCATGAGCAGGATTATCAGGCGCACACGCTGCTGGCCGTAGCGCGCGCGTGGCAGGCGCTGCGCGACAAGAAGCAGAAGATCGAAGAGGCACGGCAGGAAACCGTCGACAAACAGCAACGTTTGAGCGCACGTCACGCGACGCTGACTGCGCAGGTGGAGCAGGAAAAAGAAAACCGGCAGGCGGCGAAACAGCAGGCGAAAGGCTTCGCCCAGAGGAGCAAGGCGGCGAGCCGCCAGGAATCGATGGCGGCGGCGAAACAGGCTCTGGACTCGCTCAAGCGGTACACGCACGATCAAAAAAATTTGGCCGACCTGGGACGCCGTGTCCAGGATGAACAGGAGCTGAGCGACATCTACGAGAACTGGATCGCGCTGGTCGAGACGCGCGAGCGGGCGGCACTGCACAACATTCTGGAAGCAGTGCTCTGGATTCTGCTGGTACTGCTGGCGGTGTACGCCGCAGACCGGCTCATTGAACATTGGTTCGTCGGGATCGCAACCGAGCACAAGCGCATCGACACGCTGCGCACGGTAGTGAAATTTGCCGCGCGGGCCGTGGGCGTAATTGTCATCTTGTTTGTGGTGTTCGGCATGCCCAGCCAAACGACCACAATCCTCGGCCTGGCGGGCGCGGGGCTGACGGTGGCGATGAAGGATTTCATCGTCGCATTTTTTGGATGGTTTGTGTTGATGGGCAAGAACGGCATCCGCGTCGGCGATTGGGTCGAGATCAATGGGGTGGGCGGCGAGGTGGCCGAAGTCGGCCTGCTGAAGACAGTGCTGCTCGAGACCGGCAACTGGACGGACTCGGGGCATCCGACGGGGCGCCGGGTTTCGTTCGTGAACAGTTTCGCGATGGAGGGGCACTTCTTCAACTTCTCGACTTCAGGGCAGTGGATGTGGGACGAGCTGCAGGTGCTGATTCCGCCGGGGCAAGATCCGTATCCGGTGATCGATGGAATCCAGAAACTGGTGGAGACAGAAACGAAAGCCAACGCAAAGGCCGCGGAAGAAGAGTGGCGGCGCGCGACCACGCGCTACCGGGTGCAGGCGTTCTCGGCAGTGCCGGGGATCAACGTGCTGCCCACCGCTGCCGGAATTGAAGTGCGCGTGCGCTACATCACGCGGGCGTATGAGCGGCACGAGACCCGCCGGCGGCTCTACGAGGAGGTTGTCGCTCTGATGCATGGGAAGGCAAAGGCAGAAGTTAGAAGTTAGAAGTTAGAAGTTAGAAGTTAGAAGTTAGAATGAGAAGTTAATAGTTAACAACCAGCCGGTCGTCCGCAACGGGAACGAGAGCCAATTGCTAGTTGCTAGGGGCTGAGTTTCTGTGACCCCTGGCCTCTGGCCTCTGACCCCTGGCTCCTGCCTCCGACCCCTGGCTATTTTCTAGTTTCCAAAGCTCTCCGCAAATAGGTCTTCGTTCTCTCCGGCAGGGGCGAATTGTGCAGCACGTCACGCACTTGTGCCGGCGGGAGCGTGCGCGCGAACTCAAGGGCGCGGGCAAGCGGGGTCTTCTCATTGCGCAAGAGCGCGAGGCGAATTTCCTGCCGGGGCGCCCACTTTGCATGACGGCAGACCGCTTCTACAAAGGCGGCCGCGGCGCTCCCTCGCAAAAGCGCTTTGACGATGGCAGCTTCGGTGAGCCGGGGATTCTCGAGCGCAGTTTGCCAGACGCGGGCCTCCTTGTCGAGCAGCAGAGCTCCGGCGACGGCAGCCGAGGCGCGGCGTGCCAGCGCGATACGCTCGCCGAGAGTGATTGACGCGATGCGGGAGATGAGCAGATCGTCGGGCGTGCGTTTCAAATCCGGGGCCACGGCGGGCGAGAGCGCGAACTGCATCAGATCAAACGTGTAAAACTCGCGGAGCAGGCGCAGCGCGATGCGGCGCGGAGCATGGGGATGAGCGGCCACCGCCAGGCGCACCTTGCGGTGCTTCATGACAATCGCGTTCTTGCTGATCTCTTCGACGGTCTCGGCGGGAAGGTCGCGGTGTTTGAGCAGGGCGAGAGCAAGGTCCGGGGTGAGGGCGGGATCGGCGGCGGCGAGGGTGAGACTGGCGGGCGCGCCGCCATTCGGACTACTTACCGAGCTCAGATGATCGATACCGATGGGATCCGTTGATTTTTGCGATTCCATGCAAATCCGTAAGTCCCAGCAAGCTAGCCTGAGGACGTTGCACTGCGCGCAAGATCCCTCGCTCCGCCTGAAAAACAGCTCCGCTCGGGATGACGCCACACGAAGAGAAGCCTATCGTGTGACTCCGGCCGATTTCCGCGCCAGGCGCAGGGCGCCTTCGACCGGATCGATGAGCTTGGGATTGACCTCGGCGCGTCCATCGAGCCGGCGGACCTCATTGTAGAAAACCTCACGCACCAGCGATGCGTGACGAAAGACGCCACCCACCGTGGCCACCGGGACGAGTGGCCCGGCTCCAGGCGCGGTCTGGTCTCCCGACTCTGATGCAAAAACCGGGAACAAGCGGCCGATGACGATAGCCGCGATCTGCCCGAGCTCTGTCCCGGCTTTGGTGAGGACTTGGCGTGCCACCTCGTCGCCGGCTTCAGCTGCAGCCACGATCACCGGAAAGAGCGCGGAGAAGTCGGGGGCGGGCGTGGCATTGGCGGCGCGAATGAGATCGTCGACGGAGCCTACTCCCCAGGCTTTCATCAGAGCATCGAGGAGCGGCTGGGCCTTCGTGCCGTCAGTTCCCTTCCCCAAGTCACTAGCGCGAAGCGCCGCGGTAATAGCGGTGCGGCCGATCCAGTGGGCGGAACCTTCGTCTCCAATGGCGAATCCCCAGCCGCCGGCTCGCGCCGTAGCGCCTTGGGTGTTGCGGCCATACGCAAACGAGCCAGTCCCGGCGTTGACGATGACGCCCGGACCAGTGCCGAAGGCAGCTTCGAGAGCGATCTCCATGTCGCCGACAACATGGATCGAAGGCGGAAGGATTTCCTGGAGAATGCGGCGGACGATGCCAGCGATCTCAGCGCGGGCGGCGCCGGCGGCACCGATGCAGGTGCATGCAACCTGGGCAAGAGTGATCCCCGCGGCAACGCCGGCCTCGCGGACGGCCTGGTGCAGCGATTCGCGAGCGGTCGCCTCGCCGACGCGGAGAACGTTGGCGGGACCGGCGCCAGCTGTTGCCAGGAGCTTGGACTCATCGCCAACGGCGCACGTGGTCTTGGTGCCGCCAGCGTCGATGCCGAGATAGTAGGTCACGAGGTAGTTCTATCAGTTCTCAGTTGTCAGTGGCCAGTTGTCAGAAGTCAGTTGTCAGGTTTACGGGTCAGGGCTCTGGGATAAGGGTTCAGCGGTGTCTCTGAAGACCGAAATCTGGCTCCTGGCCTCTGGTCCCTTCGCAGCAGGTCCACAATGTCTCACTCGCAAGGAAAGACAAGTCCCACGATAATGGCGAGAGCATGGGCCTGAACAACATTGATCTGGCAATCATCGCGCTGTACCTGGCGGGGATCACGCTGTTTGGACTGCGCTTTCGCAAGCGGCATCGGTCCCTGCGCGATTATTTTCTGGCCGGGCGTGACATTCCGTGGTGGGCGATTGCGCTTTCGGTCGTCGCGGCGGAGACCAGCACGCTCACCATCATCAGCATCCCCGGGCTGGCCTATGACACCAACCTCACGTTCCTGCAAGTAGTGATGGGCTATGTGGTGGGGCGGGTGGTCATCAGCTTCGTGCTGCTGCCGCACTACTTTCGTGGCGACCTGTATACCGCCTACGAGCTGATCGAACGCCGCTTTGGCCGGGGGCTGCGGTCGCTGACCGCAGGCCTGTTCTTGTTGACGCGCGGCGCAGCGGAGGGTGTGCGGGTGTATGCGGTTTCGATCGTCGTAGCGATTGCGCTGGGGACGGGTGAGGTGGCTTCCATCGCGATCATTACTCTATTGACACTGATCTATACGTTCGAAGGCGGGCTCGCGGCGGTGATCTGGACCGACGTGGTGCAGACGGCGATCTATGTCGGCGGAACGCTGGTGGGGCTGGTGACGATTGCGCATCTCGTGCCGGGCGGGTGGGCCGCGATTCACGCGGCTGGGGCTGCTGCCGGCAAGCTGCAGGTGTTTGATTTCACCGGCAGCGCCTGGATTCCGTACACGTTTTGGGCGGGCGTGATCGGAGGAACTTTTTTTACGGTGGCGAGTCACGGCACCGATCAGTTGATCGTGCAGCGGCTGCTGGCGGCGCGCGGCGAGCGGCAGTCGATGACGGCGCTGATTTCGAGTGGCGTGGCGATTCTGTTTCAGTTCGCGCTGTTTTTGATCGTCGGCGTGATGCTGTGGGCGTATTACCGTGTGCCCTCAGCGACGTTCGGGAAGCCGGACCGAATCTATCCCACATTTATTGTGAGCCGCATGCCGCACGGGATTTCCGGGTTGCTGATTGCTGCCATCCTGGCGGCGGCGATGTCGAATCTGAGCGCGGCGCTGAACTCGTTGTCGTCGAGCACGATCATGGATTTCTACGTCCGCTTGCGGCCGCAGGCGGATGAACAGCAACGCACGCGACTTTCCCGGTTCGCGACGTTCGCGTGGGCGCTGATTTTGTTTGGCCTAGCCGTGATTTCACTGCACAAGGCAGGGCGGGTGGTCGAGGTCGGGCTGCAGATTGCGTCGGTTGCCTACGGTGCGTTGCTGGGAGTCTTTCTGCTGGGCGTGCTGACGCGACGGGCGAATCAAGCGGGCGCGATGCTGGGGATGGTCTGCGGGTTGGCGGTGGAATTGTATCTGTGGCAATGGACTCACCTGCCGTGGACGTGGTGGGTGATGATCGGGACGGCCGTGACGTTTGCGGTGGGATGGGTGGTGAGCCCTTGGTGTCTTCGTTTCACCACCAATGACACGAAGGTTCACGAAGGAAATCCTCGTTTCGAGGCTTAGTGTTACTTCGTGGCCTTCGGAGTTCCAAGGATGGGTGGTCAGCGTTTCCGTTTCACCACTAAGGACACGAAGGTCCACGAAGGAATCCTCGCGTATACTCCAAATCCTACATGGCAACGACATCTTCTGACGGGCAAGAGTGCCCGCCCCACACAAGCCCGGCTCGCTCGAATCCGTCCCATACCGGCCTGGCCCACACCAGCCAGCCCGCCGAGCTTTCCCGTGACCTGGGCGTCAGTCACGCCACGGCGGTGGTGGTGGGCACCATCATTGGCAGCGGAATTTTTTTGGTTCCGCGCGAGATGATGGAGGCCGTCGGGTCGGCGAAGCTCGTCTACCTGGCGTGGATCGTGGGCGGGATGCTGTCATTCTTCGGAGCGCTGACTTACGCCGAACTGGGCGCGATGAAGCCGCAGGCAGGCGGCGAGTACGTCTATGTGCGCGACGGCTACGGGCCGCTGGCCGGGTTTCTCTATGCCTGGACGTGGTTTGTGATCGCCAAACCTGGTTCTGTAGCAACGATTGTGACCGGACTGGTGCGGATTCTGGGCACGTTCGCGGTTTTCTCTTTTTTCAGCGACAACATCATCTCGCATCCCTTCGCCGTGACCTGGGGGCGGCTGGTCGCGATCGCGGCGGCGATTCTGATTTCCTTTCTCAACTACCTCGGCGTGAAGAAGGCCGGCGAGTTTCAGCTGGTGTTCACAGTGCTGAAGATCGCAATCATTCTGGGAATCGTGGCCGTGTGCTTCAGTGGAATGGGCCATGTCGAGTCACGCGGCTGGAGCAACTTTGCCGGGACGTTTCCCGGGGCAAAGGGCGGAATGGCGGGCTTCATGGCCGCGCTGGTGGCGGCGCTGTGGGCCTACGATGGATGGAACGATCTGAACATGGTGGCGGGCGAGGTAAAGCGCCCGGAGCGGAGCATTCCGATCGCGCTGATCGCGGGAGTCGCGATCGTGGGCTTGTTCTACATGCTGGTGAATGCGGGCGTGCAATATATGATGCCGGCCGGAGCGATTGCGGCGTCGCCGCGGCCGGCCTCGGATGCGGTCGCGCTCGTGATCGGGCCCGTAGGGGCAGGCTTGGTCTCTCTGGGCATGGCGCTGTCGATGCTGGTCACGCTCAATGGCACGATCATGAGCGGGGCGCGGGTGCCGTTTGCGGTGGCGCGAGACGGATACTTCTTTCGCGGGCTGGCTGAGGTGCATCCGCGGTTTCACACGCCGTCGATGGCGATCGTGGTGCAGGCCGTGTTGTCGATTGCGCTGCTGCTGGTGGGAGCGAACTTCCAGCAGCTGTTTTCGCTGACGATTTTCGCGGAGTGGCTCTTCTACATGGTCGCGGGCAGCACGGTGTTTGTGCTGCGTTGGCGTGAGCCGGAAGCGGCGCGTCCATATCGCTTATGGGGCTATCCTTTTGTGCCGGCGGCGTTCGTGGCGGTTGCGGCCGCACTGTTGTGCTACACGTTTCGGGATAATTGGCCGTACTCAGGTTACGGGCTGATGGTCATTCTGGCAGGGGTGCCCGTGTTTGCGTGGTTTGCGAAGCGGCGGATGCAAGTCGAAGCGGACGCTTAAGACCTTTCACCACAGAGGGCACCGAGTACACAGAGCAAGCCCCGGGCTCTGATTCCCCTGTGACTCAGATGCGGTACGTTTCATGAGCAGACTTTTCCGGGGAAATTCCGAGTCTTGACTGGGAAACGCTGGTCCTTGTGCGGGGACTGGCGGCAATCTTCTGACCTAGCAGGCTGTGGGCGGTCTGTCGGCGGAAAAGCCCGTCCTGTGCCGGTTTTGGCCTGGTGTCCAAAGTGGAACACCCTCCCGGTTACTGAAGGTCAAGAGCCGTTGACACGTTTACCCCCTGTCCCAATTCCCTTATTTTGAAGCTTCCAGTCCCAGCACTCCCCAGGCTGGGTCCCCATTGGAGCGAAATTGCATGAGTTATTCTCGCGGCTTTCAACTCGGCCTGCTGCCCGAACGCAAGATCAACAAGCGTGCGATGGCGACCAGCTACAGCATCGTGGCGCTGATCATCCTCCTGCTGATCAACATCGGGCTGCTGCTGCCGGAGAAGATCGAGCTGAGCCAGTATCACGTGACGGAACTGATTCCGTTGCCGTCTATGAGCCGCGAACCGGAGCCGATTAAGCCCAAGCCGGAGGTGAAGCAGAAGCTGTTGCCGGCAGTGAAATTGCGGGTGTTTGACCAGCCCAAGCTGGTGGTGCCGCGAGAGGTTCGGCGCGAGGCTCCGCAGTGGGTGGAGGCCCCGAAAGTCGTGGTCAACCAGTTTGCCGCGCCACAGCTGAAGCTGGCGACGGGCGGAGCGCGTCCGCAGCTGGTTCATACGGGCGATTTTAATCAGGGCAGTTCGGCCACGCCCACGGTGAATGCGGCCGTGCAAAAGGTGCAGACCGGAGGCTTTGGCGATCCCAATGGCTTAAAGGGCACAGGCCGGCCTGGCGCCAAGCTTTATGCCGCGGCGGCCGGTGGCTTTGACATGCCGGTCGGCCCGGGACAAGGCAATGGATCGGCTGGCGCAAAAGGAATTAAGGGCACGATCGCCAGCGCTGACTTCGGCACGGGTATTGCGACCGGAGGCAAGGGCGACGGCCGCAGCAGCGGGCACGGCGTTTCGACGGGCGGCTTCGGGTCGGAGCAGGTGGTGAAAGCCAGCGGGCCGAAGATGCAGGTCGACCCGGGGGCGGCGACAACTCCGGTGGAGATTACGTTCAAGCCTAATCCGGTGTACACCGACGAAGCGCGCCAGCTGAAGCTGGAGGGCGAGGTGCTGCTGGAAGTGAGTTTCGGCGCGAATGGGACGCTGCACGTGAATCGCGTGGTGCGTGGCCTGGGACACGGGCTGGACGAGGCGGCGATTGCGGCCGCTAACAAGATTCGCTTCAAGCCGGCATTGCGCGGCGGGCAGCCGGTGGATTCGACCGCCATCGTCCACGTGACGTTCCAGTTGGCGTACTGATTGCAGCCGCAAGACTGCGCTGGCGGCTTCTGTTACGCGGTTCTAAGAAAGGGTTCGAGAAAAGAAGGGCTTGCGAGGAAGAACGGGTTTTGAAGAAAGCGGTTTGGAAGAAAGAACGATCGACAAGCTGGCCGAAGTGATCGATCGCAAACTCGGATCAGAGGAACTTTGGGTCAGAGGAAATTGGAGAAAAGAGTCATGCGCACTTGGACCTGGATGTTAACCGCGGCTTTGCTGGTATCGATGAGCGCAGCCGCACAGCAGGCGGCCGATACGCAGCCGCCGGCCCAGCCGGCCACGCCCGATGCGACGCAGGCGGCACAACCCTCCGGCACGTCGACCGGAGTGAGCGCGACAGCCGCACCCGTGTCCGATGCTTCTGGGGCACAGGCCGCGACGGCCGTGACTCAAGCGACTCCGCAGGCCTCGCAGCCCGCTACCGCTCCGGTGCCTCCACCGTCGGCGGCTCCGGCTCCGACCACGATGGATCAGGTCGTGAACCTGTTCATCGAGCGCGAGCACGGGCTGATGAAGATGCTCTCCAACCGCACGCCGGTGGTCGAGACCTATCTGCAGAACCTGACCGCCGACCCGCAGCTGGGTCCGGTGCCGAGCGAGGATCACTATTTCCTCGGGCGCCTGGACATGGGCGAGACCGTCGACCGCCAGGACTATCTGAAAGAGCAGGAAGCCAAGGGCATGCAGAGCCGCCTGCTGGGCGGCTTCCACAAGCTGTACAAGGTCGAGTACCAGCCCATGGGCTTTTCCTGGATGGTCTATGTCGACCGCACTGACTTTGACCGCGAACATTACGACTTCCGCTATATCCGTCGCGAGTTTCTGGGCGACGTGCGTTGCCTGGTGTTCGACATCACACCAAAGAAGAGCGCGGGCAAGGGCCGCTTCCTCGGCCGCGTGTGGGTGGAGGATCAGGACTTCAACATCGTGCGCCTGAACGGCACCTACGCTCCAGCGCCGAGAAACACCTACTTCTTCCACATGGACAGCTGGCGGCTGAACCTGATCCCCGGCTACTGGGTGCCAGCCTACATCTACAGCGAAGAAGGCGACTTCAGCGCCGGCGTAAAGAACGGCATGGCCTTCAAAGCGCAGACCCGCATCTGGGGCTATGACCTGAAGAAGGGCAGCAAGGACGACGAGCTGACGCAGATCCGCGTCGACAGCGTGAAGGATGAGAGTCCCACGTCGCAGGATGCGACGCCGCTGCAGGCTGAGCGCGAATGGCAGCAGCAGGCGGAAGACAACGTCGTCGAGCGCCTGACCAGCGCCGGCTTGCTGGCGCCGGAAGGCGACGTGGATAAGATTCTGCAGACCGTGGTCAATAACCTGGAGGTCACTAACAACATTGACTTGCCGCGGCCGGTGCGCACGCGCGTGTTGCTGACGGCGCCGCTTGAAACTTTCAGCGTGGGCAATACCATCGTGATCAGCCGTGGGCTGGTGGACGTGCTTCCCGACGAGGCCAGCCTGGCCGCGGTGCTCTCGCACGAGCTGGCGCACATCGTGCTCGGCCACAACCTGGGCTCGAAGTATGCCTTCAACGACCGCATGCTGTTTTCCGACGATGTCACCTACGAGAATCTGGGCTTCAAGCACATTCCCGAGGAAGAGCAGGCTGCGGACAAGAAGGCGCTTGAGCTTCTGAAGAACTCGCCCTACGCGCAAAAGCTGGACAACGTGGGCTTGTTCCTGAAAGCGCTGCAGGCGCGGGCTCCTCAGCTCAGCGCTCTGCTGACCACGCACCTGGGCAATCCGCTGGCGGAGAACGGCACCGTAACCCGGTTGGCCGCTCTGGAAGGTCAGGGGCCGGCGCTCGACAACAACAAGCTGGATCAGATCGCGGCGCTGCCTCTGGGCGGACGCATCAAGATCAATCCCTGGAGCGACTCGGCGGAGATGGTGAAGACGGCTCCGGTGGCCATCACCTCGGCGCGCGACAAGATGCCGTTTGAGGTCACGCCGTTCTATCCGCGGCTGGCGCGG
>OCOJ01047825.1_pt1 | contig 10671 bp, 10 predicted proteins | sample 1539251 | NCBI WGS metagenome assembly OCOJ01 (sample SAMN01911457, study PRJEB22624) | soil metagenome | biome: Soil | place: Malaysia | collected 2012-04-30 | depth RA_metagenome m
AATTCTGGACGCGGAAAAGACCGAGGTCCGCTACAACAGCGAATGGCTGGGGAAGATGTCCAGCTATGACGTGGTGCGGCTTTGCGGGCACTACCGCCTAGCGCGCATGTTGGAGCGCGAGGATTTTCGCTCGCGGCTGGAAAACAACCTGCCCATCGCGGTTCACGAGCTGCTGTATCCCTTGTTAACCGCCCTCGATGCGGTGACGCTGCAGTCGGACGTGGAGTTGGGCGCTACGGAGCAGAAGTTCAACATTCTGGTGCACCGTGAAATCCAGCGGGAGTATGGGCTGTCGCCGCAGGTGGTTTTCACGATGCCGATTCTTGTCGGACTCGATGGCGAGCGGAAAATGTCCAAGAGCCTGGGGAATTATGTGGGGATTACGGAACCGCCGGGAGAGATGTTCGGGAAGATGATGTCGATCCCGGATGAGTTGATGTGGTCGTACTACGAACTGGTGACCGACCGCACGCCGCAGGAGATAGGGGAATTGAAGAAGCAGGTGCAGAGCGGGAAATTGCACCCAATGGACGCGAAGATGCGGCTGGCGGAGGAGGTGGTCAGCGGATTTCAGGGAGCAGAAGCCGGGCGCAAGGCGGCGGAGAATTTTCAGCGCGTGTTTCGCGATCGGCAGGCGCCGGAACAAATGACGGAAATTCGACTCACGCGCTCTCAAGGTTCCCTAAGAGTCTTTTTTCCAAGCGTCTGGGATGGAAAAGCCTTTTTATTACCTGTGAAGTGGTCGACATTTTTGGCTGGATTGGAACAAGTGTCGTCCATTTCCGAAATGGAACGTATCATCAAGCAGCGAGGGTTCGAAATCAACGGTCAAATCATCGCAGACCCCACTGCCAAGCTAGCTGATTGCGCTGCTACATATGAGGTACGGCTCGGCAAGAAGAAATTCTTGAGAATCATAGTCGAGTGAACGAACAAATTTTCTACTGCGTTTCGCACCTACGGCGCTTGTGTTCGATTTGAATTGCGTTCCCAGCCCTTACGGGCTGGGCTAACCTGTGACGCGCCTCCAGCGCTGAACGTCGCGACAGGTCGTTTCTGGAGTGCGGCAGCGGGGCTGCCGCTTTTGGTGCTCGGGCTTCGCATCAATTGCAAAAGCGGGAGCCGGGCTCCCGCACTCCAAAGGCGCCCACCTCGCATCCCTGCGTCAGGGTAAGCAGAAGGCGGCCGCTTCAAAGCTCCGCATTAGCTCAGGATTTGAGAGACGAGTGAAGCGACGTGGTTGGCGATGGCGGGGGCAGCGGTGAGGCCAGGAGATTCGATACCCACCAGTTGGATGACCCGAGGGACATCACGGTCAGGTTCAATGACAAAATCGGCGATGCCTTTGCCGTTGGGTGGAACTAGCTTTGGACGAAGGCCCGTATAGGCGAGTTGCAAATCCTGCTCTTCGATTTCCGGGACTAAGGTCTTCACGTCGGCAGCGAATTCGGGAACGGTCATGCGGTCACGTTCGTAGTTGTCTTTTCCATCGACATATTTTGCGGTGGGACCAAGCAGGAGAGTGCCCCAGAGAGTCTTGGTGAAGTGCAGGCCGAGCGTGAGGCCGTGCTCGTGGGGCAAGGGATAGACCAGATTCCGGACAAGCTCGGCACGCGGGCCACGAATTTCGCAGTATTCGCCACGAACGGGATAGATGGTCCAGGGGCGCGGACCGAGCAAACGGGCCACTTCATCGGCATAGAGACCGGCGGCGTTAATGACGCAGCGGGCTTCAACGGCTTCGGCTTCGGACTGCTCTTCGTCGCCGATGCGCAGCGCCACGCGCACAACATCATTCTTTGGTTCGAGTGAGACGACCCTGGCGTGGGTCAGGAGATTGGCGCCTTGCTGTTCGGCAATGCGAGCGTAGGCATGGACGAGATCCTCAGCGGAACAGATTCCGGTGGAGGGGACATTCAAGGCGGCGTAACCCTTCACGTGGGGTTCTTTGGAGCGGATTTGGGCAGGATCGAGGATTTGCAATCCTTCGACGCCGTTGTCCTGGCCTTTTTTTAGGAGAGCGAGAAGAGCGGGCTCCTCCTCTTTGGACTTTGCGACCACGAGTTTGCCGGTGGTGCGATGCGGAACATTATGTTTCGTGCAAAATTCCTTGGTCAGATGATTTCCTTCGACGCAATGGCGTGCTTTCCAGGAATTCGTTGGATAGTAGATGCCGGAATGGATGACGCCGCTGTTGCGCGTGCTCGTGGCCATGCCGAGTTTGGGATTTTGCTCGACGAGGAATACATCTTGCCAGCGGCGGGAGAGAGCTTCGGCGACGGCACAGCCCACAATGCCGCCGCCAACAATCAAAACGTTGACCTGGTCCATGACCCTTCAGGATACGACAAAATAGAAGGCGCGAATTATTCTTCGTTCCCGATTTCGTCGAAAAAGGTTTTGCAAAGTTCCAGGCGAGCTTCGGTGCCATCGTGCACCGCAAATCGGGAGACATTTCCTTCCGGGTTCGGTTTTTTCCATAGGGCGGCGGCACCGTACTCACTGTCCTTATTCAGCGCGTAGAATTTCAACTGAAAAGTGCCCAGCTTCTTTTTGTCGTTGTTGTAGTTGCGCGCGACGCGGCCTAGAGCTTCGAGGCAGGCGTCGGCGGGCTTCATGCCCTTGCGCATCAATTCCACGATGGTGTGGCCGCCGGAAATTTTGATATTTTCCTCACCTTTGCCGGTGGAGCCCGCGGCACCGACATCGCCATCGACGAAGAGTCCCGCGCCGATGACCGGGGAGTCGCCAACGCGGCCGGGGATTTTCCAGGCCAGTCCCGAGGTGGTCGTGGTGCCGCTAATTTCGCCCTTTTCGTTGACGGCCAGGCAATTGATGGTGCCGGTGGGAGGATGCGCGATTACCTGTTCGGCGTAGGCGATTTGCGCCGGGTCGTTATCGAAGAGCGCCGCGAGGTGTTCCTTCCACTCCGGGCTGTCTGTGCCGGGGCGCCAGTTGACGCTCGTACGCGCTTTCCAGGCGAGCCAGAGCTTCCGGGAGTGCTCGGTGAGCAGGTTCATCTCTTCGAATCCTTCGGCAACGGCGAAGCGCCTCGCGCCATCACCAACGAGCATGACGTGATTGGTCCGCTCCATGACGGTCTTCGCAAGGCGGGAGACATTTTTGATGCGCTGCACGGAAGCGACGCTGCCGGCGCGGCGCGTGGGGCCGTGCATCACGCTGGCGTCGAGTTCGACGACGCCCTCTTCGTTGGGGAGGCCACCGTAGCCGACGCTGTCATCGTTGGGATCATCCTCGACGACGGTGACGGCAGCGACGACCGCGTCCAACGTGTCCCCACCGGATTTGAGAATGTCCATGCCTTTGCCAAGAGCATGCAGACCATTGGCGGAAGAAATCATCAGAGGACGTTTCGGAATGGAGCCGCTCGAAAAAAGAGGAGAGCCCAGAGAGCCGGCGCCCCCAGAAAGAGATTTTCCAAACAATCGTGCTGTTCCGGCGAGGACACTGCCGGCGAGCGTGCTGGAGAAAAATTTGCGGCGGCTCCAAAGGTCCATAGTGCGACTCCTCTCACGGGTAGGAAAGTCTCCGATGGAACTGTAGTCCAGAAGCGAAAGAAAAGGAACTTTCGGGAAGACGCCGGCGGGAAAGAATCAGTCTGAACCCCCGAGAGGCAGAAAGTATTGTGTGCCCTTGACGGGTTCCCGAAGGCGACGTAGAAGCTGTTGCAGGTCCTCGTTGCGTTCGACGAAATCAATTTGGGAAGTGTCAATGACCAGGAGATCCGCTCCTTCGTAGTGGAAAAAGAAGTGCTCGTAAGCGCGGGCGACTTCCTCGATATATTCGGCGGAAATTTGCTGTTCCTCGCGCGCCTTCTTTTTGGCCATGCGGGCGCGGAGCACATCGGGCTTGGCCTGAAGATAGATGACCAGGTCAGGTTGAGGGAGTCCGAGGGTGAGGGACTCGTAGTAGCGCTCGTAAAGCTTCAGTTCAGCGTCGTCGAGATTAAGGTTTGCAAAGATACGGTCTTTTTCCATCAGGAAATCGGAAATGACCGGGCCCGGAACATCGCCAGCCAGAGCTTCACGGATGCGCTTCTGGCGCTCCATCAGGAAGTAGAGCTGGGCGCGGAAAGCGGCGCCGGGCTTGCCGGCATAAAAATCGGGGAGGAAAGGATTGTCCTCCGAATCGTAGATGCGGCGCGCGTGGAGACGCTCTGCCAGAATACGGGCAAGCGTGGTTTTGCCGACGCGGAGGGGCCCTTCAATGACGATGAAATGCGGAGGCTGTGGAGCGGGCTGAGGATGACGAGCGCGTTTCGCGGAAGAGGAATCAGAACCGGTCATGGAACCTCTGCCAGAAAATGAACAACTACCGAGCGGGATTATAACAGTTCTCGCGCAGGGCATGAGGATTGGAGCAGAGATGGTACGGAAGGGCTAGGAAGCGTGGCGGCAGAAAGGTTGTGGATAAGTACTACAAAGAACATGACCAAAGGACCAGTGACACCCTGTCCTGTGGTACAGTAAGCTCACTAGAGTTGCATGGACAGGAACCCTCCCCCGCCTGCAACCACTGAGGTGGTCCTTGATCATCACCGCGCTCTTGGTTTTCTGCTGCAGCACTCCGTTGTTTGACACTCCGCCCACGTCGGCAGTGGCCGCTCTCGCTCCAGCGCTGGTACGGGTATCGGAAGCAGTAGTGCAACCCGCGGAAGACACGAAACTGGCCAAGCCGGACATGCCGACGCCAAAGTTGACCACTTCTCCAAACGAGGAAAGCGCGTCCGGTATAGGTGTGGAGAGTGCCGCGCCCGCGAGTGCCGCGTACGTGAACGCCGCCGTCAAACCATCGACAGCGGAGTCTTTCGAGACGCCTCGTAAGAGGAAAATCTGGTACGGGCTGATGGCGGCTGGGCATGGAACGGCGACGTTCGATGCCTGGACGACGCGCCGAGCTCTTAGCGGCGGTTATGGCGTAGAGGGCGACCCCCTGCAGCGACCGTTTGCGCATTCCGGGGCAATTTACGCTACGACGCAAGTTTGCCCGCTGATCATGGATTACGTGGGGCGGCGCATGATGCGGAGCAGCCATCCGTTGCTGAGACGGTTCTGGTGGTTGCCGCAAAGCGCCGGTGCCAGCGTTTCGCTGGGGGCAGCAATCCACAACTACCGACTCGTACCCTAAGTCAGCAGACCTCGTAAGCCAGCCTATCGAGCCACAAGCACAAGCACAAAGCTACCCGGCTTCATTTGTCCGCGGCGCTCGCCCTCCTTGGGAGGGAGGAAGTCCGCAGCGGGCAGAACCACGTTATGTGTTTTGAGATCCAGGCCCATGGTGCGAGCGCTCCGCTTGGTCGGGACGTTTTCGAGGACGGAGTACTGGTCTGGGCCATCTCGTTTGATGACTGTGAGCGTGCCTTCTCCGTTGGAAGAGAGGGCAAAACCTGTGCCCGGATCATAGGCCGTGGCATCGACACCTTCACCGATGGGAGGAGTGGCAACGACCTTGCCGCTGTCGGCATCCACAACGGCCATCATTTTATTCTCGCACCCGGCAAAAAGGCGGCGGTTCTTCTGATCCATGGAGAGACCGGAAGGAGATTCGCAGGGTTTCAAGGGCCAGCGTTGAAGAACCTTCATCGACTGTGCGTCGATCTCTACAAGTTCGGAAGTGTCTTCAATGTTGACGAAGACTTTCCCCTTGCCGTCCGCAACCGCAAATTCCGGTTTGCCGCCAAGAGGCAGGGTTGCCGCAACCGTACCGTCGGCCGCGCCAAAGACGGTAGCATCCTTGCTTCTGCCGTTAAAAGTAAAGACGCGCTTGGTGACAGCGTCGTAGAGGATGGCGTCGGGATTTTCTCCGGTCTTGACCGTGCCGATGGTTTTGAGGGTTTTCAGATCGAAGATGGTGGCCGTGCCGGCGCGGCCGTTGCTGGTGAAGCCGCGACTGAGGTCCGAAGCGATCGCGATGCCATGGACTCCCTGCGTATCCGGGATTTCGCCCACGACGGCGAAGGAATCCGCATCAAGGACAACGACTTTCGTGGCGTGGGAAACGTAGATGCGCCGTGCGTCGCTGTCCACCCCGACGTAATCCCAGAACCCGTCGCCCGGGACAGGAACGGTTTTGACAACCTGATAACCGGACGGGCCCGGGGGATTCGATCTGCCATAGAGAGTCAGGCTGAGTGTGGAAGCGACGAGCAGAACTAAACAGGCGATGTTCTTCTTGTTGTTCATATTTTCCTCGACGTAGGGCTATTCTGGAAACACCCAGTTGTGCAGAGACACACTATACCTCAAGTCGGCTCTCGCATCGGCCCGGCAATGCGCTATAGTATGGCTACCCTGTCTGTGCCGTTCTCCGCTGCGGCACTTCCATGGGAACTAATTTTGATTACCGGGGTTAAGGTTCCGTACCTTTGGAAATACAGGCCGGAGAGCTGGGGAGGCTCCGGCTGGAGAGGCTGAGGGAGCGTATGAAGAAGGCACTGATGGGAGTGTTGCTGCTGACGATGGCGTGCGGGTTGCGCGCGCAGGAAGAAAGTGTGGCGGGCCGGACGAACGCAGCAGCAGGATTCAGCGGGACGTCGGGGGCCCAGGCAAAGCTAGTCGCGACGGATGCGGACACGAGTGAGGTGGGCAGTCTAGCGCTGGGGAATTCCGCAGGCGAAACAAGTGCGGAGCCGGGAGCAGCGGCGCCTGCCCCAGAGCCGGCGGCCACACCCCGGTATATCTTTGGGGAGCGGGATGATTATCGCTGGCAGTTAGGAGTGGGCTTTGCCTTTATGCGCTTCCAGTCGAGTGTGCTCGATTCGAGTATGGTGGGCTTGAACACTACGTTGACGTATTACACGAACAGTTGGTTTGGAGTGGAAGGGGACACGGTAGAGACATTTTCGCCGGGAACCTACGGTGCTGGTGCGTACCATGCAAAGTTCTTTGGAGGAGCGGGGGGATTCCGGATCGGCGGGCGGCGCGCAAAGTGGGAGCCGTGGGCGCATGCGCTGGTGGGCGGGAGCCACTTGCAGCCGCAGACGGCGGCGGGGGGACGGAATGCGCTGATGGCGAAGGCGGGCGTTGGCGTGGATTACCGCGTGCATTCACGCTTGTCGCTGCGGGTGGAAACCGATTGGGTGTACACGGCCTATTTCAGCCAGTCGCAGAATAGTGTTCAAGCCATGGCCGGCGTGGTGTTGCACTTCTGAGAGCGAAGCCAGACGCAGAATTCGGAAGCGAGGCAAAAAGCCAGGCGAAGCGTTCGATTGACACCTGGAATTGGGGTTCGTTACACTTTTTGGGGTACCGTTTGTTCCTGCCTTTGCGGTTCCCCGGTAGCTCAATGGTAGAGCATTCGGCTGTTAACCGAAGGGTTGTCAGTTCGAGTCTGACCCGGGGAGCCAAACTTTTGCATTTGGGTGATTGGCGATAGGTTTTTCGCCTGTTCTAAGAAACGTGGTCTCAGTTATCGCTCAGTGTGAACGTTATGGTCACTAGCAACTCGACGGCCACAGGTTGATCGTTTAAGTACGTTGGCTCGTATTTCCACTTCGCCAGCGCATTGAGGGCCGCCTGGTAAAGCAACGGGGGACCGGAAACAACCTTCATCTCTACCACATTTCCGTTTTCGTCCAAGATTGCGTCGATCGTGACGACACCCTGCATGTGAACCTGTCGTGCTATGGGAGGGTAGTCAGGCGGTACTCGGACGATTGCTTTCGGCTGACGGACATTTCCTCCAACTCGTATGGGGGCTCTCGGTTTCAGCGCCTTTGGTGCGAGCGGAGCTGCGGAAACCGCTGTTGTGACCCCACCAATTACGCCACCGATTACTCCGCCCATGGATCCTCCGGCCACGCCACCAGGCACACCACCAGGAACTCCCCCTCCCATATCGATCTCAGGAAACGGCGCTTCCTTAATACTAGCGATGTGCTGCGGGACGGCTACCGGAGCGATCAGTCTTCCAGCGTGTTCAAATACGCGATGTACACTCGCAGGCCTCGTCATGACTGCCGACGGCGCTGGTGGCGGCGGCGGTGGAGGCGGAGGTGGAGCAACCAAGAATGTTGTTTCGAGCTGTTTGAGGTTGATCGTATCTGTGAAATAGAGCCCCGCAAGAACCGGAGCCACAAGAATTGTGGTATTTACGATCAGGGCCACCAAGAAATCCAATGGACGAGAACTGCCCTTCATGTGATTCCACTCGAGCATCGAGGATCGGAATGCGGGCTCTTCCGCCTTTCCTTTCCGCTGCGGGGTCGGATCGATTCGAGCTTCCTCTGCTTTACGAGGCTCGAGAACCAACGTTTCGGTGGGATGGGACCCTTTCACTTCTGATTCACGATTGATTTCCGTAGAAATGGACGGACTCATAGGCTTAACCTCCATCCAAAAACCTTGTGTAAAACCGGCTATTCGTGCAAGGGGGAACGAACAACCGAGACGGAACACTCCGCATGGTCGGACCGACGGATTTCATGTTACTCCCAATCCGCAAGCGTTTCATCACTTGTGAATACTGCAGAGGACATGCCAACTCGTAAGTTGTTGAATCTAGGTGGCCAGGGTGGGCCCTGGCGGGCGGTGCTGACCGTATGTGGGCAATGCTGCCGCAGGGTGGCCATTACCCGCGAACTTCGGAGCCTGTGAGATCTTCTCTGATCGGAGGAGCGCTGTCTGAAAGGGTATTCGGAGTTGGCAAATGTAATCTGTTGCGGACGAAAATGCAGGTGGTCACGGCTGAGTGTGCCGTCACTGGGTGGATACGGGCGAGATGTCCAAACAGTTATGTCAATCGTTATTGTACCTCAGGCGTGAATGAGCTCGGTGACAAGTCTTGGCTCTGCATTAGAGGCAGTTGTGAAGTAAGTTGCAGGTCGATCATCATGTTGATGCGGTGCTCCACTTGGAAGAACGTTGCTGTTGTCTTTCCGCCCAACACCTTTCGAAAGATGGGCAGATACTTCCTGCGGAGCTCGAGAGTGGCGATGTCTGCATCCAGCCAGCGGCGAGTGAGACTGTCAGCTTGCTCGTCGGTCAAAGACCCGTACGAATCGCAATACTCCTTGAGTAGCGCGTTTTTGATGTCCGCGATTTTCCTGAGCTCCGCGGCGTATTGCTGGTACACCGGCCAGAACTTGGTGGCTTCGGTGTCCGTGAGTGTCACATTCGCGGCAATAAGTTGCTTTCTTGTGGACTCGATGTGTTTTTGCATCAGCGCCATCTGCTGATCCACAAGATCATCGGCACTTCTTGTGACTGTGTTAGTCAATGGTGCAGACGTATCTTGGGCGAGAGCCCTCGAACTAACGCACACATATATACCGGCAAATACGGCTACCGCTAACATAATTCTGTTCATGATGTTCCTCTTCCCATTCGCCAATGTGTCGGGTGTTCAGCTGACAACGGATTGGCCAAGAGTCTTTCTAGCAGTTGCCGGCTGTTTGAACGAAGTGGGCGCGTCGATTGCTGCCAACAGGAGTCAATGTGTTCCGTGCAGAACTGCTTTTCCTTGCCGTCGCTGGAAGCGGCGAGATTAGCGGCAGGAACGCCGAGGTAAAGCAGGTAATCCTGAGGCAATCGAAACACGGCCAAACCTCTGCGAGTGCTATTGCCCGCCACTAACACTAGGCGGGGCGAAGTGCAGCGTTGAACTTTTTGTCTTAATCGTGACAAGCGAACGCGCGCCGGACTCCTCAGTGCGGCAAGTGACTGCAATATCGTTCCAATTCTGCGCTGCCTCCAGCGTTGCTGGAACTGTCAGAATCGTGTTCTTTCCTTGCGAGAAAGTGACCTGGACGTCAGGACCGGGTCCGTTCCACTCGATGGTGTATTGGCCGGGCGTCAGCGTGACGCGGCCGACAATCGTGGGTTCAAAAAGGTCGATCGTCTTCTTGTTTGCGGGTGCGGCCACTGCCGCCGACAACGTGATGGCGACGAGTGCTGCCAAGATTGCAACGGAGCTAAACTTCATAAACAATTCTCCTTTCTACCTCTCCGGAGGCACTCTGATGGCCAAACCGTCCACACACGTAACTGCCATACCTTGCAAGGCATGGAAGTCATGCCCCTTGAGAGAGGTGTGCCCGGATATAGTCAGTGCCCTCCGACAGTCAGGGCTTGAGCTTGTGAAGAGGAGTGAACACAGCCTGGAACGACAACCTTGTAAGTGCCTTGTCAGTACTGGTCAAGCACTTACAGTAAATCCGAGTCTGGTCTCCGCATTGCTTTCTCCATGTCGTAGGAACACAAACGCAGAGGGGTGGAGGCCCTATGAGATACGAAATGTTGCAGGCCTACACCCAATCGGAACGTGAAACCATGGCCGGCGAATCGAAAGTAGTCATCACGCCACGCGAGCCCGGTCCGATTTGCCAGGCCACCGTCAAAACGTCGCCAGTCATTTCTGGGATCAGTGGCTTCAGGAAGGAACAGCGATGACATTTGTGAGAGCGTATCCGGTGATGCTGTGATATGCCTCACACAATTTAATTCGCCATCGCTCGCCTGACCTGCAGAGCGTTGAATCAATCCATTCAATATCTTTCCAGATACGCCGCATTGTCATCTTCTCGAGACCATCTCCCTAACAGTTCGGTAGCCGCGTTCAGTGCACGATTCCTGGTGCTCGGGACGTAACTCTCACGGAGCTAGCGAACTTCGACGATAACGAGGGACACGTCGTCGACGAGGGGGCCATGCC
>OCOJ01033267.1_pt1 | contig 10660 bp, 9 predicted proteins | sample 1539251 | NCBI WGS metagenome assembly OCOJ01 (sample SAMN01911457, study PRJEB22624) | soil metagenome | biome: Soil | place: Malaysia | collected 2012-04-30 | depth RA_metagenome m
GGTCGGAGCTTCAGCTCCGACATTTAGCGGCAAGAAAAATCGGGCTTTAGCCCCTGAGGAAACTCTTCCGTGCCACTCCACCCATTTGTGAGACAGCCTCTGTTTCTGGATCCTGTCCTCCAAATCCTGACAACTTGCCCTTTCGTACTATTGACCAGTTCCATTCTGGCACTATGATGTCCCCAGTTGGAGCGCCCCGCCCCACTTTCCCCTGCGAGCTTGTGAAGCAAGTCGTATGGCATGCCAATTCTGGCGACGCTCTTGGTGTCTCCGGCGCGGTCCCAGAAATGGCTGCACTACCCGTGTCGCCACAGCCACTCCGGCTCGACTTCTTCCTCAGGCCGCCGCCGATTCGCACTGGATGGCACAACCCTTGGCCACCGCCACGCAACGGAACCGTTCGGAAGAGCGCATCCCCAAGCGCATGTTTGTGCGCCTCTCCCGTCCCGACAGCAACCAGTTCGAAATGGCCCAGACCATTGACATCAGCCCCCACGGCGCTCGCGTCGCCAGCAAAAAGTTCTGGCAGCCCAACGACCATCTTCTCCTGCGTTCCCTCCGCGGCAATTTCACTTCCTATGCGCGTGTCGTTCACTGCCAGTGTCTCGCCGAAAATTCCTATTCCCTCGGCCTCGAGTTCTACAATCCCGTAGGCGACTGGATCGCCCCCGCTAAGCCTCCCCTCCGCCACTAGCCCACCCACCTCGCCCCCAACTGCATTGCGGCTTTACCGTGAGCCCCTGTGGCCTAGGCTTCAGCCTGGGCAGTCCCTGTAGCCTAGGCTTCAGCCTGGGCGCTTTGTGGGTCGCGGCTTTAGCCGCGACATAAGTACTTGCCAATCAGCCGGGCTTCAGCCCCTGAGGGTTCCGATTTCCGCAGCCTGCTAAGGCTGCGCCATCCTTTTCGCGCCTTCTCTTCTTCTCCGTGCCCTCTGTGCTCCTCCTCCGCGAACTCCGTGTGAACTCTTCTCGTCGTCCAAACTGAATCCTATCCCGCTTCTCACACGAATAATTCCTCCTTCTCTACATCTGCGGGTCTTCGGTTTCTCTTCTCCAAATCCCTCGGCCTCTTTCACTTTTCTCTTCCACCCAGCGCCGGCGGCGCGTCACAAGTTAGCCCAGCCCGTTTGGGCTGGGGACGCAAGCCACCAACATCCCGGGAGCGCCGGAGGTGCGACACGCCGTGCACTCGCCGCCCCCCGGCCACGCCACCCCTGTGACCGCAATTACGGCGCCTCCCCCTGCGGTTCACTAAAATGTTGCTTTGTCCAGGAGGCCCCCATGGAACCATTCCGTCACCACCTCTTCGTCTGCACTCAGGAAAAACCCGAAGGCGTCACCTCTTGCCCCGCCAACCGCTCCTGGGACCTTCTCCGCGCTCTCGAAAGGGAAGTGGCCGCCCAGGGTCTCGACAACGACGTGCAACTCTCCACCTGCGGCTGTCTCGGCCTCTGCGACGAAGGCCCCATCCTCATCGCCTACCCCGAAGGCGTCTGGTATCACAAAGTCCAGGAATCCGACGTCCCGGAAATCGTCAGCTCCCATCTCCGCTCCGGCAAAGTCGTTGCCCGCCTCGCTTGGACCGATGCCCAAGCCATGAAAGCCATGTCCACCGAGCATCGCGACCGCTATCGCGCCATGCTCAAAGCGCGCGACCAGGCCGGCACTCTCCCCGACGATCTCTTCGAACTCATGCGTGCCTATATGCCCAGCCGCGCCCTGCTCACCGCTCTCGAACTCGACATCTTCACCGCCGTCGCCGATGGCGCTACTGCGGCCCACGTAGCACAAACGATCCACGCCGATCCCCGCGCCACGGAAATGCTCCTCAACGCCCTCGCCGGCCTGACACTCCTCGTTAAAAAAGACGAGACTTTCTCCAACACGCCCACCAGCGCCCGCTTCTTCTCCGCAGCCTCACCGGACAACTCCCGCCCCGGCCTGCTGCACATCGCCAATATCTGGCATCGCTGGTCCACGCTCACCGAGGCCATGCGCGCCGGCACCTCCGTCGCCACTCGCGCCCGCGACGACCATTGGACCATCGACTTCATCGCCGCCATGGACCGCAACGCCAAAGAGCGCGCCGCGGCCGTCGTGAAGGCCGTCGCGCCCGGCCCCATCCACAGCATGCTCGACCTCGGCGGCGGCTCCGGCGCCTATTCCATCGCCTTCGCCCGCGCCGTCCCCACGCTACACTGCGAAATCCTCGACCTCGGCGACGTCGTTCCCCTGGCGCAAAAATATATTCGCGAAGCCGGCCTCAGCGACCGCGTCACCACGCGCGTCGGCGACATGCTCGAAGCTCCATTCGGCGAGGACCACGACTTGGTCCTCGTCATGGCCATCTGCCACATGTTCTCTCCCGCTGAAAATCGCAAGCTCTTTCAGCGCGCCTATCGCGCCCTCGCTCCCGGCGGACGCATCGTCATCCAGGACTTCGTCCTCGAGCCGGACAAAACCGCTCCTCGCGCCGCGGCCCTCTTCGCCCTCAACATGCTCGTCGGCACCCGCGCCGGCAGCACCTACAGCGAGCCCGAATACACCGCCTGGCTCCGCGAAGCCGGCTTCTCCGACGTCCGCCGCGTCCGCCTCCCCGGCCCCTCCAGCCTCCTCCTCGCCTCCCGCGAATGACTTTCGAGGCGGCGCGACTGCCCACACGCCGCCGTTGCGTGTGGTTTCTTTCCCCCAATCCCGTCATTCCGAGCCCGCTTCGGGCGAGGAATCCCTCTTGGCTTTCGTAACGCTGGCTTTCACTTGCCCTGACTCTCGTCGGCGTGCCAGCGTTCTTTGGAGTGCGGCGGCCCGGCCGCCGCTTTCTCGATCCATCGAACGCCTCCCACAATTGACCTTGAGGGTTTACCCTGAGCTCCGAAGGGTCCCCATCCGTTCCGCGCCCTTTGCCGAAAGGATGGGCTCCGACGATCCAGCGCCGCGTCCGCCACGCCAACCCCAATCGCACTCTCCCCATCACGCACGCGTCGTCCCTCTTCTCTGCGGCGTCTGCAGGATGCCTATCAACACCGCTGCCCGGATCGGGCCAATCGCGGGGATCTGGCAGAGCCGTTTCCAGGCCTTGTGTTTCCTGCTTTCCACCGACAGATCTCGTCGCACTTCCTGTCGCAACAGTCGCAGCGCATCAAGTTGTTGGAAATAAAATTCGGCCCGCCGGCGCACTCCCGGTTCGCTGATCTTTCCGAGCCACTCCTCCCGATGGCACCGNCGCATACACCTGCTTGCCGGTACAAGGGATGGCCCAACTACCAACATGGAAGGTAACCGCGTTAATCAGGCCCTTCGAGTGGACCACCACATGTTTAGAACGCTTGAGCACTTCGCTTTGCTGTGAGATTGGCCAAGCTTCAGGGCTACTTCCGCGAGATTGCTTTTTCCGCTTCCCGCAATTCCAATCTTCCTGGCTTATCGGCGTGTTCACAAACCTTCAGCAACTCGCGGAAATAGTTCTTACTGGCTTGCGCGTTTCCGCTGAGTTGTGCAGCGTGCCCCGCTCCATAGAGCGCCCGGAATCGACCTGGTTCCTTCTTGAGCGTCTCCTCAAATTGTACAAGCGCCGCGGCTGGCTGATTTGCCGCCAGCAGCATCTCAGCGAATAACTCGCGTGCCGGTGCGAGTGGCCCTGGTGTCACGGCGCTCTTCTCAGTTCCATCTTCCAGCACTGCCGCCGACTCCATCTGCCGCAGCGCTTCCTCTTTTTTCCCTTCAGCCATAAGCGCCCAGGCACGCACCGCTTGTTCTTGAATCTGCACCTGTAAGGCCCAGTAGTTTTCGCCCGATTCCAGCAATTGCTCCCGAATCTGCTTCAGCGATGCGGCGGCCTGGTATGCCGGTGCAACTTGCGCCAATCGCGCTGAGCCGTAACCGCGCGCGAACCAGGTCATCGCCGTCGTGTAGGGAAACGGCGTGTCCTGCGGAGCGAGTTGTGCCGCCTGCTTCCAATCTCCTCGTTCCAGTGCGTAACGGGTTGGAATTGCAGCCAGCGCAAAATAGCCCACTGACGGGCCCCCGCCACCTCCAATCACCGCGTTGGGATCGAAGCGCTTTGCAATCTCTTGCAGTGAGTTCAGCACACTCTTTGCCGCGTGATCCTGTGCCGTCTGCAGGTAGGCGTATGTAAGGTAGTCGCTGGCGTGAAGCTCCTCCGCCGTTTGGCCTTCTCGCTTTGCGGCCGCTGCCGCGGCAACATTGCTGTTGATCGAATCCTGCCAATAGCCCGTGCGCGTGAACGTGTGTGATGGCATGTGAAGAGCATGGGGCGCGTCCGGCGCAATCTCCGAATAGCGCCGCGCCGCATCCAGCGCGCGTGGGGCCAATGAGGGCACGTCGTAAGTGTGAATAATGTAGTGCGCAAGTCCCGGATGATTGGGCTCCTGCTTGAACAGATTCTCCAAAATCTCGCCTGCCTGTAGGCGACCTGCGTATGTTTTATCGGCCGGATCTTCGGAGGCAGCGATTGCCAACGCGTAAAAGATCTGCGCTTCGTCGTCGGTGGGGTATTTCGCCGCGAGCGCAGCCATTGAGTCGCGATAGGCGAGCAGGCGCGCACGCTGCGCCGTGTGCTCGAAGTCGTTGTAAAGCGAGCCCACGGCTGCAATATACTCCCGCTCACGCTCGGTCTGCCCGCCAATCTTCTTTCCGAGCTCTACGCTCGCCCGCCCGGCTTGCAATTGGCTCGCATCCTTCATCTCCGCAGCGAAGGGGTTACTCCACTGGCTAAGTGCGATGCCCCAATAGGCGATTCCGCAAGTCGGATTGACCTTCAGTGCTGTGTTGAACCCTTCAATGGCTCTGCTGAACTGGAAGGAATGGAGAAGCGCAACAGCACGGTCGAATTCTTTCTGTGCTGCGTCGTTGCAGGAGGTGGAAAAGTGCACAACACCGAACTTCTGACCAGCCGGCTGCTCATGCTCTTGTGCGGCACAGCTTTCGGCTGCAAGCAGCAGAAGGCAGGCGCTAATGATCCTCGTGCACAACACGGTTGTCTCTCCAAATTCGCAGTGCGCATTGTAGCGCCGACTGGTCCGACCCAGGCGGAGCCGAACAATCCTTCATCGAAGAGCTTGCCGACGGTCAACTCCCGGTTAGTCCGGCACCGCGTCCGGCACCGCAAATCGGAAATGTGGGTACTGGGACCAGCCCGGGAACCCCGTTAATCGGGACTTGGCACTTTGCTGAAGCCAGTGGAGATTACTTCGGGGCCATACGAAGAATGACGGCCAATAGTGCGGGCATGGGTTCGGGAAATGGAGTGGGGGCAATGAAGACTCCTTACCTAGACACCACTTTCTCAGAAATCAAGGATTCCCTCGGATATTGCGATGAGGAGCCGCAATGCTCAGCCATCCTCTCCTATCCGCGATTTTAGTGACGGGGCTACTCGGCCAGGGCCGAGGTCGAGTAAATATACTAACACCAGTGAGACCAGATTTTTGGTCGAATGGGCATTGCCTTTCCGATTACCTCGGGCAATGAAGGTAGACCGACGCGGCCAAGCAAATCCCGGAAGCGCTCTTCCGAGCGAATCGAATTAAACACCGGATCGACGGCGAGATACGACATCCAGACAGCACGATCACGATAGGCAGTCTCAAGCCACTTGTACGTCTGCTCCTTATCATTTAGGGCGGCGTAGATCTGTGCGATGCCGTAGGGCGAAACATAGCGTTTGCCAGAAATGTCTTGCAGCTCACGAATAACGCGAAGGGCTTCCTTTTTTTCCCGGGCCAGGGCTAGACTCACTCCGACCTGGGCCATGTAAAGTGGGCTATCCCCGGACAGACTGGTGGCTTTCTGTAGCTCGTCAAGGCCTTCCTTGTACTTCCCCTGTTGTACGTAGCATTCGCCGAGGATGAGGTGGGCGGCTGCAAAGTTCGGATCTAAGTCGACTGTGCTCTGGCTTTGCTCGGTTGCGCCGTCATATCTGCGCGCGAAATAGTAACGTAAACCGGCCCAAGTCCCGATCATGAGATTTAGCGGATCGAGTTCGAGTGCGCGTTTGGCCTCAACCAGAGCTTCATCATGCCGCCCCTGGATCGACAGATAGTCGCCGTACCAGTGGTGCGCATTGGCGTATTGAGGGTTCAACTCCAATGCTCGCTTGAACTCAACTTCCGCTCCAGCCCAATCCCACTTGTGACTAAGAACCAGGGCTAGCGAGGCGTGAGCCTCAGCAGATTGCGGGTCGATTTCGACCGCCTTATGAGCTGCTGCGTATGCCTTCGGTAGCACCTCTGCCGGAGACATAAACCCGTGCCAGGCCAGTCCACTGTTGCAATCGGCTAGTCCCGAGTAGGCGGAGCCGTAGCTAGGGTCTTTACTTATTGCTTGTTCGAAATAAAGCGCCGCTTTTGGCATGCCGTCGGCCGTCCGCTTGTTCCAGTAATAGCGGCCTTTCAAGTAGGCTTCGTACGCTTCTGGGTCTACCGTGCGCGCGGAGCTAAGCCTCGCGCGTTCCTCTCCGGTGATGGTGACCTCGACTCTTCGCGCGATCGATTGCGCCACGTCGCTCTGCAAGTTGAGCACGTCACGCAGCTCGCGATCATAAGCCTCCGACCAGAAGTGTTCGTCGGTTGCGGCGCGAATCAACTGAGCGTGAACGCGAATGCGGCTGCCGTCACGGATTACCGAACCTTCGAGGATGGCATCAACGTGAAGGTTTGTGGCAATCTCTGGCACTGATAAGTGTGTGTCCTTGAAACGCGTCATGGAGGTGCGGGAGACGACGCGGAGATTATGGATCTCGGAGAGGCGTCCGATAAGGGCCTCAGTCATCCCGTCAGCGAGATAGTCCTGTGACGCGTCGCCAGAGAGGTTTTTGAGAGGCAACACAGCGAGGGACTTGATTGCTGGCTGCGTTGCGCTTCCGGTGCCGGTATTGCGGTACACCAGGAAGCCGGCAACGAGAAGCAGCAGGACCACCGCTGCACCGAATAGCAACCTCAAGCGTGTAAAAAAGAAACTCTCTGCTGCCATTACGATTGAACCGGCGGGCTGAGAGGAGGCAGTTTCGTGTGCGGGGTGGAGCCCTGGCTCGGGCGCTGACGAAGGCACTGTGGCGGGATTCGGATCAACTAGAGGAGCTATGAACCGGTAACCTCGCCGGGGAAGGGTTTCAATGTAGCGGGGTTCGTCGGCCGAATCGCCCAGCACGTCGCGCAGCTTCTTGATGGCACTGTTCAGGCCGGTATCGAAGTCAACAAAAGTGTCGCCGGGCCAGAGTTTCTGGCGAAGCTCCTCGCGCGTAACGACGTCCCCCGGATGCTCCAGCAAAAGCGAGAGTACCTGGAAGGGCTGGCCATGAAGCTTTAGCCGGATGCCGTGCTTGCGCACTTCACCCGCACGCATGTCCACTTCGAAGGCGTCGAATCGCGTCCTGCGGGTTCGGTCGGTAGCTTCCACAGCGGGCTTCCCAGATTGCCGGTAGTCTATCACCAATTGCTTAGGGCCGGAGGAACATGTGCCGGAGCTCCTGCAAATCCCTTGAATTCAAATAGCTGCACGATCAGGACAAAAACACCCACAAACCATACACCCACCATTGCGCCTCAAAGCCACTTCGCGCCAATGTCGGCGAACTCGGGCAAGTCATCCTCCGTCAGTCTTCCGGCAGACCCGAGTTTAAGCCGGAAAAAGAAAGGAGATTCACAAATGAACAAGTTCGGAAAGTATTTTCTTCTCGTGACAGGTTTCGCCTTGCTTGCGATTTTTGCCCGCATTCCAGGGGCCAGCATCAAGGTTCATGCCCAAAATCCCGGCTGTAGCGTTGCCAGCCTCAAAGGGACCTATGCCTACCTCAGGACGGGCGTGAACACTGCCATGGGTGGCCCTATCGCCCAGATGGGCCTCGACGTCTTTAACGGAGACGGGACGCGCGGCATCATTCGCTCGACCGGAGTCAGCCTTGATGGATCCTACGACTGGACCAATGCCCCGTGGCCGAGCGGAAGCTACACCGTCGATCCGGATTGTACCGGGTCGCTCATCGCTGCGGATGGTACAAAAGTCAACAACATCATCGTCCTTGACGGCGGGAAGAGATTCTCCATTCTCAGCGCGCCACTGGAGACGAGCAAGGTTATCACGGGAGAGGGGACGAGGCTGGAGGTGAAGGAGAAGGACTAACGGTGCGCTGACTAAGTTGGATGCACACTTCTCCATTTGAAGCGGTTGGGCGGGATCAGTGTCGGTCAACTGTTGAAAAATCTCGATAACACTCAAAGCGGTCGCACGGCCCAAAAAGTCGGCCATGCAGGGAATGAGCCATGAAGAACGAAGCAGCGGCAAAGAGAACGCTCGTGATTTTAGGAATCGTGAACCTTGTTTTCCTCGTTGGATGCGGGGGCGGCACGAGTAAGTCATTGATTAATCAGCCCGTATCCAGCGGATCTAATTTCACTCCAACAATCACCACAATTTCGCCGAACAGTACCGTTGGTTGCGGTGCGGCTTTCACGCTCACGATCAATGGGGCTAATTTCGTCGCAGGCTCTATGGTCAACTTCGGCGGGTCGGCGCCCGCCACCACGTTCGTCAACTCCACCCAGTTGACTGCGGCCATCCCTGCTGCCAGCATCGCCTCAACCGGNTACGATGGCCGTGACCGTGACCAACCCCGCGCCCGGCGGGCGTAGCTCGAACTCGTTGGCCTTCACCATAACGACAGGAGCAGCTCATCCGCAGTCAATCGCTGTGGACCCTGCCGGGAAGTTCGCCTATGTGGCGGGGTCNGTTCGTCAACTCCACCCAGTTGACTGCGGCCATCCCTGCTGCCAGCATCGCCTCAACCGGCACGCTGGCCGTGACCGTGACCAACCCAGCGCCCGGCGGGGGTAGCTCGAACTCGTTGACCTTCACCATAACGACAGGAGCAGCTGATCCGCAGTCAATCGCTGTGGACCCTGCCGGGAAGTTCGCCTATGTGGCGGGTTCGGGCTGCAGTGGCGGCTACGTGTCCATGTACACGATCAACGCCACCACCGGGGCCCTAGCGTCCATAGGACCACAGGTGTCCTCAGGTGACGAAGGTGCCGACTTCGTGACCGTAGATCCTTCTGGCAAGTTCGCCTACGTGGTGACTCCAGGGGATGTGTGGGATTATGGGAATGACGCTTATGGAAGTGTCTCGACGTACACCATCGATCCCACGACCGGGGCCTTAACGTTCACAGGAGCGATATACGGAACCAGTCTGGACTTTTGCTGTTTCAATTCGGCGGCGGTGGATCCTTCTGGCAAGTTCGCTTATGCGGCGGATGGGGGAGCTTTCCCGGCGGGCAGCTTCGGCGGTTCAAACAGCGTCTCGATGTACACCATCAACGGCACTACGGGGGCCTTGACGTCCAATGGGACGATCGCCGCAGGAACAGGTCCTGTCTCCGTGGCCGTGGATCCATCTGGCAAGTTCACCTATGTGGCGAATGAGTATGACCCTGGATCGGCTGGCAACGTGTCCATGTACACGATCAACGCCACGACTGGGGCCTTAACGTCCATAGGAACAATCGCCGCAGGAACACAGCCCGTCTCCGTGGTAGTGGATCCTGCGGGCAAGTTCGCCTACGTGGCAAATTGGACGGGGTATCAAACTGATGGTAGCGTCTCGATGTACACCATCAACCCCACGACGGGGGACTTAACGCCCATAGGAACGATAGCTACGGAGCAATCTCCTACCTTGATAGCCATCCATCCGTCCGGAAAATTCGCCTATGTGACGAATTCCGGCTCGAACGATGTCTCGATGTACACCATCAACGCGACCACAGGGGCCTTAACGTCCATAGGAACAATAGCCACAGGATCGACTCCTACCTCCATCGCCATCCATCCGTCCGGAAAGTTCGCCTATGTGACGAATTCCGGCTCGAACAGCGTCTCGNATGTACAGCATTGATGGTTCCACCGGGACTTTGTCGCTCATAGGGACAATAGGCACATAAGGGGCCGGCGGATGACGGCGCGTCCTTTTCCATTTCCGTTTTACCCAAATAGCTTTTCTCGCCGGCTGTGGATCCGCCACGGCAGTGCCCCAACCCCGTCATTCCGAGCCCGCTTCACGCTCGACGAGTCTACGTCCTGTCCTGCGGCACGCTAGGAGACCAGCTACTGCAAAGCTAGCGTAAGCGATAGCGGGAAGTGATCGGACCCCGACACGGACCCATAAACCCGGGCATCTCCGTCCTGAACGGGACCGCCCGTCAGAATCCAGTCAATCGCCCGGCCATGGTGAAAAAAAGACGATGGAACCGTCGCCGTCTGCGCTCTGTCTCCGAAGGCATTCTGAAACTGTGCGTGGCGGATGCGCTCAGGTGTATTACCCTGCGACACGTCGAAGTTCATATCCCCCGCCACGATCACCGGCACCTCGGAACCGTATCTGCGGCTATCATCCAGGACTTCAAAAAGCTGTGAGCGTCGCAAGTGATCATCTCCGCGGCTCTCCAGGTGCAGATTGTAGGCGACCAGCGTCTGTCCTGCGACATTCACGTCACACACCAGCGCCATGCGGCCACCGAGCCGCTCCTGAAACAGCTCCATCCGCGGAACATACCAACGTGGTCGCCAAAAATTCGATTGCTCTCGAAATCGGATGACGCGGGGGTTCGACAACGGCCAGCGAGAAAGCGTCGCCTGCCCGTGGTACG
>OCOJ01034034.1_pt4 | contig 10650 bp, 10 predicted proteins | sample 1539251 | NCBI WGS metagenome assembly OCOJ01 (sample SAMN01911457, study PRJEB22624) | soil metagenome | biome: Soil | place: Malaysia | collected 2012-04-30 | depth RA_metagenome m
GCATGCTTCTTCAGGGAAAGTTCCAGCTGCCGAGCAGCGTCGAGAAGACTTGGGGTTTCGTCTCTGACCCGAGCAACGTGATCCAGTGCGTCCCAGGTCTCGAGAGCTACACTGTGGGCGAGAACAAGAGGATTTCAGCAGTAGTGAAGGTGTCCATCGGCTTCATCAGGGGAACCTTCCAGGTCACCACGAAGGTAACGAAGGAGGACCCAGCCACGCACACCGCTGTCCTCGAAATAGGAGGGTCGGGCGCAGGAAGTGGCTTCAACGCCGTAGTGAACATCGCGGTCAACCCGCTCGGGACACAGTCCGAGCTCGTCTGGGACGCCAACCCCACCATCAGCGGGCCTCTGGGCAGCCTGGCAAAGCCCCTTGTCGAAGGGAACATCAAGAGAATAGTGAGCCAGCTCTTCGACTGCGTAAAGGCGAAGCTAAGCTGAAAAAATTAGGTAAATGCCCGACAGCCTAACACCTAAGCAATCGCGCTTAAATAACATTGGAGGCGGAATTTGTGCTGATGAAAGGAACGAAAAGAAAGGGAATCACAGCACTCGTAGGTGCACTCATTGTCATCGTAATCATCCTTCTCGGAGTTGTAGCGTATCAAGTCGCATACCCGCAGACAAAGACGGTTACCGTCACCAAACAGCAAGCCAGCGCGATAGGGGCGCTGAAGGTCGGAATCATCCTGCCTCTGACACCAGCAGATAACTCTTGGAACTACAACGCGAATGACGCCATAACCAAGCTCCAGAAAGAGTTCAATTTCACATTAAGCACAGCTGAGAACAAGGCCTCGGGTACCGACGCCGATGTGCCCGCCCAACAGTGGGCGTCCGAAAGCTACAACATAGTCATATTCCAGGGTGGTCAGTATCAGGCCGAAGCTAACACCTTCGCCAAGCAGCACCCCAGCATAATGTCAGTCTGCGTTGACTGCACAGTCGCCAACTACTCGAACGTCTATAGGATATGGCTGGACCTGAGCGGCGGAGGATTCGTCCTCGGCGCCATGGCAGGCATGGTCAGCCAGAGCCACAAGTTCGGGCTGGTCGGCGGCGGTGACATTCCATCGATTTGGGAAGGTCACGAAGGGTTCATCGCAGGTGCCTTGTACACCAGCTCTGCAACCCCAACTTTCACGAACACCTTTGAGGCCTACGCATGGGCCGATGTAAACGGGGCCCAGACTACAGCCACCAACGACTACACAGGCGGGGCTGATGTCGTCTTCTCATCAGGAGACGGCGTCGACGTCGGTGTGTTGGGCGCTGCTCTGGCTCAGCCATCGTCGCCTCAGGTGTGGGCGTCCAACGTGTACACCAACCTCACTGCCATCCTTCCAGCAGACAACAAGATCCTGCTCGGTTCGATTATTGTCGACTACTACTCACCATTCTTCAAGGCGATGGAGCAATTCGTCAGCAACACGTGGCACTGGGGCTACACGAAGGTCGACATGGCCTCTGGCCTGATCGCAGTGCAGCCTGGTCCTAATCTCCCAGCCAAAGTGAAGGCAGCCGGCCTGGCGTTGCAGAGCGACATCGTCACGGGGACGGTCTCCATATCCTTCCAGTCAGATTCTACTGGTAATCCGAACTGTTGGACCCAGGAGTTCTTCAATCACGTCACGCCAGCAGGATGCACCGACACAAGCATCGTAGTGCCTTCCGGCGGTGGCACGCCGACCGGGAACACTGCGGCCCTGTTCAACTACCTACCAGCAGCTTCGAGTCTACCATAAAGGGTGCATGCGAACACGCAGGGCCTTCGATGGCTCAGGACGACGGCGTACAACGTCCTCGCCATTGGCCTCGGCATTCTTGCCGGGCTCGTGGTGGTGGTCTACGTTGGCGGCAACATCGAAGTAGCCCTGTCCTCCCTTTTTCTGAAACCGGTAACGCTGTCGGCCGGGGTTCAACAGATTTTCGTCCGTTTCGTCCTGTTTTACACTATGGGGATGGGGATAGGTCTTGCCCTGAAGGCTGGGCTGTGGAATATCGGGGCTCAGGGACAGTATCTGGTTGGGATGATAATGGTGTTCGTGGTATACACTTTCCTAGCTTTCCTCCCATGGCCGGTGCTCTATGTTTCCATGATTCTGGGCGCGGCCATCGGAGGTTTGCTATGGATTACGATTCCAACACTCCTGAGGGTCAAGTTCGGGGCCAATGAGATTGTGGTAACTCTGCTTCTCAACGTGGTCGCCCTCAATTTCGCATTCTACATGCTTACCGGCCCTCTCCACACTCAAAGCACGGGCCAGATGTTCCCATCCACAGTAACGCTTCCCGCCAGGTTCCAGATTCCGAGCATAGCTGGCGGCGTCCCAATAACCTATGCCGTTCCCATCACCATAGCCATCGGCATCCTCCTCTACTTCTTGGTAGAGCGAACACCATTCAGGCTGAAGGCAGACACGGTCGGTGAGAGCGTTGAGACAGCGAAGTACGCTGGGATAAGCATTCCCAGAATGATGACAATAACGATGCTCGCCGCAGGCGCCCTCGCCGGACTGTCGGGTGCCACCTTCTTGATGGGATATCGCTATCAACTGGACCTAGGGGCCTTCTCCAGCCAAATCAACTATGGGTTGGTCGCAGTCATATGTGCACTGGTGGGACGGAAGCACATGCTGGGGATAGGAATAGCGTCCTTCTTCTTCGCCTACATGACGGTAGGACTGGATTCGATGGCAATTCAATTGAACGTGCCGACAAACGTGGTTTTTGCAATGGAGGGTATAATGATGATTGGCATTCTCCTCGGCAACTATCTCACCGAAAGGAAGTTCGTAGCTTGACCCTCGATCCTTCGACCTTTGCAACTGCCGTGCTATCAACCATGTTGCAATTGTCCCCATTCTACCTTTTCGCCAGCATGGGTGAGATTGTAACCGAGAAGTCCGGAGTAGCAAACATGGGCATAGAAGGAATCATGCTTGTGTCGCTGGTCACAACCTTCCTCGTAGACTTCGTAACTGGAAATCCTTGGTTCGCGATGGCCGCAGCTCTGGCGATTGCGGGGGTGATTGGGGCGCTTTTCGCATTCTTCGCAGTCTACGCTCGCCTGGGCCAGATAGCCTTGGGTCTGGCGGTATACCTGTTTTGCCTGGGGATCTCGTTTGTGGTCTACAACGCAGCCTACCCTTCGGGACTTGCGCCCAACTACGTCGGCCTCCCGCCCATCATTGCATCTTGGAACACGGTCCCCGTCATCGGCACCATCCTCCTAAAGCAGAACATCCTGGCCTATGTGTCCCTACTGATGGTGGTGCTGACAGTCTTCTTCCTCAACCGGACCTCCCTAGGCTTGAGGGTGAGGGCCGTAGGGGAGAATCCCAAGGCCGCGGACACCATGGGAATCAACGTGAACAGGGTGAGATTCCTAGCGACCATGTTCGGGGCCCTGATGTTTGGAGTGTCAGGAGCATATTTCGCAGGCAACTTCGTGCCCGCCTTCCAGACAGACATCATCGCGGGAAAGGGCTTCATAGTGTTGGCGATGGTCTACTTTGCAAATTGGAAGCCATATCGGGCGCTCTTCGCCGCTTTGTCCTTCAATCTGGTCTACGCGGCACAGAACATATTGGGTGCCGGGTCGTCTTCAGCGACCACACTCTACAACATGCTTCCATACTTTTTCCTGTTGGCGCTCATTCCGGTCTTTGGGAGAAAGGCACGGCCGCCGAAGTTCCTACTGAAGCCGTACCGCAAGGGATAGCCAAGTCTACTTCAAGCTAGTAGTCATCAGCGTCGCAAGCTCGCGGATGTCGGCGCTCTTGGTGTCGACTATCCTGGCGATCCTTCCCTGATTCATCACCGCTATCCTGTCGCTCATGTCGAGGATCTCGTCGAGGTCAGCTGATATCATCAGGATTGCCCTCCCCTCTGCTTTCTGTTTCATCAGCTGGTTCCTGATGTACTCAGCCGAACCGACGTCCAGGCCTTTGGTCGGATTGTTGGCCACAATCACCCGAGGCCCCCAGAAGAGTTCCCGGGCCAACAGGAACTTCTGTCTGTTCCCACCGCTCAGCGTCCTGAGAGGGACTTCTTCTGACGCTGCCATGACGTTGTACTCTTTGAGAAGCTGGCGCGTTCTCTCTTTGAGCCTGCCATCGTCCATGAACATTCCGCTTTTGAACTTGCCCGCTAGAAAAGGCGCAAGGACCAGATTGTCCTTCAGCGGGAAGTCGTAAACGAACCCGGTCTTGTGCTCTTCGCAGATGTGGGCGACCCCTTCACTGCGAACTACGTCCGGGGGCTCCTTTGTAATGTCCTTCCCGTCGAGGAACACCTTTCCCGCCTTCGGCTTCCTCATGCCAGTGACTATTTCGTCAAGCTCTCTCTGGCCGTTCCCCGCAACCCCTGCCACACCGAGAATTTCTCCGGCTCTGAGCTCGAATGATGCATCCCTCACAGCTGGTGTACCCACGTCATTGTCCGCAGAAACACCCTCAAGCTTTAGGACCGTATTTCCTATCTCGCTTGCAACCTTCTTGACGTTGTACACGACCTCGCGCCCCACTATGAGCATGGCGAGCTGATCCTGGGTGACCTCGCTCCTCAGCCTGGTGGCCACGACCTTGCCGAGCTTCATCACGGTTATCCTATCCGCAATGGCCATCACCTCGTCGATGTGATGGGTGACGAAGACGATGGATCGCCCTTCAGACGTCATACGCTTCAAGCTCACGAAGAGCTTCTCCGTCTCGATGTCGGTGAGGAAGCTCGTGGGCTCGTCAAAGAGCAGTATGTCGGCGCCGATGAACAGACACTTGAGTATCTCCACCCGCTGCCTCTCTCCGACAGACAGGTCCTCGATCTGGGCTTCAGGGTCGACTTCGAGCCCGTATGTCTCCTCCATCTCGAGGAGCTTGCTCTTGATGCTCCCCAGTTCCAGCACGGGTTTGCTGAGCTGGATGTCCGTCGTCAGGCTCAGGTTCTGGAGGACAGTCATGTTCGGAATCAGCATGAGCTCTTGGTGAACCATGCCGACCCCTGCTCGCATGCCGTCCTTGGGAGAGCCGATTCTGACCTCCTTCCCCTTGATTAGTATCTTCCCGCCATCGGGCTTGTAGTAGCCGTAAACCACGTTACAGAGGGTCGATTTGCCAGCCCCATTTTCACCGAGGAGGGCGTGAATCTCACCCTTGTTCAAGGAGAAATCGACTTGGTTGACAGCAACGAGGCTGCCAAACCGTTTCGTGAGGCCCTTTGTCTCGAGGACAGCCGACTCTTTTTGCATTCCTTTCAGGCTCGTTTCATCGCCCTTCTAGACCGTATAAAGCGTTCTCCCTCGCTGATTCCACAGGATGTCGAGGCAACGCCGCAGTGCATCGCTTCCCTCGTCGGCGTCTTTCACAGCCGCCTCGCATAGGAGCACGCCTAGTGACATATCTAACCCCGAGGTGTGCCCCCGGTGCGCGGCAGCGAACAGGTCTCTGTGGAATGTGCCGCCGCCGGCAGTAGACTTCAAGATGAGGCGCTCCATCGCCTCGTCAACGTAGCCCCTTTCCGCATAGCTCAGGATTGCCGCGCTTTCGGGCACAGTATGTGGCATTAGCAATTTCATCGGCAAGGTGATCCTCCTCCAGCCTCGAAGTCTGGCGACCATGTTGTAGACTGCCGCGAACCCGCCAACGAAGTCGTCTCCTGCGGGAGTGAAACCACCCCCCCGCCCGACGAGATCCACGTACCGCTCGAAGTCGTGCACGACGCCTCGCTCGCCGCGAGCAAGGGAGACGAGGACTGCGTCAACGAACCTCCGGAATGCCCGGTCCTCTGGCAGCCTTGGGCCTTCGGAGGATGCGTCGTACAGCATTCGAAGAGATGCGACCGACAACATCAGCCGGCGGCTGGGTGGAAACGAAACCGGGCCCGCCGTCCTAAGCGAGCCGCGGTAGACATCGGCCTTCTTCGTGTCGACCATTATGCCGTCCGCCGAAATTCCCACTCTGCTCAGAAAGCATCTTTTGCCCGGCACGAATCCTGAGCCCCTCTCCCCTGCGATGTTGATCGTCAGGGGGGACCTCAGGCTGCCCCAGAGGAGGACTACGAAGTCCCTCCCACACCTGATGTAGACCGATCTGGGGAATACCTTCGTTATCTCGCCTTGCCCTCCCTTCGACAGTACTTTGGCCGCGAGCTCCCCGACGGTCGAGGCCCGCTGGATCATGCTCCGAACTTGTCTACGTAGGCTGCGAAGGCGTCCTTGAACACCTGCATCGGGAAGGACACTGTCCCCGCCCCCACTTGACCTATCCCTGCCTTCCTGTGCGCAATCCCGGTGTTGATCATAGGTGTGATTCCCGTCTTCAGCACCTTCCTGACGTCTATGCCGACCGGGGTCCCCTTGAAGTTGAGGAAGGGAATGAGGAAGTGCTTGTGCTGAGCCTGGGTTATCTCGTACATCTTCTCCGTCACCTCCGTTGCGCCGTCGACGCTTCCGCCCACCCAAGACACTATAGCAGGCGCCGCCGCCATGGCAAAGCCTCCGAAGCCCGCCGTCTCCGTGATCGAGCTGTCCCCGAGGTCGGGGTTCGCGTCGGCTTCCGTGAACCCAGGGAACCAGAGTCCCCTGGGAACTGGCGCAGGAGCAGTGAACCATCTGTTCCCCATCGAGCTCACCCAGATACCAGCGTCCGTCCCGTTCCTCGACATCACGGTAACGAGGGTGCTGTTCCTCACGTGGTGCCCTGCGAGGGTCATCGCCTTCGCCGCCGCCATTCCCATGTTAAGCATCGTGAAGTTGTTACCGTCGATGAACTCGCCCACCTTCGCGAGCGTCCTGGCGTCGAAGCCGGTCTGCACCACATAGGGGGCGATCTGCTTTGCGAACAAAGACGTTGTCGCGACATACCTGTTATGGCAGTCGTCCCCCATGGTGAGCGCCTGGGCAATCATCGGCTTTAGTGCGAGCCCCTTGCCTGCCTTTAGCATCCCTTTGACCGTCGCCTGCATTACGGAGGCAAAGGTATCCGACATCCAGCGGAGCCTTTCGAGCACCTCGCTGCTGTAGGCGCCGTACCTGAGGACCTTCCCTATCCCCTCGTTCATGTTCGAGTAGGTCTTGTTTCCGAACCTCTTGTCTTCGAGCTCGTAGACCGGCATGCTGGGTGAGATGATTCCCGCCATCGGGCCTGCGGCGTTGTGGTGATGGTTGGGCTCAAGCTTTACTTCGCCCTCCTTCACCAACTCCATTGCCTGCCTTTCCGACTCCGCCCACCCTTCGTAGATGACCGCGCCGATTATCGCTCCCTTCATGGGCCCGCTGGCGTTCTTCCAAAGCATCGGAGGCCCTGCGTGAAGAAGCGTCTTCCCCTTCAAACCCATGATCTTCGACGCCGGAGCGATGTCCACCCACACGGGCTCGGCGTCCATCATCCTCCCAACGGCGGTTGCGTTGGCCGCCTCGACTTCTTCCTTCGACACAGTCAAGTCATTTGAAAACCCGCTCAAGACCTGTTAAATCTTTGCGAGAAGGAAACGCTTAACATGATTCCCGAGGCGTTTTCTGAGTGTTGCACGTAGTAAACGTCGTCAAGCAGAACCTCTTCCGGGATTCCATCCAGCTCATGAAGCTCACCGAGGACGTGAAGACGCTGCGGGGGGTGGGCGACGCCGTAGTCTCCATGGGGACTGACACCAACAAGCGCCTCCTCGGGGACCTGCATCTCCTGGGGAAGGAGGCGGAGAGGGCGGGGGACGGCGACCTGGTGATCGCCGTTAGGGTAAGTGAGGGAGCGAACAGGGACGACGTTATGGCAAGGGTGGAAGCGATGGTCATGGCGCCGCCCGTTGCCCCGGGCGNAGACGAGGCGGAGGGTGTTCCACAGTATTGGCACTGCCATGGAGAACCTCGGCGGGGCAAACCTTGCGGTAGTCTCGGTGCCGGGCAGGCAAGCGTTCGAGCCCTCCATGGAGCTGCTGAAGAAGGGGGTCAACATCCACCTCTTCAGCGACCACGTAACGAAGAAAGAAGAGATCGAGCTCAAGAAGTTCGCCAGTTCGAAGGGTCTCCTGGTCCTCGGCCCGGGAGCGGGGACTTCGATAATCAACGGGGTGGGACTGGGGTTCGCCAACTCAGTTCGCAGAGGGGACGTGGGAATCGTCGCTTCTGCCGGCACCGGCATCCAGGAGGCGGCCATAATGCTCGACCGAGTCGGCCTCGGCGTGTCCCATGCCCTGGGTGTCGGGGGCACGGACGTCTCACAGGAGGTTGGGGGGATGATGATGAAGGACTGCCTGAAGTTGCTTGAGGCCGACAGGTCGACCAAGACCATCATGATAATCGCGAAGGCGCCCGCGGAAGGCGTCTTCCAGGACGTTATGCGCTTCGTCGACCGGGAGACCAGCAAACCCGTGATGGCTTGCTTCCTCGGGCTGACCAGAGCCCCCGACCTTGGGAGGCGCGTCAGGTACGCAAAGACTCTCCATTCCGCGGTGGCGAGGGCGGCCGAGGAGTCGGGCGCAGCCGCGGCCCGGGAATTCAGGTCTAAGGTCGCGAAGAGCTACGAGGGCCTCCTGAAGTCCGCAAGAGAACGCTCTTCAAAGGTCGGCGGCAGGAAGTACGTCCGGGGGCTCTACAGCGGAGGTACGATCGCCCACGAGACTCTGCTCATATTCAGGGAGCTGATGGGCGAGGCATACAGCAACACTCCGCTCTCAGAAAAGTTCGCCCTCTCCGACCCGAACAGGAGCAAAGGCAATTCAGTAGTCGACCTTGGCGATGAGTCTTTTACAGCCGGAAGGGCTCACCCCATGATTGACCCCACGCTCAGGCGCCTAAGGCTTGTCCAGGAAGCGGAGGACCCGACAGTAGCCGTGATTCTCCTTGACATAGTGCTCGGCTACGGGTCTTCTCCGGACCCAGCAGGGGCCCTTCAGAAGGCCATCGAGGAAGGCAGGCGGTCTGCTACCAAGCATGGAGGCGAGCTCGTTGTCATGGCTCACGTCTGCGGGACGGATTCAGACCCACAGTCCCTTAAGGAGCAGAGCGCGAAGCTAATTGAGGCCGGCGCCATCCTCTTCCCGAGCAACGCGCTCATGGCAGCCGAGGCCGCTCTGGTCGTTGGAGGAGATGCTGCCGCCACGAACCTGAAGCGAAAATGGGGTGACCTCCTTGGCTAGCAAGAAGAGCCCCGGATTGCTCGACTCTGAGCTCGTGGTAATCAACCTAGGGCTCGACATATTCACGCAGGCGCTGGAAACCCAGAACGTGAAATGCGCCCAGGTCGACCTCCAAGAAAGGCCGACGCTGGAGAAGAGGCTGGCGGACGCCCTGGACAGGCTCCNACCAAACTGCCCCTTTTCCTAGAACTCGATCTCGATGGAAGAAGTGGGCTTCAGCGGCTTCGTCCCCTCCAGCAGGCTCTTCTCCACGGGCCGGGATCCGAGCCAATTCTTCTCCTTCGCGAACGGCTTGACGTACTCCTCCCACTGCTGCCTGTTGATGTAGAAAATCCTTGCACCTCCAAGCTCATGCTGCATCTCTGGCCAGGCCTTGGTCACGTGGTTGAACCTGAACCCCAGCCTAAAGCCGAAGGGGCTTTCGAAGGTCGCCCACCACTCGTTGACCCCCACCAGGTCGAAGGCGTGCTCTATCTTCGACAGGTATAGCAAGACTCCCACCCTCTCGGCCCTCTTGAGGACCAGGGTGTGCAGGCTGATGGCCACNGTGCTCTATCTTCGACAGGTATAGCAGGACTCCCACCCTCTCGGCCCTCTTGAGGACCAGGGTGTGCAGGCTGATGGCCACATCTTTGTCCCAGAACCGGTGGTCGACGACGCCCACAAGCTCGCCGTCCTTCCTCGTTGCGACGATGACGTAGGTGTCCTTCAGCCTGTTCTGCTTCCAGGCCAGGATCTCAGCGTAGGTTCTGGTGCCGACCAGGTGATAGAAGTCTTTGTCGTATTTCTCGTCGATGAGGGGCTTGAGGGATTTCAGAATGGCGGGTGCTTCGCTCTTCTCGGCTGCCCGGATAACGATCTGCTCACCGCTCTTGAGAGCATATGTCTTCGGAGGGAACGGCTTCTGGAACGCGGGGTCGTCAGGAATGCCGCCTAGGTATCCTTCAATCTCCTCGACCGAGAAGTTGAAAGAATCGAACGAAATCGGAACTGTTGGTTTCACCATTAGAACTCGCGACCTCTGTCGCCGTTTTAATCATTATCCCGAGGAGTCTCCGAAAACTCTCGCCTATCTCTGGGCGAGCCGTTCGGCGGCCTTCTTCCTTGCACTGGAGGCGCCCGCGACCTCGGCCACGGCCTCACGAATCTGGTTGTAGGTCCCGCATCTGCACACAAGGCCGCCCACGGCCTCGTTGAGCTCTGCGTCCGTCGGGTGGGGGTTGGCAAGTAGCAACTCGTGCGTCGCCAGCACCCAGGCAGGCGTACAGAATCCACACTGTGCCGCTCCGTGGGTGACGAACGCCTTCTGAATAGGCGCTAGCTCGCCGTCCTGGGATATCCCCTCGACCGTCCTGACCTCCTTGCCGTCCGCCTCTACCGCCAGCACCAGGCATGACTTGACAAGGCCTCCGTCCAGGAGGACAGTGCAGAGCCCGCACTCCCCTCTCCAGCAGGCCGCCTTCACGCTCCTGACCTCGAGCCTATCTCTGAGGAAGTCAAGTAGTAGCTCGTTGTCCTT
>OCOJ01063540.1_pt4 | contig 10642 bp, 11 predicted proteins | sample 1539251 | NCBI WGS metagenome assembly OCOJ01 (sample SAMN01911457, study PRJEB22624) | soil metagenome | biome: Soil | place: Malaysia | collected 2012-04-30 | depth RA_metagenome m
CGCAAAAGGCGAAAAGACGCGCATTGCGTTGACGTTGCGGGAACGCGCGGCTTTTGTGGTCGACCAATATGCGAACGCGCGATTGATGGTGGTCGAATACCGCGACGAGCTGCTTCCCAGATCAAAAAAGGCCTACGAATTGATGGTCGAAAAATATGGCCGGATGCTGGCTTCGTACCCGCGAGTGCTTGAGGCGCAGCGAAAGCTCTATGAATTACAGATTGAGTATATTGGGTCGCTCGAAAGCCTCTGGACTAACGGAATCGCGCTACAGGGATACTTGTTGACGGACGGGTTGGAAGCTCCGGCGCGGCCGGGGGAGGTTGACCGCCCGATCCGCGAGACGAACGTGCCCATGCCAGAACGTCCGATGGGACCCGGCGAATTTACTCGTAACCCATAACAAATTCTGGGGTTATGTGGGAGCAGGATGGTCAGGACTGGCTGACGAAGAAGCTCCCCGGCGTCCTCCCGTATCGAGTGCGAAACACTGGTACCCCAGTAGCGTTGACCAGCNAGAAAAATCGGTGGGTACTGTGGACGATAAGGCGCCCGGGTGTCTGCGGAGGGGTATCCGCACATGATGTTCAGGAAATAGACGGCGTTTTCGGCTGCTTTCCTTCCTGGCTCAATGAAACCTGTGGCGCACGATGGATGTGTGTCTTGTTGAGGCCGATTTTGCGCGGCCACAGGTCAATGGAACGATGACGACAGTGACAAAGGCAGGAAGATACGAGATCGTTGGCGAACTCGGCCGCGGCGCCATGGGTATCGTTTATAAGGCGACGGACCCAGTCATTGGCCGGACCGTTGCCGTCAAGACGATCCGCCTCAGCGAAGAAGGCACCGGACTTTCGCGGCCGGAATTGCTGACGCGATTCCAGACGGAAGCGCGTGCCGCAGGCCTGTTGACCCACCCAAACATTGTGGTGGTCTATGACGCCGGGGAAGAAGACGGGCTGTATTACATCACGATGGAGTTGGTGGAAGGAAAGAGCCTGCAGGCGTTACTCGACGGCGGGCATGCCTTCCCGCTGCCGCGCACGCTGCGGATCATGGAGCAGACGTGCAATGCGCTGCAGTTCGCTCATGAGCGAAACGTGGTGCATCGGGACATCAAGCCGGCCAACTTGATGCTGACCGCTGATGATACGGTGAAGATCACGGACTTCGGCACGGCCAAGATTCTGCAATTCGGGACGACCCAGCAGACGGCCCACGTGATGGGCACTCCGAGCTATATGTCGCCCGAACAGGTGAAGGGCCGCGCGGTCGATGGCCGCAGCGACATTTTTTCGCTAGGGGTGATGCTCTACGAGATGGTCACGGGAGAAAAGCCTTTCCCCGGCCAGAACATCACTACGGTTATCTATAAGATTGTGAACGAGGATCCCGTACCACCCCGCCAGATTGATCCATCGATTCACCCCGGGATCAGCACGGTAGTAATGAAAGCTTTGCAAAAAGAGCCGGAGCAGCGATACCAAAGTTGCCGCGAGATGCTGGAAGATCTGCGGAGTTATCGCGCCATGGCATCCGCTGGCGGGAACCCCCAATCGACCATGATGATGGGAAGCGGCGGCTCCCCAGTGGCCACGCTGGTTTCAGCCAACGCGGGCGGCCACGGAATGCTCCAAGAAGATCCGGCGGTTGCGGCCACCGCGCGTTCGCTGACATCCCGGGCATCTGCGCCGGGCCAAACCCCTGCCGTGAGGCGCACCGGAGCAGTCGCACCGGTCAAAGAGCCACCCAAGAAAAGGAGTGTTGTTGGAACGATATTTGTAGGGTTATTGCTGCTCGGAGTTATCGCTTACGGTGCGATCAAAATAAAACCGGTGTTTGAAGAGGCGCGGGAATTGCACGAATCGCAGAAACAAGGTGGCGCCTTGACTCCCCCAAACGGTCAAGTCTCGGAGCCCTCGAAGCAAAACCCTGGAGCTGGTTCCACGGCAGCCGGCACGGGCGCTGCGGCGCAGCCGACGGAGAGTGGGGCCGCGACGCCGGCACAGCCGGTAGATTCCAAAGCGGCAGAGACAAAATCAGCGGAGGTTGCTCCGGAAAAGCCTGCGCCCAAAAAATCCGAGCCGGCCATAAGCACGAAGGCGGCAGAATACAAGGGACGAATCGAACAGGTGATCGCCGAGAGGGGATTGACGGGCCGCGCGAAAGTTCAGGGAACCGGCAATATGCTGACACTTTCCGGCAAGTTGCGTCCCAACGAGCATGGAGACTTGTTGAAGTTCTTGCGAAACGCGCCTTCCGATGTCCGCGTAATCGACCATATTGAGTACGACGACACGGCAGCCGCTGCCACAGCCGGTGCGGATGAGGGCGGACACCCGGTTCCATCGCCGGACCGCGGCGCAATCCATGTCGTGACGGACGTGATCGGCGCGACAGCCGTGTTGCACGGGCCGGCAGGCCGAGTGCTAAACAAGTGCGAGACGCCCTGCAGCTTTAACAACCTGGCGCCCTCACGTTACAACTTGGAAGTGCAAAAAGACGGGTATCAGCCTGTTCAAACAACGCTACAAGTGAAAAAGGGCGACGCTCAAGACCAAAAAATCAGGATGGAAGCCCTTGCGAAGGGAATCTTCATCAGCACTCAGCCGCCGGGGGCCGATGTGTTCATCAACGGAGCCAAGCAATCGGGGCAAACTCCTGTCACGCTTCCATTGGCGCCCGGCCAATACAATCTGGTGTTGCGTCTGCCTGGGTACGAGGCTTATGCCGGAAGCATCCAGGTGAAAGACAATATCCAGACGCAACTAACCATGACACTGAACGAAAAGTCCGCAACGCGGGTGGCCTGGGCGCAGGTAGACACCAACCCGCAAGGTGCGGAGATCCTTGTTGATGGTGTTTCTACGGGGCAGTTCACGCCATCGCGAGTTCAGATTCCGGCGGGTTTACATACGCTGACCATGCGCTTGAACGGCTATCAGCCGGCAGGAAGGACCGTGCAAGTCACGGAAGGCGGTACGGTTCCCATCAACGAGTCTCTCCATCAGAAATAAGGCAACAACCGGTCAAGTTCCGCGCAACTTCTGAGGCACGAGACAGGACGGAACCGTCGTCCACTCTCGTCCGCGAAATGTAACATAATGTTACACCGCCTCACCGTCGGTTCTAGAACCGCCGAACCATCATATTGTAAATAAAAGGTTTAAGTAATGACAGCATGGGCCGGAAGCGTGCTTGCGTCATAGGTAGGGTTCACCTGCCCTCATGACCTGAAGATGCAGGACCATGGGCAGCGTTCCACGGCAGTTGAATGGCGTGGGCAGTTTTGAGGAAGGCGGGAAGCTCTTGGTCATTCGGGCCACATTACCGGCGAATGAGAATAAAAAGAGTACTTCGTCGCGAGCTGCGGGTGAGGCGACCGCCCAGGCGTCGTTGACCCCTGCCCATCTCGCGTCCCGCCCCGTGAAGTCAGCTCCTTTTGATCCGAAAACGACGGAAGTGCATCATTCCCTGCGGAACCTCCATCTGCTGCTCCGTTCGGAACGATTGTACGAGAAGAATCATCCCCGTCGCCTCGACAGCCTGGACACTGCATACGACGAGCTGCGCAAGGCTACCGAATCACTTGGCGGGTTGGAAATTCGAGTAGAACGCGGGGGCCTAGTCGTGCCGCGTTTGAGCGACGCGCACTTGCCTGACGCGCGCGGAGAAATGCAAGCGCTGGCCGTGGACTTGCAGCGCGCCGGCGTTCACTCTCTGGTGTTTTCAAAGAAATTTCATGTAGGCGAACTGGACACGCTGGCCCAATTGATGAAAGCATCGTTGGTAAGATCGGAAGAGTCCGCAAAGGATACCAGCAATGCATGGTGGCCGGCGCGGCTGCTGGAAAGCCGCGTGGAGGGAATTTCCGTTAACACGCAAACGGAGCGCCGAGTGGATACCGTGCTGGCGAGCCTGATCGCCGCACTTGTTGCCTACGGCGGACATTCTCCGCGCGATACTTCCGAGGCGCCGATTCAGGCGCCGGATTTTGACGATCTGGTAGCAAGCCTGCGGCTCCTTGCAAACTTGACTCCTCCGCTAGAGATTGCGCGAGGCCTCTCGCCCGAAGAAGCGGCTCGCGCCATTCATGCGGCCATGGAAGAGGCCAGCAAAGACAGCGTGAGGATGCTCTTGAGCTCTGTCTCGCAGTATGGGCCGAAGGAGGCGGAACGTCCGCAACCTTATTTGCAGCGCCTTTCGGAGAACATTATCTTTGAATTCCTGGGAGCGGAGTTTTCCGCTGGGTCGCTTACACCGGCGTCCGTGCGTGCGACTTTCAATCGTTTGGGCGACGTCATCGTGAACGCGGGCGGATATAGTGGGCCACACTCCTCGCAGCATCTTTCTTCNTCTGGCAGTGACCTGGGCGACGGATACGCACCGGGAGCACATGATCGAGAGATTCTGGCTCGAAATGCCGGCGCGCGAAAAGTCGGCCGTGTTGCGTGGTCCGGATGTGTGGTGCGTGCCAGTTGTGGCATTGAAACAGACTCTCGCGCAACTAGCGGATGCAGGGGCGGACGCGCCGAGGCGCGAAGCGCGGAACATCGTACTGAATTATGCCCGGCGCATCGAGCATATCGATGTTTCGGCAAGGCGCTCGGTGGCTGCTGGATTGAACGAGTTGGCTCCCATCATCGAATCGCTTTGGCCCAATCAGTTGCCGGAAGACCTGAGCCGCGGCGCTATGAAAGCGCTGGACAACGAGACGGCCCCGGAGACGGCTGCGTTGCTAGCAGCGTTTGTCGAGTCTTTGGGGCGGATCGCGGTCAATCGCGCTGACTACGCAGGATTTGAAACCATCCTGACGGAACTGGAGCGCGCCCCTCATGACAAGGAACACGATCACATGGCGGCGCTNTGCCGCGCGCCTGGTCGCGCAGGATCGCTGGCTCCTGCTTGTGGACGCGGCCCTGGCGAACCGGCCGCTCGATCCGGTGCTGCCACGGCTGCTGCAGCGCGACCCGGAGCGCCTGCTCGACCGCATGACACTCCTTTTAACCGAGCCACGAGGGGCTGAGATGGTCCCGGCAATGGCGCGTCTGCTACGCACCATCGGCGTGCCTGTGTTGAATCTTCTGGAGACGCGCTTGTATGAGGCTCGACGCCAGCGTGTGACCGCAGCGATCAAACTGCTTGCGGCGGCGGATCCGGAGCGCCTGCTGCGCGGGCTCGCTCGTGCGATGGCCAGTTGGGAATGGAATCTTCAGGATTTGGCGGTGAGCGAGCTTTCGCGACCGGCGAACGCCGCCTGCGCGCAAAGCGCGGCTTTTGTTTTTTCCGCAATCATTGCGGATGCGCATCCGCTCGTCGTTCCGATGATGATCGATCAGATCGGANCTGAGCCAGGAAACGACGGCCGTGCCGCAGCTCATGGAGATTGCCGCGGGCGAACATGAGATCTTGCGCGACCAGTTCGTGCGCATCAAGGCTATCGAGGCGCTGGGGCGCATGCGCGCCACCGAAGCGGCCGAGCTTCTTCGCTCGCTCGCGGAAAGCCGCGAAGGTCTGGCCTATGCCGAACCTGCGGGATTGCGTTCTGCCGCCGAAGACGCACTTGCCCTGATTGAGAATCGCCCATCGTTCGCGCAGGCTCAGGCCGCCTTCGGAGCACCGACGCAATCCAGCTCCAGCTATGTTGTTCCCCGGCGTTACGTTCGCGTGCCGTTGGAATCGCCACTGCGTGCTCAAATCGAGGGCAGCCAGATGGGGCTGGCCCGCGTAAAGACCATCAGTTTGGGCGGGGCATACCTTGAATCTCCAGGAAAGCTGAGCGTGGGCGATTCCATCAAGCTGGAAGTTCGCGCCGGGCTGCGCAAGATCAATTTCACCGCGGTGGTCCGGAACATTGGCCCCGACGGAAGCGGCGTCGAGTTCGTGCACATGCGCGATGAGGACCGCGACAAGCTCCGAAAGCTGGTCCAGCGCCACCTCCAACTCTAGAAGTCGAATTTGTTCGGCAAGTCCCGTTTGATTCGTCAATTCCTATAGACCTCCAAAAATCCTGCCGTTTCGTCCCGAAAATCAAAAAAACGGTAAGCTGCAGTCCAAAACCGGAGCCATCCCGCCAAGCCTGATGCTTCCAGGGTTGCCTCGGGGGAATAGGTTTTTGTGTAACCCGTGAGTATTCCCAGCGACTTTCCCTGGCCTCCTGAGGTTTGTGCTCCGGAATGCAAGTTTTCTGTTGAAAGCGGGGCGGTATTGCAGTAAAAGCCGAGTATTCAATCACGTAGTAAAGCGGCGGGGCCACCCCGCCACCGCTAGGGGTAGCGGAAGGTTTTCAGGCGCCACAGGAGGATGACCTATGCAAGGCAGGCAAGATGTGTGTGCTTCGACCGCTTGGCAGTCCGCAGTCTTGGGAATGCTGCTGTGCTTGCTGGTGATCTTGGGCTGCGTCACAACCGTTTCGGCCCAAGTCAACACCGCTTCGCTCTCAGGGACGGTGCTCGATCCGCAGAATCTGGCCGTGAGGGGCGCCAAGGTNCACACTGACCAACGCGGCAACGGACGCTACGAGAACTTCCGTTACCGACGAAGACGGCCGGTTCAACATAGTCGGGCTGCCTCCCGGCCAGTACAAAGTGACCGTAGATGGGGGCGCGAGCTTCGCGACCTATGAAAACAGCTCGGTGGTGCTCACCGTGGGCGAGAACGCCACTCTTGATCCGCACGTGGCACTTAAAGGCATTCAGCAAGCGGTGACGGTCTCGACAGAAACAGCTCCGATCGAAACGACCAAGACGGAAGTCTCCGATACGGTCGAGGAACGGCGCATTGACAACTTGCCCATCAATGGCCGCAACTACATCAACTTTACCCTGACCAGTTCACAAACCAGCCGCGACATGGCTCCCACCATTGGCCCGGCTCCGAATAGCGGTTTGAGTATCAGCGGCGGCCGCGCGCGCGGCAACATGGTCAGCGTCGACGGCGCCGACGCTGTCGATAACTCCATCAACGGCATCCGCGCCACGGTTTCCCAAGAAGCCGTCCAGGAATTCCAGCTCATCCTGAGCAACTACAACGCCGAATACGGCCGGGCTACCGGAGGCGTGGTCAACATCGTTACCAAGAGCGGCAGTAATGAATTTCATGGCGACGCCTTCGGTTATTTTCGCAATAAAGCCTTCCAGGCGCGCAACTCGTTTTCGGGTGAAGTCAATCCGGCAACCGGGATTCTCGAGCCGGTCAAGCAGGCTTACACACGCACGCAAAGCGGACTGACTTTTGGGGGTCCCCTCAAGAAGGATAAAACCTTTTACTTCTTTTCCTACGAATACACCCAGCGTGAAGAAACTGGCTTTTCTGACATCGGTCAAAACAATTTTGGCCTTGTCCCCGTGACGCTTCCCCCTGCCGCAGGGGGACTGACCGTGCAATTAACTGGGCCCCAGGCGGCTGCCGTCAACGCACTGCTCACCTCCGGCGTTCCTGCTCTCCAGAACCTCGGCGTGCAATATGGAGTATTTATGGGGTCTGCGTCGAGTGTGGCGCTGAACGGAGTGGACTTTGGCGCGGTCGCGCAAGGCTTCGGCTTTCCAAATCCTGGGCCAGGGGCGCGATTCCCCGTTCCGATCAGCTGTCCCGCACTAATACAGGTAAACGCCGTGCAATGCGGACCAACCGGTTTTGGACTCGTACCNCTTGCCGGCCTCGTTTGTCGCTCTGAACGGCATTCGCGGGAACTACCCAGTCAGGGAAAAGACCAGCCTCTGGTCGGCCCGTATCGATCAACGCTGGAACAATCACAACAATTCGTTTCTGCGCGTGGGCGTCTCTCCTTCGCTCGTCACAGGTCTTCCCTCGACTTCACAGAACCAAGTCTTTGGCGAGAACTCCGGCTCCCGCGCCGGTTACAACCAGTCGCGCAACCTCGACTTCACCTTTCAGCATGACACCATTGTCAGCGACACGACTTTCAANTGAATTCCGAATGCAGGTAGCGCGGCTTGGTTTACATTTTGGGTTCTCGCAAGCCCCAGGCGGAGACCAAATTGGGGTGAACATACCCGGGACTGCCTACTTCGGACGCGAGCCGTACTCTCCCGTCGACCGCATCGAGCGTAGGTATGAGTTCACAGATAACGTAACACTTACGCGCAGCAAGCACACTTTCAAAATGGGCGCGGACGTCAACGTCTTACAACTTCGCTCGGCCAAACAGCAGATCTTTCAGCTCGATTTCGGCGGCGATGTGAACTTCGGCGGCTTCGCAGCCTCGAACTTCGGATTTCCCAACAGCATCGCCGGAATAGCCTTGCCGGGCACTGCTCCTCTTCAGTCCTATGGCCTTGGGGTTCCGATTGACTACATTCAAGGAATCGGCAGCTCCAATCAACCCTTCGACAACCTTCCCTTCGGGTTCTTCTGGCANAGACAATTGGCGAGTAACCCGGCGGCTGACTTTTAATTACGGGATCCGCTACGACGTCGAAATTACGCCGCTATTCGCGCCGCTGAACGCGTTTAACGCCGCGGCTGAGAAAGCCATGGGCGTCATCGAAGGCATCCCGCGCGACTACAACAACGTAGCGCCACGCTTCGGCCTCGCCTGGGACCCTGCAGGCAACGGGAAGACCGTCATCCGCGCAGGATATGGCATGTTTTACGATCACCCGTTGCTGGCTGTGGCGTTTGACGCTGCGACGGCAGACGGCGGGCGCTCGGTGCAATTGCTAGCCGCGGGTGGAACAGCCTCTGCTTGCGGGGTACTTCCGCCGCCGGCGCCCGCGGTCTGCGGAGCTGGTCTCGATTCGCCTGGGAATCTGAACGGCTCGTCGATTTTCCAGGGCNGTGCTCAACGCGAATTCCATCTACCCGGCATTCCCCACATCGCTCACGATGGCCTACATTCCCAGCCAGCAACGATTCGATCCCTTCGCGACGGGTTCGCTCTTCGCCAATCAGAACTACTTAGCCGCTGGCTTCCCGCTTGGCATTTTGCCCTTTACGCTGCCCGTCGCGAAAAACTTCGTCTACGCGTACGCACACCAAGCAAATCTCACCATCGAACACGAAATTGCAGGCTCCTGGAAATTCAGCGCGGGCTACCAATGGACGCGTGGCCTGCACTTGAACCGGCCGCAGGATCTCAATTCCACCGATCCTCAATTGCTCGACGTAAATTTTGCCGACTGCAATGCGGCTGGTTTTCCAAGCAGCGTGTGCGGGACACTCCCTGTAACCGTCCAAGTCCCTGCTACCGTGCAAACGACTGCCAATGGCTGTACTTTTACTCCGACAATTCCCGGCGTCCTTGGGACATTTAGCGGTTGCCCCGGCCCACTCGCCTTTCTGAATAACACTCCCCTAGGGACTGCCGCGGCCTTTAACTTCTTCCGCCCCTCGGGACCGAATCCCTCGTTTGCCGGGCCTAGCGCCGCAGCNCTATTCGCAACTGGTAGGTGCGGCGTCGGTATCCTGTTTCCCGGTTGGATTCCCCCTGTTGCCAGGAATTACAGCCCCCAAGTGCTATCCCGTGGGCTTTGGGGCGCCGGTGCCGTTCAACAGCGTTGATACGCAAGTTTCAAACGGCAACTCCTGGTACAACGCTTTGACCGTTAACGTCTCCAAGCGTTTTTCCAAGGGATTTGAACTGCTCTCGAGCTACACCTGGTCGCATTCCATCGACGATTCCACCGNACCTTCAATCAACTCTTGAGCCCCAGGACAGCCGCTTTCCCTTTCTTGAGAAGTCCAATTCCGTCAACGACCAGCGGCATCGCTGGGTCACCAGCGCCGTGTTCCAGTCACCGAGCGCCAAGTCCGGCGAAGGCTTCCTCAAACATTTCATCGGAGATTTCACGCTTTCGCCGATTGTTGAGGTTTCGTCCGGGCGGCCTTTCAATGTCATCAGCAGCGAGGATACGCGGCTCGATTTGGGCGCGTCGCAANTTGGGCGCGTCGCAAGCTCGTCCTTCTGTTACTACCAGCGGAAGCGGCACCACCTCACCTTACATCCATGGCGTGACGTTTGTTGTGGCCAACGTCTGCCTGACAAATAGCGGCGCCCCCTTCGCTATTCCGGGGGTCACAACGGCGGGCGCCGGCTGCGTTGGCAACCTCGGACGAAATGCGTTCACACTACCGGGTTTCTTCACTTGGGATATGCGCCTGGCCAAGCGCATTCCTTTCGGCGAGCGCTTCAAGTTGGATCTCATCGCCGACGCTTTCAATCTCTTCAACCGGACCAATATTGCCGCGGCTAACCAAACCTGCGATCCTTCCGCTGGCACAACGTGCCTTGCCGGCCAACCTACTGCTGCGTACGATGCGCGGCAGTTCCAGTTTGCATTGAAGTTGATCTGGTGACGGACGACTCGAAACCACAATTCAGACTTCCCAGGGCCCTGCGCGAGCGGGGCCCTTTCCTTTTTGTGCGAGTTTCCAGAATGCCAAGAGTGCGAGTAAAGTAAGAAGACGGTTTCCCGTCAGCAAACTGGAGAGTGAATGAATTTCGTCCTGATCGGTGTGGTGCTTGTGGTCGTTCTGTTGGCTCTTTGGCTGTTCTTTCAAGCCGCGCAAGCACGCAGGAAAGAGGAGGAATCGCGGGCACGGATGGAACTGCTGCAGCGGGACCTGCAAATACTCGCTGGGCTCTCACAGAACTTCAACCAGCAATTGGGGCAGCTCAACC
>OCOJ01034007.1_pt2 | contig 10638 bp, 7 predicted proteins | sample 1539251 | NCBI WGS metagenome assembly OCOJ01 (sample SAMN01911457, study PRJEB22624) | soil metagenome | biome: Soil | place: Malaysia | collected 2012-04-30 | depth RA_metagenome m
TCAGGGAATCGGCTTTGCCATACCCAGCAGTATGGCAAAGGCGGTAATGGAAAACCTCATTAAAAAGGGAAAGGTCGTCAGGGGATGGATGGGGCTGTCTGTGCAGCCGGTAACGCCCGATCTCGCAAAACAATTCAAGATTACTGAAGAAACGGGTGCACTTGTCAACGATGTTACTGAAAACGGCCCTGCTGAAAAGGGGGGAATAAGGAGAGGTGACGTTATTGTCGCGTTTAACGGCAAAGAGATCGATGAGCCTTCAAACCTCAGGAGCATAATTGCCAATACACCCCCGGGCAAAGTGGTAACAGTGAAAATCCTTCGCGCGGGCAGACCTCATGCCATGAACATTACCATTGCCGAGCTGCCTGCGGACAGGAAGCAGCTGTCCGGAGAATTGGATAATCTCCTCAAAGGAGTGCATGTCCAGAGTATCACGCCTGAATTACAGACAAGCCTTGCTATTCCAAAACAGATGACCGGCGTTGTCATTAGCAGCGTGGATGAGGACAGCCCCGCCAACGAGTTCCTGGCAAAAAATGACGTAATACTTGAAGTTGACAGGAAAAGAATACAGTCGACGAAGGATTACGAGGCGGTGGTTTCTCAGATTACCTCTGATCAGAATGCACTGCTTCTGATATTCAGGAACGGTGCGACTATCTATCTAACTCTTTCGCCCCGATAAAGAATCGTAGGCCCGCTTCACCTGCTCTGTTGAAGATTCAGCGGCGCGGGATCAAAAATTGGTTTGTGGAACCCAGCATCGCCAAAGCGATCGTGACCGGGCTATTTCTTCGTGGCCCTCTCTTTGGCGTGCTGCACCCGAACCCTCCTGCCGTGCATCACCATGTCATTGATGGCGCTGATGACCTTGTCAGCAAGTTCCGCCGGCACTTCTACAAAACTGAATGTATCAAAGAGTGCAATATTTCCAATCTTCTTCGCCGGGATGTCGGCCTCCGCTGAGATAGATTTGAGGATATCACCCACTTTTATTTTGTCTTTTCGACCGATAGTCATGAAGAGCCGCACAAAGCCAGACCGGTAAGTCGGCTGCGCCACGGCACGTTCCTCTATATCATCGACCTCATCGTCTCCCAAGACCATGCTAAGGGCCGCAGCAGCAATATCCTGTTGGGAATATTTGGAGAAAAGATCTTCTGCCAACGGAAGATATTCGGTATGCTTTCTTTCCGCGATCACATCCTCAATCTCAGCCACGATCTCCTCTTGTCTGGCCCGTCTCACCTCGTCCTTGGTCGGCAACCTGGCCTTGTCTATCCTTGTCTTTGCAGTTCTTTCGATGAGCCTCAACTGCCGGTACTCCCGCGGGGTAACAAAGGTTAAGGCTATGCCCGATTTCCCCGCTCTCCCCGTCCTTCCAATCCTGTGGATATACCCGTCTGGATCTTGCGGGATACTGTAATTGATGACATGGGAGACATCAGGAATGTCCAGTCCCCGAGCGGCAACGTCTGTGGCAACAAGGATATCGATATCTCCTCTTTTGAATTTTCCCATAATCTCATCCCTGTGAGACTGGGTAAAATCGCCGTGAATTGCACCGGCATAATATCCCATCTTCTGCAATTTCCCCGATACGTCATCCACTTCCCTTTTGGTGTGGCAGAAGACCAGAGTCAACGAAGGAGCCTCCACATCGAGCACTCGTGTAAGCGCCTTTATCTTATCCTCTTCCCTCACCTCATAGAAGACCTGCTTAATCTTCAGGACAACCATATCAGCCGTATTGACACGGACATTCTTAGCGTCGCGCATATATTTCGTCGCGATCTTACGAATCTCAGCAGGCATTGTTGCAGAAAAGAGCATTGTCTGCCTTTCCTCAGGGATCTCTTTCAGTATCTTTTCGATATCCTCGATAAATCCCATATTGAGCATCTCATCGGCTTCATCAAGGACAACGGTCTTGATTCCTTTGAGGACAAGAGTTTTCCGTTGGATATGGTCTATTACACGGCCCGGCGTTCCAACGACGACATCAACGCCCTTCTTGAGACTCCATATCTGTCTTTCGATGGACTGACCGCCATAAATCGGTACAGAAAGCACCCCCTTGTTCTGGCCAATTTTGTTCAGCTCCTGGGCCACTTGAACTGCAAGCTCACGCGTCGGCACCAGGACAAAAGCATAAGGGGTCTTACCTCTCTTACCCTTCTCGATGATAGGGATGCCAAAAGCAGCGGTCTTGCCTGTACCGGTCTGTGCCTGACCAACGATATCCCGTCCCTCCAAAGCGGGAGGAATTGCGATCTTCTGTATGGGCGTGGGCTCTTCAAAGCCCATATCGGACAGAGAACCCAAGACCGCGTCGGATATTCCAAACTCATAAAACTTCTGGTATGTCAAAGATTCTCCCTTTTATCCCTCATGCTCAAAACGCAGAAGGACCTTGTGAAGGTTGCTTGAGTGAATCGTAGAAGAAAAACTCAGGGTAGTGGTCTCGGCAAGCTACGTATTTGACCTATTCTGACTTTTCAACCTAAAGCTTTTGCGCCTTCTCTTCTGTGCCTCCCTCTGTTTCCTTCTCGTTTTGACAGAGGGTTTCTCGTAGAACCGCCTCTCCTTTAAATCCCTAAGCAGGCCGTCTCTCTGGAGTTTTCGTTTAAGGAGCTTTATCGCGCCTTCAACATCATTACCGCTTACCTTTATCTCCAATTGCCTGAATTCCTTCCGCCTCTGTCAAACCCTCTCCTCCCGCTGCCGCCGGTTCTAGGTCTGTCTGTTTGAGGCCGTGCTTCATTTACGGTAAGCGTTCTGTCCTGCAGAGAGGTGCCATTGAGGCTTGCAATTGCCTTTTCAGCGTCGGTATCAGATACCATCTCAACAAAACCGAATCCTTTTGAACGTCCGGTTGCTCCGTCGGTTATGATCTTGACCGATTCGACTTCTCCAATTCCGGCAAACAGCCCTCGTAAAGTTTCTTCGTCCACCTTGTACGAAAGATTGCCGACATACAGCCTTTTACTCATCTTCTGTTCCCTCCTAGGTACATATATTCCATTTATGAATGGTCTCTTGCTGATCTAAAGCTTTTCACCCTGAACTCAACCTTTGAGGAAGAAAGAGGGAAAGGCTACATTACACTCATTTCATAGCCTCAAGCAGTTAAAAGCTTCAAAGTCACGTTACTATGACACACACAAACGAAAATGTCAATACGTCCTGCAAGCAAAATAGTTTGCCCCCTAGTCTAGCGAAGCGTTGCCGAAAATATGTCTAAAAGTCTCATTTACTTGAGTGACATACAGAGAGAATGAAATACAATGGGAAAATATCTACGATTGACTTCGCCTGTTCCACGTGAGGGCCTGCGCCTGGAGACGTCAGATGCATCAAGGCTCAGAATTATCTTTATCCTTCACACCACTTCTTGGCGTTCTGGAACATCCTGAGCCACGGTGAAACTGTGAGGGTATCCCTCCATTCTTCGGGTAGCCATGCCCACTGCCATGGCAAAAATGTTCTCTCCGGATGCGGCATGATAGCGAGATGCCTTCCATCGGGAGAACAAAGGGCTGCTATGCCGTGAGGGGAGCCATTGGGATTAAAAGGATAGGCTTCGGTTATCTCCCCTGAATCGTCAACATACCTCACTGGGGCAAGCCCTTCTCTCAGGCTCCGCTCCTGGATCTGCTGATCAGGAAAATAAGCCCTTCCTTCGCCATGGGCAACCCATATCCCGAGAGTTGAACCTTCCAACCCGTTCAACATAAGGGAAGGGCTCTGAAGCACTTTGACAGTCAAAAACCGCGATTCGAAGCGGCCTGATCTGTTATGAACAAACCTTGGCTGGAATCTGTTCTCTATCCCCTCCCAGGGGATCCAGCCCAGAAGAGCCATAAGCTGGCAGCCGTTACAAACGCCAAGGCTGAAGGTATCTTCCCGGTGATAAAAGCTCTGAAACTGTTCGTGTACACTTTTCTTAAACCTTATCACGCCAGCCCAGCCTTTTGCTGAATCTAATACATCCGCGTAACTGAAACCACCCACAAACGCGATCCCTCTGAAATCCTCGAGGGTTATCTCACCCTTGAGGAAATCGGTCATAGTAATATCCCACACCTCGAATCCTGCGTGATAAAAGGCCGAGGTCATCTCCCTGTCTCCGTTACTCCCTTCTTCGCGGATTATCGCGACCCTCGGCTTATCCGGTCTGTCGACGATTTCTTGTGGTGTCGATTCGGGCACAAAGGATAGATGAAAAGAAGGGCCTTTTCTGTCATAAATATTTTTCCTCTCTTCTTCAACACAGTCAGGGTCTGCCTGCATCTTATCGAGATGATAGCTCGTCTCCTCCCAAACTGCCCTCAGGTACCGCATATCCTCTTTAAGGACAACGGTCTTATTAAACTGCAGCGTTACTGTTTTTTCTGAAAGAGTCTGCCCTATGATTCGGTACTCTACCCCTTTATCTCTGAGGATCCTAGATACTTCTTCCTCATCCTCTAGCTTATATTCCATCACTAGTCCTGCCTCTTCAGCGAATAAGACCGGGATTGCCTCAGAAGGGTTATGATCCAGGTTTATTTCGAGGCCACAGTTCCCTGAAAAGGCCATCTCGAGAAGGGCCACGACGAGCCCGCCGTCACTCACATCATGCCCTGATAGGATGAGGCCCTCTTCTATGAGGTTTTGAGCTGCCCTGAAGGACTTTCCCAATAGCTGAGGGTCTTCGATATCAGGAGATGCATTTCCGATTCGGCCGTAGGCATGGGCAAGGGAAGAGCCTCCGAGTCTGTGTTTACCTTTTGCCAAATCCACGAAGAGCAGTCTGCTCCGACCCGGTCTTTTTATATCCGGGGTTATAATCTTCGTGATGTCAGGACATGTGGCATATGCTGAGATCACCAGTGTTCCGGGTGCTTTGACAATCTCACTGGATTCTCCTTTCGCCACGACTGCTGCCATTGAGAGACTATCTTTTCCCCCGTCGACCGCTATCCCAAGTTCCAGCATAATATTGCTCATAGCGACTGCCGCGTCATAGAGGGCAGCGCCTTCCCCTGGTAATTTTGCAGGCCACATCCAGTTTCCTGAACATCGTATATCCTCAAGGGCGCTGATTTTCGCCCACACGATATTGGTAATCGCTTCGGCAACGCTCATCCTGGCCATAGCAGCAGGGTCTATCAAACCCTTGATAGGTTGCTCTCCCACCGCGATCACCCCACCGGTCAAGCCGAAATGACTCTGCGCAATCACGGCTACATCAGAGACGGTAAGCTGTAAAGGACCGGCACACTGCTGTCTCGCAATGAGGCCTGTCACGCTCCTGTCTACTTTATTGGTGAGAAATCTCTTTGAGCCTACAGAGAGGAGTCTGAGGACCCTCTCTAAGGCCTTCTTTACCGTAAGATCATCGGGCAGCGTGAGTGCCCTGAGTTGGGGATTGATCCTCTTGAAGGTAAATGTCTTTTGCGGCATATCCCCCAGAACCATTTTTAGGTCGAGGTTGACAGGAGTGCTTCCGTTCTTTTCATCATAGAGAACGATATGCCCATCACCGGTTATCTGTCCCACAATTGCACAGGGCACCTTCTCCCTGCCGCATATCTCTTTAAACATCTCAGACTTCTTCGGCTGTATCAAAAGGGCATTGGATTCCTGGTACTCAGCACCCCAGATCTCTAGGATGGAGAGGGTATTGTCTCCCAGCGGTATTTTCCTTATCTCTATCTTTGCTCCTGCCGGGTATATCAGTTCCTTTATTACATTACAGTTTCCTCCGGCACCCTGGTCATGAATGCTGATTATGGGGTTGTCGTTCCCGAGTTCAATACAGGCGCGGATGACCCTGTTCAGTTTCTGCTCCATTTCTGCGTCACCACGCTGCACTGCGTTGAAGTCGAGTTCCTCGATGTTTTCCCCATGGATCATACTCGATGCGGCACCACCCCCTATGCCAATTCTGTAGGCAGGACCTCCGATCTTTACAACGAGCATGCCCTTTTCAGGTTCACCCTTTTTTACATGCTTTTCATCCATCTGCCCTACACCGCCGGTAAACATAATAGGCTTTATCCATTCCCTCCTCTCTCCATGAGGAAGTCTCATACCGAAAGACCGTGTAAAACCCTGTATCACTGGTTCTCCGAATTTGTTTCCGTAGTCTGACGCACCGTTGCTCGCCTCGATCTCGATCCTGAGCGGAGACGCAAGGTTCTTCGGATACGGGAAGGAATCATCTTCCCAAGGCAGATGGTAACCAGGGATCTGGAGATTCCCGACACAGTATGCTGCAGTTCCTGCAATGACAAGCCCACCCCTGCCAACCGCCTGAACGTCTCGTATCCTCCCCCCCGTTCCTGTTTCTGCCCCTGGGAACGGTGCAACACCACTGGGAAAATTGTGCGTCTCGGCAGTGAAGAGAATATGGTATGTCAGGTCCTTTTCCCTGAAAGGGGAAGGTCTGCCCGGTAAATCGGGGATGATCGTCCGAATCCGGTATCCTTGTATGGCACTTGAGTTATCCCCGAATGCTATGACGCTGTTGTTAGGGTTTTTCTTATAGGGCTCTTTTATTATTTCCATGAGGGTATGGGAAATCTCCTGCCCATCGATGATGAGTCTCCCTCTAAAGAACCAGTGGCGTGAATGTTCGCTGTTTGACTGGCCGAGGTCGAAGCACTCCACGTTTGTCGGGTTTCTCTTCATCGTGTGAGCAAAGAGGTTAAAGTAGTAATCGACGTCCCACTCATCCAATCCGAGGCCAAGTTTTCTGTTGATCTCTTCTATAGCTGTTCTACCCTCTTCCATGACTTTGACCAAGTAGACGGGTTCAGGCTCCATCCCCGTTTCAAAGGTCTTGAGCCGTTCCGGATACGGATATTCCGTCATCCTGTCATGTATCGACTCCAAAAAATCGTTCTCCCGTTTTTCGATTGTCTTCCCTCTGGAGGCCGGGGACCGGGAATCGAGGACCAATCTATACCTCCGTGAACGTTCAACCCGGGTTATCTTCGGTAAACCGCAGGCATGACATACTGAGACCGTATTGGTTGACCAGGCTGTTGTGAAGTTCATGCGGGGACCGACCTCGAATGTCTTTGCAGTGCTATTGCAAGCAACGCTGCTCGCCGCAATGGCACTTTCAGGGGAAGAATTCAAAAAACTCTCGGAAGAGAAATTTTCAGGCTCAAAGGTTTCACATAAGAGCCATTGTAAGACAGTCATCTCACCCGCCAGGAGGACTTCCTTCGCCTCGATATAGAAACAGTATTCTGTCTCGATATCCTTCACTTCGAGACCGATGGTCTGCCTGGCAATAGGCAAAAGATTTTTTTTCTTTGCCTCGGAAAGGACAGGTCTTCTGAACCTATAGATTAATGACACTTTTCTTGAGCCTCCGCCACCAGAAATCCCGCAGAGAATTATACCACCACTACATTCCAGAACACACGCGAGGGAAGAATCTTTCTGCCCTTACGGATTCTCTAAGGAGGGTACAAACATCTTACAAAGATCCCTTAAAGAATCTCGGAACAAAAAATTGAGGGGCAGGATTTCTTGCTCTCATGCCTCTGATGTCCCGAATACCCTCGAAAAGATATAATCCACATTCTTGAAATAGTGTTTCAAATCAAAGATACGCTCTATCTCTTTTTCTGTAAGGTGTCTTGTAATACGGTTATCCTTCAACAGCACCTTCTTGAAATCCTTTTTCTCCCTCCAGCTTTTCATGGCGTTTTCCTGGACGAAGGCATATGCATCTTCTCTGCTAAGCCCACTGCCGACAAGGGCCAGCAGAACCATCTGGGAGTTATGAAGCCCGTAACTCTTGGCCATATTCTCTTTCATCCTCTCGGGGTAAACCTGGAGACCATCCAGGATACATGTCATTCGGTTGAGCATGAAGTCAACGAGTATCGAGCTGTCAGGGATAATGATCCGTTCCACTGAAGAGTGAGATATATCCCTTTCATGCCAGAGCGCGACGTTCTCCAGGGCAGACAATGCATTTGCCCTGACCACCCTACCAAGTCCTGATAAGTTTTCAGAGCCGACAGGGTTTCTCTTGTGCGGCATCGCAGACGAGCCTTTCTGGCCCGCCTCAAAGGGTTCCTCGGCCTCAAGGACCTCGGTCCTCTGGAGGTGTCGTATCTCAATAGCCATTTTCTCTACCGAAGCGGCGATGAGGGCAAGGGTCGAAAGATATTCCGCATGCCTGTCCCTCTGGATGACCTGAGTCGCAACGGACTCGGGATAGAGACCGAGTTTCCTGCAGACCGTTTCTTCAATGGCAGGCGGGATATTGGAAAATGTCCCGACTGCACCCGAGAGCTTTCCTGTACTGATCGTTTCTTTCGCCCTTTTCATTCTCTTGAGATTTCTTCTCATATCCTCATGCCACAGGGCAAACTTCAGCCCAAATGTCATAGGTTCAGCATGGACTCCGTGTGTACGGCCCATGCACACCGTATTCTTATATGTCAATGCCTGCCGTTTCAGGACAACCATCATCCCCTTTATATCGGCGGCGATTAAATCCGCCGCCTCTCTCAGGAGGAGGGAGAGCGCTGTGTCAACAATATCCGATGATGTTAAACCTTTGTGGATAAACCTCGCATCTTGTCCCACATTTTCTGCAACAGAAGCGAGGAAAGCAATGACATCGTGTTTTACGGTTTTCTCGATTTCATCAATCCTATCCACGTCGAAACATGCCTTCTTCTTCAGCCTTCTGAAGGCTTCCTTGGGAATCTCTCCGATATCCGACCACGCCTCGCAAACAACAAGTTCAACCTCGAGCCATTTTGCGTATTTGTTCTCAAGTGTCCAGATCCTGCCCATCTCCGGTCGTGTGTACCGCGCTATCATGCCTTCTCCCCCATTCGCATTGCGTTATTCGTACTACGCCAAGATTCTTTCTGTGCCTCATCCATAAGTGTATTTGTTTACTCTGTTTACGTTCCCCGCGAAAGCCTCTCGATCAAAGGGAGAGGAAGTCCGGCCTCACGCATTTTCATCTGAGTCTTTTCTATATTGTATTGCACCCTCACAAACTCCGCCATCTCATCGTTCAGTACCACATAGCACGCCCGAGGATCTCTATCTCTCGGCTGACCCACACTGCCAGCGTTTACGATATATCGTTCGCTCTTTCCAAAGTTTGCCCGGTTTCTATAGGTGATCATCTCACCCGAAGGCACCCGCTCAACCACAAAGGGCTGATGGCTGTGGCCAAGAATGCATATTCGCTCGTCAAAATAGTGGAAATTGAGCTCCGCATCCCACAGAGTTAATAGATAGTGCCATGCCTCGGGCTCTTTCGGCGTGGAGTGAATTAAGAGAATGTTCTCTTTGTCCATTTTCTTCATAACAGGAAGAGTCTCGAGGATCCTCAGGTTGTCCTCTGTCATGACTTTCCTGGTCCAGAACACGGCTGTCCGCGCATATTCATTGAAGTAACCTATGTCTGTTAAGCCGACGGCTGCTCTGTCGTGATTCCCGGCAAGGAGGATTTTGCAGTGTTTCTTCAGCTTCTCCACGCATTCATTTGGATTCGGACCATAGCCCACCGCATCTCCAAGGAAGAGTATCTCCTTTATCGCCCTCTTCCTAATATCCTTCAATACCGCATCGAGTGCCTCAAGGTTTGCGTGGACATCCGAAATAACAGCGTATAACATTATCGCGCCTTTTTGCCCTTTATCCCCCTTGCAATGGTATCGAGTATTCCGTTGATAAAGGATGCTGACTCGGTCGAGGAGTATTTCTTTGCAATCTCGATCGCCTCATTTATCGTCACCGTAGAAGGGATATCTTCGCGGTAGAGAAGTTCATAGGCAGCGCACCTAAGGATATTCCGGTCGACCGCTGCCATCCTCTGGAGGACCCAGTGCTCTGCTGCTTTCTGTAACACTAAATCGATCTCTGAAAGATTGTCGAGAGTTCCGAAAATGATATTTTCTGAGAACTTTCGGACCTCAGCATCTCTATCCAAGTCTGCCCAGAATTCATCGAAATCCTTCCCATCCGGTCTTTCTCCAGTGAAGTCGAACCGGAAGAGAAATTGGAGTGCATATTCCCTTCCCCTGCGGCGCTTCATGCCAGTTTTTTCATCACCTGTGCCATTTCGATAGCGGTCATGGCTGCATCCCAGCCCTTATTACCGCTCTTTGAGCCGGCCCTCTCTATAGCCTGTTCGATCGTATCAGACGTTATGATTCCGAACGCAATGGGAATGCCGGTCTCCATGGATGCTGATGCGATTCCTTTTGAGACTTCCGCCGCCACATAGTCAAAATGGGGCGTTGCGCCGCGAATGACTGTACCGAGACAGAGGATAGCGTGATACATACCCTTTGATGCCATCTTTTTTGCGGCTATGGGTATCTCAAAGGCACCTGGAACCTTTGCAACGGTTATGTCCTTTTCGTCTGCTCCGTGCCTCAGAAGCGCATCCTTTGCACCGTCCAATAATCTGCTCGTAATAAAATCATTGAACCTACTGACAACAATGCCGAACTTTAGTCCCTTTGCCTGAAGTTCACCCTCGATTACCTTCATATCTCCTCCGTGAATCAAGAATTGCTTATTTTACCATAAGAGAACCGGATGAGGAGGGATTCATCTCGCCTGCCTGGAACTGTTGTGGAATCTTAGCTGTGC
>OCOJ01038690.1_pt4 | contig 10635 bp, 12 predicted proteins | sample 1539251 | NCBI WGS metagenome assembly OCOJ01 (sample SAMN01911457, study PRJEB22624) | soil metagenome | biome: Soil | place: Malaysia | collected 2012-04-30 | depth RA_metagenome m
ACATCAGGGAGGCGGGCGCAACGGCGGTGCAGGAGATTGCGTTCACCCTCGCTGACGCGATCGCCTATACTGAGGAGGCAGTGAAGAGAGGACTCCGGATAGACGAGTTCGCGCCCCACCTGTCATTCTTCTTTGCTTGCAACAACGACTTCATGGAGGAAGTGGCGAAGTTCAGGGCGGCCAGGAGACTCTGGGCCAAGACAATGAGAGAGAGGTTCGGGGCAAAGGACGACGAATCGATGAAGCTGAGGTTCCACACGCAAACTGCTGGGGAGACGCTGACGGCTCAGGACCCGGAGAACAACGTTGTGCGAGTTGCGCTCCAGGGACTCGCAGCAGCCATGGGCGGGACGCAGTCACTCCACACCAACTCCATGGACGAGGCTCTTGGCCTGCCTTCAGAGGATGCGGCCAGGCTCGCGCTCAGAACGCAGCAGGTGATAGCCTACGAGTCGGGAGTAACGGAGGCAGCCGACCCACTCGGAGGATCCTACTATCTGGAACATCTGACGGACAAGCTCGAGCGACTGTCAAGCGAGGAAATCGCGAGGATAGACAAGATGGGCGGGATGCTGAGGGCGATAGAGACGGGCTACGCCAAGAAGGAGATTCTTCGTTCTGCCTACGAGAAGCAGCTCGCCACCGAGTCGGGCAAGAGGGTGGTCGTTGGCGTCAACAAGTTCCGACCGGTGAAGCATGCAAAGTACAGCGTCCTGACGGTCCCCGAGAGCATCCAGAAGGTGAGGGTTGCCCAGCTGAAACGGTACGAGAGGAAGAGGGCGAACTCCGAAGTCGAGTCCGCGCTCGAGAAGGTGAGGAGCGCGGCTGTCTCGAGAAAGAACATCCTGCCAGCGGTCTCTTCTGCCGTGAAGGCAAGATGCACCGTGGGGGAGATTAGCGACGTTCTGAGAGAGGTGTACGGGGAGTACAGACCCGCAGCTCCACTGTAGGTTGAGAACATGAAGCTCGATCACGTCGGGATAGCTGTAAAGAACATCGACGAAACCCTGACCATCTACAAGAAGCTCATGTCATTCCAAGAAACGAGGACAGAGGTTGCGACCCAGAAGGCCAAAGTGGCTCTGATTCCCGTGGGGGAGATCACGCTCGAACTTCTCGAGCCTACGAGCGAGGACAGCGCCATAGGGAAGTTCATCGCGGAGAGGGGCGAGGGGCTCCATCACATCGCGTTCGAGGTGGAGGACATCGAAGCCGCCATGGAAGAGTTTAGAGCGAAGGGGTTCCGATTCCTCTACGAGAAGCCTGCGCCCGGAAAGTTCGGTAGCAGAGTCAACTTCATGCACCCGAAGGAGACCGGCAGGATCCTGATAGAGCTCACGCAGCACGGTTGAGATACAGCGAGCACCCGGGTCCCTACTTCCTTTCCTTGGCCACTCTTCCCCTGATGTGTGTGATTATCTCCTCGATGGAGCTTCCGGGCCCGAAGAGGCCAGTGATTCCGTACCTCAAGAGCCTCGGCTTGTCCTCATCCGGGATGATGCCACCCCCGACCACTATGACGTCCTTGGCCCCCTTCTTCTCCAGCAACTTCTTGACCTTGGGGAAGATCGTCATGTGGGCCCCGTTGAGGAGCGACAGGGCTACGACATCAACGTCCTCATCCACGGCCATCTGCGCAACCTGCTCCGGCGTCGGGAGTATTCCGCTATAAATGACCTCCATACCAGCATCTCTGAATGCTCTGGCGAGGACGAGGGCGCCTCTGTCGTGGCCGTCAAGTCCAGGCTTCGCAACGAGGATTCGAATCCTCTTCTGTTCGGTGGTTGCCCTTGTCATCTTCGGCCTTCCAACGTTGGACCTCTGTCATTAGAAAAGCGTTGTCTGACATGCTGAAGCGGAGTTGGGCGAGGTCCGCGTCCTATCCGCAGGCCTAGAACTCAATCTCTATCCTGGTGGTAGGCTTCAGCGGCTTGGTGTCGTCGAGGGCCTTCTTACTCACCGGCCTCGTCCCGAACCAGCCCTTCTCCTTTGCGAAGGGCTTGACGTACTGCTCCCACTGCTGCCTGTTGATGTAGAATATCCTTGCTCCGCCGAGTTCGTGCTGCATCTCAGGCCACGGCTTGGTAACGTGGTTGAACCTGAAACCCAGCCTGAAGCCGAATGGGCTCTCGAAGGTTGCCCACCACTCGTTGATGCCGATAACGTCGAAAGCGTGCTCTATCTTCGATATGTAAAGTACAACGCCCAACCTCTCAGCCCGCTTGAGGACCAGGGTGTGGAGGCTGATGCCAACGTTCCTGTCCCAGAATCTGGTATCGACCAGGCCGACGAGCTCGCCGTCCTTCTTCGTAGCGACTATGACGTATGAATCCTTCAGCCGGTTCTGGTACCAGCCGAGCACCTCCGCGTAGGTCCTGGTTCCGACCAGATGGTAGAAGTCCTTGTCGTACTTCGCGTCGATGAGCGGCTTGAGCGACTTTAGGATGGTTGGCGCTTCGCCCTTGTCTGCCGGCCTGATGATTAGCTGCTCGCCGTTCTTCAGGGTGTACGACTTAGGCACGAACGGCTTGTGAAGCGCTGGATCGTCAGGGATGCCTCCAAGGTAGCCTTCAATCTCCTCCAAAGAAAAGTTGAAGCTGTCGAATGAAATCGGAACCGCTGGCTTTACCATAGAAAGACCGCGGCCCGAATTGTATTTATCAATTGTCCCTAAACGCGCATCCGTCCCGATCCAACCTCGCAAAACGGATTCATGCGAGCGAAGGTTAAATTCCGGGTCTCATCGGGACGGGTCTGATGGAGCTGCGAGCGAAGCTGCAGGTACCCGGACGCGCGGCGATCGAAGTAATCGACTGCCCTCCGGGAGTGGATGTGGGATTGACATCGTCGGACCGTGATTCCGTTGGGGTCTTGCTATTCGTCAAAGACTCCAAAGCGCTAAGGTCTAGAGGAGGACCGGCCATCGTAGCCGCCAAAGCAGACAAGCTCACTTGGATTGCCTATCCAAAGGCGGGCCAGCTTGACACCGACCTCAATCGCGACAAACTGTGGGCCCTGCTCAAGCCCAGCGGAATACGCCCGGTGAGACAGGTGAGCATTGATGAAACTTGGAGCGCACTGCGCTTCCGCCCAGTCAACAAACGATGAATGGAGACGTCTCTGCAGATTCTTCGTTGAGGAGTCAAACTGATCTTGGGAGCACCACACGACCCTAGTCTGAAGAGTGTTTCGACAGGAACCTCTTGATTCCCTCTCTCGTCTCCTCAGACTGCGAGTACATGGCGATATAGGTGAACGCGCTCTCGACGCCCAGAATCGTCATCTCTCTAAGCATGACCTCCTTCATTGTCCTTATCAGCGTAGGCGGAGTCTTGGCCACCTCCCTCGCGAGCCTCTCGATCTCCGCCTCTAGCCCGTTCTTGGCCACCCCATTGATCAGACCCCAGTCTTGAGCCTCCTTGGTGCCAAACCGTCGACCGGTCATCGCCAGCTCAGCCAGTTGCTTCTTCCCGATCCTCAACATGCCTATGGTGAGCGCGAGAGCTGGGCCTATCCCTTGCTTACCTTGTGCCAGCGCAAAAGTGGCCTCCGGTGTGGCGTACGCCATGTCGCACGCGAACATGAGTTCGGCTCCGGCGCCCACCGCTATCCCGTTGATCGCGGCGACGACGGGCTTCGGGCTCCTGAATATCTTGTCAAAGACTGGCCGCATCGTGTCCAAGAAGAGGTTCAACGCGTCCGTGAAACTTGCTGCCTTGCTCAGGTCCGTGAGGTCCTCCCCGGCGGAGAAGTACTTCCCGGTTCCAGTGATTGCTATGACGCTACACTTCGGAGATGCGATCGCCTCGTCAAGCTTGCCCTGAATGACCCGCCACATGTCGAGATTTATCGCGTTCGCCTTGTCCGATCTGTTCAGAATTATCCAGTAGACGCCATTCTTCTCCTTCGATTCAACAAACAACTTCGTTCGGTTCGGGCGACCCTGAGCCCTGCTCTTAAGTGTGCCTGACACAGATGCGGAACGCAGGGCATCAGGGAGAGATTCGAACCCTCTTTTCTCTGGTTGATTCCCGATCCCATCACCGTTCTCGCAGTGGGCTCTGAACCTGCGCGCTCAGATTGCCATTCCGACGGCGTACAGGAGCCCGAAGAAGATCATCAGTTGCGACGCGATCCTGTCGGGCGCCACTCGAGGGAGTCCGGTCCTGAACTTCCTCCCAAGCGACACCGAGACTGGCGCGCTCGCCAGGACGAGCAGAATCCAGGGGCGACCGAGGTAAAGGCCCAAGAGCACCGCAGCGGCGTATGAAACGGCGATCGTCCAAAGGTAGAGCTGGAGGGTGCTCTCCTTGCCAAGGATTGTCGCTATGGTTATCCTCCCTATCGAGTGGTCCTCTTCCAAGTCCCGAACGTCGTCAACGAGCAGTACAGAAGCCACTAGCAGCCCCAGCGGCACGGAGTAGAGAACGGGCACCAGCGCGAGCGTGTCCGACTGCAGGTAGAAGGAGCCGAGGAACATGAGTGGCCCCCAGACGAGGAAGACGAGCTCCTCTCCCAGGCCACGCTCCTTGAGCCTCAGCGGCGGCACGTTGTAGCAAAGCATGAGGAGGACTGCCGCGGCAACTATCAGGAGCGAGTAAGGCCTTCCTAGGAATGAAAGGACCGCTCCCCCCGAGATTCCCACCGCCATCAGGAACGCAGCGTAAGCCAAGGTCTCCCTGAGGGAGAGTGTCCCAGAGAGGATTGGGTGCGGCTTCAGCACAATCGAGCCCGGCTTGTCAGCCCCGGTCATCACGTCGTAGCAGTCATTGAGGAGATTTGCGCTCGCGTGAATGGGCACCACCATCAGTAGGGCGAGCAAGTAGAGTGGGATGTTGACCTGAAGGCCAGTCACCATGAAGGTTCCCGCGGTGATCGAGACCGCACTCATGGCGAAGCTCCACGGTCCGGTGACCAGGAGCAGGTTCCTGACGGATGTCAACTAGAACGCATACGCGCGAGTGGCAAGATAGGGATTTCGCCTGGGTGGCGCGCTCGGCCCCTCCTCCGCTACGGGGCTGGACTGCTCTCGGTCAGCTTGAGCGTGAGCGGCTTGAACCTCTGACCAGCACCAGCGAAGAACTTCGTTGAGAACTCATAGTAAAGGAGCCTTATGGATTGAATGCCAGCAGCAAACCCGTCCACCACCACGACGAGCGCGTTGACCAGAACAAGGCTGGAGATCACGCCCACTGTGCTCCCTAGGTCAGCAGCGAACCCGGCGAATATGCCGTGAGCGATGGCGAAGGCCGCCAATCTGAGGTAGGAGAGAGAGTTGGTGATGAACGAGATGAAGACTTCGATGAACTCGCCGAAACCCTCCACGACACCCTCGCCCACCCTGATCTCTTCAGTACCAATCTCCCTGAGGAGTGGAGAGAGGAACACCAACAGGAGGCAAACCAGTGCTCCTGCCGTGAGAGGCAGGTTCTCTGGGGAGACAAAGAGGGAGAGCTGAAGTCCGCCAAGTATGAGTCGAGCAGCCAAGACCACCCCGAGGAGGTAGTACACCAGACCAACAACGCCCTTGCCGCTCAAGACAGCCTCCCTCAGCTCGCCCCTCGCCAAGTGATTTCTGATGTTCAGCAGAAGGGAGATGGTAAGCTGAAGGACGCCGAAGGCCACAGCAACGAGAACGATGGTGCCAAACGAGGAGATCGGTTCAAACAGGAGGGGCCTGAAAAGAGATGATGAGAGGAAGACTGAACCGTAGAACACGCCGAACACCACAGCCGAGATCCCTCCCACGACCATGATTGTCCCGATGCTCCTCAGGGCGTGGGCAGACAGACCGATGAAACCTCGTCGCGTTCTGAACAGAAGCAGACCGAGGAGTAGGATTACCGCGCCGTCTCCAACATCACCGAACATCATCCCGTACATGATCGGGAAGAACAACGCGAAGATCATGGTGGGATCCATCTCGTTGTAGCTCGGTAGGCCCCTGACGGATGTGAGAAGCTCGAACCCCCTCAGGAGCCAGCCCCTGTTTGCCAGAAGGACGGGTGTCTGCTCCCCTCTCTTCGGATTGTCTATCTTCAGATAGTAGGCGTTCGATGTTATCGACGCCACCTTCTGCCGCAAGGACTCGATGGCCGTCTCTATGATCCAACCTTGCGTCGCGCTGAGGTCGCTGGTCCTGGACAGGACCGTTGTTGCTTCCTTCAGGAAACCGACGTAGTCCGCGCGTGTTCCGAGTTCGTCCTCCACCTCACGCAGCGACCGCTCCAGCGGGACCGAGTCGCCCAGCCGCTTCTTCATCGCCTCTCCGACCTCTGCCATCGCCCTCTCGGGATCTGGGTCGAGGCCAGTGGGCAGGTCGATTCCCTGGAAGCCCGACCTCGTCAGGAGGTCCTCGAGCTTCTCCCTCGACTGCTTTGGTGCGACGATGGCAACGAGCGCCTCGCCCGGATTCGTCGTTTGTACCTCGTACACCGCGCCCAGCGCTGGGAGCGACTCCCCTAGCTTCGGTAGCGCCTGCTCGCCAACAAGACCGACCTTGACCAGANNCCTAGCGCGTCCGTCCCGACTTGGAGAGTCTCGAGCTTCGAAAGGCTACTCTTGCTAGCGTTCATCGCCTCGACATCGTTCAGGAGCCTGTCGACTTCCCGGTTCAGTTCGTCTAGTCTCGATTCGTACTTGGCGATCGTCTTCCTCAGCTCCCCCTGGGTGATTCTCACTGACCTCCGGGGATTTTCTTCGGCTGCCGCCTCCTCTTTCTGAAATGCTTCCGGGAATCTTGCTCGAAGTGAGGAGATTGAGCCGAGAAGAGAAGCACATCGCTGAACCATTCTCAGGAAGCGGTCGTAGGCTTNCCGAGCTCTCGGCTTCGCCGGTGACCACGTCTCTCGCGTCAATCAGCTGGGCTGCATTCAGGGACGCTATCTCTTCCAGGACCTGCGTCTCGTATCTCTTCGCCACGACGAGGTAGAACTTCTTCATCCTGATCGGGTTGAACAAGCGTCCTCGCCTGGCCAGCCGCTGAACGCATAAGGGATAAAGGGCTTATTGGTGCACACGAATCGTCTGGACTGGTGAAAGATTGAGCGTTGTGGCCCTTGGGGATGATTATTTCATCACTTCGCTCAGGGCGGCGGGAGTCGACGGGATAAAGGTGCGGAGCACCAAGGACGCCGAGGATGCGGTGGACACCTTGGTCAGCGAGGGAAGGTGCAAGGTGATATTCGTGACAGAGAGAGTCGCTCTGAAGCTCGAGAGAAAGAGGAGCGAACTTGCCAGGCGGAGGGTGAACTACCCAGTCTTCGCGGTTGTTCCCGAGATGGACGGAAGGCTCTCGGAGAAATCTGACAAGCTGTATCAGCTCATCAGTCAGGCCGTGGGCGCGAAGCTCAAACTCGGTGAGGGCTAGTGTCTTCGATAAAGGATCTCTTGCAGGAGGAGAAGGACGCCGAAGGGCTGCTCAACGATGCCCAGCGGCGAGCGGAAGCGGTCGTGCAGGATGCGAGGCGAAAGGCGGCCGAACTCATCAGGAGAGCTCAGAGCGACGATGCGCAGGTAAAGGAGCTCTCAGGAGCCTCTCGCGAAAGGGTCTCGGCCCAGAGGTCCAAGATAGACGAGGAGTGCAAAGAGAGAGCGGCCGACGCCGAGAGACTCTGCAAGGAGAACTTGCCAATCGCTGTAAAGCTGATAGTCGATACGGTGCTTGGTGTGGACTATGAGTGGTGAAGCCCTCAGACAAGAGATCCGAAAGACTGCGGAAGAGAGGGTCAAGCAGGTCATGGCCGATGCTCAAGCCAAGGCTGACCAAATAACGGCCGAGGCCTCAGCCGAGGCCACGCGTATCCTCGACACGAAGGCCCGCGAGGCGGCGAGGGATCTTGGGCAAGTGGAGAGGGCGGAGGCAGCCAAGGCGAGGATGGAGTGCGTAGGGAGGATACTGAAAGTCTACGCCCAACACGTGGATGAAGCCTTCCGCGAGGCAGAGCCTGTAGTTGCGAGGCTGCCTGCGGATAACCCGGCTCTCTACAAGAGTGTCCTGACGAACTTTGTCGCTGAGGCGATGGAAGGGCTCGGGAACGGCCGACTCGCCGCCATAGCAAGAGATGCGGACAGGGAGATCGTCGATGGCATCCTGAAGAGTCTGAGCGCTAGTCGCAGAACAGTTGGTGGGGCTTCACAGTGCTCAGTATCAGCCGAGAGGCTGAACGCCTCGGGCGGAGTTGTCCTCCGCACTGAAGACAAGCGGGCCTACTTCGTCAACACCTTCGAATCCAAGTTCCTGAGGGCCAGAGATGAACTGAGGGCCAAGGTCGAGGCGGCCCTGGCGGGAAGGGGATAGAACCGGCTTGACCGATGGGAGCGGGAAGCTTCAGAGGGTCGCGGGCTCCATCGCCGTTGGCACCGGGATATCCAACATGACCATGGGAGAGGTTGTCCTGGTCGGATCGGAGGAGCTTCTGGGCGAGGTCGTCAAGCTCACAGAGGACGACTTCACCGTCCAGGTCTACGAGCCCACAGGGGGAATCGGACCTGGAGAGAAGATCACCAGAACCGGGAAGAAACTCGTGGCTGAGCTCGGACCCGGTCTCTTGAACAGGATATACGACGGCGTCGCCAGAGACCTGCAGCTCCTTTCCAAGGAACGTGGCGCCTTCATTCAACGTGGCGCGAAGATTAGCACCCTCCCCAGGAATGTCAAGTGGGATTTCAGACCGTCAGTGCAGAAGGGAACCAGCGTCGGCGAGGGCGATGTCCTGGGGACCGTCCAAGAGACGCCCATGCTCACACACCGCATCCTCGTGCCGCCCGGAGTCAGGGGTCAACTGCGGGGCATCGAGGAGGGGAGCTTCAAGGTCGACGAGAGTGTGGCCGTGGTCACTGGCCGGGAGGGAGACTACGCTGTCTCTCTCATGCAGGAATGGCCAGTGAAGCTGCCACGACCGTTTAGGGAAGGAGGAAGGCTGGCGCTCGATCAGCCTCTGGTGACCGGGCAGCGAGTGATAGACACCTTCTATCCCATCGCCAAGGGAGGAGCGGCAACCATTCCTGGCGGATTTGGAACCGGAAAGACGGTGGTGCTACAGCAGCTCGCGAAGTGGAGCGACGCAGACGTTGTGGTCTACACGGGCTGCGGGGAGCGCGGAAACGAGATGAGCGAACTACTCGCGGAGTTTCCCAAACTCCAGGATCCAAAGAAGGGAAGACCGCTTCTCGAGAGGACCATACTCATCGCAAACACTAGCAACATGCCTGTGGCGGCGAGGGAATCGAGCATCTACATGGGTGTCACGATGGCTGAGTACTACCGCGACCAAGGCTACGACGTTGCGCTGATGGCAGACTCGACCTCGAGATGGGCGGAGGCCCTGAGGGAAATCTCCGGCAGGCTGGAGGAGCTCCCGGTGGAGCAGGGTTACCCTGCTTACCTTCCCGACAGAGTCGCGGAGTTCTACGAGCGAGCTGGTAGAATGAAGGTTCTGGGCAGCCCGGAGAGAAGTGGTTCGGTCAGCATCATCGGAGCCGTGTCGCCGCCTGGCGGAGACTTCAACGAGCCGGTCACCATCGCGACCCTGAGGTTCGCTGGAGTCTTCTGGGCGCTCGACCCAGAGCTTGCCTTCAGCAGGCACTTCCCGGCCATCAACTGGCTCAAGAGCTACAGCCTCTACTCCGGTCTGTTGCTCGAGACCTTCGCGGGCAGCTTCAGGAACTTCCCGGAGTACGAGGAAGCCTTCGAGCTCTGGCGGGAGATGTCCTCAAGGTTCGCAGAGTACAGGTCGAGGGGTCTCGAGCTGTTGAGCTCCGCGGCCGACATCGAGTCAATAGCGAGGGTGATCGGAGAGAGCGCCCTGCCCGACGACCAGCAGCTGATCCTGCTCACCTCGGAGTTGCTGAAGGAGGGCTTTCTCAGGCAGTTCGCGTTTGACGCGGTCGACGCCTACTGCAAGCCGCAGAAGCAGGTACTCCTCCTCAAGATGATAATCGACTTCCACTCGACCGCCCTGAAGCTCGTCGACAGGAGGGTGCCCATCGACCTGATCCGAGAGCTGCCGCAGATTCCNGATGACGAGGGCGAAGGAGAACCCAGGAGGGAGCGAGTACATCATCGGCCTCATGAACGACGCTCAGGCGGCGCTGGAGAAGATGGCCGAGAGCTACGGCTTCACGACAAAGGAGGTGGAGTGATTGCCAGGCCAGCTGAGGTTTGACGACATTCAGGGCAAGGTCTACAGGGGCGCTTCCGAGATCAGGGGTTCCCTCGTCTTCGTAAGAAATGTGGAGGGCGTCAGGTATGACGAGGTCGTGAGGTTGCGAGGGGCAGACGGGGGTGACCGCATAGGGAGGGTGCTTGATGCCGGCAGCGAGTTAGCAGTAGTCCAGGTGCTCGGATCCACATCTGGACTTCAAACGGACGTGGCGCTGAAGTTCACCAGCTCGACCTTCAAGATTCCTGTCTCGGACCAGGTGCTCGGGAGGATGTTCGACGGCCTCTTCCGGCCGGTCGACGGGTTGCCTCCAGTCTCATCGGGGGATGTCCGGGAGACCGAGGGTCGGCCCATCAACCCGGTCACTAGGCATCAGCCGAACAACTTCATCCAGACCGGCATCTCGGTCATAGACGGCATGCTCTCCCTGGTCAGGGGACAGAAGCTCCCCATTTTCTCTGAAAGCGGCCTT
>OCOJ01053570.1_pt2 | contig 10628 bp, 13 predicted proteins | sample 1539251 | NCBI WGS metagenome assembly OCOJ01 (sample SAMN01911457, study PRJEB22624) | soil metagenome | biome: Soil | place: Malaysia | collected 2012-04-30 | depth RA_metagenome m
GGCAGTACGACACCTTCGGAAGGGAGGGGGTCTACCAGAGATACAGCCAGGAGGACATATTCCGCGGGGTGGACTTCGGAGAGTTCTTCCGCGGCTTTGGCGGGTTCGGCTTCGACGACATATTCTCTCAGTTCTTCGGCGGGTCGGGAGCTGGCAGGCCGAGGAGGGGCGAAGACCTCACCTATCACCTCCAGCTCAACCTCGAGGACCTGGTCGAGGATTCGAACAAGGAAATCGAGATACCCAGGAGCGAGCCGTGCGCCACCTGCGGCGGGAGCGGCGCCAGGCCTGGGACGTCGCCCCACAGGTGCAACACCTGCGGAGGGACAGGGCAGGTGCAGAAGGTCCAGTCTGCAGGGTTCGCCAGGTTGGTGCGCGTCACCGCCTGCGGCAAGTGCGGCGGGAGGGGGTACCTGATCGAGGACCCCTGCAGGGAGTGCAGGGGGAGAGGAATTGTCGAGAAGACAAGGAGAATCCGCATCATGATTCCTGCTGGCGTTGACGACGGGCATACGCTCCGGTTGAGAGGAGAAGGGAACGCAGGCGACTCGGGGGTTCCTCCAGGCGACCTATACGTGGTCGTCAACCTGCTCCCCCACAGAATATTCGCCAGACGGGACAGCGACGTCTACCTGGAGAGGAAGGTCGGGGTGGTGCAGGCCATGCTCGGAACGGAGCTGACTGTCCCCACGCTGCACGGTGACGTGAAGCTCTCGATCCCTGCGGGGACCCAGCCAGGGACGGTGTTCAAGGTCAAGGGGAAGGGACTTCCGAGGTACGATGGCTATGGAAAAGGGGACGAATTCGTCAAAGTGGATGTGGAGGTCCCGAGGAACCTGAGCGGCCAACAGAAGGAGATGCTTAGGAAGCTCGGCGAGCTCCGCTAGCCGAAGAATTTGTAGATCATCAGAAAGGGCACCTCTTCTATCTCGCGTATCGCTTCGGGGGCCCCGACCCTGTTGTCCACAGCCAGGGAGACGGAACGGGAGCCGGCGAGGTTCACTATGGAGCAGGTACGTATGAGCCTCAGGGCCTCCCCTTTGTCGACCACCTCTCCCGAATAGAACTCCTTCGAAAGGTGGACCTTCAACTGTCCCTCGGCCACGGTCCTTCCGACGAGCTCCTCGTCACAGATGTTGACCAGGATGGTCCCCTTGTACTCGGCAGTCCTGACGGAGAAGCCCTTCCCGTTCTCGCTAGGCAACCTTTGCCACCGACCTTGCTCCGCAGGCTTCGCAGACCATGAACCACATCCGCTTCTCCTTGTCAAGGTGGGTGTCCGGGCTCCCGCAGACGGGGCAGATGACCCCGTCCTTCAGGTACCGCTGCAGGAGTTGCGCGAACGAGTCGCGGTCCTTCCGCCCGATGAATATCGCCCTCTCGCCGTCCAGGGACGCCGCGGTCGCCAGCTCCTTCGCCAGATACATCAGGACCCTCCCCGATTCGCGCCTAAGGAGCTTTGGGAACTCGGCGTAGTTGCGGAATATCGTCTTGTTGCCGACCCAGATCACGTCAGGCTCCGGGAGTTCCAGACGGAGGGCTCCCGACTTCTTGGCGTCCTTATCCAGGCCTGACCTGGCCCTTGAGAGCAGCTCCTCGTACGAACGGGGCATCGGGCGATTCCTTCGGCTATGGTATTTCAAGTCTTCTGGAAAATGGACCCGAACTGGGTTCCCAGCCGTGAGAATTGTGCCGGTGGCTTAACTACCCGAGACCTGGCCGACCTTTCAGGATGGGTGACCTATCCCTCTTCTTGGTGGCGACGTTCCCAGTGATGATTCTGCTGGGGGTGAGACACGCGCTCGACCTCGACCATATCACAGCCATTGACAACCTCGTCAGGATCCGTAATGCGGACGGCAGGTCCAGGTGGGTCGGCTCCCTGTTTAGCGCGGGCCACATGCTCGCAGTGTGTGCCGAGATGGTGGCTCTGGTGTACGTGGTGAAGAGCCTCGAGGCGGAGTCTTCCATGGAGGTCTTCGGAGGCGTGGCGGGCGCGGTCGCCCTCGGAGTGATTGGCGGGTACAATTTCTACAGCATGAAGAAGCACGGGAGGTCAGGGTTCAGCGTTCTGGCAGACAGGCTGGCCCAGAAGACCAAGTCCGCGGGGGCTTCGGGCTCGCCTCTCCTCATCGGGTTCATATTCGGGCTCGGGTTCGACACGGCATCCCAGGTCTCTGCGCTTACTGTTTCCGCCGTCGCTTCGGCGACACAGGGCATCCAGGTCGCTCTTGTTCTGACAGCGTTCTTCGCCGCGGGCATGATCCCCACCGACACCCTCGACAGCCTGCTGCTGAGGGAGGTCTTCGTGAGAATCATAGGGACTGGTGGTTTCCGGAAGATGTCCTATGCCCTGAGCGCCGTCGCAGTCTCTCTGGCATTGCTGGAGGGAGTTGGAACGGTCTACGGCGTGGCCATAATTCCGGCTTGGTCTGGGCCTTCTGTCGCCGCTTCTGTGGTGGCCGTAGGTCTCTCTTACTCCTACTACCGCTCGCCCAGGGGGAAGCCTCTGAGGGGCAGGGACACCGTCGGCCCCGCTAAAGATTAAATCGGAAACTGTGGGGGGCGACATGTGAAGCCGAGGGCGGAAATCGGCGTCTTTGGCGGCTCGGGGTTCTATAAGTTCTCGAAGACGGCGAAGGGAATCTCAGTGAAAACCCCCTACGGCAAGCCGAGCGCGGGCATCACCTTCTCAGAAGTCGAAGGTAAGCGGGTGGCGTTCATGCCCAGGCACGGCGTGCACCACGAATATCCTCCGCAAGTTGTCCCTTACCGGGCCAACCTCTACGCGTTCAAGAGTGTGGGGGTGAGCCGCATAATCGCACCCAATGCCGTTGGAAGCCTGAGACCTGAAATCGGCCCAGGAGACCTGGTCTTCTGTGACCAGTTCGTGAACTTCACCTCGGGGAGGAAGGACACCTTCTACGACGGCCCCCTGACGACCCACGTGAGCACGGCTCAGCCCTACTGCCCCCAGATGAGGAAGGTGGCATTCGAAGCTGCAGAGACCCTGGGACTGCACTTCCACAGGACTGGAACCGTCGTTGTGATACAGGGGCCAAGATTCTCGACGAAAGCGGAAAGCAAGTTCTTCGCAAAGCAGGGGTGGGACGTCATCAACATGACCCAGTACCCCGAAGTTGTCCTCGCGCGGGAGAAGGAGCTCTGCTACCTGAACATCTCTTTGGTCACAGACTATGACGCAGGCCTCGAGGGAGACCCGACGGTCAAGCCCGTGTCTCATGGGGAAGTGATTAGGGTGTTCAACAGAAACATTGAGAACCTCAGGAAGTTGATTGCGCAGATTGTGAAGCGGCTCCCACGAGACCGGACATGCGACTGCGGCTCGGCACTCGAGCACGCGAGGCTGACTGCCTGATGGACGACTTGGGGAGAGACGTCGAAAAGGCGATCAGAATCATCCCTGACTATCCGAAGAAGGGCATCCCCTTCAAGGATCTCACGACCCTCTGGAAGAACGCGAAGCTGAACAGGAGGGTCCTTGACGCATTGGAGAGGAGATGGAAGACGGAGCGACTGGATAAGATTGTCGGGATTGAGGCTCGGGGGTTCATAGTGGGCGCGCCTCTGGCCGATAGATTGGGGGTCGGGTTCGTACCAGCGAGGAAGATGGGAAAGCTCCCCGCCAAGAAAATCAGCGTGAACTACGAGCTCGAGTACGGGAGAACTGGGCTCGAGATGCACTCGGATTCCATATCAAGAGGAGAGAGGGTGCTCATAGTTGACGACCTCCTTGCCACTGGAGGGACATCGATGGCTGCTGCAACGCTTGTGGAGAAGATGGGAGGGAAGGTGGTTGGCTTCGCCTTCGTCACCGAGGTCAGGGGCCTGAGCGGCAGGCGGAACCTTTCGGCGTACGAAGTCCAAACCATCGCGAAGAATGACTAAGACGCGTGCAATCGGGGTAATAACGGGAACCGGCGTCACAGAGCACTTCGACCTGAGCAGGCCGAGGACAGTCAGGACCCGCTTCGGGCATGCGATGGTGTACAGCGACCCTGGAGGGAGGTACGTCATACTCCCGAGGCACGGCGCGGCCCACAAGACCCCTCCGCACGCGATCAACTACAGGGCGAACATTGCGGCGTTCGAACGTCTGGGGGTGAGGGAGGTCATCGCGACCAGCGCGGTGGGGTCGATGAACCAGGGGCTCGGGGTCGGCTCCGTCGGTCTGATAGAGCAGTTCCTCGACTTCACGAAGAGAAGGCCGACCACCTTCTTTGAGGAGAAGGTGGTGCACACCGACATGACCCACCCCTACAGCAGGCGCATCAACCAGGAGATCCTCGCTGCGGCGAAGAGGGTCGGGGTCGACGTCGTCTCGCACCTCGTCTACGTGTGCGCAGAGGGGCCGAGGTTCGAGACGGCGGCTGAGATCAAGATGTACAAGATGCTCGGCGGAGACGTCGTCGGCATGACCGGGATTCCCGAGGTGGTGCTCGCCAACGAGGCGAAAATCGAGTACTCGTCCATAGTGATCGCGACGAACTGGGCGGCGGGGATGCAACCCAAGGTCAGCCACGATGAGGTCCTGAAGGTGATGAAGCGGTCGGGAAAGACTGTCAAACGCTTGATAGACGCCACCATCGCGGGAATCAGGGGAGAGAATTGACGAAGGTGGCAGACCAGAATCTCAGCAAGGATGGGGAGAGGAACTTCCTCTGGGCCAAGGCGCACATGGGGACGTTGACGACGCTGGCCGAGAAGTATGCGAGGTCAAAACCTCTGGAGGGGGTCAGGCTCGGCGTTTGCCTCCATGTGACGAAAGAGACGTCCGTGCTGGTCGACGCGCTGCTGATGGCCGGGGCTGACGTCAAGCTCGCGGGGGCGAACCCGCTGTCAACCCAGGATGACATAGCCGCGTACCTTTCCACCCGGACGGAGGTCTGGGCCTGGAGGGGTCAGTCGCCGAAGGAGTACGCCTGGTGCATCGACCAGGTGCTGGGCGCACGGCCCGAACAGGTCATCGACGACGGCGCCGACCTGCACGTGGCAGCCCACCTCTCGCGCGCTAAGGGGATAGTCGGCGGGTCGGAGGAGACCACCACCGGCGTGGTGAGGCTGAAAGCGCTCGAAGCGGAGGGGAGGCTCGCCTACCCTGTAATTGCGGTAAACGATGCCAAGACGAAGTTCATGTTCGACAACAGGTATGGCACAGGTCAGAGCACCCTGGACGGGATCATGCGAGCCACGGCCCTGCTCCTGGCGGGGATGAAGACCGTGGTCGTCGGATATGGCTGGGTAGGCAAGGGGGTGGCCATGAGGGCTCGAGGGATGGGGGCAAGGGTCACGGTGGTGGAGATTGACCCAGTGCGAGCGCTGGAGGCGCACCTGGACGGGTTCGACGTCTCCAGTATCAACGCGGCAGCGCCGAGCGGGGAGCTGTTCATCACGACCACGGGCCAGAAGAACGTGATCCCCTACGCCGCCATAGAGAAGATGAAGGAGGGGGCCATACTCGCGAACGCAGGGCACTTCGACGTCGAGATAGAGGTCAAGACCCTCCTGTCGAGGGCGAAGAGCGTCAGGCAGGTGAGGCCCAACGTGGACGCGGTGACGCTTCCGTCAGGAAAGAGCGTCTACCTCGTGGGGAAGGGGAGGATTGCCAACCTCGTGGCCGCGGAGGGGCATCCGCCCGAAGTCATGCAGATGTCCTTCGCGAACCAGATGATGGCGGCCATAAGGATACACGGCGAGCATGCAAAGATGGAGAACAGGGTCTATGGCGTCCCTCCCGAGCTTGAGGACGAGGTCGCCAGGGCCGCCTTGAAGGCCATGGGGGTCGCCATAGGCGCGTCCACGAAAGAGCAGAGGGAGTACGCGAAGAGCTGGAAGGTCTGAGCCAATCTTTATACTGAAATCCGCCAGGTCGCGCCCAGTCGTGCCCACCCGAAAGAAGAAAGAGCGCATACTCGTCCTCTGCGCGCTCCCTTACACCAACGGCATACCCCACATCGGCAACCTGGTTGGCTCCCATCTCCCGGCCGACATCTTCGCGCGCTACTGCCGGCTGAAAGGGGCAGAGACCGTGTTCGTCGGGGCGACTGACGAGAACGGGACCCCGACCGAGGTGGCCGCGCTGGAGCTGGGAAAGACCCCCAGGGAGCTCACAGACGTGCTCTATCGCGTCCACAAGGACATCTATGACTGGTTCGAGATTTCCTACGACAACTTCTCGAGGACGTCGAGCCCGACGCACCACCGGACGACGCAGGAGTTCTTCCTCGAGATCAACAAGAACGGGTTCGTGAGCGAAGGGGTGATGCGGCTCCCCTACTGCGAGAACGACAAGATCTTCCTCCCTGACAGGTACGTTGAGGGGACCTGCCCAGTCTGCGGCTACGAGCACGCTCGTGGGGACCAGTGTGAGAACTGTGCCACGCTTCTGGACCCGGTCCAGCTCATCAGGCCGAAGTGCAAGGTCGACGGCAGCGCGCCGGTCTTCAAGGACAGCAGGCAGCTCTTCCTCGAGCTCGGAAAGGTCCAGGGAAGGCTGGAGCGCTGGATAGGCTCAAGGAAGACCTGGAGGCCGCAGGTCACTGCCCTCGCCCGGGGGTGGACGAGGGAGGGGCTGAAGAAGAGGTCGATTACGAGGGATCTCAGGTGGGGGGTTCCGGTCCCGCTCGAAGGCTACAAGGACAAGGTGTTCTACGTCTGGTTCGACGCCCCGATAGGCTACATCTCTGCGACGAAGGAGTGGGCGGAAAGGAGAGGGAGGCCGAAGGCCTGGAAGAAGTTCTGGCTTGAGAAGGAGACAAAGGTCTACAACTTCCTGGGCAAGGACAACATCCCCTTTCACACGATCTTCTGGCCTGGGATGCTCTTCGCCCATGGCAGGCTCAACCTCCCCTACGACGTCGTCGGGCTGCAGTTCTGCAACTACGAGGGGGACAAGATTTCGAAAAGCAGGAACTGGGGAGTCTTCTGCGAAAGCGTCCCTCAGACCGGCATCGAGCCGGACATCTGGAGGTACTACCTGATTCACGTGATCCCCGAGACCAGGGACACCGAATTCAAGTGGGAGGACTTCAAGAGCAGGGTGAACAACGAGCTCGTCGCCAATATCGGGAATTTCATACACAGGACCACGACATTCGCGTGGAACAACTTCGGAGGCGATATCGGAGCCCGCAGCACAGACCGCGAAGGGAGAGAGCTGCTGCGCAGGTCAAAGGCTCTCGCGGCGGAAGCAGAGGAGATGCTGGAACAGGTAAGGTTCAGAGACGCCCTCTCGAAAGTCCTTTCAATCGCGGACCTGGGTAACCAGTACTTCCAACGCAGCCAGCCCTGGCACTTGGTCAAGGAGGACAGGGCGCGCTGTGAGCAGGTCGTACACACATGCCTGGAGGTGTGCTTCATCCTCGGCACACTTCTTCACCCCTTCCTCCCACGATCGTCCGAGGCAATACTGGCGCTTCTGGGAGCCCCCAGCCCCCGACTCGACGACGTGGGGAAGCATCACGACAGGGTGAAGCTCACCAGGAAACCTGAGATACCTTTCAGGAAGCTCGAGGACAAGCAGATAGAGCTGGCCAGGTCGCTCTCGACCAGGAGCCGGCCAATCTCAGACTACTTCGGTTCTTGATGCGGGTTCAGTCGCAGGGCGGCAAGGCTTCGAGCCCTTCGGGAAGGGATGCGTCCATTTCGTCGTCCAGCACCCTGTCACCAAGGACCTGCGCGAGCGGGTCATAGCCATCATACTTGGTCGACCTGAACCCTGACGCGAGGAGGCTCACCTGTAGCTGGGACGTGCCGCTGTGGTCGACGCCGTATTCGACGTCGATGTCCTGGCTGTCCATCATCGAGCCCAGGCGTTCTACTGCTAGGCCCACCTCCCTGGCGGAGAGGGTGGAGTCGCCGTCCAGGCTGACAACGGCCCGGTTGGCGTCCTTCGCCTTAGCGATGTTGCCGATGGAGACGACGGCGCCGGCCAGGGCGTCCTCCGCCTTTTCAGCGCCCGCGGCGCTGGAGACGCCGAGCAGGGCGTAGCCGTCCTGGAGGACCGTGCCCATGAGCTTGTTGAGCCCGACGGGCCGGGATTCCTCAGACCCCTCGCCGAGGAGGGAGCCGAGGGCTTTGACCGCAGCCTTGTTGGCAGAGTCGCAGAGGCTCGGGAGGGTAGCATCTTCCGGAGACGACCGCATCAGCGTGTCATTGTCGACGACGATCACCCCCTTTGAGGCCGACCTTAGGCGCCTCAGCGCAACTCCAGCGTAGAACTTCAGTTTCTTCTCGAAGCCGAACGGCATCACCGCCACGCCTACCGTCGTCGCACCCGACTCCCGCGCCAGAGCCGCGATGAAGGGCGCAAGGCCGCTTCCGGTGGCTCCGCCGAGGCCGGCGACGACGAAGACCAACTTCGAGCCCGCGAGCGCTTCCTTGATTCTCGGGCATGAGCGAAGGGCGAGGCCCCGCACCATCGATGGGGTCAGCTTCTGGTCGACTGGGGACTCGATAAGGAGGGTCGCCTTCTCCTCTACGGTTGAGAAATCTCCTCGATCGCAAGAGACGTAGATGTACCTGTTGACCATGAGCGACTTCCTGCTCAGGAGAGAGACGATTCTGATTCCTGCGCTTCCGACTCCGACAGCAGCAATCTCTCCGCGACCATTAACAGACATTTCTGGGGCGCAGACCTAGGCGTTGGCGAGAATAAACAAGGCCATCACTCAATATTCTTGACGACGAAGTAGTTTTTGTTAACCCGTCGCTGCATGATATTGTCGAGGCTATTTTGAGGGCCGGGGACCAGGCTCTTCCTGGTTGACGAGCCTGTTGACAAGGTCGTCCATCATGTGCCCTGCGCACTCGACCCGCACGGCCTGGACCCCGTCTACGGAGAGAGCCGCCTGCCTTATGCTCCTGCCAGTGTCTACCGCGATTGGGCTGTAGGCCGAGAGCGGCTGGAACCGGACCCTGATGGAGCCTGTTGCCATCTCGGAGACCTCGGTGACTATGTTCAGCTCACCGAGTTTCCGTTTGGTCTCCTCGTCCACTACGTCATTGAGGCGTTCGGTGACTTGCTTCGCCAGCTCGCTGGGCACTGTAGGGGCCTCCGATTTTCCCGGGGCTATATGTCCTTTGATTCACCAGTGCACTCGGAGAGTCATCGGGTGGGACGCCTTCACTTCGTCGATCTTCCCTACGCTTGTGTTCTTGGGGACCTCCCCCAGGGTCCCCTGCTTCATCTCCCGGTAGATCTGGTTAAGGGCGTCCGCGTATTCGTCCAGCATCTCGACCGGCTCCGATTCCGTGGGCTCCACCATCAGCGCCTCGTGGACGATGAGTGGGAAGTAGACTGTCGGGGCGTGCATGCCGTGGTCAAGAATCGCCTTGGCAACGGTCAGGGCGGATCCAGGAAGCTCGCTCTTGACTGATACGACAGCCTCGTGCTTCCTGCGGAGTTCAGGGCCATGGGAGGCGGGGTAGGACTCGGCGTCGAGGCTCTTCCAAAGATAGTTGGCCGCCAGCACGGCCAAGGACGACACGTCGGCCAGACCCTGCGAGCCCAGCAGGCGGATGTAGACATAAGCCCTCAGTAGGACCGCCGAGTTTCCCACGAACCCCTTGAGCATGCCTATGGAGTGCTTCAGCTGAAAGTCTAGGGAGTAGCCGCCCTTCTTCTTCGACACCACGGGGACCGGAAGGTACTCGGCCAGCTTCTTCGTGACTCCCACCGGACCCGCGCCTGGCCCTCCGCCGCCGTGTGGCGTGGCGAAGGTCTTGTGCAGGTTGAGATGGACGACATCGAATCCCATGTCTCCGGGGCGCGCCCTCCCCAGCAGGGCGTTCATGTTGGCCCCGTCGTAGTACATCAGGCCCCCCGCTTCGTGGACCGCGTCGCACACTTCGGCCACCTCGCTCTCGAAGAGGCCGAGAGTGTTGGGGACTGTGAACATCATGCCCGCTGTCTTGTCGGAGCAGAGCTCGTTGACCGCGCTGGCCCTCACCTGGCCGTTGGCGTCCGACGGGACCTTCACCACCCTGAACCCTGCCATGGTCGCGCTCGCCGGGTTCGTGCCGTGGGCCGAGTCTGGGACTAGAATCTCGTCCCTCCCCCCGCCGCCGTGCTCCATGTGGTACTTCCGAATCATGAGGACCCCAGCGAACTCGCCCTGGGCGCCTGCAGCTGTGGCCAGGGAGAAGCGGTGCATCCCGGTGATTTCGCTAAGGTACCTCTCTAGGTCGTAGAAGATTGACAGGAGCCCCTGGACCGTCTCCGTGGGCTGCTGCGGGTGGGCTTGTTTCATGGCGTCGGCTGACGATATCATCTCGGAGACCTTCGGGTTGTACTTCATGGTGCAGCTCCCGAGGGGGTACATGCCGAGCTCGACTGAGAAGTTCATCTGCGAGAGCCTGTTGAAGTGCCTCAGGACCTGGAGTTCGGAAAGTTCGGGGAGGTTGACTTCGGCGCGCCTGAGCGAAGCCGGCACCAGTGAGGACGGGTCCCTTACGCGAGCCCTGACGACCGGGTCGGAAGGGACCTGCATGCCGACCCTTCCAGGCCTGCTCAGGTCCTTGAGCAGGGGCTCGTCCCAGTAGGCCTGTCTGAAGTTCCTCGTCTTACAGGACCTCCTCCAGCGAGGTCGCTAGCCTCTCGATGTCGC
>OCOJ01036080.1_pt1 | contig 10620 bp, 7 predicted proteins | sample 1539251 | NCBI WGS metagenome assembly OCOJ01 (sample SAMN01911457, study PRJEB22624) | soil metagenome | biome: Soil | place: Malaysia | collected 2012-04-30 | depth RA_metagenome m
ACGTTGCAGGTCGATGATTGCTGGAGTCGTTTTCGAGTTCCTCTCCGAGGGTGCTGATCGCGAGCGCAAGATCATTGCGCTCAACGGTAGAAGCGCGCAGTCCTTGAACTGCATCCCGCCCTTCCGTGATTGCGCCGGCAGCTTGATCGATCGCACTGTCCAGTTTCTCCTTCGCCTCGATCGGGCGTTCTGGTAAGAGTACAGAAACCGTTTGGAATCGAAGCAGCAAGCCATGGAAACTCTGCAGTAAAGTGTCATGCAGGTCTCGAGCAATGCGTGTGCGCTCGCCAACGCGGACCTCTAGCGTCGTCTCGAACTGCTTTTGCAATTGCCGGACTCGCCACTGATAAACGGCCCACAGCAGCGCAAGAAAGAGAAACGCACAGAAGACGCGAAACCAGTTCGTCTGGTAGTACGCAGGGGCGACAGTAAAATCCAGCTTGGCAGCGCTTTCGTTCCACACGCCCTCACTATTGCTAGCCATGACGCGAAAGGAATATTTGCCAGGAGGCAGATCGGTGTAGAACGCTTGACGTCGCGTCCCGGCGTCGTGCCAGTCGCGATCATAGGGATCGAGCCGGTATCGGAACTTGACCCTCTGTGGAATCAAAAACGTAGGCGACGTGTAATCAATCTGCAAATCTTTGGGATTCGGTGGAAGCCTCAGGTTTCTTGCCGCTTCGAACGCCCTCCGGTCAGCGGTAATCGATTCGACATAGGTCTCTGCCCGTTGAGCGTTGTGCGAGAGTTTAGATGGGTCGACCATCTGTATGACGACCCCGGTCGCAAACCAAACGCGCCCATCAGGAGACAAACCCGTCGAGTTGAAGGGCGCTTGCCCTGGCCGGGCTCCGTCTAATGCGTNCGTAGATTCTTGTTTGCATGACGGTCTCGGGATTGGCCCACCATCGTTGTACTTCAGAGTCTGTCAACTCCACAATCCCACAACTGGTATTGAGCCACCAGTCGTTCCTTTTGTCCTCGATTAAAGAATAGACGGTGTTGCAGGGCAGGCCATTTCTTGTTGTCATCCGCTGCATCCTACCTTGGCGGAGTCCAACAAGCCCATCGTTGAACGCGGCTAGAATTGAACCGTCTGCCTGGGCAATGATGTCATTGGTGGGCAGATCAGCCTCAGAATCCAGGTCGAACTTTTGCTGCACACTGTCGCGGAAGAGCACAAGTTTACGGTTGTGCGTGCCAATCCAAATTCCTCCATGCGGATCGGATGAAATCCGGCCAGATGGAAGTTGCAAAGCCGAGAGTACTTGCCGCACCTGAAAATCGCTTATGCGCACCAGCTTTCTGGTTTTGCCGAAGCACGCTGCCCAAACGTTCCCATCAGTATCCTCAGCTATCGCCGTTATCAGGCCGAACGGCTGGTGATCCGGTTCGGAAATACGGTGGAACTGCCCATCTCTCAAAACAAACAGGCCGTCATAGACTCCAACCCAGAGGTTCCCTCCACGGTCTTCGAGCATCGATGAGACCTGATCCCGTGGAAGGCCTTTCCCCCCGCGAATTGAGGAGACCGCCCCATCCTTTCCGATATGCTCGAGCACGTCCGCATTTGCAACCCAAACCGTCCCGTCTCTGCTGGCCAGAACCCCTACCACGTCATCTAGGGCGAGGCCCTGCACGGCCGAGAAAGTGGTGATTGCGGGATCGCGAAAGCTGTCGATTCCATTCGTTGTGGTAACCCACAGAATCCCTTCACGGTCCTCGAGCAAGCCCCAGACCGAGTCGCTGGACAGGCCTTCAGCCCTTCCGTAATGCTCTACGACATTTCCACGTACACGAAACAGCCCATTGTCTTCAGTTCCTACCCAAAGACTGCCTTCACGATCATGGGTCATAGACGAGACGGCCAGCTTGCTTCCATCGAAGGTCGGCGTCGCAAATGACTTGAATACCCCCTTCTCTAGCCGGCCCAGACCTGCACCTGGTCCCGGGGCGCCGATACCGACCCAGAGAGATCCGTCCGGTTCAACCGCCAGCGCAAGAATCCCATCTGCGATATTGGATCGCAGAGCTTGGATTGGATAACTCTCTGAGGTGCCGCCATGCCAGTGGACTAGGGCTCTCTGTCCGCCGAGCCAGAAACCGCCCTTCCCATCTGCCAGTACCGACTCCCCGGAGGCCATCGAGATCCCATCCGCCTTACCGAAGCATCTAACAGCAGAGTCCGTGACGTTGCAAATAGGCTTGTCCACATCGTTGCCGGCCTGCATGACCCACAATGAACCATCGGGATCTTCGCTGATGTATTCGGTCCTCATTTGCCATCTCAAGGGAAAATGAGAAATGATTGCCCCACCTTTCAAATGAACGATCTCGTGCTCGTCTATTGCCCAGAGTCCGCCCCGGCGGTCGGCGAATACGCTCATAATGCGGTCGATCGGTTTCCTGCCAACCGAAAGAGTCCAAGGCACAAGCTGGACCCCGTCATATCGGTACATGTTTTGGGAAAGAGATGTAAACCAAAGGAAACCATCTGAACTCTGAGTGACTGACAACATGCCCGCCGGCACAGACCCATCTTGTATGCGCCAAGATCTATGCAAGTACTGCGTTATGCGTTTGCTCGGATCCAGTGCGTGAACCGGAGCAGCCAGCAATATCAAGAAGGCGAGGCAAGATGCCAACGTAGCCACAATAGCCGCTCGCAGCCATCCCAAGCTCACCGGAAGCGATCGCCCAGAAGTCATTTCCTAACCTTTGAGCCCGAACTGAATTGAGAAGTGAGTTGTTCGGATTGCCTCACTCCGGGTGAGAACTCACAACTCAATCCTCTCATTCATACCCTTGTGTCTCTTGGAAGGCCTCGCAGACGACCAGAAACGCCGAGCAGATTTAGTGTATGCCTTCGATGCAGGAATAATCAGTTCAACCTCTGTACCGGAGTCCACCTTGCTCCAGATCGCCAACTCTCCGCCAACCAGCGTGGCGCGCTCCCTCATACCGCGCAAGCCATAGTGTCCCTCAAGGCCATCGCTGGAGAGAAGTNGCCGGATCAATACCCTTTCCGTCATCTCGCACGCGCAATCGGAATTGGCCATCATCATAGCGAAGTTCAACCTCTACCTGCTTCGCTCGAGAGTGGTGGAACCCGTTGCGGAGCGCTTCTGCAGCGATTTTGTAGATATCGTCACGGAGGATGGGATGGAGCTCTCTCGGTTCGCCCTCAACCGCCACGCGGAATGTCACAGGCTGCCGATCGGTCGAGTCGGTTTGGAGTTCTTCTCCGAGAGTGCTTATCGCGCGTGCGAGATCATTGCGTTCGACTGTGGAAGCGCGCAGTCCTTGCACCGCATCCCGTCCCTGCGTAATCGCGCCAGCAGCTTGATCGATCGCAGTATCCAGTCTCTCCTTTGCCTCGGTTGGGCGCTCCGGTAACAGCACAGAAACTGTTTGGAACCGGAGCAGCAATCCGTGGAAGCTCTGTAGCAGAGTGTCGTGCAGGTCGCGGGCAATTCGCGTTCTCTCGCTGATCCGAGCCTCCAGCGTTATGTCAAACTGGTGCTGCAATTGCCGTACTCGCCAGAGGTAAGCGGCCCAAAGCAGGCCCGCCAACGCGATTACACAGAGCATGCGGAACCAAACCGTCTGGTAGTAGGCTGGGGCGATCGAGAACTCCAGCGTATCTCCCTGCTCATTCCAGACTCCGCTGTTGTTGCTCGCCATGACGCGAAATCGATAATGCCGCGGAGGAAGGTTCGAATACTGAACCTCGCGGTCGTTAATCACTTCTCTCCAGTCCCGGTCCTGGCCTTCCAACTTGTACTTGAAGTGAACCTTTTCCGGCGCAGCGAGACTCAGCGCACTGTAGTCGATGGTGACATCACGCACCCGTGCCGGTAGGCGCAAGTTAGAAACTGCCAGGCCTGGCCAGTTTTGCCAGTACAACTTGTGGTCCGCGACGATCTGCTCGATGCGGACGGGCGGTCGGACTTTGTTGAAGGCAAGATGATGGGGATCGACCACTGAGACACCTTCTGGGCCCAAGAACCACAATTTCCCGTCGGCCGACTTAGCGACCGGAGGATTGAAGTAGGCAGGCGAAGTGGATACGAGCCCAACGCCGTCAGCAGCATCCCAGAGTGTCATTTCAATCCTACGCCCGGGGTCGGCAATCCACGCATCCAGTTCGGTTCGCGCGATGCGCACCAGGCCGCAGGCCGTGTTTAACCAAAGCGAGCGATCATCGTCCTCAATGGACCAGTGGATGGTGTCACAGGGCAAACCATTGTTCGTTGTGAGGGTGGCGACATGGCCATCTTTGATCCGGCTGAGCCCGCCCTCCTGTGTTGCGGCCCACAGCGCGCCATCGTGGTCGAGTTGCATGCCCGCCACATGACCCTTTCCCAGCCCATTAGCGCTTGTGAAGGACGCGCGGACCACACCATCGTTGAAATACAAGACGCCCCCATCCGTCCAGAATGCAAGCCACACTCCGCCTTCATGTGGAGCTAAAATCTTAGCTTGTTGGGAACGCCCCATGACTGACCAGGGAAAATGCTCGACTACCTTCCCATTACGCATATGGGTGAGGCCTTTGTTCCCAGAGAGCCATAGATTGCCTTTATCTTCACCGGCAATGCAATACACTTCTTCGCTGGGCACGCCGGCTACGCTCACAAACCTGCCGTCACTGGAATATGAAAGTCTGTGCCCTGAGAACGAAGCCCAAACGCGCCCGCGGTTGTCCTCAAACAGAGAATTGACAAAATCGTCCGGCAGCCCATTGGCTTTGCGAAAAACGATAGCTTGTCCATTCTTCCACTTGGTCAAACCATCGTGAGTCCCGACCCACACGCTTCCGTCTGCGCCTGCGACCAAAGCGGAAACATAGGCGCTGGACAAGCCCTGTTTCGTAGAGATCGTCGTGACAGCGAGTTCTCGAAAACGGTCCAGTCCGCGGCTGCTGGCGAACCAAACGTTGCCTTCACGATCCTCAAATAGGCTACAGCTGATATCACCCGAAAGCCCATCGGATTTCGTGAATATATCTGTCCTGCCATGGTGTATGTGGATAAGCCCTCGTTGGTGCGTCCCTATCCAGAGACCGCCATCACGATCCCGCAAAAGCTTGTTCGAATCGATTTCGCGATCCGCGAGCAACGCGTTGCGATTCATGGCGCTATAAATAGGATACGGTTCGAGCTTGTCCGCAACCGGCCGCTTGAGTCCTGCACCGCTGATCCCAATCAACAGTCGTCCGTCGTCGGACTTTAACAAGTCACCAACTCGGAGTCCCGGCGTTGGGTAACGTTGAGCAGGACCCGGTTTCAATCGCCAAACTCCGGAGTCGGCGCCGGCCCAGACTGTGCCTGAGCTGTCTTGACCCAGACTCCAGACAAACGCGCCGAAGGCGCCATCCTCTCCCTTGCACTGGACCTTGCCGGTTCGTATCGCGCACACCCGGGCTGGCAGAACCGTAGTACTGTACGTGCCCACCCACACAGTTCCCTCGTGGTCTTCAAGCAGCGATGTCACGAACGCTTTGCCAATCTCCGGGTAATAGTTCAGCTTTCCGCCGTTCCAGCTCACAAGACCTTCAAAGGTGCCAATCCAAAGAGTGCCATCGCGCGTCACAAGGAGAGCGTACGGCTTATGGGGAAGTTGTTGCCCGGCGGGGGGTTGCCAGAGAACCGGGTGAACCCCATCGAAGCGATACAACCCGAATTCGCTGCCGAGCCACAGATAGCCATCTGGGGTTTGGGCCATCGCGAAGATGGCGCCGACAGAGAATCCATCCCGCGCTGTCCATGCGGTGTGCGCGTATTGGCTGACGTCCAGCGAGGGGTCCAGCGCCGAAGCGGGACGAGGCTCAAGCAGAAGGCCGACAGTGCAAATCGTGATGAGCGCCAGCGCAGCTTTCATTTGCGACCTCGCGCCTCATACCCAGAGGGGCGAGCAGACAGTCAGTGGATTCTTGGAAAATACCGGCCCTTAGCGACTTAATGTAGCACTCTCAAGGCAGTCATGGTCAGTGATTCTGTTCGTCGACGAGCTCTCGGACGAGCTTCCAATGGACGGCCATTCATCTGGATCGGACCAAGACAATTATGGATCGCGGTGCTACGCGATACGTCAATTGCTCTAACGGCACACCGCACTCGGAAAAATCCCCTGGGCTCGACAGGCTGGTATCCACAATTCTCAACCAATCCGAAGGTGCACCTTCCTGGATTTTAAATTGCAGTGCTTGCCAATAAGCGTTGATCATGACGTAGATGTCATCGTCCGCCTGCGATGCGCCACGTAGGCAAAACGCCAGACTGTGCGAATCTGGCGAAAGATCGACCGTCGGCCCGACACCATACCAGGAAACGTCCTCGCGCCAGAATCGGCTACGACATAAAGAAGGATGAGACTTCCGAAACGCAATCATGCCTTTGATGAACCGGAACATGTCGCGATTCGTCTCAAGTTTGCTCCAATCCAGCCAGCTGATTTCATTGTCTTGGTTGTAAGGGTTATTGTTTCCCAACTGCGTATTCAGGAACTCGTCGCCGCCGCGAAACATCGGGATACCGTTTGAGAGCATCAGCAGACAGAAGAAGTTCTTCACCTGTTGGCGGCGCAGCGCGAGAACCTCTGTTGGCGCAGACTCATCTCCTTCGTGTCCGCAGTTCCAACTGTAATTTGCATCCATGCCGTCACGATTCTCGTGGCCATTCTCCCAGTTGCTCTTCTGGTTGTAGGAAACCAGATCGTAGAGTGTGAATCCATCGTGGCAATCGATGTAGTTAACGCTCTGAAAGGCATGGTACGAATGCTCGCGACTGTCCGGGAACAGATCGTCGCTGCCATATATACGACGCATTAAGTCAGGGACCATTCCGCCATCGCCCCTGACGAAACGGCGTATGTCGTCACGATAGCGCGCATTCCATTGCAACCAGGTCGTACCGGGAAAGCCGCGTCCCAATTGATAAGCTCCGACGTCCCATGGCTCTGCGATGAGCGCCAATCGGCTCAGCTCAGGGTCCGCTGCGATTTCACTGAAAATGGGCGCATCGCCCCAGTTGAGTGACCCGTCGGCGTTGCGGCTGAACACCGAGGCGAGATCGAAACGGAATCCGTCAACGTGCATCTCGTTTTTCCAATAGCGCAGGCTGTCCATGACCATCTTGCGGACGTGAGGCTGGCCGAAATTCAAGGTATTGCCGGTGCCCGAGTAGTTGGCATACGGGCTGTTTGAATCCGAAGACAGCATGTAGTAGCCGGAAGGATCGAAACCCTTGAAGCTATAAGTGGGGCCGACGTGGTCACCCTCACAGGTGTGGTTGTACACAACATCGAGCACCACAAAGATCCCGGCTTGGTGAAAAGCCTTGACCATGTTTTTGAACTCAAGATGCTGCTCGTCGTTACGACACGAGGCATATTGCGCATGGGGCGCGAAGAAGTTCAAAGGCATGTAGCCCCAGTAGTCGCTTTCGTGAGGATCGCGCTGAAATACTGGCATCAGTTCGACCACCGTGATGCCAAGGTCCTTGAGATATGGAATTTTTTCGATCAGGCCGGCATAGGTTCCAGCTAGTGGTGCTTGCACGTCGGAGTTGGGATTCATAGTGAACCCTTTGACATGAAGCTCATAAATGATCGCGTTTGACTCGGGTCGAGGCGCATCGTCTTCTTCCCAATCAAAATCCACACGATGACTCGGCAATATGGCGAGCGCGCCCTTGCCTGCATTACTGCCCGCCACCATCGCCAGCTTTCGGTCAAACTTCGACGGGAAGAAAACCGATGTCGCATAAGGATCCACCAGGAGCTTTTCGCTATCGCAGCGAGGCAGCCCATTGATCGACCGGCCGGAGACGGAGTACGCGTAGTAGCGGGCCGCGTGCATTTGAGAGAGTGGGATCCGACAGTGCCAGACCCTGCCGGACTTGTTATGAAGAGAATCGAACTGAAATGACAATAGGGGCTGCGCTAAATCCCCTGCAGAATATAAGAACAGCTTCACCGTTTCGGCGTGTTCAGCGTAGACCGCAAAATTGAAGGCTTGTTCCTCTTCGATCCAGGTAGCTCCAAGCGGCAACGGAAGCCCTTCTGTTTCTGCCCACCTCGTGTGCCCTTTGGGTGTGATGGTTGAGACTGATGACGCACTAGAGATCGCGTCGGCCATACTCGATTCGCGAACTCCGCTCTTCAGATGAGTATGCCTTAGTGACACGCTGCATCGTCCTGAAAGGCGCCGTCTGCGAACATTTGTGCTAGGAATTGACCGCAATGAACAAGCTTCTGAGCGTCTTGATCGTCTTTAAGGGCGTCTTCCGACGTTGTGAGATCAGCCGCGCTCATGGAGGCGCGCGCTCTAACAAATGTGTCAGACCAGGTCTGTAGATTATTGAACTCGTTCTTCAACAATTCGAGCCCCCGACGGTCAGAGTCGGACGATGCCGCACTTGACGCCAAGGCAATGCTGTCGGCAGCCCGGCCCTGGTACGCGGCGATGGTGTATCCCGCCGCTGTCTTTGTCACGGGATACCCGTTCTGCACCGTCGCCAGCAGCGTCCCGCCCCATTCTCGTATAGACGCCATGGCCTCGATCGCCGCCCTTATGAAAGGGCGCGAGAAAGAGGGTTCCGAACCGTCGTCGCCGTCTATTTCCAAAGCATCGCCTCGAGGCAGAGTCAGAACGATGCGCTCTTTCCTAAAACTCAACGACCCTTTTGTGATTTGCGCAAGCGCCTGCGCGTCTACGAATACGCGCCCCTGGTTTCGAATGACATCCGCCTGTCCTTCGTAGCCTTGAACACTCAGTACTTCTCGCTCGGGCTCCGTTTGCGCTCCCGCCATGATTACCATGAGCAGAGCTGCTATCGCTGGTTTGGGTATCATCACCCGCAGCATGGGGCACCCGCGAAGAATATGACGTTGAACTGCATTTTCCTCATTGCTCCGGTGGCTCTGCCACGATCACCTGAGGCGATTGTGCCTCGCCATCTTTATGTGCAGCGTACTGTGCAGCCTGTGTCAACGGAGGCAGGGAGGCTTCGACTTGCATGTCCATCATCAAGTCGACTCGACGCTCCAGTTGGAAGAACTTCGTTACCGTCAGCGCTGGAAGCGCCTTGTTGAACTTCTTGTAATACTTCTTCTTCAACTCCGCCAACTGCAGACTACAGTCCAACATCTGCGTTGCCATGGCTTTGGCCTCGGCGTCGGTTAGTTTCGGGTACTTTTGCATGTACTCTTTGATAACGGCAACGCGACGGTCATCCACCTTAGATCGGTCGTACTGGTATTCCTTATAGATCGGCCAGAAAGCGGCGCCTTCTTTGTCGTTGAAATTCATTCCGCTCGTGATGAGGGTATCCCGGTCAGCCTGCATGTTGGCCCTGACCAATTGGATGGTGGACTCCAGAGTGGGCTCCTGATTTTGGGCGCTGCCGAAAGGGCACAAGGACAGGACCGTGAAAATACCAATAAGTAAGGCGGAATTTCTGAACATTGACTGCACTCCTGAGCCGCCAGCCCTGCTGTCATTCGCGAACGTAGCGGCGTAGATTTGCGCTCGAAACTTATTACGTCAACAGCTCCCTGGCATGAACGGAAGCGGTTTCACAAACTCATGCAGGCACGCCACCTGCCGAAACTTCTCAGAATCAAATCATTCCGTTTGTTGGGTTTCTATAGACCATTGTTCATCGAACAAACTTTGAGTGCCTGATGGCGGGCGCCCAGACCTCATTCGGTCACCGAGGGGGTGCCAGCAGGAGGAGCGATGACACCATGCTCGTACGCGTCCCCAGTTCTGTTTGCTCGTGCCGAGTCGGTCCTCTTTATCGCCACCAGGCACATCCCACCAACTGCTGCCCAGAAAACGGTCCGCACACGCCGGCACAGTGCCAGTGTCAATCCTGCCGTGCCGGTCACACCGAAAATCTTGGCAATCAGCATATTTCCGCCTTCATAGGTTCCGAGGTTGCCGGGGTTGAGAGCGCCAACGAGGTTAATCACTTTAGTCAGCGCTTCGACGATGAAAGCTCCGCCTACGGCGATTCGCGCTCCCATGAACCGCAAAATGATGTAGACCTCCAGTATCGCCAAAATGTGCCACAGCAGGTTGTAGATCAATGTCGCGCAAAACGCTGCTGGCGCCTCGTTGCAAAAGCTCAGGAGAGTATCTTCCGCCGAGTCGATAATCGGCTGTTTGCCGGTAATCCATGTTTGAAGCCGAGGCAATCGGCCAATGGCCCGGATTGCGTGACCAATTAGATGCCATCGCTTTCGGAGAGCTACAGCGGCCAAGATCACCGTTAGTATGAGCACTGCGATGATTAGGACGGCGTACGTTCGCCACGTGCCGGGAAGCGGAGCCACCAGCAGAGTGGCTGCGACCCCTGAAACGATGACGAGCACGGCCGTAAAACTGTGCAGAGCTCCATCAATTGCACCCGCAGATAATGCATTTGACAGCGGCACCATGCGACCCAACAGGGAGATTCGCATGCCTTCGCCGATTACCTTTCCTGCCACACCAAGTTGTCCAAAGCCATCTGCAATCAATTGGCCCACGAAGCTGCGTGCCCAGGAAAGTCTGCCGATGTCGCACGTAAATGCCTGTCTCCACGCACAGGTCTTGATCAACTGGGAGAATCC
>OCOJ01033318.1_pt1 | contig 10614 bp, 12 predicted proteins | sample 1539251 | NCBI WGS metagenome assembly OCOJ01 (sample SAMN01911457, study PRJEB22624) | soil metagenome | biome: Soil | place: Malaysia | collected 2012-04-30 | depth RA_metagenome m
GGGCTGAGGGGGGTCACTGTGAGCCTGCACAGCCTTCGGGCAGACAGGTTCGCGAAGATCTCAGGCATCGATGCACTGCCGAGGGTGCTGCGCGGGATCGAGAAGGCGCTCGAGGTGGGGCTAAATCCGGTCAAGGTGAACTCGGTCGCGATACGCGGGTACAATGACGATGAGATTCTCGAGCTCGTGGAGTACGCAAGGGAGAGGCGGATCTCGATACGCTTCATCGAGTTCATGCCGCTGGACGGCCTCGGTATCTGGAACTACGACAGGGTAATGAGCGGGAAGGAGATTCTTGACTGCGTTGCCGCAAAGTACCCGCTCGTCGCCTCGGGGCGCGTGAGTAGCGAGACATCTGCGAATTGGCGGTTCAAGGACGGGGTCGGAGGTCTTGGGCTGATAACGCCCATGAGCGAGCCGTTCTGCGATGACTGTGATAGAATCAGGTTGACGGCAGACGGGAAGCTTCTTTCATGCCTGTTCGACACGGAGTACCACGACCTGTCTCATGCCCTTAGGAATGGTGTGTCCGACGACGGACTAGCAGACATGATCCTCGGAGCAGTCTGGAAGAAGCCGGAAGGCGTGGGGTACATGCCCTGGATAAAGGGCGGTTGGGAGAAGCCGAGGAACATGAACGCAATCGGAGGGTGAGCAGTGTGAAAGTCAACGTTCTCTACTTCGCAGCGGCCAAAGAACTCGCTTCGAGGAAGATCGAACAGGTAGAGGTGGCAGAGGGAGCATCGGTCGGGCTCCTGGCGGCCGAAATCCTAAGAGCGCACCCACAGCTGGAGTCGCTTCGGAGTTCAATCCGATTCTCGGTCAACCTCGTGATTGCAGAGTCTGAAACCAAGCTCAGAAACGGAGATGAAGTGGGCGTCCTCCCGCCAGTGGCAGGTGGGTAGGGACGGCCAAGCCGGCAAGGATCACGAGGGCGTCCATCGACGTAGGGTCAGTGCTCGAATCAGTTCAGGACAGGTCAGCAGGCGGCTCGGTGGTCTTCGTGGGGACAATCAGAGATAGGCACGAAGGCAGAGCCGTGGAGAGCCTGGAGTATGAGGTCTACAGGGAGATGGCCGAGAAGAAGATGAAGGAATTGGAGGCCCTGATCATGACGAAGTGGCCGGTGAAGAAGGTCGCCATGGCGCACAGGTACGGCCGGCTGAAGGTCGGCGAAGTGAGCGTGGCCGTGGCAGTGTCATCGGAGCACAGGGCGGAAGCTTTCGAGGCGTGCAGATTCGCCATAGACACAATCAAACGAACGCTCCCGCTCTGGAAGAAGGAGAAGCTGAAGAGCGGGAAGGAAGCGTGGACGAAGGGCGAACTCATCCAAGAGTAGCTTAGCCATCGATCTCGGGCGAATTCGACTCGTGGGCAGATGACTTCCTAAGGACGTCCTTGCCGTATTTGGCCGCCGTGATCTCTGTCATGATACTCAGGGCTATCTCTTCTGCTGTTACCGCCCCTACGTCCGCCCCTGCCGGAGACCTGAGGGAGGAGATGAATTCGTCGCTGACCTTGAGCTTTCTGAGTCTTTCGATGTCTTCTCTGACCCTTCTGCGACTCGCCATCATCCCGACGTACCTCAGCTTGTGGGGAGCGAGCGCCTGGAGCGTTTCTACGTCCCTTTCACCGTGGGTGAGGACCACCACCGAATCTGTGCCTGAGAAGTCGAACTTGCTGAGGTCGAAGCCAACATCCTTGATTGTCTGGTCAGGCTGCTCGCTAAGAACGGGGCTGTGGTCAATAACGACGACCTCGAAATCAAGCATCTTGCCGAGCCTGACAAGTGCATCTTCCACCTCGTCCTTCCCCCCCTGGCCGATGAGGACTAGCCTCTGCTGAGGAAGATATGGCTCGATGTAGATCTCCATGCTCCCCCCGCAGTTCGTCTCGACGTGAATCTCGTCTTCGTTCTGGCTCTTCAGGACCGCTCCCACGGCGTCTTCCACGTTCTCGAGGAACACCTTCACAATCTTGGGGCTCCCAGTACGCATCGTCATCTTCGCCGCGGTCGCGATGGCCGACTCGGGGCAGACGCTTCCCAGGGTGCCAAACACTACTTGGCCCGAGCCTGAGATTATCGCCTTGAAGCCTGCCTTGGCTATAGAAGACCCCTCCGTCTTCACAACCGTGGCAACAGCGAAAGGGGAACCCCGGGCAGCCAGCGAGTCCAGCATCTTGGCGAAATCTGCCTGCTTCATGACGCTCTTCTGGATGGTGAAACCCTTACATTTCTTATTTATCCTTGATACCTGCTCAGGGGATTGGCCTTGATTGCGGCGGTTGTATTGGCCGCAGGGACGTCTTCCCGCATGGGGAAGCCCAAGCAGACGCTGCCATTACTTGGAGAACCGATGCTGGAACGGGTCCTTGGGGTACTCCGCAGATCGAATGTCGACCTTACGGTCGTCGTCCTCGGCGCGGGGGCAGATGAAATCAGGAAGAAGGTGAAGCTGAAGAAGGAGAGGCTGGTCATCAACCGCGCATACAGGAAGGGCATGAGCGAGTCCCTGAAGTTAGGTATCAAATCAGTAGAGAGAGAGGCGGACGCCGTGCTCGTCGTCCTTGCTGACCAGCCCCTCCTTGCGGCAAGTACAGTGGACCAATTGGTGGATGCTTACGTTAGATCGAAGCGGCCGGTTGTAGTCCCGCTCTACAATGGCGTCGCGGGCAATCCCGTCCTGTTCGACAGGAGTCTCTTCCCGCGGATAATGAGGATTGAGGGAGACAAGGGGGCGAAATCGGTCGTCGAAGAGAACAGAGGGAGATTGGTGGCGGTCGACGTCGGGGACGAGGGGGTGATCATAGATGTAGACACTCCTTCGGACTACGAGCGAGCGACGTCGAAGATCACCAGGCTGCGGAGAACCCAGGGATCAGCCTGACGGTCACGTCGCTCCCTCTCGCCATCTGAGTCACCCCTTCAGGGACCCAGACGTACCCGTCAGCCTGCGAAAGCACTTTCATAGACTCTGTCTCCCCCAGCAGAGGATTGGCGACCGTCTCCTCACCTGAAGAGAGTTTCACATAGAGTATCTTCTGGAAGCTCACGAACCTCTTCCTTGCAGTCCAGTCTCCGCCGAGCTTGCATCGGACCAGGATCTCGATCTGCCTCGACCCACCGAGGTGCCTGATTATCGGAATCGCCAGTAGGATGAAGGCGTTCATCGCGCCCTGAATGGGACCAGGAGCCATGAGAACCGGCTTGCCCTTGACCACGGCGACGCCGGCGACGCGCCCCCGGTCCATCTTCAAGCCGTGCGACATGGATGATGGTCGCAGCAATCTGAGGGCAGCGCCCACTGTGTCGTGTCGCCCGACAGAAGTCCCTCCGAGGGTAATTACGAAGTCCGACTCAGCGAGGGCCCTGCTGATGGCCGCGCGGATCTTCACCTCGTCATCGGGAACCACGCCTCGGTCTAGGGCCTCGCACCCCTGGGCTTCGCAGAGCCGTAGGAAGACAGGGGTGTGGCTGTTCCTGATTTTCCCCCTCGCCGGGATGTCCGAGTCCGTGAGCTCGCTCCCTGTGGCTATCAGGGAGACCCTTGGCCTCCGGCGTACCCTCACTCTGGGGTAACCGAGGGCGAGGAGAAGGCCCACGTCCTGTGCCCTAATTCGCTGGCCGGCTGAAAGAATCGTCTCGCCCCGGCGCACATCTCCCCCTGCGGGATACACGTGGTCGCCTCGGTTCGGTGCGGACCTGACCAGCAAGCTCCCGTCCGATTCTTCGACTGTCTCAATCGGAATGACGGCGTCAGAGCCCCCTGGGAGCCGGCCCCCGGTGGCGACCCGCACGGCTGCGCCTCTCTCGATCTTGGGCGCCGACGCGCTACCGAGCTTGCCTGAGCCTCTCACCCTGAGACGGACGGGGGAAGCAGCCGAGGCGGCCCTGAGGTCGTCGGATAGAACGGCATATCCGTCCATGTGAGAGGTCGCGAACGCAGGCACGTCTTCCTGCGCCTTCAGGTCCCGGGCAGAGACCCGACCGTAAGACTCTCTCGTGGAGACAGACTCCTCGCCAAGCCCTGCTCTGATTTGCCCAATCACGCTTTCGAGCGCGTCCCCGACCAGGGCGTAATCGTCAAAGGTCCCAGCCAAAGCTGATGCAACGTGCCCTCGGGCCTTCTATAAAGGAAGAAGGCCATTTCAAATGGAAGTAGCGGCGTCGAGACCCACACAGTTTAGCGTTTGAATCTGGATTGACTTCGCCCTGGAACTCTCGATGTTTAACGACCCGGGACATTCTGACAACATCCAACAATGTTCCGCTCGAGCTTCGATTCTCACAACTGAGAATCGCCTTCTGGGTTCAAAATGAGTTCGCCATCGTTCAAAAGGGTGCCAGATTTGACGCACCAAGAGCTCAAGGCGTCAACTTGGGAGGGATTCTACCGCACCAGTGGCATCCTCACAATCTTGGTTGGCGCTCTGGGAATAGCCATGTCGCGCTTAGGAGGAATGCTGTACAATTCTGGTTATCCGTCCACTCCTACAGCCTACCTTCAACTGATCTCTCAGAATCAATCCCTGGCCAATGGTCTGTGGTCTCTTTGGATATTGACGGACTTCCTCCTGATTGCGCCTTCGTTAGCGCTATTCCTGGTTCTACGACGGTACAACAGGACTCTTGCCCTCATGGGAACAGTCCTCTCCCTGTTCTACATTTTCTACGACGTGTGTGTAACCGAACTCAACTCCTTGACTCTGGCTTCCTTGGCGAATGGCTATGCGAACGCAGCAAGCGACACCGCAAGGGCGTCTTTCGTGGGTGCAGCGACCTATGGATACTATGCCCTGCCCCTTCAGACCGTGCTTAGTTTTGGTATAGGCTCTGCAGGGTGGCTCCTGTGGAGTCTGATAATGTCGAAGAGTGTATTCCGGAGAACCACGGCAGTCTTTGGTGCGGTCGTCAACGTCGTCGGGGTTGCGGGAGCAGCTGCGCCGGTGATTCCTTCTTCAGCATTGTTGGGTTTCTTCCAGTTCATAGCCCCGCCTCTAATTGGGCTTTGGTTCATCTTTCTGGGGGCCCAACTTTACCGTAAAAGCGGCAGTCTCGTGGCTGAACAAGACAGAAACTGAGACCTTCCGTCCTGTGTCCCACCAGTCTAGATGGGAATCCCCGATCCGTTAGAACAAACAGCCGGAGGATGGGATCTGCGGCGATGACTTCCAAGGACTCAACGGCCAGAAGCCGTACTGACCACTGCGGCAACCTCACCGCTACTGGGGGATTCTCTCGAACCCTTAGGGCGAATCGAAATAGCCCGAATCAAGCCTTGCTTACTATTCGGAGTCTATTCTGAGCTGTTTGAAAGTGGGGCCGTCGAGATTTGAACTCGAGATCGCCAGCGCCCCAGGCTCACCGTGAAGGTCGTTCACTCTGGTATGCTGGACCAAGCTACACNTACGGCCCCGCTGGGGCGAGGCGAAGCCGAAGTTGGTTTAAAGGTTAGGAGGAGACGAGCCTCAGGTGTTCGAGAATCTTCGAGTAGGAGTAGTCGGAAAGGTCCCGCTTGTAAACGGCGAGAAGCCGCGTCAGGGATGATGTTTCCCGAGTCCCCAAGATCCGCCTCAGAAGAGGCGACACAGCGCCTCCGACGAAGAGGTACTGGGCCGCTGTCGTGACGTTCCTGGGCTTGCGGTTTGTCCCCGCCGACTCGAAGTCGATGATCCAGGGCCGCCCATCAGCAATTACAGCGTGCTTCCTGAGGTTGCTCAGCTGTCCGTGGTCAATCCCCATTATGTCGAGCTTCCTGCACTGGTTGAGGAGGGCGTGAATCATCTCTCTCGCCTGCTGCCTCTTGCCCTTCCCGCTCAGCCCTTTGAGCCACTCTGCGATTTCCTGCGACTCGATTAGCTTCATCAGAATCATGTCCTTGGTGTGCCCATAGACTTCTGGTCCCACCCCGACCCGATTTGCCATGGAGGTGACCCGGAATTCGGCCTCCATGTTAGGCCTGTTCGCGTCCAGCCGCCTAATCTTCAGGGCGTAGACGCCCCCCGATTTCTTCGCCCGCACCACGATTCCCACCGTGCCCAGGCCGAGAATCCCGAGCCTCCCGACCCTGGTGCGCCCCTCGAAGAGAAGCTCCTCGACTCCAAGCTTCTCTAGCTGCTTCAGACGGGCCTTCGCGTCTCTCAGCGATATGCGCGGGTAGGTAAGCACCCGGACGTACGGTACCTTCACCAGGTCTTCGAGGCTAGCTCGTTCCGACTGCATCAGTGGTGATTTCCCTTATCCCATCTTGGAGCCACTTGGACGCGGCTGCCGCCTTTGCAAGTTGGCCGCCCCTCAAGACCCTAGCACTCCGCTTCATTTCTCGCTCAATCTCCCTTGATGCGCCAATCGGCCCCACCCTCCCCTTGACAACGTCAGTCAGCAGGTCGGTCACTTCCTGGTATTCCCTTGGCCTCAGAAGCCTGACTCGGGCGTCGTCGTCCACCCAGACGAGCCGGGAGTCCTCTGCGTTCGAAGAGATGAATGCCTCCACGTCCTTCCTCCTGTCGACCGTCGGACCCAGTCGTTGCTCCGAGGGGGGCAATCTCGTTACTTCTGGGATGAGGAGGATCGCGCTGGCGTCCCTGTTATTCGACGCGGCCATGTGCCTCGCCTGGACGAACCCGTTCACCTCGAGGTGTCTGACGATGTGCCGGGTGGTCCTCCTAAGCTCCCCCCAGAGGGTGTCTTCGCTAAGCCGCCTGTGCGAGAAGACGACGGCTACAACTTCCTTCTTCAGAGACGGGTGGGCCTTGCCGGACATCCTGCGGAAGTAGGCCAGGTCGGGGCGCTTTAGAAAGTCTCTGGACGCGAGGACCATGCGCCCAAGGCTTTCGCCTGAGACTGCGATTCCGAGGTCCCTCCCCCCGTCAATCGGGTCGGGGAGGGAGAACGTCCTGCCTTCTTTGACCTGCGCGTATCCCGCGAACGAGCGGAGGACCGACTCGAAGATTCCGTGCTCGATTACGAGGGCCTCAGCCGCGTACCCGCTGAACCCTCGGGTCTGAATCTCGGCGCCGTAAACGCCGATGGCGTGCATGAAGAGCTTCAGCAGCCTGACCTGCTTCTTCGACTCCGCCGGGAGCTTCTCGACCAGTCTCACATGAAATGGAGACCTGTCGGCTGCGCTCTTCCACTCGCCCGGCTTCACGTCGAAGCAGGGGACGATGTTCACCCTGACGCCGTCCACGGTCGCTTCGGTATAGGGGTGCTGCGCGTACTTCTTCCCCCGCGGGTACCCCCGTGTGGCGACGTTCCCAATCTCAAGTCCCACCCTCTCGAACTCTTCGCCGGAAGTCTGAGGGTCGAACTTGACGAAGATGTCCAGGTCGACGTGGCCACTGAGCCAGGTGCCTTTTGCGAATGAGCCCCCGAGGATGACCCCCCTGGTCTGAGGAAATCGGCGGGCGGCCCGCTTCGTCTTCGCAAGCAATACCTTCGCCTTGCTCCCGAGCTCTGCCTCCTCCCGCGAGGAGGGGACGGCCAGGGATTCGGCTCTTGCAAGGATCTTCGAGAGGCGGGTCATTGCAAAGGATACTCTCCCAGGTCTCTGTAGACAGGACCCCCGGAGGTGAGGATGCTTGACTTCAGCTTGAGCGCGGAGAGCCGGACATTTCCGAAGGGCCTGTCGTGGTTCTTCGCGAGCAGCTCGGAGAGTTGCTTGGAATTCCGCCCCGACCTCACCCTTCCGAGTGTTATGTGTGCGCGGAAAGGCCGGTCATCCCTTTCGCCGATGCCCTCCAAGGACGAAATTACGGTGTTCGCGATTGGGGCAACGAGAGGCTCCTGCGTCTCTGCGACCCCTGCCCAGACGACCCTGGGCCGGCTTGGAGAGGGGAACGCCCCGACCCCCCTCACCTCCACCTCCACTCCCTTGATGGCGAGCCCCCCGAGCCTCGTCTTCACTTCGGCGGCCTGCGCCTCCGTGATCTCTCCCAGGAACTTCACAGTGAAATGCAAGTTCTCTCTCTCGACTAGCTTGACATCGGCGCCCGTCCTCCTGACCTCTTCCTGGAAAGCGACTAACGAGTCCCGCACCTGATCCGAGATCTCGAGCGCGGTGAACGCCCGCACGGGTGCCAGCCAGCACTGGTTCCTTTAAATTCGCTTTTGGGCGGGCCCGGGATGAACGGTTTGCTCAGGATAGTGGCCATCACTGGGATGCCCGGGGCAGGGAAGTCGACTGCCGCCCAGGCCCTCGTCAGGCAGGGGTGGAAACGCGTCGTGATGGGGGACGTAATCAGGGCAGAAACGAAACGCCGGGGCCTGGAGCCCAGCGCCAAGAACATAGGGGAGGTGATGAAGAGTCTCAGGCAGGAGCACGGCGAGGCTGCTATAGCCGACCTCTGCCTGGAGACGATAGCCAGGATGGGGGCAGATGAGGTGGTCGTCGATGGGATAAGGTCGGTGGCCGAAGTCGAGGCGTTCAGGAAGAGGGCCGAGGTCATGCTTGTGGCTGTCGACGCGTCACCCGACAGGAGGTTTGGGCTGCTAAGGGAGAGGGGGAGGAGCGACGACCCTCTGACGCGGGAGATGTTTCGGGAGAGGGACTTAAGGGAACTCGCGGTCGGCATCGGGGAGGCCATAGCACTGGCTGACGCTACGGTCTCCAATGAGCATGCGTCTCCGGATGAGCTCGAAAGAGAGATTGTGGAAGCTGTGAATCGATGGGAGAAGGATGTCTCAGCCTAGTTTCAAAGCGACGGTGACCCTGAGAGCAACGGTCTCCCCTTCTNGAGGACCCGTCCAAGGTCCGCGCCGCGTTGCTCAGCATCCTCGGCTCCGAGCCCGAAGTCGAGTTGGGCAGGGGATCGGCGCGGCTCACCACAGAAGACCCGACGTCTCTGGTGAAGACAAGAGACATGCTGAGGGATAGGCATGTTCGTTCCGCAGCTAGGAGGCAGCTCCTGTTGAACAGGGACGGCCNGCAAGAGTTCGCTGATGCTCAACAGGCAGGCGGCAGCGGCAGGGGTTCTCGCGCTTTGCGGAGCACCCGAAGAATCTCCTCTCGGGCCCGTCTACATGACAATTGAGTCCGACGAACTCGACGCCGTCGTCGATTGGCTGACGGCCTATGAAGAAGGGTAGCTCACGTCTATCGCGAGGCCGTCAGAAGCCGCCACCGTGTCTGGGAAGGTTCGGCGGGCTTCTTTCACGAGGCTCGCGGTGGAGGTGTACCTGGCGCTGAAATGAGTGAGCGCCAGCTTCCTGACTCTGGCCTTCTTGGCCAGCTCCGCGGCCTCGACGCAGGTGCTGTGTTTCCTCTCTGCGGCCTTGTCCGCGTCCTTCCCACCGAAGGTGGAGTCGAAGATGAGTAGGTCGCACCCGGCGAAGAAGCGGGCGAGCCCCGCCGACGGGCGGGTGTCCCCGGAGTAGCCGACCTTCCTCCCAGGCCTCGGGGGCCCGGTCACTTCGGCGGGGACGACCTTCCTTCCTTCCACTGTCACTGTGCGTCCCCTCTGCAATCTTGACCAGAGCTTCCCTTCAGGGACGCCGAGCTTCCTCGCCTTCTCAGGATAGAAGACCCCCGGGCGCCCGTTCTCCTCGACCAGGTAGGCGAAGGCCTCAACGGAATGGACCGCCTTCGCAGCGCGAACTCTGAACCCGCCGGTCCTCAGGACTAGGCCTGGCTTCGCCTTCGTAAACAGGATGGGGAAGGTCAGTCCGATGTGGAGGAGTTCTGACGTGACCTTCAGCCACCTGAGGAGCTTCTCTGGGCCGACGATGTTGAGCGGCTTCCTCCTCTGGGACAGGCTCATGGTCTGCAGGAGGCCTAGGAGCCCTGCGACATGGTCTCCGTGCAGGTGCGTGACAAGAACCGTCATGCTGGTGCCGAGACCCACAGACTCCGCAAGGATGCGACGCTGTACCCCTTCGCCGCAGTCCATCAGAATGACCTCCCCCTCCCGTTTCAGAGCAATGCCTGGGAGCCCTCTTTCCTTGGTCGGGACGGCAGCGCTCGTCCCCAGGAAGGTCACCGTCAACTTCGTCGAAGCTATCTCCTCCTCAGGACGGTGATTGCCCTTGTCAGGAGCTTATGAACGTGCAGGTGATGCTCTTCGATGACTTCAAGCTCCGGGCTCGATTCGATTTGTTCCTGTTGCCGGTGCATCAGAACGAGGCGGGAAGAAGGTCTGAGGAGCCTAGCGAGGGCAGGAAGGACTAGGTCGATGATTTCACGGCTCTCCCGCCCCCGAGTGCTCGAGGCCCGGCCGTACGGCACGTCGGTGGCTATGGCGTCGGCGCGTGTGAACGGCGACGCCACAGAATCAGCCTGGACCACCCCCATCCAACTCTGCCTGAAGTGGGTCATGTTGGCCAGAGCACCTCGGGTCATCTCCTGGGACAGGTCCGACGCGAGGACACTTGCCCCGACGAGGGATGCCTCCAGCGGCAGACTCCCTGTGCCGGCGAACGGGTCGAGGAAAACGTCCCCCTTCTTGCACCCACTGAGGTTGACAAGGGCCCTTGCCAGCTTCGGGAAGATTGCTGAAGGATGGAAGAAAGGTCGGCGCCGAGGGCGTCGGGTGGACCACCCCTGCTTCATGGTGCCCGGCGACGTGACAGCCAGATACTCTTCGCTGCTGCGGACCAGGGTGACCTCGAACTCGGGG
>OCOJ01046438.1_pt2 | contig 10613 bp, 14 predicted proteins | sample 1539251 | NCBI WGS metagenome assembly OCOJ01 (sample SAMN01911457, study PRJEB22624) | soil metagenome | biome: Soil | place: Malaysia | collected 2012-04-30 | depth RA_metagenome m
GCCTCCTCCACCAGCCTCCTTCTCGAGTCGATTCCCACGCAGCGCATGGACCCTAGCAAGCCCTCCGCGAGAATGGTTCCCGATCCGCAGAATGGGTCCAAGAGAGTCTGCCCAGGGCCGACGCCGGACAGGTTCACAAGGCATCGCGCCAGCCTCGGCGAGAGTGATATCTCTGAATGGGGAATGGGTTTGGCGACTCCCCTGGCCCTGTAGCCCGCGACTTCGGGAACATACGAAGTCAGACCGAGGCACAGAGCCCCGCGGTATGGGAAGGCGACCACGTCGGTCGAGCTTCTGGCGACGATCTGATCCGCGTGAAGCTCGCCGTCCTTAGGCCTGAGGAGGTGAATCTTCTTGAAGCCCTCTCGCCTGAAACCGTCAAGAAGCACCTCGACGAGGGTTTCGTAGTCGTCACCCTTCAGCGCGTACCCGCTCAGTGATAGATTCTTGATACTCTTGACCCGGCCAGCAACCTTCCTGATGAACTCGTCGACCCCGGCGCCGTCGGATCCGACCGTGGTGAGTCCAGTCGCGAATTTGTGTATCCCGGCGAGACCTGTAAGCTTGAGAGACCCTGGTTTCAGGCGGAAGACACCGACCCTCTCGTCGGGCGACTCGGGTTCCGACAGGTCGTGCCCAATGAGGGAGCAGATCTCCAGCATGGAAAGCTTCCCGAACGCGAGTATGAAGGCGACGCGATCTTGGTCGAGCGGCGGGCGAGGGTGCAGAAAAGGCAATTCTCTTGACCTGTCGCTCCATCATGCTTAATTAAGGGTAGTCGAACGCCGTTCTGAAATTCCGAGGCGGAAAACGAATGCATGGGAAGAACTATCGAGAAATCAAGGGCATGGCCTACACCAGCAAGACGTTCGCCCCGGGTGCCCCTAACCCGAAGGTGGCGCGTTTCAGCACCGGGAAGGCCAGGCCGGACTACGACTGGCTTCTCATGCTCGTCTCAGATGGAAGGGTTCAGGTCAGGCATAACGCACTCGAGGCGGCCAGAGTCGCGGCAAACAAGAAACTTGCCCTGGTGGGCGAAGACAACTACCACCTGGTCGTCAAGACCTACCCGCACATAATCCTCAGAGAGAACAAGATGATCGCCACAGCGGGAGCAGACAGACTCCAGGAGGGAATGCGAAAGGCGTTCGGGAAACCAATCGGTCTGGCAGCCAGGGTGGAGAACGGCGACACGATCCTAGAGCTGAGCGTGAAGGCCGAGAACCTCGAAAAAGGAAAGGAATCCATGAAGGCTGCCTCTGCCAAGCTTCCGATGAAGACCCATACAGAGATCGAGCAGCTGCAGAAGACGATGAACTGATGACCATTAGAATAGACGAAGAGAAGGTCGTGGGGCTCATAGCGGAGAAGCGCCCCCGCCTGGTCGTAGTGAATGCACCGGGTGGACTCCTCGCGCAGACCAGGCAGATGATGGAGAGGTTGAAGGAAAAGTATGGAGTGTCATACATTCTCGCTGGAGATTCGTGTTTCGGAATCTGCGACACCGTTGATGAAGACGTTCCAAGGCTGCAGGCAGACTTTGCCCTGCACATCGGGCACAACGCGGTCCCGAAGATGGTGGGCGACTTCACCTACCTCATAGACGCGGTGGATGACGCCAAGTTCGATGAAGTGGTGGACAAGGCGGTTTCTGTCCTGAAACGGTACAGGCGCATAGGCCTGGCGACATTCAGTCAGCACATGCACGAGCTCGAACCTGTGAAGCGCGGGTTCGAGGCCCGCGGTTTCGAGGTATCGTTGGGCCAGGCGAACAGCCTGCTGCAGGGCAGCCAGACTTTCGGCTGCGACTTCTCGACCGTGTACCCCATCAAGGACCAAGTCGATGCCTTCTGCTACCTCGGCGAGAGCGAGTTTCACGCTGTGGGCCTGGCACTGGCCAGTGGCAAGCCCACCTTCATGCTGGACCCATACCTGAACACAGTGGTTGACATGAAGGATGCGGCCGATGAGCGGGCCAAGAGGGCCGTCTTGGCCGTGTACAAGGCTCTCGACGCAAGGACGTTCGGAGTCGTGACGGGACTGAAGGAAGGGCAGAAGATGCTCGGGAGAAGCCGTTGGATTACGACGAAGCTTGAAATGCATGGTAGGAAGGTCCTTCAGCTGGCAATGAGGGACATAACCGCAGACAGGCTGGCCCCCTACAGAGACGTAGACGCCTTCATACAGACGGCGTGCCCGAGGATCTCGATAGATGGTTACGGCTTCGACCGTCCCGTCCTATCCATACCTCAGGCGGATGCGCTCGTCGCGCTCCTCGAGGGACGGGAGATCGGCGACTTCCTGCAGAGACCGAAATGGATAGAGCTAACCGTTGGACTCAGGCGGGCGCGGGGATAAGATGGTCAGAAAGAAATCCGCTGTGCTTCCGGGAGACGAGGTCGCCGTATCCGAGGAATTCCTCCCGGGGAGGAACGTCTACGACGACGACGGTCTGCTCAGAGCCCTCGCTGTAGGGAAGGTGCTGGAAGACCGGAGGAAGAGCGAGATTTCGGTCAAGCCGTCGGCTCAAGCCAGCCTGCCGGCCGTGGGCGATTATGTGACGGGACAGGTGGAGATGGCACAGACGAATTCCGCCGGGGTCAGGATATACTACGTGAACGGTCACCTGTCAGACAAAGGGTTTACCGGGTCGCTGATGCTCAGAAGCGGTCCTCCCGGGCGAGGGGCCCGCAGAGGCCCCATGGTGAAGTTGGGCGACATAGTCAGGTGCGGGGTTCAGAGCCTACTGAACGGAATGATACACCTCACGCTGGCCGACGAACACGCAGGAGTGGTATTCGCGCTCTGCAGCAACTGTGGAAGGCCACTTCTCAGAGCGGGTAGCAGAGTGAAGTGCGATGAATGCGGAAACGTCGAAGAGCGCAAGCTTGCGGACGACTTCGGTCAGACCCCCGTTCAACCATGAATTTATTAACGCGGTCTGAAGGCCCCGAAACGGAAAATGCAAGTCCAGACTACCAACGAGGGGGACAAGGGACTGGCTGTGGAAATCACAGGGGAAGACTACTCCCTCGCTGAGATAGTTCACCATGAACTCCTTGAAGAGAAGAGTGTAACGTTCGCCGGAGTGCTGCCGCCGCATCCGCTGATCAAGAAGCTTTTCCTGAGGGTCAGAGCCCAGAGGATAAAGCCTGAGAAGGCTTTTGTCAACAGCGTCCAGAGGGCGGTAGACACGGTCGGAGAACTCCACGAGAGCGTGGAGAAGGCGTTCAGTGGGGGGACGGGTTGAAGTTCTGTCCGAAGTGTGGAACAAGGCTCAGGCTGAAGCAGGTAAAGTCGGAGAAGGAGGTCATGATAACTTACCTGTGCGACAACTGTGGTTATGCCAACAAGGCAGGGAAGACAGTCACCCAGTCCACTGACGAGGAGCTGGCAGCCGCAGCGCCGATAAAGATCGTGGGTGACAAGGAGAACAAGCTCAACACGCTCCCGACCACCAAGATCGAATGCCCGAAGTGCGGCCACGATGAGGCAAGCTGGTGGTTCCTCCAGACGAGGAGCGGAGACGAGCCGCCCACCCAATTCTACAGGTGCGTGAAGTGCAACCACACCTGGAGATCATACTCGTGAGCTAGTCGCGCGAGCGCACGACCAGCGCTTCGTTGTTCGCTACCAGAATGTCGGCGTTGGCTGCGGGCACCGATGCCAAGTCGTTGGGCTTGAAGGGCCCGTACCTGCGCAGATCGGCTCCTATGACCTCGGAGACGGGCTTGATGAACCGAATCACAACCATCCTGTTCATTTCGCTTCTGTGAGCGAACTCGATGAAAGACGACTGGCCTGAAGAGACTGCGGCTATGAATTCCTGGAGGCGCTGCTCGAACGAGTCTTCCAGGGAGCAGACGTGTCTCTCCTCTGGCAGGAGCTGCGACAGCGAACGCTGCGCGAGAGCCTTCCTTGCCCTGAGCTTGGCGATCCGCCCAACCATTTCCTGTATCATGGAGGACTGTCTTTCTATGAGCCTGTTCGTGATTTCCGAATTGCCGGAATTGTAGGTGCGCCTGAGGTTCCTGGCGTAGGCCGCGGTCTTCGAGTAGAAGTCGGCCGGGAGCTGGAGCAGTTTATCGGACCCTTCCTCAAGCTCGATGTGCCTGCTCAGGTATTCGAGCATACTCTCGGGCATTTAGGACACCTCTGCCAGGCCTCGGGTTAATATGCCGATTGCGGCAAATGAAGGCAAAGAGGCTGTCTCCGAAAGGTACGGACCGAAGGTCTGACCCTTCATGCGGAACTCCGGATAGAAGGGTATTCGTAGTGTGACGCTTTCGCCGCTGAGCACGACGGGATCGGATGTGGGGTCGAAGCTCCCCGAGGGGTCCACCCGCATCTTCAGCATGCCGCTCGTGCCGTGCAGCGTCCCCGCCAGCCTGAAGACCCGGTGTATGTCTGTGGTAACGGAAGAATCTATTCTGGCGGCTTGCGACGCTATTGCCTGCGCTACCGACCTGCGCTCTCGAAGGGGCTGGCCCGGGGTGTAGCCGAGAGCAGTCGCTATTCTCGCTGTCCAGCCGCGGAATTCGTCGGACCTCGAGGGAATTCGCCTGAGCGAGGCCCAGATTGTGTTGCTGGCTGGCAGAGAAGAGCCGAGGATGTAGTCAGCTACTTCTGCCCTCCCTTGCTGANTCCAACGGGTCAAACCTGCTGTCTAACACGTGCAGGTGGTACCCCCGGCTGCCTGAGAAGTAGGTCCGTATCACATCGGCCCGCACGCCGAAGTCTTTGGTCAGGAAGTCGATGACCCTCAGGGCGTGCTGCCTGGCCGCGTCCAGGCAGACTTCGCAGGTGCCCCGGAACTCCTGGACCGGAGACCTGCAGGAGGGACAGACCGAAGGCTTGGGCAGCCTCCCCCTGGTCATGCAGGATTCGCAAAACCAGATGTCGTGCGACTTCTTGCACGGCGTGGGGATATCCGTGGCGTCAATGTCGAATATCAGCTCGGCCCCCAACCATCCCTTCTCCTCCATGGGCATCGAAGGAGCCGTGTACCGGGCGTTGGAGCAGTATGCAGACGACGGCGCCTGCCTGACCAGCTCGACGACGGCCTCGCCGGGGCTCTTGAATGAAAGATGCCGAATCATGCTCCCGCCGAATGGGATGTAGCCGAACTCTCTGGCCTGGATTTCCGGCGGGAATTCGATTGCGTCCGCCCTCTTGAAGTAGTACTCCTTGTAGACCGACTTCAGGAAGGCGACGCTCGCCTGGTTCAAGAGCGCTGGGTCGGTCCGTCGGCTACGAAATAAGGAATCCGCCCTGGCGGGCAGTCCGGTGACGACAGGTCCCTGGAGAAATCGACCGCTTCAGTCGGAGACGCGAGGGGCAAGGAAGTAGAAGACCCGAGCGCCCTGGTCGTTCAGCTTGAACTCGAGGCGGATGGGCTTTTTCGAGCTGAACTCGCACACGAGTGTGTCGGCGCTGCTGATGGCCTTCACTATGCCCATGAGATAGTCTATCGAGTAGGTGGCCTTGTCGTCAGCCTCGGATTTCAGATCGAGAACGTCGGCGTCGCTCTTCTGAAGGTCGACCCCTGCCTTGCCAATGTCGCTCTTGCCGGTGAACGAGATCTTCTCCTTGGCCGCTTGGAGAGTGACTTGGTCGGAGACCACCGATATATCAGATAATATCTTCTCGAATATCGCGGTTGTCATGGTGATCCTGGTGCTGAACTCCAGCTTGGGTATCGGGGCCGTGGCCGTGCTGCTTTCGATGAGGTGGATCATGAATTCCCGCCTGTACCCGTTCATGAACTTCACAGCGATGGCGTCTTCCTCCGTCGATGAGATCTCGACGCTGTCCTTGGTCTCGCTCCGGCCTATCAGCTTGACGAGATCCTCGACCCGGAGGCTGAATTTGAACGGCTTTTCGCATTCGAACCTCTCGAATGCGCTGTTCGGCCACTCCAGGTCGACGAGTGCCACGTGCGAAGGGTCCATCGCCCTGAAGGTAAGGCCCGCACTCGTCGCGTCGAAGGTCGCTTCCTCGACCAGGGTCTTGACGGCCGACGAGACAGCTCGCCATTCCGCGTTTGTAGCAGTCTTAGCCAGGAACAAACCAAGTCCCGCCTTGTGTGGGCCTGCATGGCGTCGGATAATAAAGATTGGTAGCTCGTCACCGATTCTGGCGTGGTTGAAATGTAACTGTTCGGGCAACCTGAGGTCCCGTCATTTGGTCGTGAAGGCAGACGGTTCTCGCCTCTTCAGGGGCGATGAGGTAGTGTCGAGCTGCGGAACCAATCTTTTAAAGACCCTCACAAAATGGCCCCCACCCCGGTAGAGAACAAATGAAATTCCCAAAGGAAATGCGGACCTTCTGTCCGCACTGTAAGAAGCACACGCTTCACACTGTTTCGCTTTACAAGAGAGGTAAGGAGCGGGCCACGTCCTGGGGCGCAAGGAGACAGGCCGGCAGGAAGCGCGGCTATGGCGGCCAGAAGTTCCCCGAACTAATCAGGACCGCGAAGACCACGAAGAAGGCCACGCTCAGGCTCAAGTGCAAGGACTGCAACAAGGAACTGATGAGAGATGGAATCAGGCTCAGAAAGGCGGAGATTGTAGAATGAGGCGAGAAAGGGAACCCATACCTAAGCTCAGGAGCTCCTTCTACCTCATCAAGTGCCCAGACTGCGGCGAGGAGAGGATCGTCTTCTCCTGCTCGGCCAAGGATGTAGGCTGCAGGGGATGCGGCAGGCAGCTGGCCCAGAGCAAGGGCGGCCACGCGATAATCTTCGGCCAGCCTGTCAAGAAGCTCGACTAGCCGTCTCGAAAACCCTATTACCCCTGCCCGGGGCAGACGCGTTTGTGAGTGCTGAGAAGGGTCTACCGGAGGCCGGAGAGGTGGTGATTTGCACCGTGAGAGAGATCACCTCTCATGGAATCTACGTCAACCTGGACCAGTACGGTGGCATGAACGGGTTCCTGCACGTCTCGGAGATTTCTACAGGATGGGTCAGGAACATCGAACGGGTGGCGAAGCCGCAGCAGAGGCTCGTCCTGAAGGTTATCCGGGCCGACAGGGTCCGAAGGGAGATCGACCTCTCGCTAAGGCAGGTCACCAACGAGGAGCGCAGGGCCAAGGTGATAGAGTGGAAGAGAGAGGAAAGGGCGGAGGCGATTATGGGGGTCGTCCAGAAGGCGCTAAACCTGGACGACGAGCACCTCAGGAGCTACGTCGGCAAACTGGAGGAACAGTTCGGCACGCTGTACGAGGCTCTCGAAAGCGCAGCCAAGAAGGGGGAGAAGGCCTTCGCGTCGCTCGAGCTGCCTCCGGAAGTCGTGAAGACAATCGTGGAAGTGGCCAGCGAAAGAATAGTGCCGCCGAAGTATGAGGTAGGAGCCCTGGTCGAGATTTCTTCGAGGCTGCCAAATGGGATAGAGCAGGTGAAGAAGACTCTGCTGGCGGCCACCGGATCGTCCTCGGCCGAAGTCAGGATAACCTACGCTGGGGCGCCGAAGTACCGTGTGAGAGTCACCGCCGACGATTACAAGCAGGCTGAGAAGACACTGAACAACGTCATCGAGAAGATCAAGGACGGGGCGGGCAAGCACGAGGCGTTCAACTTCAAGCGCGAGATCTCCAAGAAGTACGGTGGGGCTTCGTGAAGGGGCTCATGCTGAAGTGCTCCTCCTGTGGGAGGTACACCATGGAAGCGAAGTGCCCTTCCTGCGGCGGAAGCACGGTGACGGTGCATCCGGCCAGATTCTCGCCTGACGACAGGTACGCCAGATACAGGAGCCCGCTGGCCTACAAGAACGACTAGCTACCCCGTTGAATTGTTCAGCACCTGGTAGACAAGCACCGACTCGAAGCACTGGAGTTGGCTGTTGGTCGGGCAGGGGCTCTGGCTGTTTTGGGCCGCGGTCAGGCTCGGCGATGAATATGCCAGTCGGAACGACTGCGTGCTGCTCGACCCGAACTTGGGGACGAACGGCGACGAGAACGCTTCGATGGGCAGTGAGCCGTTCGGTCCGAACTGGTACGTCGACAAGAGGTTGATTGTTGGGGACCCTGTGGAACTCGTGCTCGACACGAGGAAGCCTGCGAACTGGAAGGGCAGCAGCTGCCCGAACAGGGTGTTCTTCAGGGCATAGGGTGTCAGGTTGAAGTCGTCGACGTTCTCACAGCTGGCGGTTAGCTGGGGGCACTCTAGCATCTGAGACTCGTTCAGTCCCCCTATGCGTATGAACCACTGTTTCTTGCTCTCGTCTCCACCGCCGGCGACGAACCCTGTCCCCGAGGGTACCTGCAGGATGTAGCACTCGCCCGTGGACTGGCTGCATGCGTTTGCCTGGCCGGTGGGAATCAGGCTGCCTGTCACGAAGATGAGGACGTAGGCCGGGCGGTCTCCCGCGATTTGTTTGATTATCTTCAGAGCCTGGGTCGTGTTGGACATGAACATCTGGCCGATCTGGGCTATCCTCGTCCCGTTGATTGTGCCGTTGTCAGCCGCGCTGGTCCTGTTGCCCATCACGGCCAGCCAGTATCCGTAGTCCCACCACGCGATTACGACCGAATTCGAAGGTGTGTTCTGCTTGATCCACTGCAGCGACTGTATCCAGTCTGACGAGGAAACCTGGGAGAAGACGGTCGCCCCCGTGACTATGCTCACGCCTCCGTCCGCAGGGCTCTGGTCGCAGAAGAGTTGGCCCACCGAAGTGCAGGGCGTGGGGTTCGGAATCCAGAAGGTGCCTGCAGGAATCACTATGAGAGCGACCAGCGCCACGGAGAAGACGACCTTCATCTCGTTCCTCGTGGAGTAGACCGGCTTCTTCTTCACGAGAGGGGTGGCGCTGGGCTTCACGAGCGAGAACGCGAGCTCCGCGAACCCAATCCCCGCCAAGAGCATGAGGGCGACCGATGAATACACCAGCGATCGGGAAAATCCCGCGGACACGTAGAGTCCGGTCAGGCCCACGATGAGGACGAACAGGGCCGGGATGCTCCTCCTCCTGAAGGCCACTATGGCGCCAGCGACGGCAAAAGAGAGCAGGATGGCGTAGGAAACAAAGTAGTCCTGGCCTGTGGGCACGGCCTGCTCAGCCACGGACTGCACGAGGGCGCTGCTGGACCGCACCCAGGGGGCGATCGCCGAAAGATACCTCAGGCTTATCCCTCCCACCAGACCGAAGCTCAGGACCGCCAGGCCGGCGAGGGCGAAGGCGAAGAAGAACTTCACGAGGGTGCGGCGGTATTCCGCCGGCTTGACCCACGACTTCGACCACTGGGAGACTATCACGAAGAGTGAACCGGCAAGCAGGGCGAGGCCCGTCGGATTTGTGACGATGGCGACGCCTGGTCGGGGGAATAGGGCACTGCCGAAGATGGCAGCCGCCGAAAAGGACACGATGGCCGGAGTGATGTTCGTCAGGTCGACGTTAAGGAAAGGCAGGATGAGGAAGATCAGACCGAAGGCCGCCATGAAGTACTCCGAGCCGCCCCAGGCGGTGTTGGCGTAGCCGACGAGGAAACCTGCCGCCACGCCGTAGAGTATTCTGCTTCGGAGCCTGCGCTCTTTGTCGAACATCGTCAGGGCGAGGTAGCTGGCCGCGACGAACAGGAAGATGGCCAGCGGCTCTGACTTGAACCAACCGAGGTTGCCCCTTTCGATGAGTGGAGGCGAAATCGCAAAGATCATGGCTGCGAACAGGCCCGCCGCTTCTCCTGCGATCTTCCTTCCAAGGAAGTAGACCATTACGGCAGTGAACGCTCCCAGGAAGACCGGGAGCACGACCAGGAAGTCGTAGAGAGTGATCTGCGCGCCGAAGACGTTGTGCACCAGGAGGTACAGGAAGGCCCCGGCGATTTGGAGACCGTCCTGGGAGGTGGCTGCAACGTTTCTTCCGTACGGATACCAGGTCATGATGTCGTGCCAGTTGAAGTACCCCTGTTGCGTGTGGCAGGCAGTGAAGACGCTCGGTCCGCAGTTCGAGGGGTTGTTGAAGAGCGCGTAGTAGAGCCCGTGCTGCTGCGCCAGAGTGACGATGTGGGACGAGGCATAGTAGTCGTAGTAGGGGTCGAACTCGTTAAGATAGAAACCGTACTTGGCGGCGAAGGCTCTGATGATGAAGGCTATGCTGAAGATTATCGCCAGCACCATCGAAATCATTACTGCTCTGCGGGAGAGGGTGGGCCTCCTGAATACCGAAGCTACCCTCTGGAGCACGCCAGACAATTTGTTTGGCCCACGTGTCCCTTGGGGTATTTTAATGGTGTTGTTCCTTGCTGGCCGCTGTTTCTAGGTGCCTGGCGTAGGCGTTGGCGTCCAACAGGTTCTTCCCCTCCTGTGCGAGGTCGTCGGGCTTGATCTCGACGAGCCACCCCTCTTCGTAGGGTGACTTGTTCACAAGCTCCGGATGCGAGGTCAGCGCTTCGTTCACTGCGGTCACGGCGCCTGAGAGCGGCGAGTACACCTCGGAGACCGCCTTGATGGATTCTATGGTCCCCATGAGCTTGAACTGCGAGACCCTGTCCCCGACGCTCGGGAGGGTGACGTAGACCACGTCGTTGAGCGTCTTGGCCGCGTAGTCGGTGACTCCGACCCTGACGGTGGCTCCGGAACGGCCCGTCCATTCGTGCTCCTTGGTGTAGAGCAGATCGTC
>OCOJ01032882.1_pt2 | contig 10611 bp, 11 predicted proteins | sample 1539251 | NCBI WGS metagenome assembly OCOJ01 (sample SAMN01911457, study PRJEB22624) | soil metagenome | biome: Soil | place: Malaysia | collected 2012-04-30 | depth RA_metagenome m
GACAGTCTCTGGTAGGTTGCATCTAACAGCCGCATCTCCAGGAGCTTTTCACCGCCGGTTACGTAATTCCCGTTCTCATCAAAGATCACCGTTGCCACCGTGAGATTATCGAGGTTTCGGCCCTCCGCCTTGCGGAAATGGACGCCCTTTAGATCGATTCGCGAGACCACGCTGAGATGCGCCCCAGCCTCTCCCGTCTTGAAATATTGCGTTTGTATGTCCAACGGCAGTTCATGGATTTCCTCTTGCGAAAACACCGCTTCGGCAATTTCCTGATTGGCCTGTTGCTGGGGGTCATCTACTTTCTTCGGGGCATAATAGCCGCGCCGCGCTTGAATGCTGTACTTCTCTTTCCTTGTCAACGTGACCTTAATGGCGTGGTACCTCCCGTCCATCTTCTGATTCTGAGGAGAAAAACCGAGCATGTAGGAAATTTCCGGGGCGGTGCCCAGGAGCTTCAATCCCCCGGCTAGGTCGTTGGAGTTGTGGAAAAAAACACCGCCTGTCCCCGCAGCAAAGTCTATCAACACATACTCGTTTTCCGTTTGCTCCGCGATGCGGAACTGCGCTTTGTACCCTGCAGTCTGAACAGTATCCGTTCTTTGCATGGAGATGTCTCCCAGCGTATCCGGTGTATATAGGCCCCGCGCGTCCAGAGTGTTGATCACGATGTTTCCCCGATTAGCCCGGTCGATGATCCCCATTTCATCCAGAAATCTCGTGGTGAGCAGGAATCCCGGGGAAGCCAGCAGAAGAATGCGTTCTCCTGGCACACCGTTCAGTCGCCGGATCGCGTCTTCCAGCGTGCGGTAGGTGTAATCGTTGTCTGCGTCTCCNCGCGGCGAGTTCCTCGTAGAGAGCGCTTCGGGCTGTCATGGTGGCATTCTCCATTTGCCGCACATCTCCCTGATACATACACAGCAGCGTTTCCTGGGCGACAATCGGCAGAATCTGGGTATTGCTCTTATTGATGGCCTGATCCGCCATGTAATGATTCACGTCGGGGCAATTCGTCCCCGGATTGATCTTCCCCATCCTCGGCCTCGGTACGATCTGCAGCAAGGCCTCCTCGAGAGTCGCTTTGTTATTCGTGAAATCCCGATTCACCTGCTCCGAGGTTGTAAAGATCCCCAGTCGGTCGGTTGGCGCCAAACTCTCGATCAAAGCCTTCGCGCTGGCGCGCACGACCGTGGCGTCCTCCATCCTCAGGTGAATATCGTCAAACACCAGGCCGACAAATCGTTGCGGCAGTGCGACCTTGTCTTCTTCCGCGGTGTTTTCAGTGGCGCCTTGCCGCTGGGTCTTGGCGGCGGCTTCCGCGCGTTCCTGACGCGATTTCGCCGTCTCCACGCCAAACGTGGAAATGGCCTGCAACTTCCCCTGGTCAAAGACCTGAAAATCTTCGCGCTTCAACCCCTCCACCAGGTTCCCTTTGCTGTCGCGCACCACCACGCGCACTTGCACCAGATTGACGCGCAGCTTGAAGGTCGTCCCCGTGTCCTTGCTGGACATCTCTTCTTTTACGCCTGCGGTCTGTTTCGCTGCTGTCGCGTCGGGAGTGTCTTTTGCTTTTGCTGACGCTTCTGGTAGGTTGCTACTTTGTCCGCCAGTCCCTTGGGCACTTGAGATTGCCGCCAGTACACACAACAACAGTGGGACGGCCAGCCACCTTCGCGGGTGGCAATTCTCTCCGAAGGTGAGTCCTACTTTCATCCCTTCCCTTGCCCCCATTTCGCGACCTTCCCGGGCACAGCCCGGCTTGGTCAGTCCGGCGCGGGCGGGACACCCAGACTATACGCCTGCGGATTTTTTCGTGTCAACGCATCTGCAAGCTCTTCAATTGGCAGCACTTCGAAATCCCTCGAGGCTCCATATGTCCTGCGCTTCGACGTGTTTCAGCACGTAACGGTCGCCTCCCTCAACACACACGCGAAAGTAGGTCTCCCCCGGCGAATACCAGCGGTCCTCGACTTCCACGATTTCCAGGGTCTGCTCGCCCAATTTCAGCCGCACGGGCCGCTCGTCCGCCCGGTATCCCGCGTAACATTCCACCGCCACGATCTTCATGTTCCGCCTCGTTCTTTACTGGCCTTGCTGTGTGGCCTGTTCCGCATTCCAGGCCGCGCCAAAAAACACGATCACCGCCGAAATCTGCATCCACACGAGCAACCCGATCACCGCCCCCAAGCCACCATATACAACGTTTGTTGGCATGCGGCGCACATAAAAACCGAACATTGCGTTCACGCTCCACCAAAGCAGCGTGGCCACCGCCGCCCCCGGTAACACGTGCCGCAGATGTTTCTCCTGGGGCCGTGCGACCCAATAAATCACAGTGAGCGCGAGCATCGCCAGAATCATCGCCATCAGCGGAAAAAATACCAGCCACATCCCGTGTACGGGCGCGTTCTTCCACAACTGCCCGGTCACCCAATGCCGCAAGGGCCTTCCGAAAACGCCCAGAATTCCGGCGGCAAGGATAGGGGCCATGGTGATCAGTAACAGGAGCAAGCCGCGGACCTGCCGGTGCAGGAAGCCGATTCGCTCTTCGTCGCCGTAAATCAGGTGAATCCCCTCCATCAGCAGCTTCATCACTTGTGAGCCGCCCAACAGCGTCCCGAAGGCCCCCACAAGCCAATATTTCCAGANTGTTTGCTCCCTGCCTCGCCAGAAAATCCCCCACGACGCCCTGGCTTCCGGGAGGCAAGAATTCCGTGAAATTACGGATTGCTTCGAGCATGGCCGTTTTGCTACCGATCCAGCTCGATGCAAAACCAACCGCGAGGAGCAGCGTCGGGAAAAAAGCCAGAAACACGTTGAAAGCGATTGCTTGGGAAATTACGCTGCACCGTGGGTACACTCGCCCCATCATCCGCCAAAGACGCTTCGCCAATTTGCCCCCNCGCTCTTCCTTGGCATTATATCTGCTCTCGCCGTTATGCTCCGTCTTCCTATCCATTCCGGTCGTTTTTGAATTTGCCGGATGCCCTGGATTTCTCTTCGGCCCACACCACAACTTGTTGGTATTGACTTGCCAATTAACGAAGCCTACCCTTCTAGAAAATGGCAAGCGGGAAGGAGCACTTCCCATGCCGGACCGGCCTATTCTGCAGGACTCCCTGATCGGACTCGAGTTTGGTCACTACCGCATTCTCGAAAGGGTGGGCAGCGGAGGTATGGGTGTTGTTTATCGCGGCTACGACGCTCACCTGGAGCGCGAGGTCGCGATCAAGGTCCTGAATCCCGGCACGATTGCGAATGATCTTTCCCGCAAGCGATTCCGTAACGAGGCTCGCGCCCTGTCCAAACTGAATCACCCAATCATCGCCACAGTTCATGATTTTCACACCCAGGAGGGACGCGACTTTTTGGTGATGGAGTACATCGCCGGCTTGCCGCTGAGCAAGAGGTTAGCGGAAGGCTCGCTGCCGGAGAAGGACGTCATCGCTCTCGGCGTGCAACTCGCCGAAGGTCTGTCCGCGGCACATGAACAGGGAGTCGTTCACCGCGACCTCAAGCCCGGCAATTTGGTGCTGACCAAGGACAGCCGTCTGAAGATTCTCGACTTCGGCCTGGCGAAGCTGCGGTTTCCCTCGAAAACAAGCCCGGCGTCGGAAACGGTCAGCGAGACGCACGTCATGGCCGGAACTCTTCCCTACATGGCGCCCGAGCAGGTGCTTGGCGGGGAGATTGACGGTCGCACCGATATTCACGCCGCCGGAATCGTTCTCTATCAGATGGCTACGGGCCTGCCTCCCTTCGCCGCAACGGATCGCTCTGAACTGATGAACGAGGTCCTGCGCAGTTCCCCTCCCCCTGCCAATACTTTGAATCCGCGACTGTCTCCCGAACTCACGCGTATTATCGGCAAGTGCCTCGAACGAGATCCAGACAACCGCTACCAGTCCGCGAAGGAACTCGGCATTGACTTGCGGCGGCTGCAGGCTGGCAGCACATTGAGCGGACTGCAGCCAGCGGTGCGACCCACACGCTGGCGCTCCGCAAAAGCCGTCTGGCTGGGGCTGTTCGCACTGGCGTCGGTCCTGGTCTTGTTCTTTGTGTTTGCCAGGAGCAACTGGCGCGGACGCATATTCGGAGGTGCAAACACTCCCCACATCGAATCGCTAGCGGTCCTGCCGCTCGCGAACTTATCTGGCGACCCGCAGCAAGAATATTTCGCTGATGGCATGACCGAGGAATTGATTTCTGATCTCGGGAATGTTGGTGCGCTGCGCGTGATTTCGCGAACCTCCGTCATGCAGTACAAGCAAACCAAGAAAGCACTGCCGCAGATTGCCAAGGAGCTGAACGTGGATGCAATCGTTGAAGGCTCGGTCCTGCGCTCCGGTAACAGGGTACGGATTACGGCCCAACTGATCCAAGCCAAGGCCGAGCGGCACCTCTGGGGAAAGAGCTACGAACGGGACGTCGCGGACATCTTGACCTTGCAAAGCGATGTCGCGCAGGCAATTACTTCTGAGGTGAAAGCCAAGATCACGCCTCAAGAACAAGCGCGTTTGGCGAACACGCGTCCAGTCAATCCCGAAGCTTACGACGTCACGCTGAAGGGTGAGGAACTCTTCCAGTATGCCACTCGCCCAGAACAAATCCAGCAAGCGATCGGGCTCTTCCAAAGAGCTCTAGAAAAAGACCCTACCTACGCGCAAGCTTGGGCTGGCCTTGGGGAGGCCCTCTGGACACTTGCAGCAACTGGGTTCGAAAGTATCGCTCCGGGAGAAGTACGGCAGAAAGCCATCGCGGCATCAGAAAAGGCCTTGGAACTCGACGAGAATCTCCCGGATGCGCATGTGGCCCGGGCAACCATTGCCGTCGATGGCGAATGGGATTTCTCAGAGGCACAACGTCACTATGAGCGGGCCCTCGAATTACGGCCAGGCTATGCGGCAGCTCACAGGGACTACGGGGAAATGTTGTTCATACCGCTGTCCCGTTTCGATGAGGCCCGGCGGCATCTTGACCGCGCACGTGAACTCGACCCGCTTTCACCTTGGAACGACATCTATATGGTTGCCTGGTGGCGAGATCAAGGGTTGCCTGACAAAGCCATCGAGCAGGCTGAGCGTGCGCGCCAAAGCAACCCAGCACTTTGGGTTATCCCCTTGGAGATGGGATTTGCCCGCTTTCAACTCGGCCACCCTAATCAGGCTGCGACAGAATTTGAGGCGGCCCTCAATTTGCTTGGTCCAGAGCGTCCCGCGCCCGTCCTCGCTCCCCTCGGGCTTGCATACGGGCTGGCTGGACGCCGAACAGAGGCTCTCAAAATATTAGACGAACTCAAGGTCGAGTCGGGGAAGCGATACGTTCCCCCGAACTATCTCGCCACGGTGTACGCCGGGCTAGGTCGCACGGACGCGGCTTTCCAGCTCCTCGAACAGGCCCTCAAACAGCGGACGCCGTCACTTGTCTACCTGAATCGGCACGATGCCCTGTCAGAAGTTTTGCGCTCGGATCCACGTTGGCAGCCCTTCATCGAGCGCCTCCGTCAAGCAGTGCGTTTACCCCCCGGTACTCCTGACCCCTTTTCGTAATCCTGTCGGGAAAGTCTGGCTATTGGTTTGAATGCGATGCCCCACAAGCTTCTTCTTCCAGCCTTTTCGCGTCAGGCTGCACGTGAGCTTCAGCCCGGCGGGCACCGCATCCGAGAGCATGGCCGTAAGGTCAAATAACTTTCGGGATATTCCTCTTGACAATGATGTCCATTAAGTTGGACACGTAATCGTTCAGTTCGCCAACCACGGCCTGTTCAATTTCTGCGGGAGGCTTTCCCGCTTTTTGCATCGCATTGATTATCTCGATGATCTTTTCTGCATTTTCGCCTGCCTGTTTGCGCAAAAGTTCTGAAAGTTGGGGTTCTCCTGTCATACTTGGTTCTCCTCAGTTGTATTTTCTTTCTGGCTCGCCAATCCTTGCCATATCAGCTAACTCGTTGAAGGGCTAAAAGCAGCGGGAGCCTGGAATATAACCAGATTTGTTCGAGTGACCGTAGGGCTGATTTGTGTTTGTTCATGATCTGGCAATACGTCGAATCATCGACTCCCGGAAACGGGCATCGCGGACATTCAACGTTGGGGCACTCTGCGCACCCACGTCGCTCCTCCGCAGCCTTTGTTATTTGGTCCAATCGTTGTTGCATCACTGCGTGAGACTCTCCAACGTTTCCAATGCGCTCTCCATAGGGGCAGCAACGTACTTCTCCGCTATTGGAAACTTCCATCCTTGACATCGAAAGGCAAGGAGTTCTTCCACGCATCCACCGACCTACGTACCTCACCCGCGGTGGCACAGTCATTCGCCCGAGCCCGGCGGGTGGATCTTGTGTCTGGATCCGATCCGCCAACTGCTTGAATTCTGCCGACCCAGGCAGGCACTTGGAGATTTCGCATATGTTCGCTTTTCGTCTTCGCCCCATGGCCCAGTCAATGAGCGGAGCCGCATTGGCAAACATTTTTATCGAAAGCGCCGCCGGTCTGTGACTGCAATAAACATCCAAGCCCGCACACATGGCCTCCCAACTCTTAGCATTGACCTTGCTCCTCTTCGGCCGGACCTGGATGTAATANTCGCGCTGGAACCATTTGCTCCCGCAATACGCGTTGGTCCTGCGCGAACCTCTGCCTCCGTTTGTTGGTCTTCATGGGGGGGTAAAGTTGTACGACAATACCTCCGACACTGAGAATGCCGCGAATCCATTCCGCGACCCTCGGCGACAATTCTCCCGCCTCCAGAATCATCAACNAATCATCAACTCTGTTCCTTGTTCTTCGGTTGATGAAACTCCGCAACCCGCTAGAGCATCGCTGGCCAATTGCTGCAATAGGGTTGCCTCCTCTTCGAGTGTGCTTTTGGGGCCAGGCCCGAGGCATTTCAGCTCGTAAGAGTTTCCCGATGTTTCGGGCAAGCCAGCTTGGTCTATTGCACAGCTGATCCCGTAGTTGCTGCAAGTTTTCCATAGGGGCGTGCCAGGAAAGACCCACAGAAAATTGTGTACGTAGGAGTCGACTGGTAGCTGTTTCACGAAACGGAGAGTTTCAGCTCCATCGGCAGGAGTCTCGGTTGGCAAACCCAGGATGATACTCACGGCCACCTTAAGTCCGTACTTCTTCGCTAGGAGAACGCTGTTCTTTACCCGTTCCAAGAACTGTCTTTCTGGTGCCAAGTCCGGGTCTTGCCAATCAGGGGGCCGGACTTTGCCGGCAGCGCGCAAGACTGAGGGCACAGCACTCTCTAAACCGAAGGCCACGCCTCGGAAGCCCGCCTCCCACATTAGCCTGATTAACTCCTCATCGAGAGTGTCGGCGCGGGTGATGCAAGAAAGAACTAGTTTGAGCCGGCGCTCAATGATCGCCTGGCACAACTCTTTCGCACGCCTTGGCACGAGCGTAAACGCATCGTCTTGGACTGCAACTGGATAACTTTTGGCGGTACGCTTCTGGTGGTCGGCAATGTATTCCAGTTCCGCTACGACCCTCTCAATGGAATGCAACCGTAGGCGGTTCCTGGCCAACGCGGCAAAGCAACAATACTGGCAATGATGCGTGCAGCCCCGGCCCGTCAGCATTCCTTCTCGACCGTCGGTCAGAAGTCCGGAAAGATAGGGGGAAGGAGTGGAATCCAGCTCTGCTTGCGGCCATGGCCGACTTAGGCCAACTACAGGCGACAATTGCGTGCCGACGATCTCGCCAACCGGGACGAAAGTGGCTCCCGGCATGGTGGTGTCCGGTATTCCCTGGGCCCCTCGTTGACAGGAGCCCACCAAGGGTGGCAATTCCGTGCAGACCACTTGCCCATCTCTGCGAAAAACAACTCCCGGCTGCGTTTGGCCCAACCCGCCGCCGAGCAGCTTCCCAAAGATGGACGCGCCTGTCTCCTCAGCTTCGCTCATGACGCACACGTCGATCGCCGCATGCCGTTCCATCAGGGGCTGGGCACTAAAGGTCGCCGTCGGCCCGCCGAAGACGATCTGTGTTTCAGGCTTTCGTGCCTTGATGCTTTGGGCCAGCGCGATGGCCAATCTCGCGTTGGAGTCGTATACCGTGAAACCGACGATGGGAGATTTCTGCTGAAGGATGTCGGCTGCTACCGCATCGATGGTCCCTGGTTTTTCGTTCAGATATTGCGCAGTCGCCATCCCCTGCCTGGCGAGCGCCGCACGCAAATATGCGACCCCGAGATGATTCCTGAAGGCGCCAATGTTTCCCGGGGCAGGCGGAAAGACAAAGAGAACGTCACTCTTGCCCGCGCCCATGTGCGACTCGCTCTGGCACCCGTGCGTGCTGGCGAAGACGCTGACACTTTGCACTCAAAGGCGATGGAGAGAACCGCAAGTCGCTACGTATTGGCTCAACCTCTTGTCCAGTGGATCGAAATGCGGTCACCGCAGCGCTCTGGGTAAAAACATCGTCGTCGGGCAACAGGATGTCTGGCTCTTTGTCTGCAGAGACGGGGTACCCCCTTAAACTGGACTGACGAGAGCATATATTTGACGAGAGGCGCAGTGACGCCAGTCACGTAACCATGTGAGCGCAAGCGTATGCCGCCCCTTTTCCTCTCGCCGTCCCGACTCGAATGATTTTTGTCTGAGATCCTTAGTGACTCACCTGCCACTCTATTTTTACTTTCTCACCACGGCGCTCGGCCCCCATCGCAAAAAGCGAAATTGCATCTGCCTCTCGTCTCAATGGTCCGTTCCGTTGATAGCCCAGCTGATTCACAGGACTTGCACACGGACGAGGTGCCACGTAGAGTGATGGCAGCGGGAAATCTAATCCAGCTCGCGGGGCGGTGCTCTTGCTTCACTCTCATTCTGCCAACAGATACGCTTTACTCTGTGCAGCCGTGGCCTTTTCGTTTCCTCCGCTTGCGGCAGGGCAGGCGAGCAAGACCTCGGCATGGTCGGGCATCATTGTTTATAGCAGTTGCAATGCGGACGAAGCTTTCGCGGAATCTCCGGAGTGTTTCAAACACGCGCCGGGCGCAAAGCTAGCTCTCTATGATGATACGAACCGGGTGATGTACAGCCTGGAGCCGCAGGAACCGGCGGCCGGGCATCTTGGAGAGATGGTGACGGCTCGAGGAACTCTCGACGAGGATACGATTCACGTCGCTTCTCTCGAGTCCATGTCGATTGGACTGGCCGTCGGTCAGAAGGCTCCCGCGTTTTCGACGCACGATCAATTCGGCCGCGCGCAAACTCTCGACTCCCTCAAAGGACCGAACGGCACGGTTCTGCTGTTTTTTCGCTCCGCCGACTGGTGACCGTTCTGCAAAGGGCAGCTGGTTCAGCTGCAGAGCGCCATCCCAAGATTCGAAAAGCAAGGCGTCAAGTTCGCCGCCGTCAGTTATGACAGCCAGGAAATCCTGAAATTTTTCGCGGATCGCCACCGCATCGACTATCCTCTGCTCGCCGACCCCGACTCGAAGATCATTCGGGAATACGGCGTCCTCAATCAGGAAGCCACGGGCATGCAGAAGGGCTTCGCGCGTCCCGGGTACTTTTTCATCGACCCCAGCGGCGTGATTAAGGAAAAGTTGTTCGAAGCGAAATACCGCGAGCGGCTCACCGGCAACAGCCTGATTGCCAAGCTGTTCCCCGAGCTCGGGCAAGAGGTCACCGATACCGTCGAGGCCCCACATCTTCACGTCGCGCTCGAGCAGTCCGATCGCACCGGCGTTCCCGGCACGCGCATTACGCTTGTTGCGGAAGTGCACCTCCCTCCGGACGTGCATGTATACGCGCCCGGCACACAAGGCTACAAGCCCACCAAGCTGGTGATCGACGCTATCCCAGAGATCGAGCTCAANCTTCACGTCGCGCTCGAGCAGTCCGATCGCACCGGCGTTCCCGGCACGCGCATCACCCTTGCCGCGGAAGTGCGCCTCCCTCCGGACGTGCATGTGTACGCGCCCGGCACACAAGGCTACAAGCCCATCAAGCTGGTGATCGATCCTATCCCAGAAATTGAGCTTAAGCCGGCCGTTTACCCGCAATCCAAGACTCTTTACCTGCCCGCCATCAAGGAACAAGTTCCCGTTTTCGAAGGAACCTTCCGCATCAGCCAGGATGCCAAGGTAAGCTCCAGTTCATCCTTCTTTGGCTCGGTTCCAAAGGAAGGCAAAGTCCTTACCATCACGGGCAAGCTCGAGTATCAGGCTTGCGATAAGACCACCTGCTATGCGGCAACTTCCCTGCCCGTCAAATGGGAGTTGCAGGTGTTCCCCCTCGACCGTGTCCGCGCGCCCCTGGACATTCGCCACAAATAGACGGTCTTTTCGTTTTGTTGACTTGAGAAGCTCGTGAGCAGGGGCCTAAGGCTGCCTGGAGCGCGAAGAATTGGGTTTATTACCGTCGCTTGGTGTGCCATCTTCCGCACTCGTCACTCGACACTCCCGTGTCGTACACTTTTCTTGTCCCGTTCAGGAGAGTATTTCCCCGATGAAGCGAATGTCGTTTCTGAAAGCGACGCAGTGTCTGCGTTCTGTGATCCGGTTTTCTCTGGTGGCGCCGGCCATGCTGATGCTGGCGGTCACCGCGCTTGCGCAAGCCCAGCCTCCCAGGAAGCTCACCTGGCGCCCGCTCGAGTTTGCCATCCT
>OCOJ01055528.1_pt8 | contig 10610 bp, 10 predicted proteins | sample 1539251 | NCBI WGS metagenome assembly OCOJ01 (sample SAMN01911457, study PRJEB22624) | soil metagenome | biome: Soil | place: Malaysia | collected 2012-04-30 | depth RA_metagenome m
ACTAATTCCATGGGTTTCGTCCGTGTTACACTGACTTCGCTTACTTACGCAATTCGAAGCAATGATTAAGAATGTTTTCTAGAACCGGAGGGTGAATCGATTCGAGCGTTGAATTCATGTTTGAGCTTAGTGGCTCTCCTCTAACCGTCCTGCTGCTCGTTATCGTCTTTTCATTCTTGGGAGCCATCATCAGTGACAAGCTGAAAGTATCGTATCCAACAATCATGGTCGCGATAGGCTTCTTACTCTCTCTTCTCAGGTTTGGTGCAGGATTTGGCAGTATTACGATTGACAGCAATCTCATTCTCGGCATTGTTGTTCCTCCGTTGATGTTCGAAGCGGCTATGCGGACTCGCTTTGAAGTCTTCAGGACTGTTCAAAAAACGGTGATAGGCTTGGCAATATTCGGGGTCGTTATCTCGGCCTTCGTGAGCGCCCTCGTTCTGAATCTTGCTTTGGGGTTGCCACTAGGTATTGCGTTGTTGTTCGGGATCATCGTTTCACCTACTGACCCCGTGACTGTCGTTAGTCTTCTGAAAAGAATGCGGGCACCAGAAGCCCTCACAACGATTCTAGAATCAGAGGCCTACCTGAACAATGCCACACCCGTCATCCTATTCCCCATAGCACTCTCCTTATCCTTCAGTCCGGTGAGCGGTCTGAGTCATTTCCTCGTCACTCTAGTAGGAGGGATTGGAGTCGGTCTCTTAGTCTCTGGCATTGCTGAACTACTTCACAAGTTGATCACGGATCCTCTTGCAGAAACATCATTCACTATAGCAGTCATGTACGGTTCCTACGTGCTCGCGCAGAGCTTAGGCGTGTCGGGCCTGATCGCCGTCCCCATTGCCGGCTTGTATATGGGAAATCGAACGATGCGAACTGCCATGTCGAAAGAAACCCGTGAAACGATGATAAATTTCTGGGAGGTCGTGACCTTTCTGGCCACAGCCTTCGCCTTCCTACTAATCGGGTTGAAGGCTGACTTCAAGCTACTGATCGCCTTCGCTCCATTCATAGTTGTGGCTTTCGCGGCCATAATTATCGCACGAATTCTCAGCGTTTACCCTGTCCTTTGGTTCGCTCAGCTGATGGGAGAGAAGATACCGGCTTCATGGAAGAGAATCCTAGCCTTTGCAGGGCTACGAGGAGCAGTCTCAATCGCGCTCGTCCTCTCCATACCCGAGAGCAATTACAGAAACACTATACAAGCAATGGTATTCGGCGTGGCACTCCTTTCACTGATTATCCAAGCGAAAATCCTGCAAGTGTATGTGAGAAAAGAATCCCAAGAAAGAGACTTCGAGATGAATACTCATGAAGTTCCTCAATCGCGAACATAACACGTTACACGCATGTGTTTCGGCCGACCGAATGTCGAAGAATATTGCGGTCGAAATCAGCCATCAGTCCCCAGCTCTAGAACGGTATCACGTTGTGAGCCGTTCCTTCTCAAGTGCGGCTAGAATGTCACTCTCTGACACAATGCCGATGATGCGTTTCGGTTTTGACCTATCGACGATTGGAACCCTAGGAACTGCGGCTCCGTGCATGATGTCTAAAACCTGTTGTACCGGCGTGTCCGGATACGCCGAGTGAACATCCTTGCTGCAGACATCAATGATCTTAGTCTCGTATCTTTTTTCTTTAGGTATTACATTGATCTCATTAACCGACACCATTCCAACTAATCCGTCCTTATCTACAACAGGGAACGTTCTTATTCGAAAGTGAAAGAGGTACTCCTCAATGAAATCTAGAACTGAGATTTCCGCTGGCACAGCAATCACTTTCTCGGTCATGACGTCCTTTGCCTGCATATGAGCGATTTGAGTGATGTCTATTTCAGCTCGCAGTTTCTGATATTCTGAAACCGAGGCTTCCCCGGAGACCGCGTAGGCTACCGCGGCGGCTACTAGGCTAGGTATCAGGTAGCTGGGACCAAAGGTGGTCTCGGCGACGAAAGCGACAGCAGCAAGAGGCGTCTTGTAGCCCGCGGCTAGGAACGACGCCATCCCCACCGCAACAAACAAATCAACCCTTGAGGGCGAAAACACTTCCCCGAACAATCCGCCCAGCGAGGCCCCCATGACTATTTGCGGGATGAAGATGCCGCCGACGCCGGTGCTTCCCAACGTGAAAGATGTCGCGAACATCTTCATCACAAACAGCGACGAGAGAATGGCCGGTGAGATTCCAGGAGACTGTGCCAGTTGGATCAAGTCGTACGAAATTCCCAGGGGGTATGGATGATGGAACATTAACACGCTTAGGATCCCTATCACCGAGACCACCGCTGCGCCGACTAATGCTCTGTAGTAGAACTTACCGCTCAGCCTCGAAACGGCTCGACTGACGGTCTTGTAGACCGCGATGAAGACCAAGGCAACTGCTCCACAAATCAGCCCTAAGAAGGCTGATTCTCCTATGTCCACCACACCAAGAGAAACAATCCCAGGGAAAAGAAACAGAGGCTGAGAACCATCAATTGCTGCTAGAGTCAAGTATGAGACGACGGCCGAAAGAAGTGACGGAACCAGCGCATCGTGCGCGAGATCGTCCTTGAATGGAACTTCAAGCGCAAAGATGATTCCTGTCAGCGGAGCCTTGAAGACAGCGCCGATGCCAGCCGCTGCACCCGCTAGGATCAAGATGCGTTTGTCATCTCTCGTCAGACCCAGTCGTCCGAGCCTAGACCAAACCCACTTTCCGATAACGCCACCGGCATAAACCGACGGTCCCTCCTGCCCAGCGCTACCTCCCAGACCGATTGTAAGAACTGCGGCGACCATCTTTTGCGGGAAAGAGCGCACATCAATTATCTCCTCGGGCTGATTATACGCCTTAACAATTTCCTCAGTGCCTGAACCAAGATGGTTAGAGGACTTCGTCAGCAAGTATCCGCTGACAAGGAAAGCGATCGTGGAGAGAGGAATTATGAGGTACGGATTCTCCGAGAGTAGAGCTGAAAAGTAGGTCCAAAGCTTAAGGTTAGTGACGTAGTCGAAGAGTGCGACCACAAATCCAGTTAGCAATCCGAGTACGGAAGACAGGACTAGCCATTTCTCGATGTACCGAAGGAATGATTCATGTGTACGGAGCCTGGGTGGCTTTAGGTATCTCGTCAGTAGCCCCATTGCGGAACATCACGATTCTGTTGATTGAATGTGAGTAGGGGAGAGTAGGAGAATAGCCCTCAAGTTCTTGACGTCCAAGCAATGCGCTGGTTGAAGTGCTGTTACTTGTCCTCCTTGAACTCTACGGTTCACTCTCATGCGACATAGATTATAGTTCTGCTGCCGGGAAATTGATGCGTTGTAAATATGTCCTAGCCAGTTCTGGATGACGTTCCGTTTCTTTGCTTCTCAAGATTTGTATCTCAAGCCTGTGGAGAGCCAAACGAAAGATCTGTTCAATGTCCCAGCCTTCGCTGGAACTGAAGAAGGAGCCTTTCGTTGACCTAAGTTGGAAGCGGCAGTGGATAAGCTGTCTTCCATTGTAATGTGCTCCATGGCTCTTCACGTAAACGAAAAGGATGCCGTCGTTCAAGGTTTCTCCGAATTTTCGCGCAAAGGAATCGAATTCGCCTAGTAAGAACCCTCTTTGCATTCCATCTATTTCTACGTCTTTGGCGGAAAACTGCACCCTTAACCTTGGTTCTGTCGTTTCGGTTTGAGCTATCGGCTCGAGAAAGTCTCTCTTTGTCACAATGCCCTGTGGTTTTCCTTTTACAACAACTATTAACGAGGAGACGTTGAACTTGCGCATCTTCTCTTCAGCAATCTTTAGCCTAGTATTAGCTGAAACGGTGATGACGGGTTTTACCATTAGTGCCCTTACGGGCACTGTTAGAACGTTGATCTTCTCAGCGACTTCTGTCTTTGTCACGCGTTCCGTCGTCTCATAAATGTGCTTGATGATGTCGTGGACGCTTATGATCCCCACAAGCTTTCCATTACTAACTACTGGCGCATGAGATATTCCGTGTTCTCTAAAGAGGTTGAACACGCTTCCAACAGGTTCATCCTTCTCAACCACGAAAGGTTTTCTAGTCATTATCGACTCGACTTTTCTATGCCCCCAACTCCCTCCCACCGCGCCGTGCATCACGTTCTCGTCGGTAACACATCCTAGGAGTTCCTCTTCTTTGCAGACTGGAAGCTGCATAACTCCACTTTCTATCATCACTCGAGCTACCTTACTGAGAGAGTCGTCCAACGCAACTTTTGGAGCGGAACGCATAAGCGTCTTGACTTTAGTTGCAGATGGGTCCAGCATAGACCTGATTATCCATCGTCGCGCCAATACCCCCTTGTACTTATCTCCATTATCTAGAACGAACAAGACGCGCAGCTTATCTTTCTCAAACAATGAGNNNNAGTGGGAGAGCGCATCATCTTCACGGACGCCTGCAAAGCTCTGTGAGTAAACATCCTTCACAACACGTGAACTCGTAATCTAATCCCTCTCTTCCCAACGCGAAGGTCTGATTGGACGGTTGTATATCAAAATGCCTGACTATTCATCATGGGTTGTTGCATTCGTCAAAAGGCCGGGCTAGAGAGAGGGAATGATCAGAGGCTATACCAAGTCAGGGAACTAACAGGTCTGTCGAGCAAAATAGAAAGACCGGTGATTCAGACTATTGTGGGTCTCCAGTGGAAGCGACTACACACGGTCAGTTGAACAGAACAGGGGGCCTTTTCGAACCCCTGAACCCTACAGGACAGGGAGCCTGAATTCTCTGTGCTGTCATATCTTTTCGCCAATCGATTGTAGTGCTATTTCTTCTCACGTTTGAAGATCAGAAAATCCTCCGAATCCTTGAACGATAAATCGAGGTGTTTGTCCTCTTTCAGCCCATTCAGAACGTATGCTTGCCTGAGTGAGATGGCTGGTTTCCGTCCGTACTTTCTAGCTACCTCATATAATGTCCGGGTGCGATCCACATCCGTATGTCGAAACGTGGCGAGAACGAGATTCTTTGTAGACGAAACTACCTTACCCATCTTCTCCCTAACCTCGCTTTCCGTTGAGAAGTCGCCCCAATCATGTTCGTGCCCTCGCATAGCATCGCGATCGGTTTTGATTCAGCGGCAACCCGAACGAAGTCCCGCGTCATCTCCGGCTTTGTGCCATGCAACCTGAAGTCGCCGGTGTAAACTATGGCTCCCTCAGAAGTGTGAATCACAAATCCGTAAGCACAGGGCACCGAGTGGTCGACGTGAACAGGCTCAATTTCAATGGAGCCTATCTTCACCTTGTCGCCTGTACGGAAGGCTCTGAATTCCAATCCTTCGATGTCATTGTCGAAACTCTTCGGAGTGATTTCAGCGAACGCTTTCATTGTCCGCTCCGTGGTTTCACCGCAGTAGACTGGAATCTTTCGGTTCAGAANGTTCAGAAACGATGTGTAGGCGCAGTGGTCTGTGTGAGAGTGCGAGAGCAATACGCCGTCAATCTCAGGCTCCGAATCCTCAAACTTCTACAGACCACGCATTTCCGGAAGCAAACCGAACTCTAGCAGTCCGCGTTCGTCACACGGAGAGAGCCACGACTCCGAGTAGAAGTTGGATCGCTCGCTGAAATTCATGCCGAAGTCAAGGAAGACTTTGGTCTCGTTGTCTTGGAGTAGGATCTTGTTGCCGCCTATCTCTCTGACGCCGCCGTAGAAGCTTAGGCTGACCAATGCAATCGCCCAAAGTTATGATGTATCTTACTCATGAAGTTGTGTGCAAGGGAACAGATCGTCGACTTCGCTTATATTCTCCAAGAGGCCTTGACCTCCAGTTACTGTGGACTCTCTCTGGCAATGCTTGCATCTCGCTCTCTGGTCAATTGGCGATCAACAACAGATGGCCAAAGAGCAAATCCAGAAGATCATACCACAGCAAGCAACTTAGTGGAAGACTAATACATTGAANAATACATTGAAAGGCGTAATGGCTGCTGGAGCGGTGGCCACCTGATGGTCGGTCGCAAGTCAGAGAGGATGGCGAATGTTACAACGACCCTACCCATTTCACTCCTTGAGAAGATCGATGAACTGGTTGACGAAGGCAGGGTTCCATCGCGCTCGCACGTCATACGTGAGGCGGTCAGGAATTACCTGAGATCGTTTGAGTGACCTCTTTCGTCAAGGCTTTNCCTTACACACGGCAATGTTAATCCGAGTCCCGACAGAATCTAGTGTTTCCAGGTTGGAGAAGCTAAGCTATGAGTGCGGCTTTCTCCGGAAGCTAATCCCGCTTGCTGGCCCAAATCTTATCTGTAGTCTGCAATAGTTTCATGGTGAGGTAGAACTTTGCCTAAGTCCAAGAAGAGGAAGAAGCGAGCGAGGCGAGCGAAGAAAAAGGTGAAGCAAGAAGAGACTCCGCCATCCGCAGCCCCCGCACCTGGATCGGCGCCGGAAACGAAGCCAGAAACGCCAGCAGTTCCACCTGCCCCCACAGAGCCAGCTCCGTCCACTGCCACAACCACTGAGCCTCCGAAAGAGTCCCCTACTTAGTACACCGTTACTTGGCCGACTCAAACTTCCAGCTGCTCGAGTTAGGTGAGAGGAGGGTTAACACTCTTCAGGTATCGTCAGGATTGATGCTCAAGAAGAGTTTGATGATCTGTGCAACTCCCAGCAAGCACGCGACTGCTTTTCTCGGTGCTTCAGAGGGTGAAGAGTTCAGGCGCTAGCACCCATCGGACTCTGTATCCGTCGCCCTCTCGCTTGGGGACAAGCCTGACAACTCCGGCATATTGAAACGCAATCACTCCTGCGTTCTCGTCTCCAGTCACCATCAGTGACGCTAACTTGTCCAAGAAGGGCAAATGGCCTACGATCGCAACCGACCTCAATCCCCCTTGATCCTGACCCGAGAGCCAACGCATAATTGGCTCCACGGGATCTTGAGGATCAGCCCCTTGTGGGCTTCCAGTTTCTCATTAATCTTCAAGCTACCTGCAAGGATCTCCGCCGTCTGTTGTGCACGCAATTTCCCACTGTGGAAGACGCGATCGAAGGTGATCCCTAACCTTGCTAAATGTGCTCCGACATTTTCAACGGATTTCCTGCCGTCGTCCGTGAGCGGTCTGGCAGGGTCTTCATCCTTCGACTTGCTTTCGCCGTGTTGCATCAGATAGATTTCCAAGGTAGTCATGAGAATTCATGCCAAGTGACCGATAAAAGGTAGCCAGGAGGCGGATAACTGTGTTCGACCTTTCGAGGCGTGTTCCCTGTTTTATTGTCGTCGTCCGATATGAANAGACGCAGCCAACCGTGCTAGTTCTTTCGGCCATTATGTGCCATGTAGGTGCCGAGGCTGAGTAGAACTAGGCTGGAGACTAGGTTGAAGATGAAGCGTACGGTGGCGGTGGCGATGACGGTGCTCGTGCAGAAGTATGGATTGAGTATGTTGGGGTACGGCTGGCCTGGTCCAGGTTGGTATGGATTGGGGTACGGGATTGGATTTGGGTACGGAACGACGGTGGCGTTCGGGCTGCGCGGAAGGGTTGCATATAATCTGTTTAATGTCTCGGATACGAACGGGATGACGCAATTGTGGCCGAGCATGCTGGTCATTAGCGCTGAGGTGGACACTAGCACCGCCACTACGCTGAGAGCGACTACGAAGACACCTGCCCAATACAACGCGAATTCATGTCCGGCCAGAACATCTTCTCCACTCAAGTACGTGACCTTCGGATCTCACTTGAGTGACGGCTCTTAAACGAGGAGAGAATGGTCAGAGTCTGATTTGGTCGTCTTGCGATTCATCGTTTGATGGGGATGACTGCAGGCCTTCTGGCGCCTCGTTTTTCTCCTCAAGGGGCTTCGTTTTCTTCGTTGGCCGCGCTTTCGTGGCGGAGGTCCCTCTTCGTTTATTGAATAGGTAGAGGCCTGCGCCGATTACGGTCACTATTCCTGCTAGGGCTGCGATGTCTGTTGGTGTGGTCAGTCGCATGTTGACCTCTTGGTTTCCGTTGACTGTCACGGTTGTGGAGGTTGAGGTAAGCGCGGATTTCGCGGTTATCTGGTAGTTTCCCATTGGGAGCTGTGAGAGGGTCGCCACTCCTGTCGAGTCTGCTGCCGTCGTTATCTGGAAGCCGTCGGGCAGGGTTGCGTAAACTGTGGCGCCGCCTGCAGCGCCGAAGAGTAGACTGGCGACATTGACTTGCACCGTGTACGCTTCCAATGCGATGGTGAAGTTGCCTGGTTGCTGCACTGAGAGTGTGTCGGGGACTGCGAGGACATCGACGCCGTGGTAGTTGACGGATGTCACGGTCCATGCGCCCTGTTGAAGGTAGAGGTTCGGATATGAGGAGGATTGGATAGTTGTCTTGCTGCCTGACGGGCCTGTTAGTTGGATTGATGCGGGTGGAGTGACTAAGGTCTGGTTGTTTGCATCCGTGAAGGATAACCCCGTCAGATAGCTGATCTGCCAGTTGGCTGTGATGGTCTTCGGGCTGTTCATCACGACCTGTCCAGCTGCTCCCGCGCCTTGGTAGTCACCGCTCCAACCGAGGAGGGTATACTGTGTGTCCGACTGGGTAGGGATCGTGACGGCGAATTGAGCGGTGCTTTCTGGATCGTACCACCCCGCTCCAGTTGCTGCGCCGACTTGGCTGTTGATTGTTAGCTGGTATTGGAGGCTCCAGGTTAGTTGAATCGTGTGTGGGTTATCCATCGTGATCTGTCCGTTGCAGCCGGTTCCTGAGATGTCGCCTGAATAGCTGGTGCAGGCCATGCGTTCGCCCGGTTTACCGGGGAGCAGGTAGGGGTTTGTGGTGAACGAGGCGACTGCGCCCTTATTGTACCATCCTGCTCCCTGAGCGGGGTATTGGGAGGTTATGGTCAACTGCACCTGCTGTGTTCTGGTTACGGAGATCTGGATATCGTTCTCGCCGACCGTGATCGTGGTTGGGTTCGCCGTATTCGTGTTGTTGCTTCCTGCGGGGATGGTCCAGCTTTGGAATACTTCGGCAATTCCACCGCTTCCAACCGCAGTTGATGTCGACAACGTGTACGATCCAGGCGTGGTCCAGAATGTGACGGATCCGGATGAGCCGACGATTTGCGTCTGGGCATTGAACGTCACGTTTGCTCCCGCCTCATCGTCTACCATGACCATGAAGGCGGTTCTAGCCCAGATGGCTGTGATGGTTTCGCTCGCAGAAACCGTGTAGGGGGATGTTATCGTGTTTCCAGCTGAGTCCTCGAACTTCGAGAACGTGTACGTCCGGCCGCTGAGCGTCAGAGTGAGAGGGGAGCTTACGGAGGATGTCATGCCTGAATTCGCCTCCTGCCATGTTGTGAAGCTGAATGGGGTTGTTTCCGTGTACGAATTCGAGTCCACGAGCAGCACTACTGTTTGGCCTGAAGGAAACGTTGGGTCGCTGTCCCAAGTGATCGAGTAGTATTGGTTGTAAGTGAAAGTCAGGGTGGTGGCTTGAGTTACGGTCTCGCTTGAGGCCGTGGTCTGGAACTCTTCTGTGGAGCTGATGGAAACGTCTGCATCGACGCTGATTATGTGGGTGGTTAACCCGTTGAAGGGGCCGACCGTCACTGACCCGCTGGCGTCGTTTATCTGCGTTCCTTGGGCGGCGCCGTCCACGTAGATGTTCGTGTCTCCGCTCGTGAGACCCTGCGTCTTAACGGTGACCGAGTAGCTGGGCGGCTCCTCTTGCACTATGATTGTGAAGGAAACTGTGTTGGAGACTCCTGACGCGGACCCTGTAACCGTGACAGTGTACGTTCCTTCACCCGTTGAGCTTGTTGTGGAGATGGATATGGTGGCGCTGTAGGGGACCGTGCCCGATGTTGGCGAGATCGCGGCTGAGAGGCCTCCAGTGCTGTTGGTGCTTGTGACTGATTCGGAGAGGGTTACCGTGCCCGTGAAGTAGGGGTTCTGCGCTACACTCACAGTGGCTGAGGAGGATTGGGTTTGGTAGATCGTGGCCGACGATGAGGAGACGGACAGCGAAAACCCCGCCAGATTGACGGTTAGGGAGAAGGAGGTTGAAACCGATTTGCCTCCGCCTGAGCCCGTGACGACGATCGTCTGTCCGCCCGTCGGACTGGACAATGTTGTAGTCAAAGTGACTGTGGCGGTGAATGGCGGCGTAGCGGAGGAAGGCATAGCGGTGCCCGTTATTCCTGACGGTGTGACGACGGATAGGAATACGGCGGAGTTGAAGGACCCGACTGGGTTCACTGTTACGGTGAAAGATGTGCTCTGGGTTTGGTAAATCGTCGCGCTAGTCGGGTTCGCGGTTAATGTGAACGTTGACGGTTGAACGGTAATCGTTATCGCCGCCTGAACCGTCAGTCCGCCTGCGACTCCTTCAACTATGACGAGGTGTGGGCCGAGGTTTGATGTAAGTGAACTCGTGATTAGGAGGGTTGACGTGTATGGAGCGGTTCCAATGTATGGCGCTACCGACGCGGTCAGGTCGGAGGGAGCTAACGCTGTCAGGTTTACCTCCTCATTGAGTGTGCCCACTACGCCGACGGATACCGTGAATGTCGCCGAGTCGCTTTGATGCATGGTCTGAGAGGATGGGGTTACGTTGACGGTGAACCCTGAGGATTGAACGGTCAACGTGACCGCAGCTTGAAC
>OCOJ01049274.1_pt1 | contig 10608 bp, 10 predicted proteins | sample 1539251 | NCBI WGS metagenome assembly OCOJ01 (sample SAMN01911457, study PRJEB22624) | soil metagenome | biome: Soil | place: Malaysia | collected 2012-04-30 | depth RA_metagenome m
TCTGGCCGAGCCGGTGGAAGGGAGCGGTCATTCATTGAAATGGCCGCTCGGGGGAGTACGTCGGTCGGCCTGCTGCGGGATCTTCAACAATTGCATCGGATCCGATACATTCGCCGGAGCTCATAAATCTGTGCGTGCATATCGGACGTTTCCATCTTGGACGTGGGAGACCGTTCGCTTGCATCGCCTTATCAGGATCGAATCCCCATGCTGCCTCAAACGACATATCTAACTCCTTCATTCAATGCCATTGAATGAATTCCAAGAAACGAGGGCTAAACCTGAAATTGCGCTTTCGTAATGCCCAGCCGACGAATTTTGTTCTGCAGAGTCGTGCGTTTCAATCCCAGACGTTCGGCGGCTCCTCCTCTGCCTGCAATTCGCCCCGCAGCGGCTCGTAATGCGTCGATGATTACACTGGACTCCGCTTGCCTAAAAGAAGATGGCAAGCTAACAGCCACAATGTTGTCAGAAGATGCGGGAAGCGTTGCGATGGGAACCTCCAACTCTTCACCTCGCGTAACTATGACAGCTCGTTCGATGAAGTTCGCCAATTCACGGACGTTGCCTTTCCACGGGCAGTTCGTCAGCAGGTCCATTGCATGCCGTGATATCGATGTAATCTGCTTGCGCATGCGTGCTGCGAACTTCGAGGCGAAGAAAGTTACAAGCAGCGGAATGTCCTCGCGGCGCTCCCGCAGGGGAGGAATCTCGATCGGGAAAACATTAAATCGGTAGAAAAGGTCCTCCCGGAATTTCTCATCCTGAATCATGGCTCGCAAATCGCGATGGGTCGCGGCAATCATCCGCACATTCACATGGATCGTCGAGGCACTTCCCAGCCGTTCGAACTCCTGCTCCTGGACCGCACGCAACAATTTCGGCTGCAGCTCCAGGCTGATGTCTCCGATCTCATCCAGAAAGAGCGTGCCTCTGTCTGCCAGCTCGAATCGTCCCTTTCTCTGCATCAGAGCACCGGTGAAAGCTCCCCTCTCGTGACCGAACAGTTCGCTTTCCAGAAGTCCGGAAGGAATGGCAGCACAGTTCATACGCACATAGGGACGGTCGCGCCGTGAGCTCAAGTTGTGAATCGCGCGAGCAACCAACTCTTTTCCTGTGCCCGTTTCTCCATGGAGGAGGACCGTGGAATCCGTCGGCGCAACGATTGCCACGTGTTCAAGCATTTTCCGAAGCGCCGGACTGCTGCCGACGACATCTTCAAAGCAGTACTCAGAGCCGATTTCTGGTTCGAAATAGAACTGATCATCCTCGATCCTGCTCACGCGGGGAAAAGTGATTGCTCTGAAGTCTCCGATGTCTGCGAAAGCAACGGCGGCGCCCATAGTCTCCTCCTGATGATTGCTTTTTGTTAACTACTGGATGTCAGGCGGTTCGCTTTTGCGCCACCGGAAATTCGAGGACTCGTCCGCGCTGCTGCTGAGGCACCCACTTCACGGCCTTTCGGAAGCGAACTGGAACGTAGAACTCAATCACCTTTGTCATAGCCGACCTCCGTGTGATTTCATGTTTAATTGCTCCGATCTGAGCTGAATTGCGGAGTCGGTTCCAGAATTGGCGCGGGATAGCGCGGGTCCAGGCTGGGATAGTTTGGGAAGATGGCGCGAAGCAGTTTTGCGGAATCTTCCAGATTCATGAAGCCGTTTTGTGTGGGGATATACGTCATACTCAGTGCTCCTCGTTCAACCGTCTTGGCTTGAACTCGTGAATCATTGTGCAACTCGGTTCGAATTTCGGAAACCCTATATCGGGGAAAGTTGCAAACTCTTTCAGAGGCAATGGACGCCCTACTTTTGGGCGATAGAAATTTAGTCTTTTGGGCTGTTTCGGTCCTAACATTGCCGGCGCGGCGCCGACGGTTGCCAACAGAGCCAACCCGACTTGTCGCCGTGTCGGGTGAACATCTTCCAGGTTTCAGTAAGGGCCACCGAGACTCCGGCGATGGGTGACCATAACCCTACCTGCTTTTGGGTATCGGCTGTTTGAAGTGCAATAACGCGAGGTCAGAGCGCCGACAACGTCCCTTCTGAACGCCACCAAGGTTGCAAAGCGATCTCTTCGACCACGATCGGCCGCAAGGGACCGTACTTAAAAGGGAGCCGAATTACTGATGTGAATTGACCAAGGAGATTGGTCAGACCCTCACCGCAGGACACGTGCCTGATCTTCCTGGATTCAACGCGCCTACGGGGTGAGACGTTTGCACTCGACTGCAGCCGATAGCATACGATAATGCAAGAATGTGATTCAGGTCACTGCACTCGGTCTCGGTCAACGTAGGATTGGGTTTAGGATCACGGTACGTAGCATGGCTCCAACAGTTCGCTTACCTGGTTGCGTTGTTTTCACGTCAGCGGATGCGGACCGGTTTGTTGCGTGTCGTCAACGCTCGCTTCGGGATGGGCCTGACAAAGGGTTTGGAGCGGAGAACATTCGCTTAGATCTCAGTGGAGAGGATAGATGAAGTGATCTTTGCCTGGCCGATGTGGCAGCCCGCTTGCAGTGGGCTGTGGGACCACGGTAACCGGGAACTGCGAATGGGGAGCAATGGCGCTGTCGCAAGCTGAACAACACGCATTCAAAACCCAATTTAGCGAGTTCATTGACGAGCGGCGCATCCTCCTTCGTCCCATTGACCTTGTCGCCTACGCGTCCGATGCAAGCTTCTACCGGCTAGTTCCGAAGGCGGTCGTCCATGCCGCCAATGAGCACGAAGTGGTACGGCTGTTTAAGTTCAGCCATGAGCACAACATCCCCTTGACGTTCCGGGCGGCCGGAACAAGTCTTTCTGGACAGTCGATCTCCGACGGCCTCCTCGTAGAAGTAGCGCGCAATTTCCGTGGCATCGAGGTTCTCGAAAACGGACACAAGATTCGCGTGCAGCCGGGTGTCATAGGATCGGTCGCGAATCGCGTACTCTTGGGATATGGCCGGAAGATTGGCCCCGATCCGGCTTCGATCGATTCGTGCACGGTTGGAGGAATTCTTGCGAACAATGCCAGCGGCATGTGTTGCGGCGTTGACCAGAACGCCTACCACACGCTGGTCTCACTCCGTTTCGTTCTTCCTTCAGGCACTGTAATTGACACCGCCACTCCCGATGCCGACGAGCGCTTTGCTGCCTGCGAACCCGAACTGGCAAAAGGCCTGCTCGAATTAAAATCGAAAATTGAGAGTGATGCGGCGCTTGCCGGCCGGATTCGTCGCAAGTACCGGATCAAGAATACTAACGGCTACGGCCTCAACGCATTCCTCGACTACGCCCGGGCCGTTGACATCTTCTCTCACTTGCTCATCGGTTCCGAGGGCACTCTGGCGTTCATCGCTGAGGCCGTTCTCAGAACGGTGCCCCAGTTGCCGGTGAAATATACCGGCCTCCTTCTTTTTCCCGATCTGTTCGCAGCTTCCGAGTCCATTGTGCCGTTGCGGGAAGCTGGAGCGAACGCGCTGGAAATCATGGACCGTGCTTCACTGCGGTCCGTTGAGGATCATGTCGGCACGCCAAGCTCGATCAAGACTCTCCCCGACGGTGCGGCAGGACTTTTAGTCGAGTTTCAGTCAGCGCTGGAGTCAGATCGTTCACGACTCGAAAGCCTCGCGGCTGAATCCATAAGTGCGCTAAAGCTGCTCGAACCTGCAAATTTCACTCATGAACCCGCGGCCCAGTCGGCGCTTTGGAAGATTCGTGCTGGAATGTTTCCTTCGGTGGGATCGGTGCGCAAGAGCGGCACTACCGCGGTTATTGAAGACGTCGCCTTTCCGATCGAGCACCTCGCTCCCGCTGCAAGGGACTTGACGGGACTGTTTCGGCGCCACGAATACCCGAATGCCATTGTTTTCGGGCATGCCAAAGACGGTAATCTTCATTTCGTGATCACGCAGTCTTTTAACGATCAGCCTGCTGTGGATCAATACGCCCGTTTCATCGACGACGTAGTGGAACTCGTTGTCCAGCGGTACGACGGGGCGTTGAAGGCTGAGCACGGTACAGGGCGCAACATGGCGCCCTTCGTCGAGACCGAGTGGGGCAGAGACGCCTATGCCATCATGCGTCTGGTCAAAGCATTAGCTGACCCATCAGGACTGCTGAACCCAGGGGTAATTATCAACGACGATCCGCGTGCCCACCTGCGTGATCTCAAGCAGCTTCCCACCGTCGAACCGGAGATCGACAAGTGCATTGAATGCGGGTACTGTGAGTCGCGGTGCCCGAGTCGCAATCTAACGTTGACGCCTCGGCAGCGTATCGTCGTACGTCGGGAGATGGCACGCCAACAAAAACGCGGCTCCAATAGATTCCTTTCTGAACTTGAGCGCGACTTCCCTTATGCTGCGCTCGATACCTGCGCAACGGATGGCCTGTGTGCTACCACCTGCCCCGTAAACATCGATACCGGCAAACTCGTCAAGCGCTTCCGTGCACTGCGCAACAAACCGAGCGCAAGACACATAGCGAAATTTACAGTCGACCGTTTTGCCTTCGTGGAACAACTTGTTCGCGCGAGCTTAGGCGTAGGCCACTTTGGGCAGAAGATTATCGGACTGGGAGGCATACAGGCGGTGACCGGGGGTTTGCGTCGCCTGCTTGGACCGCACATGCCGATTTGGACGGCCGAGATGCCATTCCCAACTCGTCAAGGCATTCCCTGCACGGATCGATCCCGCGCTAAGGCGGTGTACTTTCCTTCTTGCATTTCGCGCACAATGGGCCGGCTTCCAGGGGAGCCAAGCGGACGATCGTTGATGGAAGTGCTCGTGGCATTAGGCGACCGTGCCGAAATGCCGGTCTGGATTCCGGAGGACATCGCGGGCAACTGTTGTGGCACTCCATATTCATCCAAAGGCTTCGAAGAAGCACGCGACGCCATGCTCAATCGAGTGATGGAAAAGTTCTATCGATGGACCGGAGAAGGCGAACTGCCAATCGTTGTTGATACCAGTCCCTGCACATACGGCCTTCTCCACTCTCGGGAATTCCTGACGCCAGAGAATCAACGCCGTTTCGATCGACTCGTAATCATGGACAGCATCGAATTCGCTCACGACCGCCTCTTGCCGAAGCTGACCTTTAAGCAATCTGAAACATCTGTCGCACTGCATCCAGTGTGCTCAGTGCTGAAAATGGGTTTATCTGCCAGGCTCGAAGCGATCGCCAGGAAGTGCAGTCGCGAGGTCTTTGTTCCAGCGAGTGCGGGGTGCTGTGCTTTTGCGGGCGACCGCGGTTTCATGTTTCCAGAACTGACCGAATCGGCTGCCGCCGCTGAAGCAGCGGAGATTAAGGCCTACATGCCCTCGGGATGCTACTCGAGCAGCCGGACTTGCGAAATTGGCATGACCCGACATACGGGCGAAGTGTATCGTTCCTATCTGTATCTGCTGGAGAAGGCGACACGTTGATAAGGCGCCCGAGGCAAATCGCCTCCTCAGTCAGAACACACGCAGAAGGCAAATTGGGGTACACCGTGGAGAAAATCCTATCCATCGACGAGCTGGTGCTGGGCGTACTTACCACCGCAGCAGTTGCAGACTCAGCCTGCAGGTCCTAAAGAATTGCGAACCAAGACCGTGCTGAACGCTATTAAAACGCCATGATAAAGTCGTCACCGGCCCTGGAAGTTGGGAGGGCGCCGCTCAAAAAATGACCTGATGCCCTCATGATAATCGGTGCTGTCGTAGATCCGACGCCTTATCGCCTGAATTCGTTGAAAGCCTTCCGGGTTGAGTGGGTGAGCTTCCGCAAGCACACGCAATTCCTCCTTCAGCAGCGAGATCACTAAAGGCGAATTCTTAATGATGTCCTCTGCCAGTTTTGCGGTCGTTGATTCCAGCTGTTCGGCGGGAACGACGTAATTGATTAGTCCCACTCGCAGCGCACGGTCTGCCGTTATCGGTTGGGCAGTGAACAGCATTTCCTTGATAATTGGCAAACTGACTGACTGCATGAAACTCAGCGTACCCTCGATATCGTACGGTACACCGAGCTTTGCTGGTGTGATAGCGAAGGTTGCTCCTTGAGCGGCGACGACGACATCACAGCTCATGACCACTTCACAGGCCCCACCCCAGACACTCCCTTCTACCATGGCAATAATAGGCGTCGGCGATTCCTTCAGGGTGCGTATAAGCCGACGCAAGGGATCATCGTATGTCAAGGGATCGCGGCCATTGGTCGGCAACTCCCGCACATCATGCCCTGCAGACCAGACCTTCGCATCCTCTGGGGCCCGCAACACGACCACCCGTGCTCCTTGAGTTGTAAGGTCGGACAATACCGCGAGCAAATCCTCGATCAGCCGCTCACTGAGCGCGTTCTGTTTAGCTAGGTTATCCAGCGTAATGGTGCCAATCTTGCGATCAAAGTGTTTCTTGACTAGCGTTCTTGATCCGCTACTCGTTTCTTTTAGCTCTTCGAGTTCTGCCATAGTTCGCCTAGCAACGCCTCTAATGGACGCTGAGATATATGGTGCCCAGGTACACGAACATTCCCAGGAACAGCACGTAAACAAGACAGAACTTGAGTGTCTGATTTAATAGCTTGCCTTCCAATCCGACGAGACCCGTGGCTGCGGTAGCGACAGCGATGCTCTGCGGTGAGATCATCTTGCCGCCGGTCGCCCCAGCCGCGTTGGCCGCTGCGAGCCAGCAGGGACTTACATTGATGTTGGAAGCTACTTCGACCTGCAGCTTGCCAAACAGCACGTTCGCTGATGTATCGCTGCCCGTAACAAAAGTGCCCAGCGCCCCGATCAGGGGCGAAAAGAACGAGAAGTAGTGGCCGGTTACTTTCACCAGAACCACGGCTATCGCGGAGATCATTCCGCTGTAGGCCATAACCTTGGACATGGATACGATCGACACAACGGTCACGGTAGAGTTCATCAGTTGCTTGACGGTTCGGATGAAAACGCCAATGATCTCCTTAATCCTGGCACCCTGGATGATCCCGCCGATGAAAGTTGCAGCGATGATTAGCGTTCCTGGCGTGGCAAGCCATTTGACCACGAAAGGAGCCGCGTCCAACCCTTGATAGATAACAAGGTGAGTCTTCACCTTTGAGAGAGCGGCATAGACCGGTTTCACCACTGGGCTGGTCCCAACAATAAACAACAGAACGAGTATGTAGGGCAGCCAGGCGAGGAGGCCTGCTTTTAAACTGATCTGCGGCTCATCCGTCGTCGCGACGGCAGAGCCCGATCTGGTGCTAACGTTGAAGTGTCCACTTCCTGGCATGCCGGCTGCGGCTGCCGCAGCAACCTGCTTCTCATAAACGGACTTTCTCTTATAGAACACCTCGGCGATCACAATGGTCACAGCCATGCTACAGATACTGCCAGCCAACGAAGGTAGCTCTGCACCCAAGTACTTGGCGCACAGAAGTTCGGGAATAGCGAAGCCCGCCCCGGAGGCCAGGCATACGCCGAAAACTCCCTTAATTCCCCGGAAGCTCCCGGTCGTGAGCATCACCAGCAGGGCGGGTATGACCAGGATGAAGAGGGTCAATTGCAGTGCGACTTGGTAGCTGAGAGTGTTCACGTCGAGGTTCGTGATCTGTGCCAATGTCATGACTGGAATGCCGATAGCCCCGAACGCGGTAGGAACCGTGTTGGCGATCAAGCAGATCAGGGCAGCGAACAACGGGTCGAAACCAAGGGCCGCCAAGATACTGGCGGGAATCGCGACTGCAGTGCCATAGCCAGCTACGGCTTCGAGAAACCCGCCGAAGCCCCAGGCCAGAATCAACACCTGAATGCGCTTATCAGCGCTGACGCTGGCGAGCATGGTCTTCATGGTTTCCATGCTCTTGGTGTGCTGCGCCATGTTGTAGGTGAATATAGCCGCTATGATGACGATCATAATCGGCCACAACCCCAAAGCCATTCCTTCCAATGCGGCCGTGGAAACCCACAATAACGGCATCTTAAATACAAACAACGCAAGTAGGGCAGCGGCGACAAGGCCGATGATGGTCGCCTTCTGAGCGGGCAACNTTGCAGACACCAAGCGAAATCATGAGCCAGACAATGGGAATGAGCGCCGCGCCAAAGAGAAGAAATATCCGCGAGGTGCTCTCTGTGTATTCGCCGCAGCCAATCCACAGTGCGTTATCCACCTTTACGACATAGGAAGACTTGTGCTTGCCGTCCCATTCGTAGTCGTACCATCCCCCACCCCTTTTAACCACGGCGATCATATCTTTGATGATCTGCTTCCCGTTGGCATCCTTCATGTCGATCAAGTTCTTGCCCACAACCGAGGGATGAGTGGGAAGTGCCTTATTCACGCCATTGAAGTCATAGGCGAACACATAGAGGCCCCGGTCGACGAACAGGCCCTTAGGGTTGTTAAATTCAGCGATGGCTCGGTCTCTGCCATTCTCTTCGATATATGCAAGAGCATTCTCCACCATCGAGACGGCTTCGTTCTTGTAAACGCCGCATCCAATCCAAAGCGTGTCGTCGACTTTCACGACATACGAAGATTTGCCGTGTCCTTCCCATTTGTAGTCGTACCAACCGCCGCCGCTTTTCGCCAGGGCGATCATGTCCTTAATGATTTCCTTCCCATCGGCGTCCTTCATGTCGATCAGGTTCTTGCCGACCAGGGCCGGGTTGGTTGCCAGGGCCTTGTTCACGCCGTAAAAGTCGTAGGCGAAAATGTATAGACCGTTCTGAACAAATGACCCATTGGGATCGTTGAAGGCGGCAAGTGCTTCGTGCTTGCCGTTCTCCTTGATGTAGCCCTGCGCTCTGTCCATGAGTGAGATGACTTCCTGCTTGTAGTCTTTACTTTGGTCAGTTGTACCGTGCAGATCGCGGGCAAGGGATGCATCCTTCTTGCCTTGGGCTGGAAGGACAGGAGCACTGAACAGTACAAGTGCCAAGGCAAGAAACGGATAATAGCGGCAAAGAACTCCCGAGTCTGTGTGAAGTGGCTTCATAATTGGTCAAAAATCAATCGCGAAGGAAAACCTTCGGAAGAAGAAGGTCAGACTGATGACATGATTCAAGAACAACCGTGCTTTAGGGCAAGGGGTTCATCATCACCTGTGTCCCAAGGAATGAGAATGCCATCGTGATTATCGGCAATCGCGCCGCCTCTTCTATTCCTTTCAATCTCGAGCAACTTTGCGAGCCGCCGACAATCCTCGGCCCGGCATCTGAATTTCGCGTTTAAAAACTGTTTAGTGCAGTCCCACGCAAGGGCCAAAGCGGTCGTTCGAGCGCCGAAACAGAGTATGTTAACGTCGTCGTCCTCGACGCCCTGATTGGCGGAATAGATATCGTGGCAAATGGCGGCACGCACGCCGGCAATCTTATTAGCAACTATGGATACTCCCATGCCACTGCCGGACACCAGAATGCCGCGATCCACATCTCCGTGAGCCACAGCTAGTGCGAGAGAGATCGCAAAATCAGGATAGTCATCGTTGGCGTCGTAGACTTTATTACCGAAATCCACAATTTGGTGGTCCTCACCAACTAACAGCTTGGCGAGTTCGTTTTTCATGTCGAACCCGCCGTGGTCCGCGCCTATGCCTAGTCTCATGCAGTTGTCCCCTTGCTGTGCGTGCCGTTCTCGGCTCCGGCCGCAGCGAGCAAGTCATGCAAGCAGGTCCGCGAATGTCTCCAGCCTCGTGCTGACTTGTTCGAACGAGCTCGATTCAAGGTCCACCTCAATCATGACGTTTCGTATGCCGGCCTGCTGAAGCTGCGGAAGGTAAATCGGGTAATCGAATTCCTCGGGATCGCAANAACTTCATCATGCAAACGATGACGCCATCCGCCTCCTGCTCGTTGGCGAGATCGATCAGCATCTGCCCGCGGGGCTTGGTGGGGTCAGTGGCAAGAGAGCAGCCATCGAGGTTCTGCCACCACTTCGCCAGGCGATAGAGCGGCGATCTTCCACTCGGAACGTCATGCCGAAATTGCCGCGATTCCTGCGCGAGATCGTCACCCACTACGGCGAATCCGTTTTTCTTGAATTCTTCGAGCAAGCCGTCTGGTTCGGCCATGATGCCGGTCAGCACGACCTTCTTGCCGTTCCACGGCTTCAATGGCTGTTTCTTGAGTTCCGTTACGAGTTCTCTTACCAAGGCCGTGTGCTTTGATTTCTCCATGAAGAACCGCGATTTGATAACCGCGTGCCTTTTTAGCGGATCGATTAGGTCCGGGTGGTCGGATGCGACTTCGCAGAAATCGCGCATCGTGCGCCGGTTTTCGTTATAGAGATCGATGCTCTTCTCGATCGCTTCATCGCTGATCTTGGTGTTCAGGATTTTCTCGAGCTTGCTCCTGACCAAGTCATACTCTGCTTCGAGAAAGTCATTTGCCGCTGCAATCTTTCTGTTCTGCGGATGTGTGAAAGTGATCGCCGGTGCCTTTCCCTTCCAGATCTGGCTGACGCATCTCAGCGTGTCGCAAGGCACGCAGAACAGAACGGCTTCGAGCGTGTCGTACGCCCCGGCGCATTCCAGTTCCAAGACAGACTGTATGAGAGAGCAGCCATAAGAAGGAATGTAGGCACGCGCTTTCGAGATGGGTACGTTTGCCCCCCATAGTCCGACCGGCAGATATCCGGCGGCGTGGATGA
>OCOJ01033311.1_pt4 | contig 10605 bp, 11 predicted proteins | sample 1539251 | NCBI WGS metagenome assembly OCOJ01 (sample SAMN01911457, study PRJEB22624) | soil metagenome | biome: Soil | place: Malaysia | collected 2012-04-30 | depth RA_metagenome m
ACGCGTCTCTCGCTGCGATGTATGACATGCCTCCCAGCATCTTGGCGACGTCTCTGTAGGAGTAGCCGGAGTTGCAGAGCGCGGCCGCCAGGACCTTCTTGCCGACGGGCACCCTGTTCCGGCGGTATGCATGGATGGACGTTGCCCACTCAGAGAGGATGGAGAGGGGTCCCGGCGAGGGGACTGACCGGGCGTCTGGCCTGAGGGCCATCTGTTTTCGGTGTTAGGATAAGAGGCCTGTCCGGAAAGCCGTGGAGCTCGATTTGTCTTAACACCCTGCTCTCGCCCATTTGACTAGCCAGGAAGGTCAGAATAGCCCCGTGAGATGGACCAGGAAGAGGAAGACAGCCGCCAGTGGAAGGAAGGCTGCTGCCCACTTCGCCTTGCTCCATGCGAACACCTTCGCGCCGTCAAGGGGCATGATGGGGAGGAGGTTGAAGAGCGCAAGGAAGATGTTGATGTACATCCCCTCGAATCCCAGGAAGAAGGTGAACGCGGTGTTGCTGAAGAGCCATACGGGCGTGAAGATTAACGCCACTCCAATATTGGTGAGCGGCCCGGCCAGAGAGATTTTGCCATTCTCGTCCCTCGTTATGTTCGTTCCCGAGATGTAGGTGGCACCGGGGGCTGCGAAGATGAACCCTATGAGGCCGGTGATGAGAGCGAGAACGAGCCCCATGGGCCACATCCTGAATTCGGCCCAGTAGCCATATCGTTGGGCGATAAATTTGTGGCTTAGCTCATGAAGGACGAACCCGGATCCTACTGTGACAAGCGCTGTCACCAGGACCTGGGGCGCACTGAGGTAGGTCCCATTGACACTTACCACGCTCCCCCCGGTTCCTCCCAAGACGTTCGCCACACCGTCAATCGCAAAGAAGAATGCGATACCCAGCCCCGCCCAGGCGATTATGACGTCCCTTACCTCGATTCGGGAGAAGATCCTCTCCTGGCGCGCTTGCTGATACTGGGGTTGGACAGGGGTCTGCCAGCTGAAGGTCGTCTGTGGAGGCGGGATTATGGTCCTCTTCTGAGTGAGGTCCCCTTTGCACTGGTGTGCCTCGGGCAGCCTGTGGTCTGCGCAGAATGCGCCCCCGCAATAGTTGCAAACAAATGGGAGGGACTCGTCTCTCCCGCAGAAATCACACTTCAACGACTCAAAGCTCCTATGGGGATTCCTGTCTCGTGGTCCGGCAATCGTATTTTAATTCTACGTCGAGTAATCCTGGCCACCCCTCTCTCGGCCTCGGACGCGTGAGTCTACCTGGGAGTCAGGTGGAACTCGCAGGCGTCCGCGCCCTTGAGAACGCACTTCGTCTCCTTCGAGTCGTACTCCCTGCCGTTGGCTGCCTTCGCGCTTCCCACAAGGAACCCCCTCATGAAGTTGCAACCCCTCCGTGACGAGCCGTCCGGAGAGCACTCGAAGCAGTCGGAGACCCGAACGGTGAAACCGCCCTTCCCGGGACCCTGTTTCGCATCGACAACCCCCCACCCCTGGGCGGCCAAAAGCCTGTTCAACGCCCCCGCCTGGGCCCGCACGCGCTCGGCCCCGAATGCGCTCATCATCATCTCCGTATTCCGCAGTCCCATGGCCATCCCCTCCTCAAAGAGAAGGGCGTCGCCGCCGCTCCCAAGCATCTTCGAGAGTCGGTCGAAAACATGCACCAGCCCATCCTTTCTCATCAGAATGTACTCTTCGTCACCGACGACGAAGCCTGTGTGAAAGGTGTCAACGAGGAGCCCGTCCTTCCCTTCGTGCACCTCGGCCGATATGGCCGCCTTCGAACTCAGGATGAGCTTCTCCAGCTCCTTTCCCGTGGTTCTTGGCGACAGGGCCTCGGAGAAGCCGCTGAAGATGGCGGTCCCGTCGCTGCGGGTGTAGGTGCTCGTCCCGATGAGGTTGACCTTGGTTCTCACAAGGTCGAGGATCGAGCTGTAGGAGCCCGGGGCATCCGAGAGCGTTACCACGATGTGAAAGAGCTTCTTCCCAGGCGCGTAGTGCACGGGGAAGATCTTCTTCTTGCCTTCAGCCATCTAGTTCCCCTCTGAACTGACGAACTCGTCCACGACCTTCTCGGCCATGGGAATGAGCTTCCTGGGAACGTCATCCTCGAGGACAGTAATGCCGTACTCCTTGGCGAGCGTCGCTGCCCTTGCGCCCAGCCTGGGGCTGACGCAGAGGACTGCCTTCTCAGGCCCCACGTCGAAGACCTTGACGTAGAACTTCAGGACCTTCATCTCGTCCACGTCCTTCACTGACAGCTCAGTGTCGACGACGATTTTCGCCCTTCCTGAATCCGGAACAAGGGCGAATGCGAACTCATGCTTCACCCCAGACTTGCCAACTATGGCCGCGGGAGCGTGGGCTTTGATCCCCCTCCGGTTCAGATCGTTGGCTATCGTCTCGAAGTCGCCTCTTGTCTCAACGACCAGGGCGATGGACGCCAAGGGGAGGGCGAGCACCGACACCGGCGATACCCCCCTGAAGAAGAAGAGCGCTGCCTGCATGGCCGCCACTGCCAAGATGCGCCAAAGCTTCAAGTTACGCCCTCGCCACCGCCGTCAGGTAGCGTTATAGGCGTTTTCGCCGCCCGGGGCGTTTCACGGGGAATCTCGCCCGACAAGCACGGTAGGTGATATGCGCGAATGAAATTCACAACGTTGTCATGGTTCCGCGCCCCAGCATGTTCTATCATGGGACAGAGCCAACCGGTCGGATGACCGGATATCTGCAGGGGGGAAGAGACGGGGACCTCGCTCCGAGACCGGTGGGTCGAGCAGCCATCGAGAGGGTCGCTCAACCATCGTTCTGCGAACAGGGGAGCTGCAGCGAACTGGCTTCCTGGCGGGTTACCTGGGGGACGCAGTCTTCAGCGTTCTGTGCAAGGCACACCCTTTCGTCGATGCGGAACCGAAGGCTCTGGTCTTCGAGATAGGGTTCGTCCTTCGATAGAGTCCGTTGGTAGCGATGGTGGCTCGCCCCCTCGATCATATGGTTCACATGGGACAGGCCGAACATTTCTATACCGCGCCGGCGAAAGGAGCGGGTCTTTGGCGAAGGCAACAGGAAGAGCGCACAGGGGCTCCACCGCGAGAAAAGCGAAGAAGCCGAGGCGGCGGCCCACCGGCCCGAGCCGACGGCGTGGCAAGACTGTAGCAGAAGAGACGGACGAAGATGAGAAATTCACCTACCAGAGGACATTCACCCAGGACGATGGTGAAGTCCTCTCCGGTGCTTCCTGATGTAGAAGTGGCCTTCAGGGCCCCAGGTCAATCGCTCTCTCGATAGAATCGGTTCCGACTGTGGGCTCGATATTCTGCCCGCCCCCATGGTCGGCAAGGTCCTTCAGGCCGTTGCCAGTTGCGATGCAGACGACTCTCGCTGCTCGAGGCAGCTTCAGCCTGGCCAGGGCTGCGAACGGCGACGCGCTTGCGGCCTGCAGGAGCAGATCTGTGACGTCGCCGAGGGCCGACACCACAGCGACGACACCGTCACCCCGTTCGTGAGACGCCACAACAAGGTCCCCGACACGCCGCATCCCTCCCCGGGAGGCGAGCAGGCTCCCGCCGAACTTCATTACGACCTTCACTAGTACGCCCCTCCGCGTCCCTGGGCTATGGCGACAAGGTCTCTCAGCACCGCCCGAGACGTCGCCACCCCGCCGCCGGAAGCCCCTGCCACGACCCTCTCTCCCGAATCTTCACACCGGAATATCACGGCGTTGGTTGCGCCCGAGACGTTGAGGGGGCTCCGGGGGTCGATCTCCCTGGGCCCCACTTCTGCCGTGTTGCTCGCCGTCGCCAGCGGCTTCATCGTCTTGCCCCTGAACGCAGCGCTGCGGATGTCCTGCGGGGCCAAGTCCCGTATGCTACGCATCGGCTTCACGTCAGCCAGTGTCATGCTCCTCCCCATGAGATGGTCGGCCAGGATGACGAGCTTGGCAGCTGCATCGAAGCCATCGACGTCGAGCGAGGGGTCCGCTTCCGCGTAGCCGAGGTTCTGAGCCTCCGCCAGCGCCGTGGAGTAATCCGAGCCCTCGTCCTGCATCTTCGTCAGGATGAAGTTCGAGGTCGCGTTGAGGACGCCGTCGACGCCGACGATCTCCTCAGACTTACGGCACGCCGAGCCCGTCTCCAGCATTGGAATCCCGCCCCCCACACAGGCGCTATAACGTAGCGCAACTCCCGGGCTTGCCATGCCTTGGAGTTCGGCGAAGTGAAGAGCCAGGGGCATCTTGTTGGCGGAGACGACGTGCCTCGAGAGCCGGAGTGCTTCCCTGATGTGCGAAAGGGCAGGCTCGCCGTTGGCCGGGTTCCCGGGTGTCACTTCGACGATGATGTCGCTGTCTACCTCTCTTATCAGATCCAGGGCTCCCTGTGACAATTCTCCTACTCTGCCACTGGACCTTTTCTTTTCGATAAGGAGCAGGGGGTCGAGCCCGTTGGTGTCGACGGCAGATGAGCGGGAATCCGCCACCGCCACGATGTCGAAACCCAATCCCCTCTGCTCCAGGAGGCCCCTCTTCTCCGCCAGGGCCTGGGCAAGGCCCTGGCCAACGGTGCCGAACCCAAGCAGGGTTAGCCTCAATTAGCCCAACAGGCCCTTCCTGTACATCAATTCGGCAGTTAGAATCGTCGAACCGACGGCGCCCCTTATGGTGTTGTGTGAGAGCAGAGTCAGCCTTCCTGATTTCGAGTCCAACCCCTTCCTTACCCTTCCGACGACCACGCTCATTCCTGGGACCGTCCCCGCAAACCTGTCTAGCCTTGGCCGGTGACAGCTGTCACCCTGAAGTAGGGATGGTCGGAAAGCATGCTGACGTACCTCTGCCCGACCATTCCGGTAGCCGCCAGGACAACGACCTTGAGTTTGCCGGCTGAACTTCGCAATGCGCAGAGGTCGGCAGGCTGGCCTTTTAGCGTTTGGACGAGATCCGAATGACCTTCGCATTCGAGGAGCAGATTCCCTCCACTGACGCGAGGCCAACTGGCAGCGGGTCATCTTTTCCGGGGGGCTAACATCCCCGGGTCCCGCGTCTCTCTAGGATGCGGACAGCCGCTTCGCTTCAAGGGTCATCGAAATCTTGTAGAGCCTGTGCACCTTGCTGCGGAACCTCAGTATGATCGCCTTCTTGAGGGTGTCCGACCCTCCTCCGAGCAGTGCGTCGATCTGCCTGAAAGCGTGCTCTGGGCTGCGAAGTCTCTCGTCACCTATCCTCCTGACCAGTGCCTCCCCGGATGAGGCCCCCGCGAGGGTGGAACAGGATTCGACGACAGATTCGGCGAAAAGGGCAGGGAGCTGTCTCATGTTTTCAGGCGCCAGTGAGTACAGGGAACGTATTTCTGCCTCGAGCGTCACCCCGTTGAGGCTCGAGATGCTGTAAGAAGCAAGCTTCCTGGTCGAGGCGGTTATCGACAGCGACACGACGGCCTTGGGGAGGATGCCCAGCTATAGGAAATCATGCCGAATCCGTTAGGAAGCCCTTCGCCAATTCCGAGATATGCCCTTCGGGGATCCGGTTCCTCCGGTGGTGGTTTCTACCGCCTATTCCCTAAACAGGTTCAACCCTTGGTTGGACCTTTCCATCTTTCACCAAGTAATGCCACTCCCTCAGTTCCTCTGACCGGTCTCGCGGCGTCTTGGTACCAGTGCGAGGACCGGTTCCAATCGTTGAGATGTGAACTCCTGCGTTGAGGTATCGTTCCTGGTCATACAGGCGTCGGCCGTCAACCACCATCGGGGAGGCCATGAGTGATTTGAAATCGCTGGGCCGGAGGCTCCCGAATTCGTCCCAAGCGGTGGCAATGAATGCGCATTCTGAACCTCTAAGGGCGGCCCTGGCAGTCTTGGCAAAGGCAACCTGGTTCCCCAAGATCTCTTTGGCATTCTGCATGGCAGCAGGGTCATAGACTGTTACCTCGGCTCCTTCCTTGATTAGGATCTTTGCAAGTATCATCGAGACGGACTCCCTCACATCGTCTGTCCCGGGCTTGAAAGCGAGGCCGAGGAGGGTGACACGCTTCCTGTCCAGGGACCCACAGAGCTTCCTGGCCAATCTGATCGCTTCGTATACCTGTCCGCCATTGACACGCAGAGCGTCGGAGACCAGCTCGTTCTGGACGCCAGAGGCCGTCAGGTTGTATGCAAGGGCGCGACTATCCTTCGGAAGGCAGGACCCACCGAACCCCAATCCGGCTGCAAGATACCTTTCGTCCATCCTCGCAACGATCGAGAGCCCCTTCCGGACCTCGTCATAGTCGCATCCAGGCACCCTTGTGCAGTAGTTGGCTACGGTATTGACGAAGCTGACCTGCGTCGCCCTGCCGGCGTTGATGGCGTACTTCATCATTTCCGCGTTCGACGGGGTCGTCAGGATTGTCCGGGGGCGTCTGCTGTAGATGGAGTCGTACATCTTCAGAAGGGCCTTTGTCGACCTTCCATCATATCCTCCGATGACAAGGGCCTCTGGATGGAGTGTTTCGTAGATGGCAGACCCTTCGTGAAGGAACTCTGGGTTCGACGCGAATCCGAAGTCGCCCCCGGCCTTCTTGTGCGACTCGCGCTCCAGGATGTGCCGGACGAGCCCTTCCGTAGTGCCTGGAATTACGGTGCTCTTGACAACAACTAGTCGATAGCCGCTTGCCCGAGCCAACTGTCTCCCCACCTCCCGGCAAGCTGACTCCAGGAACTCAGAGTCCATGCGGCCATCTTCCCTGCTGGGGGTTCCCACGGTGATGAAAATGATCTTGGACCGGGCTAGTCCCTCGAAGTTGGAACGGAGCGCGAGCGTCTCCTTCCGAAGAGAACGGAGAAGCAGGGGCTCAAGGCCCTCTTCGTGGATTGTGGATACGCCTTTCTTGAGCGCGCTTACCTTGTTCCTGTCGACGTCAACGCCTGTAACTTGGAAACCCCTGCTGGCAAGGCAGACCGCGGTTGAAAGTCCGACATACCCGAGGCCTACCACTGCCACCCTCTGGATCTGCTGATGTGTCAATCGTGATGGGAGGAGCCCATCGGCCTTAATAGTTTACTTGGCAGAACCCCCAACAGCTGGTAGGCGGGACAATGGGGAGACCAGCAACGAGGTGGCTCGTTGCTGATCCGTTTTATGAGATTCTAGGCGGATTAGCCTTTGCTAGCTTCGTTCTCAGGAGGAGGAGTGCTGGTAGAGCAAGGGCGATTGTGAGAACCGCCCCGAGCGGAAATTCTGGCACGGTCGATCCCTTGAGGGTGAACGGTTCGCAGTGCGACGCTTCACCATAGTACGTCAACCAGACGTAACTACCCGGTGAGTACCCCGTGCTATCCCAGCTGGTGGTGAACGTGGTGACTCCCGAACTGGAGGGGACACTGAAGCTTTTCACCAAAGTACCTGTGCCATGGTCCGCGCATGTACCTGAAGCTACGTAGAAGTAGAGTGTTCCACCGTCCTCCGGAACCTGTGCGGTGTCCGACACGGTTACTCCAGTACTGAAGGAAGGATTGGTCGGGCACGTAGGGGAGTATGAATCCTGCACGCAGGTGTTGACATACCACGCGAACGCAGGCGAGGCAACAGAGAGCGCCAGGACCGCAGTCATTGCTGTGATTGTTGCTAATGCCGCATATCGTCTGCCTTTATTCACGAATTAGGGTTGCGAGGCTCACAGTATTTATTCCGAGTGAAGCCCAGATAAAATGGAATGGAGTGCAGATTCAGGATGAAAGGGTCAGCTATTCCATATCAGGCAGTCTTCTGGGTCCAGACGTGCTGCCTTCTCCCGACGCCCCTGAAAGTGAACCCTGCCCCGGCAACTGCATCAGGCGAAATTACATTGCGCGCATCAACGAAGGCGGCCGGCCTCCGAACCAACTTCGCGAGGTCTTCGAGGTCCAGGTGCTTGAACTCGTCATGGGCAGTGCCTATCACGAGGCAGTCAGCGCCCGTCGCTGCGGCCTCCAGACTTCGCTTGGATTTGACTCCCAAAACTCTCTCTCCCTTGTACATTGGATCGTAGATTTCTACCCTTGCGCCCATCTCTCTGAGCCGCGTTATCACTCTCTCCACCGGGGTGAGCTGGACGTCCTTGATGTTCGGTTTGTAGGCAACGCCCATCATCACGATCTTCGAACCCCTAACTGTCTTCCCCGCCTCGTTGAGCGCCTCCTCGACTAGTTCGACCGCGTGGTCGGGCATCCTGTCGTTAATCTCGCGTGCCATTCGAATCAGGTACGGGATGTTGCCCGCTTTGATGGCTTCTGAGATGAGGTAGTAGGAATTACTTGGGAGGCAGTTGTGTGTCACGATGCCGAAGCTGGTCACGAAGGTGTGGGTGCCTTCGACCTCCATGTTGTAGACACACCCCGAGAAGTCCTCCTCCAGCACGCCCTTGACAAAGGTGGTCCCGTAGGAACCGTAGCTAGTGAACGCCGGAGATTTCTTCGTAGTCCGATAATAGGTTGTGAGGGCCGAGGCGAGTTTGGGAAGTCCGCCCACCCCCTCCTCAAGCGTGAGCAGATCTTGATACCGGGTCAGTGCAAGGACATTGGCATGGACCCTTGATTTCCTGGTGACGGTCTTCTTGCAGGTCGGAACGAGGCCAAACGCTTCGAGAAGGAGCAGGACGCCTTGGAATAGCTCGGGGCTGGCTGTAGCATAGGTTTGCGAAAGACTCTCCTCGCTGTTCATGTTCAAAAGGCTCCCGTCCCCCCTGAAGAGTCCCTGGAGGAAGGCTGCTATGTTCCTCCTCGAAGAAAAGAAAACCTGTGGCGGTACTCTCTTCGTGTACGAGTCATGCCCGCACTCTAGGACATCTTGCAGCAGGAAGGCAAAGACCCTTGAGGAGAACCGCAAGGAATGGCTCCCGTCTCTCACCTCCTCGTCGGGCCTGATACCCCATGACCCTAGGATCGAGCGGCAATCGTCAATGAGGTCATCCTCGTGTTGGCCGAACGAGATCTTGATTCGCTCCCTGATTCCGCGTTCCTCCTTGCTTTCCACTATGCACCCTTCGCTTACGTAGTATCCGATAAGGCGCCAGAAGTCCTCATCCATGAAGAAGACTCCTGGGACTTTGCAGGCGCTCCCTCTGGCGGTATAGAGAACAACCTGGTCGTGCCTTATCGGGGAAGGACCTGACTTCTCTAGAGCGAGGTAGCTGCCCAGGTACAAGTAGTTGTACCTGAAGCTGTCGTACAAACTGCTGACGGGAGTGCCGAGAGATTTCAAGCCAGACGCGAAGTAGGTGCGGTGCTCCTGAAGACTCGCACGGAGAGGCTTGACTTTCACATCGGACAGGAGGCTGTCCCCGGAAGCCCTGAGCTCCTCTATCAAGTCAATCGACTCCGCTGAATGAAAGGCAGGACAGTAGTTGGTCGAGACTGGAATCTCGTCTCCGGGCTGGATGCTTCGAGCCCTCCGAACGACAAACTCCGATCCCTTCTTGATGAGCATCGGATGGTCCGGGGTGACAGTAATGTACCGGTTTGTCGTTAACTTGAGCCTGACCACTTTGCCGACATATCGTCGCCTCGAGAGCCAGGACACATTACTGAAAACAGTCCGTTTGCCATCAAACGAAAGACTCTGCAGGGGCTCTCTTGGGATGAAGAATTCGGTCTCCCCCCATTTGGAAGAAATGGAGGAGCGCTCATCTGTGAGATTGTCAGCCAATTGGCCTATCGTTGTCACGCGAAGTCCCTTGCTGCCCGTCACGTAGACGAACTCGTCGCCAAGAACACATGGTCCGCCCACGCCGAGCCCAGGATAGTGGGGCATGAAGTTGTATTTCGTAGCGCAGGCGTTAATCACTTCGATCGTGTCGACCCCCAACTCCTCAAACAACAGAGCGAACTCGTTGGCGAGGGCGATGTTGACGTCCCTGAAGAGATTCTCCGTCAACTTTGCCGCGTTGGCTGTCTTGGGGTCGCTCACCCTGACTGCCTTGATTCCCAGCGCCGTCTCGTAGAGTGCCACCGTGACTTCCGTCCATGCTGTCCCTATGCCGCCGATGATACGCGGCAGAGTTTTCATGTTCTGCATGATGTTGCCCGGGTCAGACCTCTCCGGGCAGGCGACGAGACCGAAGTCCTTCCCGACCTTCATGCCTGACTCCGCCTCCAGGATGGGGCCCACCACATCCTCGACGACCCCGGGACCGACCGTGCTCTCGACTATCACCACGCTCCCTCTCTTGATGTGCTTCCCGAGAGTGCGAGACGCCTTCTGCACTGCCGAGTAATCGGGGGTCTTCGTCTCGTAGACTGGCGTCGGCACGCAGATAATCGTGAAGTCAGCCTTTGTGACGGCGTCCTCGGCATCTGTTGTAGCCCTGAGGTTTCCCGCCCTGACCCCGTCCCTCACCATGTCGGGCAAGCCCATCTCGTCTGTCAGCCAGCATTTGCCGGCGTTCGTCTCGTCGACTACATCCTTCTTGATGTCAACTCCGGCCACAACGGCCCCCGACTTGGCAAAGGCGGCCGCGGTAGGGAGGCCTATCCGGCCGAGCCCGATGACTGCGATCTTGATCTTCCCTCTGCGAAGCAGGCTTGGGATTTCCTTTGGGTTTATCACGAGTGAGGACTCCGGCCGGGTTCCAAGGCTGAGCGCTTTAATTCTTGTTGCC
>OCOJ01036625.1_pt3 | contig 10603 bp, 11 predicted proteins | sample 1539251 | NCBI WGS metagenome assembly OCOJ01 (sample SAMN01911457, study PRJEB22624) | soil metagenome | biome: Soil | place: Malaysia | collected 2012-04-30 | depth RA_metagenome m
GGCCGATTCGATGGGATGGTAACGGTCTTTCAGAAATCTCCCATCTATGAGACAGCGGCCGGCTCTCTGATCGTTCAGGAGGCTGGCGGGGTTATAACCGACTCTGTTGGTGGAAGCTGGGAAAGCTTCTCGAGATCCTTGCTGGCTGGCGGAGAACGCATTCACAGAGAGATTCTGTCTCTGCTCTCGCCAAGTCGGTCTGGATTCGGACCGCTAGAGACCTTCCCGAGAAAGGTCTTGTATTAGCTCACGTTGGCGCTGTGTCAGTTTCGTCGGGGTGTTCAGTTGAACGACGACGAGTTCGTCTCCTCTTCCGCTATGTCGAAGCTCAGGCATGCCTTTCTTTCTAAGCCTAAACATTGTGCCACTTCGAGTTCCTGGAGGAACTGTAATTTTGGCCGATCCGTCTAACGTTGGCACATCGACTTCTCCTCCCAATACCGCCTTCGTAAAGTTGAGGTCGACACGGCAAATCAAATCGCTTCCCTCTCTCCTGAAAATGTTGTGAGGCCTAACATGGACTACAACGTACAGATCTCCCCTCTGCCCGCCCTCATCCGACGCATCTCCCTCCCCGCGCATGATCAGCTGTGATCCTGTGTCAACTCCTGGAGGTATCCTGATGCTGATTCGGCGGTGGCGTTCAACAATGCCTGAACCTCGACATGCGCTGCATGGTTTGTCAATGAAAATGCCTCGTCCCCGACATTTGCCGCATGGTCGTCTCACGGCAAAACGCATTGGTCCCGCCATCTGCACATGCTGAATCTGCCCGGTGCCTCCGCATTCCGGGCATTTTCTGGGCGATGTACCAGGTTTTGCGCCTGAGCCTTTGCATTCAGAGCAATACTCACGTCTTGGAACCTCAATCTCTTCAGTGAGCCCCGAATTGGCTTGCTCCAAGGATATCTCCAAGTCGTATCGTATGTCCTGACCCCCTCTTGGACCGCGAGCACGCCCTCCGCCAAACAGTGTGTCAAATATCGAGCCGNTGACCTCCTCTTGGACCGCGAGCGCGCCCTCCGCCAAACAGTGTGTCAAATATCGAGCCGAATCCAAAACCGAAATCTCTGAAGATCTCGTCGAAGTCTACGCTTCGGAATATGTCCTCTGTCGAATACCGTTGGTCTATGCCGGCATGACCAAATTGGTCATATTGTGATCGTTTCTGATCGTCCGAGAGTACAGCGTAAGCTTCTGAAATCTCCTTGAATTTTCCCTCAGCATCCGGAGATTTGTTGCGGTCAGGATGATATTTCAGGGCCAGCTTTCGATACTGATTCTTGATGTCATCCTTTGATGCATTACGCTCCACACCCAGTACTTCATAGTAGTCTCGTTTTTCCAAGTGCGACCGGCCGCAATCTCAAGTCTACTTCTTGTCGTCTACAACCTTGTAATCAACATCTACAGCGTCTTTCTTATCTCCTTGTGGAGGCGCTCCAGTAGCGCCCCCGGAAGCTGCTTGTTGCTGAGCAACCTGCTGGTAGGCTGCGGTTCCAATCTCCTGCAGAATCTTCTGGAGAGCCTCAACTTTCTGTTTGATTAATGCCGTATCCTTTCCTGCTAGGGCTTCTCGCAGCTCAGAAACACCCTTCGTTACTTGCTCGGATTGATCCTTGGATATCTTTGCTGCGAGTTCCTTCGAAAGCCTCTCGGCTTGGTAGATCATATTATCCGCGTTATTTCTGAGTTCGACCTCCTCCTTACGCTTCAGGTCTTCTGCCGCGAATTGTTCGGCCTGCTTGACCATCTTCTCTATTTCGTCTTTGGGCAGCTTGGTTGAAGCCGTGATCGTGATTTTCTGCTCTTTGCTTGTGGCCAGGTCTTTCGCTGACACATTCATGATTCCGTTAGCATCTATGTCGAAGGTGACCTCGATTTGGGGAACTCCGCGTGGAGCTGGTGGAATGCCTGTGAGGTTGAACATGCCTAATGAAACATTGTCTGATGCCATTGGTCTCTCACCCTGAAGAACATGTACAGTAACCGTCGTTTGGAAATCGGCTGCAGTCGAAAAGATCTGACTCCGCTTAGTCGGAATCGTTGTGTTGCGATCGATTATCTTAGTGGCTACACCGCCGAGCGTTTCAACCCCCAATGACAATGGGGTGACATCCAGCAAGAGTAGATCACGAACCTCACCAGTCAAGACACCTGCCTGTATGGCAGCGCCCATGGCGACGCATTCCATTGGATCAACGCCACTCTCAGCCTGTTTACTCATGTAACCTTCGACGAACTTACGCACTATCGGCATTCGCGTGGGTCCGCCGACCAAAATGATCTTGTCAATGGCATTCGGGGCCATCTTGGCATCTTCAAGAGCGCGTTGCATAGGTATTCGACAGCGATCGATCGTAGGACGAACGAGCTCTTCCAATTTGGCGCGCGTCAACGCCATCGTAAGATGCTTGGGACCGGCGGCATCCGCCGAGATGAAAGGAAGATTGATGTCGGTTGTTAGAACGGTGGAAAGCTCAATCTTTGCCTTCTCCCCTGCCTCCCGAACTCTCTGTAATGCAACCTTATCGTTTCGCAGATCGATACCATTGCTTGCCTTGAATTCCTCAGCGATGTAGTTGATGAGGGCGTTGTCCATGTCAGTCCCTCCAAGTTGAGTATCTCCACTCGTCGAGATCACCTCAAAGACTGGTGGATCCTTTGGATCGGGCCGTCCCACATCCATTACGGTGACGTCCAAGGTTCCTCCGCCTAAGTCGAAGACCATGATCTTCATCTCTTTCTCGGCTTTGTCAAGACCGTATGCCAAAGTGGCTGCGGTGGGTTCGTTTATTATCCGTCTCACGTTCAATCCAGCAATCGCGCCTGCATCTTTAGTCGCAGTGCGTTGATTGTCGTTGAAATAAGCGGGGACAGTGACTACCGCTTCCTCGACCTTGTCGCCCAAGAATGCCTCAGCGTCACGTTTGATCTTCTGAAGAATGAACGATGAAATCTGCTGCGGAGTGTATTCTTTCCCGTAAATATTGACTTTGTAATCGGTTCCCATCTTGCGCTTAATGGCAAGGACAGTCCCTTCTGGGTTCGAGACCGCTTGGCGTCTGGCAGGCTCTCCCACAAGTAACTGACCATCTTTGGTGAATGCGACAAAGGAGGGAAACGCCTTCCCGCCAACTGAAGTGCCCTCAGCACTGGGAATGATCGTGGGACGGCCGCCGATGACCGCTGCTGCAGCCGAATTACTCGTCCCCAGGTCTATGCCTATGATTTTGGGCAAGGATTTACACTCTCAATAGTTACTAGAGGTAACATTGGAATAGGCATCAGATTAAAAACATTACGGGGATTAACCGTGGATGTTCTCCAACTCTTTGGCGCTGACAGATTTGCGCCTGCTGACAGTTACGAGACTCGGCCGAATCAACTTCCCATTCAGCAGGTAACCCTTCCGAACCTCTTCAATCACCGTGTTTTCGGGCAGATCATCCCTTTCGACATAGCCTACGACCTCATGCCGCTCAGGGTTCAGTGGTTGCCCGACCGCAGCAACTTCCTCCAACCCCTCAGACCTCAATATCTCCATCAACTGCTTCCGAAGCATGCCCAGCCCTACCGCAATCTCTTCCGGAGGCATTGAATTACTTGACTGAGCAAAATCACCTGCCTGGTGCAGCGCATCCATGATGGGCAGAAGTTTTAGAATCAGTCCCTCGGCTGCTTGCTGGGTAACGGATTCCATCTGCCGCTTGGTAATCTTCTGCAGGTTCTCCATATCCGCCTGAAGGCGCTGCAGCTTGTCGAAATACTCGGCAGCCTTTCTCTCACTATCCTTTCTAGCTTTGTCAAGTTCCTCCAGCTGCGACCGAAACTGTTCTATGAAGTCAACTGGTTTTTGTGACGGCTCTGCCTTTTGTTTTACTTTGCCATTGGACATGGTGACTTACCTCGGCGGAAGTTCGTGAAAGGTCACGAGTTTGAATGTGTTGTATGCTTTTTCCTTTGCGCTACCCCTCAAGCGTTCATTATGCGCAACCTACAAGAACGGACTATGTTCCAGAACTACTGCTCTGCGGTGTACCTAGAACAGTGCCATCCTTCAGCCTCTCAAAGGCGTACTGAGGAACGAAAGTTCCAACTGAAAGCGTCGTTTCGGGGGTCCTTCGGAAGTATTGAGTCGCGATTAGAGTCTCAGTCTTTATGATTCCCTGAACTCCTTCGAATTGATTGACCGCAGTCTCAAGAATATGTTCGAAGTTCTTACTATGCAGAATCGCAAGCAGATCCCAGTCACCTGGAATAGTGTACCCCTCTACCACATGCTTCAGACTCTTGAGCTGAGCAAGCACACTATGCAATTCGCCCTCCGAACGAAGGAGAGAGACCGCCAGCGCATCATTCTCATCAACAGTATATTCCTTCGAAAAACCCTCGAAAGGTATGTGCGTGCTTGTCGACCTTATGCCCGGCATTGATCTGATCTCGGACACGCATTTGTAAAGGTCGGCTCGATCGTAATGTCCAACTTTTACTAGCAAGTCGAATCTCCCAATGAGCAACGCGCCTTCCTCAACCTGAGGAAGCCCCTTCACGGCTTTCACCACATCAGCAACTTGTCCACGTTCGATCCCGGCGAGAATGTACGAGGCCGATTTCAAAAGGGAACTCAAAGTGGACTCACCTGAACGGCGTGTTCATTGCACAGCTCTGTTCTACTGAAGATGCCAAGTCAGGCCCTCTACTTAAATCCGTACAATGACACACAGGGGACAGAACCATGGTGTCATCATCCATGAAATGGATAACTCGCGAAAAGGCGAAGGTAGATAGAATTGCATGCCCATGGCTTATCAAAAACTTCGTCGACAAGAACCCTGAGTTCATGTTTGTTCCCAAAGACAAAGTCATCGAAATCTCGAAGAAGGAAAATGCCATCCCATTCGATACTCCTGGCGTAGAACTTACTCACTACAAGGAGAACGGCAAAGAATTCGTCAGCTTCGACGCACTCATCAGGAAGTATAGGCTCAATGACGCCGCGTTGATTGAGCTTGCATGGATTGTGCGAGGAGCCGATGCCGATATACCGGACGCACCACGGGAATCCGTTGGACTTGAAGCGGCAGCGTTGGGTTTTCGACAACTGGCCAAAAACGATTTTGATAATATGAAACTCCAGTTCCCACTCTATGACGCCCTCTACAAGTACTGCCAATGGAAACTGGAAGAATCAGGCAAATTGGAACACTCAGTGCGCTAGCGATATTTGAATATTGAAAGCTTGGATTACTCAAACGTGACGCTGTAATCTTCATCATCTCGGGAGACCCGCTGACACTTGTATTCAGGCAAATGGTTGAATCTTGATGGCAAACTGGTATTCATCGAGAAATGCGTCCGAACGATACCTTACGGTTTCTTGGGTGTAATATACGCAGTCTACATGAGTCAACTTGGGCTCGACGCTTTTTCAATCGGCGTTGTGCTTACGGCGACTGTATTCTCGAGCGCACTTTACACATACGCAGTAAGCTTTGTTGCTGATCGCNAGCTTTGTTGCTGATCGCATCGGCCGAGTTCGAACTCTAATCTTCTTCGCATTCATGGACTTTGTTGCCGGAAGTATTCTGTTCCTCTCGACCGACTGGTGGGCCCCTATAATGGCAGGGATCGTGGGCAACATGACTGTAGGGGCTGGGGAAGTTGGACCATTCCTGTCACTTGAACAAGCAATTCTTCCGAAGACCTGCGACTCGAAACATAGAACACTAGCATTCAGCATCTACAATCTAATCGGTTACGGAGCGTCTTCCATTGGCGCACTCATGGCGCGGTTACCGCAATACTTTGGAGGAACACCTGCCGCTTACAAACCACTATTCCTGGGTTATTTGCTATCAGGAATAATCGGCGGCCTATTGTATTCTAGAATGTCAAAGGGTGTCGAGGTTGAATCCGCATCTAAAGACCAGAAACGTGCCGTGCTCTCCGCCAAAGCGCGACCCATTGTTTTGAAATTGTCAGCCCTCTTCTCGATAGACGCGTTTGGCGGCGGTTTCATCGGTCAGAGCATCATCGCATATTACTTCTATGAGAGGTATAATCTGCAGCTGGAAACACTTGGACTGATTCTCTTCGCTACGCAGATTGTGACGGCGATCTCTTTCCTTCTAGCCGAAAGGATTGCTAGACGAATTGGGTTACTTCGCACAATGGTTCTTACCCATATTCCTTCGAACGTGTTTCTGACGGCTGTCCCCTTCGCGCCTTCCGTGACCGGCGCGGTAGCTCTCCTTCTCTGCAGGCATTCGCTCTCACAGATGGATGTTCCCACGCGCCAATCTTATGTCATGGCGGTCGTTGATGAGTCAGATAGAACACCTGCTGCCGGCTTCACGAATTCCACCCGCAGTGTCGCATCATCCTTCAGTCCATCTGTAGCAGGTTATGCCATGGCCAACCTGTGGCTAGGGCTGCCATGGGTTGCTGCGGGAACGCTAAAGCTGGCTTATGACTTCGCCATCTACGGAGCCTTTCGAAAAATCAAACCTCCCGAANGAACACCCTCAATAAGCCATGACCATGCGGGAGACTCATATTCCTGTTCTACAATACCAAGTAGTTTTCCGAACAACTGGGCTGATGGCACGGCTTGGGAACGAAGGAGAAGAGTGGGGAAAAGCAGGTGAGGCTACAACGCGTAGTCGTGGACCCATCGTTTAAGGTGCGCCCGGAATTTCATGTCCCACAACCCAGTTTCGGCACGCTTTCCAACATCACACCCTTCAAGGAAGGCAACTTTCACCATCCATTAACCCTCAACCCCGATGTTGCGAAAGAAACCTATCGCCAAGCCGGACTAAGACTAGAATATGCTCCGCAGGCGCTCAAGCTAATTCGCGAACATCGTACAATAATCTTCGAGTACGACTCCGACGGATTCATCTGGGTCAGGCCAATCAAGGACGACCCGCTGAGCGAGATTCTTGATGATCGAACCCTGAAAACCTACGTTATGTGGAGCCCCTACTATGACTCCTATCGACTTCGCCAAGCTGGATCCGTCAGTTTCGCCAAACAAGCTTTCGAGGGAGAAGGCGTCAGAGTCTACCTGAAAAACTTCCCGCAAGGCGAGATTGGACTACCACGTATCAGGTCTCCAAGAAAGCTCAACGTAACACTCTATCCGTTCCAGAGAAAAGCAGTAGAGTTCATTCTACAGAACAACGGCCGGGCCTGCCTCTTCGATGAGATGGGACTTGGTAAGACGATCACCGCAACAACGACCCTGCTAGAACTCGTCAAACAGAGAAAGGCGTCNGAGAGCACTCATTGTGGCACCGAGCGCAGTCACCGAACAGTGGCGCGGTGAACTTGTCGAGAAATTCAATCTTGAACCAACCCTAGTTACTTCCAGACGACATCTAAGAGAGCGAATTGAACTCTATGACGAGCCGTTGGTTGTGCTCAATTATGAGCTACTCCGCACTGATGCGGAACTCATCCTCCAGAAGAATTTTGATACACTAATACTGGATGAAGTAACTCGAGTCAAGAACTGGGACACGCAGACCAGCGAAGCTGTGAAGAAGCTCATTGTCAGAAACGTAATTGCGCTAACGGGGACACCCCTTGAGAACCATCTGGGTGAACTTTACAACATCGTGAACATTGCAAAACCTGGCTTCTTCGGCCGATACAACGAGGATTTCCTGAGGAAATACACGTTGAAAGTGTCAGGTTCAGGATGGCAAGCTTCACGTCCCATCATCAATCCTGAGAACTTGCCTGAACTGAGGCGAGAGTTGCGCACCATTTCGATCCGTCGAACCAAGGCGCAGGTCTTGAGACAGCTTCCCGCACTCACGATGCAATACGTTTACACCGAACCAGCAAGGAACCAGAAACTGATCTACGACATACTCCAAACCAGCCTAGGCGAAACAGTGCTGGAGGAATACGCCTACAGCACGAGTGATCAAGAAGGCCCCAATCCATTTACTGCGAACAGAATACGGTTGTACACGCTTCTTCGCGAAGCGTGCGCAGACATCAGCATGATAGCTGGTTACCTGCGGCGCAAGCAACGTGAGGTGAGCGAAGACGCCGCGGAACTTAGGGAGTCGCCAATCTTCAAACGCCTCGTGCGTGTCCTCGCCAAACTTGAACCGGAGAACGCAAAGCTCGTGGAGTTGAAAGAGCTCGCAAGGGACTTCACTGAGCAAGGCCACAAGATCGTGATCTTCTCACAATTCGTCCCAGTCGTCAACTTGATTCAAGAGGATCTTGTGAACGAGGGAATCGGAACCCTGGTTTATCATGGGCAGCTAACCGCTGATGATCGCACAGCCAATTTGAAAAGATTCATCGAGGAACCAGAATTCCGAGTATTGGCAAGTTCCGACGCTGGTCAATTCGGATTGAACTTACAAGCTGCCGACGTGATCATCAATTACGACCTTCCATGGAACCCCGCTAGACTGCAACAACGTATTGCTCGGCTGCATCGGATTGGGCAGACGAACAAGGTTTTGGCAGTGAACTTCATTGTTCGAGGAACCGTCGAGGAACACGTCCGCGAGATTCTTGAAGGAAAGAGGAAGCTATTCAGGGAAGTTACGGTGAGCGAGATAGCTGAGAGTGAGGACCTTGACATCGATGAACTCAGAGAGATCTTCGGGTTCGATATGCGAAAGCTCGCTGAGACGATTCGAGAACGTTATGGTCTTCGTGTTGAGAGTTCAATCCGAAAGCCTGTTGGCGAGTCCAGCTAGCAAACCTTAGCTATCCCCACTCATTGAGAACTTTCACTCATCTCTCTTGTGTATAAGCAGTGGACTGTAAGTTTCAGCTGAGCGGGGCGTGGGAACCTTCTGCGAAGCCTGCAGTCCACCAAGAATTCCGAGATACGAAGGAAGGAAACTTGTCCTAGATCATGTTGAGTGCTACTGCCAGTGTCCGAACACCGTCTTTGAGTCAAAGGGACCGCGGTGTCCTCAATGCCATCATCTAGTGAAGATCCAGCTTACCGATGAATGGCGCGATCCATTCTTATGGATGGACCCTAGGACTCATGGACCAGTTAGAGTTGACGACGTAAAGCCTGACGTACTCTCACTTTGAATAATGTAGAAAGCTAATTAGCCGTGGTCATACGGAAGCTCCATCGAACACAATTGGTTGACGAACTCAGAACAGAGAATCTGCGTTGGACTTGTGATCCGAAGATTATCCCCGCAAAGTCAAGTGAGGAATTGAAGCCCCTTGACGTAATGGTGGGACAGCCGCGCGCGTCTCAAGCTATGTTGTTTGGCTTCAACATGAAGGAACCAGGCTTCAACATATTCGCTGCAGGACCACCGGGAACCGGGAAGACCACTACGACCACAGATTTCCTTGAAGACTTTGCTGCAAAAATGCCGACGCCGTCCGATTGGTGTTACATTCACAACTTTGCAGACGAGTACCATCCAAGTACCCTTCGTTGTCCAGCCGGCATGGGAAAGGAACTGAGGCAAGACATGCGAGAATTCGTTCAGGCGGCCAGACTGGCAATTCCACAGCTGTTCCAAGGCGAGGACTATGCAAAGAAGCGCGACGAGATGCTTCGAAAAACGAACCAGAAACGGCAGGACGCGATCAACCGTATGCGGGAGGTGGCGGAAAAAGAAGGCTTTGCAATGCAAGTCGCTATGCTCGGCATATCACTGGTACCAGTCGTCAAGGGCCGTGCTTTGACCGACGAGGAGTTCGTCGCCCTACCCAAGGACGCTCAAGAGAAGATCTCGCAGAAACGTGAAGACTTGAAGGATAAGCTCACGCCCTTTCTGAGAGAGTTGAGAGAAGCCGAATCCACAGCGAGGGATGAGATTGCCGAGTTTGACAGGGACGTTGCGTTGTACGCCATTGAGCATCTGATGTCAGGCCTCCTCGAGAAGTACAAGGCCCAGGAAATGATTACGAACTTCCTCCAGGAAATTCAGAGAAATATAGTCGAGGATCTAGAGCAATTTCGAAGAATAAAGGGCGACAAAACGAATTCGTCTCCGGAGACTGCCCTAGCTGAAGAGATTGCTTTTCGAGTGTATGACGTGAACGTTGTTGTGGACAATTCCGGAGTGAAGGGTGCCCCGATAGTGACAGAGCATAACCCTACCTATGACAATCTACTCGGCAGAATAGAGAAAGAGAGCCAACTTGGAACGTTATCCACGGATTTCACTCTGATCCGCGGAGGATCCTTGCATCGAGCAAACGGCGGATTTCTGATAATGCGGGCAGAGCAACTCTTGCGCGATCTGAACGTCTATGAAGCGTTGAAACGAGGCCTTAGAGCCCAAGAAATTCAGATCGAAGACCTGCCACAAAGAGCCGGTTATGCCAGTGTCAGAACCTTAGCACCACAACCAATTCCGCTCGAGGTAAAGGTGGTTTTGATCGGCGATTCGAATATGTATCAGACTCTTTTTGCATATGACCCTGAGTTTCGCGAACTCTTCAAGATTAAAGCTGACTTCGACAACACGATGACCAAGACAGATGGCAATCTTCGAAACTATGCTGGTTTCTTCACCACCCTAGTAGTCAATGAGAATTTGAAACATCTTGAAGCTTCTGCCATAGCTCGACTTCTCGAGCATAG
>OCOJ01035426.1_pt2 | contig 10598 bp, 8 predicted proteins | sample 1539251 | NCBI WGS metagenome assembly OCOJ01 (sample SAMN01911457, study PRJEB22624) | soil metagenome | biome: Soil | place: Malaysia | collected 2012-04-30 | depth RA_metagenome m
AACGTCATGGGGAAGGCCGGGGTGAAGGCCATGATTGCGGACAGCCGGGGCCTCCCTCTCAAGCTCTACTTCTACGCTCCAACCTGCGTCCCCGAGTCCAAGGCCGTGACTCCGGGTGCCGAGCTCACTCCTGCCGACATCGACGAGATGCTTGGCTGGGATGGGGTCTGGGGTCTGGGGGAGGTGATGGACTACCCTGGGGTGCTCGCAGGCGAACGGAAGGTATCCAAGATTCTGGAGCTTGCCGCCAGGAGAGATGCCGTGATTGACGGTCACGCCCCGCTGCTCTCCGGCCGAGAGCTCAACGCCTACATCGTGTCGGGCGCCGAGGCGGATCACGAGAACTTCACTGTCGAGACGACGATCGAGAAGCTAAGGCTCGGAATGTACGTCAAGCTCCGGGGTCCTTACGTGCTGGACCCCCAGAAGTTCGCCGACGCGCTGAGGACCATCCCACACCCCTACAACCTCATACTCTGCACCGACGACATGATGCCCGACAACCTCGCCAACCTCGGGCACTTGGACTACGCGGCCCGGGCGTTCATCGAGGCAGGGATGGACCCGGTGGAGGTGGTGAGGAGTGTCACCCTCAGGCCCGCCCTCCACATGAGGATGCCTCACCTAGGCGCAGTGGCCCCGGGGCGGATAGCCGACGTCCTGCTCCTGAACGACCTGAGGAAGTTCACGGTCGACCTCGTGGTGGCCAATGGGGTTCCCGTAGCGAAGGAGGGCAGGATGCTCGTGCGGATCAGGAAGAGGACCATGGACGGCCCAGCCAGGGACACCATGAAGCTCAGCCCCCTCGGGGTGGGAGACTTCAGGGTCGAGCCCCCGGTCAGGAACGGGCCTGCCTATGTCAACTGCGTCGTCTTCGGGAACTCGGACCACCAAGACAAGGGGCAGGCCTTCACAGAGATGATCCTCACCAAGCTCACCAGGTCGAAGGTGCGGGTAGCTGACGGCAGACTCCTGCTCGGCGACACGGCGCTCGTATTCGTATTCGAAAGGCACGGGAAGAACGGCGGCAGGTCCTTCGGGTTCGTGCGAAACCTCATAAGGGACGGGGCTCTCGCCACGACGGTCGCCCACGACGCGCACAACCTCCTCGTGGTAGGCAAGAACCCCGAAGACATGCGAGCCGCCGCCAACCTCGTGATCAGGAGCGGAGGAGGCATCGCAGCTGTGCGCGACGGAGAGACCCTCGCCCGGATAAGGCTCCCCATAGCCGGACTGATGTCAGACAGGTCCCTGGCGGAGGTCTCGAAAGACATGGAGGCTCTCAGAAGGGCCTTCAGGGCCATGGGGGTCCTCGACCACCCCTACATGCCGCTCCCCTGCCTTCTCACCCTCTCCGTATACCCCCACGCCAGGATCACCGACAGGGGGATCTTCGACGTGGACAGCCAGAGCTTCGTCCCGCCCTTCGCGGACTGAGCCGCTTCAGCGGGTCCGCGCTACCTGTCCCGACTTCCCCATCAGGACCTTCTCGGAGGTGACCGGCAGGTCGTCCACCGAGACGCCCGTCGCGTTCAGAACGGCGTTCCGCACAGCCGCACCGGGGAGGACGATGGGGGGCTCTGCTATGATCTTGGCGCCAAAGGGCCCCAGAGGGCCCGGCACCTCCACAATGAACGCCTTGAACTCGGCTGGTATGTCCATGGAGGTGGGGATGTAGTAGTCTCCAAGGTTGGGGTTGACGACCACCCCGTCCTTGTGCACGAGCTCCTCCATCATCGCGTAACCAAGTCCCTGGACTGTGCCTCCGTAGATCTGACCGAGGACGCCCGCAGGATTGACGGCCTTCCCCACGTCGTAGGCCGCGTGTGCGCCTACGACCTTGTAGTACCCCGTGTCCATGTCCACCTCCACCTCGACGATTAGGGCCCCCCAGGTGTACTGCACATAGGGTGTTCCCTGGCCCACCTCCTGGTCCCAGGGCGCAGCTGGCGCCATGAAGAAACCCTCCTCCCTGAGTTTGAGGCCAGTCCTGTAGGCTTCGGCGACCACTTCCTCCCAGGGTACCCTCCTGGTCGGATTGCGCCTGTCGAAGGCGATTCCATCGGCTATGGCCACGTCCTTGGCGTCGGCCTTCAGCAGTCCTGCTGCGACAGGGATCACCTTCCCCTTCAGCTTCTCCGCTGCGACCTTCGAGGCGTTCCCTCCAATCACCACCACCCTGGACGCCACAGTAGGCCCGCTCTCCCTGTGCTTCGCGGTGTCAGGGCGCTCCAGCTTGAACCTGGAAAGCGGCACCCCCAGGACGCTAGAGGCGACCTGCATCATCCCGGAGATGGCCCCGGTCCCATACTCTGTGAGGCCCGAGCCGACAGAGACGCTCCCGTCGGAGAGGATTTCCATGTGGACTGCGCCGTAGTCGTTCCCCTCTGGCCCGAGCGAGTTCCCGTGCATCAGCAATGCGATCCCCATCCCCCTCCTGACGCTCCCCGTCTGGCTCCTGTAGCGCGTGGCCTTCTCCCTGTACCTGCTCGACGCCACCACCTTGTCCACGCACTGCGGCAGCCCGCAGCTGGCGTCCATCACGNGCGCTCGTCGCGTTCTTCTTCCCTGGGACGAGCATGTTCCTCAGCCTGAACTCGAGCGGGTCCATCCCCAACTTCCGGGCGAGCTCTTCCATCTGGCTCTCGATGGCGAAGATTGCCTGCGGGCCTCCGAACCCCCTCAGGCTCCCGGTGTAGGTGTTGTTCGTGTAGACGAGATAGGAGTCGGCCTTGACGTTGGGGACTTCGTAGGCGCCGACCGTGTGGAATGTGGCCCTGACTATCACGAACACGCCGAGGGAAGCGTAGGCCCCCGTGTCGCCCACTATCTTCGACTCGTCGGCGAGGAGCATCCCATCCCTGCTCACGCCTGTCTTGTGGCTGATCACGAAGGGGTGCCTCTTGGTGTGCATGACCATCGAGTCCTCTCTGTCCATGCCGCAGTACACGGGCCTTCGGAACTTCACAGCCGCCAGGGCCGCCGTCGAGCAGACGTCGTAGGGGGTCTCATCCGACTTCGGCCCGAAGGCTCCCCCTGTAACTGCCTGAATCACTCTGACCTTCTCAGGAGGGAGCTTGAGTATCTTGGCCACCGCCGCCTGGGTGTGGTGGGGGCTCTGCATGGAGCCGATGACCCTGACCCCTCCGTCCTCGGGGATCGCCAGCCCGACCTCGGGCTCAAGGGGGACCGCGTCCTGGAACTGGGTCCTGTAGGTCTTCTCGAAAACGACATCCGACCTCGAGAACCCCTCGTCCACGTTGCCCTTCCTAATCCTCATCTGCCTCGCGACGTTGCCTTTCTCGTGAATCTTCAGGGCGCCAGGCTTCAGGGCCTCCAACGGGTCGAAGATGCACGGCAGCCTGGAATACTCGACCCTTACCCTCGCGGCAGCGTCTGATGCAGCAGGGTAGGTCTCGGCTATGACAGCGCCGAGTATGTCGCCCGTTGAACGTACCACAGGGTCGGCGAAGAGCTGCCTGTCCGGCAGGACAGCCGACGACTCGTTCAGCCCCGGGATGTCCCTCGCTNGTGAGGACGCCGAGCACCCCGGGGAATGTCTTCGCGGCCCCGATGTCCATCCCCTTGACCACTCCGTGAGGGATTGAGGAGTGGAACAGCTTGGCGTAGACTGTCCCCTTGGGGAGAAGGTCTGCTGTGTAGACCGGGCTGCCGAGGACCTTCTCCAGAGAGTCTACCCTGACCACGTTCTCCCCGATGTAGAGGAGCTCTCCCTTCTCCGCCTTCGCCCTGAGCGAATCAAGCAGCTGCGAAACCTGCTCGCTCATTCCCTTCCCTTGCACCCCTCGCGTACTGCGTCTACGATTTGATAGTACCCAGTGCAGCGGCAGAGTATCCCGCTGATGGCGACCTTGACCTCCTCGCTTGACGGATCGGAGGTGTGCCTGACCAGGTCCCAGGAAGCGAGCAGCATTGCGGGGGTACAGAATCCGCACTGGGCTGCGTTGTTGGCGATGAAGCTTCCCTGCATCCGCTTCATGGAGGGGTCTGCCAGGAGGCCCTCCAGTGTTGTGACCCTCCTTCCGTCGCACTGTGCGGCGAGCATCAGGCAGCTGTTCACTAGCCTGCCGTCGACCAAGACCGCGCAGATGCCGCAGTCCCCGGTGCTGCACCCTTCCTTCACGGACTTCGTGTTGAGCTGGTCCCTGAGGACGTCGATGAGCCTGTCCAGGGCATCGACCTGCACGGGGTGGTCGGTGCCGTTCACATTGAGGGTGATTGTCCGCTTCGTCATGTCACGACGGTCCTCCGATCTGCCTCGTGCAGCGCTCGATGAGCCTCTTCAGATAGACCTGGGCCACCTCAGTCCTGTAGAGCCCTGATGCCCTGAAGTCGGAGGTCAGCGAGAGCTCCGACGCCAGCACCTTCTGGGCTTCCGCGATGGTTCCTTCAGAGACCCTCTTCCCTTCAAGGAAGCTGCTCGTCCTGACGGCAAGTGCGGGTATTTTCTCGGACACCCTGTTCAGGGCTACCCGAGCAGAGCGGATCGTGTGGAGGTCGTCTTCAAGGGTCAGGCACAGAGCCTCGTTCACCATGGCCAGAATCAGCATGTTCCTGCGTCCCAGTTTCTCGTAGCCTGTCCAGCTGTGCCCTCCGGGCGGGACAAGGCTGACCTCAGCGAGTATCTCCGAACGCCCTAGGGCAGTCTCCCTCTTCCCGACGACGAACTCCTTCAGCGGGACAGTCCGCTCCCCTCTTGCACTAACCAGCTTCAGCCGTGCGTCGAGGGCCATGAACACAGGAATCAGGTCCTCAGACGAAGCCGCCGAGCAGATGTTGCCGCCCACTGTTGCGACATTGCGCACCTGGGGGGCACCGAAGAGCTTCGCGGCCTCCCTGACAGACGAGAGGTTTCCATCGAACAGACGCGACTCCAGCAGGTCCGTTACAGTAGTGAGAGCGCCGATGCGGATGACCCCGTCTGAGCTGCGCAGGTACCTGAGGTCTTCCGTGAACGAGGAGATGTCCAACAGTACCGAAGGGGCGACCTGCCTTCTTCTCATGCGCGGAAGGAGGTCTGTCCCACTCGCGATTACGAAGACCTTCCTGTCCTCGCGCTCCATGAACCGAAGGGCGTCATTCAGGTCTGTGGGAGAGTAGAGCTCCAGGGAGGACATCACGACGTTCTACCATGAGAGCGGCCTCTGCGTGTTAAAAACTTCATGCCGAAAGAGGGGTTCATACCACATTCGCCCCGCGAGCGTTGGTCGAAAGGCCTCTGATTCGAACCGCGTATAAATCGCTGGTTCCAGGGGAGCACTACCATGAAAGCACCACCGTATGTCGGTTCAATGGCAGGACAGGACTTCCTGGACACCAACGACCACTCACANGGAGGAGATTGCAAGAATCCTGAAGGCAGCGGAGGACCTCAGGGTGAAGTTCAGAAGGAGGACGCCAACGCCCTACCTTCCCGGCCGGACGCTGTTCATGCTGTTCTACAACAGGTCCCTCAGGACGAGGAACTCCTTCGAGGGGGGCATCTACCAGCTGGGCGGGCACGCACACTTCCTCAGCCCGAGCGACGTCTACACCCCGACCCTCCCCGAGGACATGGTCCCCTACCANGACCGAGGCCATAGCCGACGTCGGGAGAGTGCTTTCGAGGTACGGCGATTCGATAGCCATCAGGATCTACGGGGACGCCGCGAAGTGGACCATAGGACGGGGGCACAGGGTGATGCAGGAGTTCGCGAAGTGGAGCGACATCCCCGTACTGAACATGGAGGATGACATCTACCACCCCTTCCAGGCGCTGGCCGACATGAAGTCGATAGTCGACGTTGCGCCCAANGCCGAAGAAGAAGAAGTTCGTCGTATCCTACGCCTACTCCGGCGGACTGAAGCCTCTGGCAGTCCCGCAGAGCTGCGTCCTGATCGGCACGCAGTTCGGCATGGACGTGGTACTTGCACACCCCAAGGGGTTCGAGTTGGAAGACTCGGTCATCGAGGCATGCAAGAAGAACTCCGACAGGTACGGGGGGAGCTTCGAGGTCTCCAACGACATGAAGGAGGCGTTCGAAGGGGCCGACTTCGTGTACCCGAAGGCCTGGTCCCCCAAGGGGTTCGTTCCGCCATACAGCAGCACTGTGAANCAAGGACGCCGCTTCCGAGTACCAGAACAGGTACAAGGACTGGAAGTGCACCCAGGAAATGATGGACCTCACCAACAAGGGGAAGTACATGCACTGCGGCCCAGCCGACAGGGGCCAGGAAGCGACAGACGAGGTCATAGACNAGCCCGAAGTACTCCCTCTACTTCGAACAGGCCGAGAACAGGCTGCACGTCCAGAAGGCGGTCATGGCCATGGTCATGGGCTCCAAGCGCCGGAGATAGAGGAGAAGAGGTTGGCCGGCAAGGACGCAGCCATTCTGGACGTCATAGGGAACACGCCCACAATCCGCCTTTCGAAGATCCCGGCCGAGGAGAAGATCAAGGCGGAGATCTTCGCGAAGCTGGAGGCATTCAACCCCACAGAGAGCCTCAAGGACAGGATCTACAAAGAAATGATCCTGGGGGCCATCAAGAGGGGGGACCTCAAGCCTGGGATGGAGATCCTCGAGGCCTCCACAGGGAATGCTGGAATCGCGTGCACCTTCATCGGCACGAGGATGGGGTACAGGGTGACCATCGTCATGCCCGAGGGGATGAGCGACGAGAGGAAGAAGATGATCAGGGCGTTCGGAGGAGAGCTCATCCTCACCCCAGGGGCCGAGAGCGACGTAGACCTCTGCCTGGACAAGATCGATGAGCTCCTCAAGAAGAACAGGGGGAAGTACTGGGTTCCCTCGCAGTTCTCCAATCCTGACAACCCCATGGCACATTACAAAGGCACAGGGCCCGAGCTGTGGAGCCAACTGGGAGGAAAGGTCGACGCCTTCGTGGCGTCGCAGGGAACGGGCGGAGTCCTCTCTGGTATAGGCAGATACCTGAGGGAGAGGAACCCGAAGGTGAGGCTCTACGCCGTCGAGCCCTCAGAAGCCCCGATACTCTCACACAGCAAGTGGGGGACCCACAAGATAGAAGGAATCGGCGACGGCTTCGTACCGAGGAACCTGGACCTAGGCCTCCTGGACGGAGTGGTCACTACGACGTCAGACGAGGCCATCGAGATGACGAAGCGGCTGACCAGGGAGGAGGGGATCTTCTGCGGAATCTCTTCCGGGTGCAACGTTGTGGCAGCGGTGAAGCTTTCGAGGAAGCACCCAGAGCTGGGCAGAATCGCGACAGTCATCAACGACTCCGGAGGGAGGTACCTCTCCACCGAGGTGTTCGGGGTAAAGAAGAAGCAGGTCGCGGCCCGCACGAGCAAGCCGCTCGACCCCTACACCAAGGAGCAGCTCGCGAAGTATCAGAAGGGGTTCGACATAGTGGAGTAGCCACGCCGAGCCAGTGCCCTTGTCCTTCGTAGAACGCCTGGTCTGCTCAAAGTGCGGCACGAAGTATGAGCCGCGAGAGAGCCCCGTCATGTGCAGGAAGCGGGACCTGGGGAGGCTGGACGTGGTCTACGACTACGACAAGGTCTCGGACAGGTTCGACCGCCGGACCCTGGGGTCTAGAAGACCGAGGGACGTCTGGCGGTATGAGGAACTCCTCCCCACGTCTTCGAAGTTCGCAGTGAGGCTGGGCGAAGGGGGGACCCCCCTGGTCCACGGCCGCCGCCTGGCCGAGAAGCTCGGCATCAGAAACCTCCTCCTGAAGGACGACACGAGGAACCCCACGGCCTCGTTCAAGGACAGGGCGATGGCAGTGGGCTCGGCCAAAGCGGTCGAGCTCAGGAAGAAGGACGTCGCCATCGCCTCAAGCGGTAACGCCGCCGCCTCTCTGGCAGCCTACTCCGCAGGGGCAGGGATGAAGTGTCACGCCTTCGTCCCTCCCGACGCGGCTGCAGGAAAAATCGCGCAGCTCCTGCTCTACGGGGCCATGATAACAAGGTGTGAGCAAGTCAGGGAAGGGGAGGACGCGACCGTCCAGGCCATGCTCGCCGCAGTCGACAGGTTCGGGTACTACCCCTGCCCGAGCTTCGGGCCTTTCAACCCGTACCAGGTAGAAGGGCCGAAGACCTTGGTGTACGAGCTCTACGAACAGACGGAGTGGGAAGGGTTCGACGCCATCTTCGTCCCGACTGGGTCCGGCTGCCTGCTCACGGGCATCTGGAAGGGCCTCCGTGACCTGAAGGAGCTCGACCTGATTGGAGCCTACCCACGCATCATGGCCGTGCAGCCCACTGGGAACCAAGCTCTGGTCAGAGCGATTCAGAATGGGACCAGCCTGGACGAGCTGGTTCCCGAGCCATATCCGGCGTCCGTGGCAGGCGGGCTCCTGGACCCCTATCCGTGGGACGGAGACGCCGCCATGGCGGGTGTGAAGAAGACGCACGGAACAGGTGTCTCTGTACGCGACAGTGAAATACTGCGGGCAGTCAGGGATCTTGCAGCCTACGAGGGGATTTTCGCCGAGCCGTCCGGTGCCGCCGGCCTCGCGGGGGTGGAGAGGATGCTGGCCGAGGGCAACATCGACGGGGGCGACAGGGTCGCAGTTCTGGTGACCGGCTCCGGTCTGAAAGAGCCCGGCAGGGTCATCGAGATGTTCGAGGGAAGGAAACGTGGGGGTGCAAAGAAGGGCAGCCATAGTCGGCCTCCCTGAAACGCAGACGAATTCAGCACATAGGATTTAAAGGCCGACCGGCCCCTTTCATTCGGATGACTTCGGTGGAACTCGAAGAGCCCATCCAACGCGCACAAGAAATCCCGAGGACAGATGCGCTGGAGAAGGCGCTCGGCGAGACCAAGTACACTACGGACAACGTGCAGGAGGACGCCCTATACCTCAGGGTCGTCAGGTCCCCTCACCCTCACGCGCTGATCAAGCGCNATTGACACCTCGATGGCGGAGAACACCCAGGGGGTCGTGAAGGTAGCCACGGCCAAGGACGTGCCGGGGTCCAACTACATCGGCTACGTCGTCCAGGACAGGCCCCTGCTCTGCCCTGACAAGGTCCGGTTCGTCGGAGACTCTGTGGCGCTGGTGGTGGCCAGCACGCCGGAATCTGCAGAGCTCGGCGCCCAGGCCGTCAGAGTCGAATACGAGAGGCTCCCCGCAGTCTTCGACGCGAGCGAAGCGCTGAGGGCCGGCGCTCCAGCCATTCACCCTTCCGGGAACCTCACTGCGCGGCACTTCGTCAGGCTTGGGGACGCAGCCAAAGGTCTCGCAAGCGCAGACTTCGTGGTCAAGGGGGTGTACACCACTCCCGTCCAGGAGCAGGCGTACCTTGAGACCGAGGCCGCGCTCGCCTACCCGAAGAACGACGGCGTCGTTGTCCTCGGTTCCATGCAGAATCCGTTCATGGTGAAGAAGGCGGTCTCGACTGTGCTCGGCGGCGCAGCGCCGAACGTCCGGATAATCCAGGCTCCCACAGGTGGAGGATTCGGCGGGAAGCAGGACGCCCCGGACGAAGTCTGCGCGATGGCCGCCCTTGGGGCTTGGCTGACGAAGAGGCCGGCCCTCCTGGCGTTCTCCAGAAAGGAGTCCACTACTTTCCACCCCAAGCGGCACCCGATGGTCTTCGAAAGGGAGATGGGGGTGACCTCCGGAGGGAAGATCACAGCCGTCAGGGCCAGAATCCTGGCCGACGGGGGCGCCTACGCCTCCCTGAGCGAGAGGGTCCTCTTCGTAGCCGTCGTGGTGGCCCCGGGGCCCTACGAGATACCCAACGTCTCCATCGAAGGCACGACTGTCTACACAAACAACGTGCCCACAGGAGCCTTCAGAGGATTCGGCAAGCCGCAGGCCTCCTTCTCAGCCGAGCTTCAGATGGACGAAGCTGCCGAGAAGGTCGGGATGGATCCCGCTGAATTCAGGCTCCGCAACGCCCTGAGGGCAGGCTCCATCACCCCCACGGGGCAGACCCTCCCGGGCGGGATTGGGCTGGAGGAGTGCATCATCAGGGCGAGGGCCGCTTCCGATTGGGACGCGAAGCGACGCGCCGGACCAGGGCTGGGGACGAAGAGGCGCGGGATTGGGATGGCGTGCAACATCCATCCCGAGGGGCTGAACGGCGAGGCGGACGCGGCTACGGCATGGGTCGAGATAACCGCGGAGGGGAAGGTGATGGTCAAGTCTGGCCTGACCGAGTACGGCCAGGGGATCTACACGGGCTTCACGAAGATAGTCTGCAGGGTCCTGGGGACGAGCCCGGACAGGGTCACGGTCGTCTCTCCGGACACCGACATCGTCCCCGATTCCGGGCCCACTGTGGCTTCCAGGAGCACTGTCTTCGGAGGCAAGGCCATCCTGCTCGCATCCAAGAAGCTCAGGGCCAAGCTCGCCGCTGTGGCAGGTGAAATGCTCTCGCGCCCGGCGGAGGAACTCGTCTTCGGAGGCGACTCGGTGTCAGCCAAGGGCAAGGGAGGCGGCCGCCTTGGATTCGACGAACTCGTCTCGGAGTGCGTCAGGCGGGGGATGAAGCTGAGGGAGGAGGGCAGAGTCGTCAAGGCCCTCCCAGCATGGGACAGGGCGGCCGGTCGGGGCGACCTCTCGCCTTCCTTCGCCTTCGGGGTCCACGTCGCGGAGGTGG
>OCOJ01034805.1_pt2 | contig 10594 bp, 14 predicted proteins | sample 1539251 | NCBI WGS metagenome assembly OCOJ01 (sample SAMN01911457, study PRJEB22624) | soil metagenome | biome: Soil | place: Malaysia | collected 2012-04-30 | depth RA_metagenome m
TGGAATCTGGCGAGGTGACCTTCCGCTTCCGCCCGGTGGCGCCGGCGGCGATGCTGGAGGAGGTGGCCAAAAGTTTCCGCGAGATGACGCGATCGCAGCGCGTGGAACTGGTCGTTGAAACGCCCACGGGACGCGCCGTGGAAGCCGACACCGACGCTGTCCACCAAGTGCTTGCGAACCTGATCGACAACGCGCTGAAGTATGCCGCCGCTGGCGGCAGGATTGTTCTGGGTGCACGCGATGCCGGCACCGCCGTAGAATTCTACGTGCGCGACTTCGGACCCGGCGTCGCCTCCGAACACCTGCCGCGCCTGTTCGAGCGCTTTTACCGCGTGGACAAGGCGCGCTCGCGGGAGTCGGGCGGCACCGGCCTGGGCTTGGCGATCGCCAAGCACATTGTGCGGGCGCATGGGGGGACAATCCGAGCGGAGAGCGCCCTGGGGCATGGTTCGACCTTCCTGTTTACGCTGCCTGCCGCCGCGGGCGCTGTTACCGGACAACAATCCTGATCACTGGCCGCTGTTCTTGCTGGTTTCCTTGGCCTCCCGGTTGAACACCAGGACCTGGGTGAGCTGGGCCTGCGGGCCCGTGATCTGCCGCTCGATCGTGAGGGTCTGGCCGCTGGCTGAGAGTTTCCAGCGGCTGGTCCACTTGATGGCGGGAACTTCGTGCGCCGGTCGCGGTCTCTGTCGGGCTTCGAACACCAGCACCGGCCCCTCCCAGAAAGCGCGCGCCCAGACCTCAGCATCGGCGTTGGAATCAGTCATGCGTTCCTGGCCGTCGGTGGTGACATCAACACGCGTGGTATGCGAATCCTGTGTGTAGTCGAAAGTAAGCTTGCCGCCGATGTGGCGGATCACGTAGCCGGCCGATTCGGGCGCAGGTGCCCCGCCAAAGTCGCTCTTCTCCACGTCCAGCTTCCAGTAGCCAGAGAAATTCGGCGCGGGCTTGGTCTGGGCCGCAGCGGTGAGGGCCATCAGACACCAGCACACCGCACTTGACTTCCAGCTGACAGTCAACATCGCCTGCAATGATACTTCGCCGGCCGGTTACAATGCGACAGTCAGGCAGGTCGACATCCGCATGACGGAAGATGCCCGCCTTTTGCTGATCAGCAACTCAACACTTCATGGCAGCGGATACCTCGACCATGCCGAAGGCGAGATTCGCAGTTTTCTCGCCGGCGTCCGTGACCTGCTGTTCATCCCCTATGCGCTTTATGACCGCGATGTTTATACCTCCAAGGTGGCTGAGCGCTTCGCGAGTATGGGGTTTCGAGTTGGCTCGGTGTACAAGGCGCCAAACTCGCGCGTCGCAGTCGAAAGCGCGGAAGCCATCTTCCTCGGCGGCGGCAACACCTTCCGCTTGCTCAAGGCGCTTTACGACAACGATCTGCTGGAACCGATCCACCGCCGCGTGGAAGAGGGTAGTCTGCGCTACATGGGCGCCAGCGCCGGGGCCAACGTTGCCTGCCCGACCATACGCACCACGAACGACATGCCGATCGTCGAGCCACCCTCGCTCACGGCACTTCGGCTGGTGGCCTTTCAAATCAATCCGCATTACGCCGACGCCGACCCGAACTCAACGCTCATGGCCGAAACCCGTGAAGAGCGACTGCTGCAGTTCCTGGAAGAGAACGAAACGCCGGTAGTGGCCCTGCGCGAGGGGGCTATGCTGCGCGTCGAGCATGGGAGGGTGACTCTAAAGGGCGTGGCCGGTGCTCGAATCTTCCGGCGCGGCGAGTCTCCTACAGGACTCTCCCCGGGTTCGCAACTACAGCTCTGAATCAAACGGGGGACAACTGAGAAGCGATTGTGCGGACGCTCGGCCCCGCACTCCGCGAGACGCGGGGCGCTGCTTCGCTTGCGGAGAGATCGACCAGCGCCACGCTGGCGATCAGGGCCAGCAACTCCAGCGCGTGCTCGTCGCTGTCGTCGAAGGCACGCGTTCGGGTCGAGAACACTTCGAAGATGCCGACGGCTGAGTTGCCCCGGCACAGCGGTACCAGCAGCATGGATCCTNACGCCGCCCAGCCGGGCGCAGGCTTCGTGGTTCACGCGCGGATCGCTCCCGGTATCGTCGCAACGCAGGGTGCGCCGGTGGCGCAGGCATTCTCCCGTGAGACCGGAATCGAGCGCCAGGGGAGCGCCCAGTGGAGGCGCCGTGGGTCCGCTCGTCGCCCAGCAGGCCATCTGCCCCTGAGCACCGATGGCAATGGCGGCTCCCGTCGAGCCGGTGATCTCCCCCGCGCGCCCNATGGCGGCTCCCGTCGAGCCGGTGATCTCCACCGCGCGCCCGGCTACCAGGTTCAGGGCGGCTCTCAGGTCCCCGGTCTCGGCCACAGCATGGCGTGTTTCTGCGATGGCCGCCAGACGTTGACCTTCCCGCTGGCTGGCGCGCAGCCGGTCCTGCTGATGCAGAAAAGAATTGAAGAGCAGCGCGCGGAAGGTTTCCTGGTCCAGCGGGCCGGTGAAGGCGCCGTCGCTTCTGAAATCGTTGAAGTCTTGCTCGGACATGGTCACACTCGGCGGCCGGATCCGCAAAGCACTACCTGTCCGGTTTGCATGACCCGAAGCCTCAGGAAATAAGTAACTCCCGGTCGGACGGCAGGCGGAGAAACGGGGAACCCGATGTTCTCGGCTAAGCCTGTTCTAGCTTGCCAGGGTAGGGACCTCTAACAGCACACGGCGGCTATGGCCAAACCCGCGCGGCTTTGCCCGTCTCGGCGGTGATCACCGGTTCGTTGTTCTGCTGAGTTGCAGAATAGGCCTTTCCCGCTGACGGGGAAGCAATCTCGCGCGCCGTTTCCTTGTCCTCCAGCATGGGGGCCACGACACGCAGCGCTTCAATCTCCCTCTTCAGACGCTCAATCTCCAGTTCCTTTTGTCGCATTACGTCATAAATATTTTTCATCTTCGGATGGCCTCGTTTCCGCGACTATAGCATTGCTTCNTCCCAGTGTCAATACGCTTGAATTCAACAGGCCCCACGCTTGGCAGAAACGGCCCGGGGCGTACCCCCAACGATGGGTGTCCGCTTGCACCAAGAAAGTAAACAAGAGAAGACTCGGTGGGGTTGCCGCCGTTCAGTGCCCGGGGGCAGCCTGGCTTGCCTCTCCTGCACGTAACACGAAGGAGTCCCGCACCGTCCACTTCGCCTCAGTGCCGTTCAAGGTCAGCTTCAGCATTTGAAACCGCAACTCGTCGTGGTCCACCCTGAATTTGCAGATGTGGTAGGTCGGGCCGGGGTCGCGGTAGAAGTCGTCGTCGGACCGCCGGACCATATAGGGCGTTGCTCCTCCGCCCCCGCTCACCAGGTAGGCCACGCCATTGCGCTCGTAGCGCTCGTAGTTGTGCACGTGCCCTGCCATCACGATGATCCGCGCCCGCATGCTTTCCTGCCGCTTTTCAACCAGCGACGCCAGTTGTTCCTCCTGCGGACGCTCCGAGTGGCCGCCCCCGAGCATCTTGTCGTGGGAATGGGTTACCGGCGGATGGTGCAGCACCACCAGCGCGAAATCTACGTCCGCCGGCAGCGCCTTGAGTTCCTGCTCCAGCCACTGCCATTGCTGGTTGCTGGCTCCGTCGGTCGAATTGCTGTCCAGCACGAAAATCACCAGGTTGCCGGTGCGTGCTGAGTACCAACGTCGGCCCTCCAGGCGGGGGAAGCGCTGGAAATAATTCTTGAGCGCGCGATCTTCTCCACCACGGACGTCGTGGTTGCCCAAGGCGGGAAGCAGTTCGATGTTCGCTTGCCGCAGCGGTGCAGTTTCTGTGTCGAACACCGCCCAGTCCTGCACATCGGCGCCGGTCAGCACCAAGTCACCGCTGACAACGACGAACGCCGGCTTGTCCTGCGCAATGCGTGCGATCTCAGCCCTGCGGACGGCGGCATTGGAGTGCTGAGTGTCGGCCGGGTTGGTAAATCGCGTATCGCCATACCCGACGAACGTGAAGGGATAGGTCGGCGTGGGCAGCGCTATATCCGGCTTCCACGACCTCACGGGCACTTGGGTTTGCACCAGCAGCGTGGCAGTTAAGACAACCAGCAAGATCAGGCCGGCACACGCCAGTCGTGAAGGGCGGTCGCTCACCGTGCCCTCGCCAGGACGATGGTGATGTCATCGGGCTGCTCGTTGGAGCCGATCCACTCGCACACCGCCGAGGTGACCATTCCCGAAATGCGTGCCAGCGGCAGATGGCGGTGGTCGCGCACGATCTCGATCAGCCGTTCCTCTCCAAACTCGCCGAACTCGTTCTCCGGCTCCGTGACTCCGTCGCTGAAGGCCAGGAAGATGTCGCCGGGGGCCAGGTCGACGGTTCGCTCCTCGTAGCCCTGGTCATCGAACAAGCCGATCACGAGCCCGGGCGTGTCTAGCCGTTGCTGAGATCCGTCGTGTCCCAAAATGATGGGAGGCAGGTGCCCTGCATTGGAGTAGGTGAATGTGCGCGAGCGCCCGTCATAGACACCCAGAAAAAGCGTGGCATATTTTTCCGCCGGTGTGCTGTGGTACAACTGGCGATTGAGAAGGCTCAACACCTGGGCGGGAGAGAACTCGCCTTCGCTGCCCGAGGTGGCAAAAGCTTGGGTGGCAGTATCAACGTCACCGCCCGCCACCACTAGGTGGGCGGCCATCGCCGGCATGCGCCCCACCTCGTAGGCGCGGACGGCGGAGTGGATGGTGGCCATCAGTAACGCGGCGGAGATGCCCTTGCCGCTGATGTCGCCCACCGCGATCCCCAGGCGGTCCGGTCCATAGGGCAGGAAGTCGTAGTAATCGCCGCTGACGGTACGCGCCGGGCGGCACACGCCGTAAACTTCGAGCGACTTAAGGTCCGACATCGCCCTGGGAAACAACTGCGCCTGTACTTCCTGGGCGATTGCTAGTTCGTTTTCCAGGCGCTGCTTCTCCTTCTGTTCGGCGAGGAGCTTTTCCAGGGATTCGCTCATGGAGTTGAAGGAACTCTCCAGCGCCGCCAACTGGTCTTGTGCCCTGACTTTGATGCGATGCTTCAGGTCGCCGCGATTGATGTGTTGGGTTGCGCCGTAAAGTTCGGCTATCGACCTGGTCATGGTGCGGGTCAGCCCCACCCCAACCACGAGCGCGATCAGCTCGATCGCAGCGAACACGATAGCCAGGGCAATGAGCAGCGTCCAGATGGCGCCACCGAACTCCACCATGGTCTGGAACAGGCGCGCATACAGCAAGGAGGGCCGGGTGGTCGCCCGCAACGCGATGCGCGTGCGCTCACCCGTCTTCCAATCCACGATCCCCAGAGGAGCGAAGAAGGTGACCTCGCGGTCGAAGCGCCGGCTCTGCGGTGGCAGCGTGCCTCCCGCAATACGTGCCAGTCGTGTGGGTTCCGGTTTCGCCTCGTCGCCAGTGTCTATGGTGATCTCTTTGGTGCGGTCTCCAACGGCACGGCTGCGGATCACGCTGCCGGGATAGATCGTTACTTCACCTATGTCGGCGGCGATGCGGTCAAGCAGCGCGCCGTCCACGGGCATGCGGGAGAGGACGGTCAGAGCGGCTCCGTCAGTCGCCACCGTATTGACCGCGCACAGATAAAGCGCGGTCTGGTCACGGACGATCCCCTGAAAATTGCCCTGGAGCCAGGCCGGCCGCTCGCCGACGTTGCGCTTGCCAGCCGGGGCATAGAGCTCAATGCGCTGGCCGCGATACCAGGCGACCACCTCAGCCGCCTTCATGTGCTCGTCGGGGCGGAACCCCCGTGCAGCCTGCACGTCCTTGCCGGTGGGCACGCCGCGGACACGCGCAACCGTGGCCAGCTCCGTCGCCATGGCAGAATTTGCCGCTTCCAGCGTCCGCAGTTCGGAGTTCAAGTCGGAACTGGCAAGGAAAGTTGCGAACTGACCGGCGAACAGGTAGCCGGCGATCAGGGCCATCATCAGCACCAGGACCAGCGGGATCACGCCGATGAACGTGTAGGTGACGATCAGGCGGTTCCGCAGCCGCCACATGAACCGGCGCCGGAACCAACGAAGGCTTAAGAGGAGTCCCAGCACGATCAGGGTGGCAGTCAGCAGCACAACCCAGACATCGAGCGCTCCCCCAATGCGCCCCCCGGGTAGCCACCGACTCAACCCGTAGATGAACAGGTCCACCAGCAGCAGATAGAGGGTGAAGCGGCCCAAGCCGCTGCTGGGCGCCAAGCGAGCCAGTCCGCGACGCAGAAGATGGGTGGAAGAACCTGTCATTGGGAACTCTGCACTGCCGAGCTTCGCTTGATTATAGACGTACGATAGCGACGGCAGGGCCGGCACGGCATCCAACTCCTGGCTCGATGATTCCACCGAACGATAGGTCTGCAACGATCGAGACGTTCTGGATAGAATGGCCGGGTGCACAGGCTGTCTTTTTCAGCCAGAGTTTGTGCAGGCGTGCCGGGCAGGGCAGGGTGTTCAAACGATACGAGCCGGCGGTGGTGTGCCGATGACTACCCGCAAGTACCGAATCCTGGTGGTGGACGACGAACCCTCGGTGCTCACCACCTATCGCATGATCCTCGAGCAAAAGGGATACGAGGTCGTGCCCGCTCCCTCGGCGCAGGAGGCACGCCGCGCACTCGAGGGCGGGAGGCTCGATCTGCTGCTCTGCGACTTGTCGCTTGGGGAGAAGGAATCCGGTTTCGAAGTCATCGAGTGTGCTCGCCGCTGCTATCCGGGACTGCCCTCGTTGTTGCTTACGGGGTACGCCAGCAAGGAGATCAGCGACCGCGCCCAGCGCCTGGGCATCTCGGTTTTGTTCAAACCAATCGAGATCCAGGAGTTTCTTGGAGCTATCCATGCCCACTTGAGCGCTCATGACCACAAAACAGCCAGCGGCGGATAGATCTCTGGGTGGTTCGTAATCAAGATGAACCGTCAGCACATAATCACAACAACACGCGCGCTTCCAGGAATCCAAGTGATGACTGCCAGTAGCCCGCTCGGGGAATCACAACTGACTTACAATCGTTGGGTGTCCCCGCTCAGATTCTTTTTCACTCTGGCCTTCTGCGCCGTCGGGATCTGCGCCCAGGCACAACAGCGGCCAACACAGGGCGACATGCAGGTGCACATCAACTACCTGAACGTCTGTTCTCCCAGCGACGCGGATAAGCAAGAGATCGTCTCTGCGCTCGAGCGCATTCCCGCTGCTCCCCGCTTCGGCCCGGAGTTCGAGATCGCGCGCGGTCGCTCCACAGCCCCCGATGCGCCTATCGCTTCCTGGGTACGGGTGCGCCGCGAGTTTCCGCCGGACGCGCTCCTGACTAACGCCCAGTACTCCGTCAGCCTGGACGCGAAGGACATCATCGAGACCGTGGTCTTTCGCTGGCGCGAACCCAAGGATGTGATGCAGGTCTCGATCGAGGACAACGTTTCTACCGTGGCCAGTCCGGCCACCGTGGTTTCCACCGATACCCCCGCCAGTCGTATCCGCATTGAACGTTTCGGCAAGCCTTCGCTGGGTTTGTCGCGCTGCGCTCAGGCCGATCAGACAGCGTACGAAAGCGTGTTCGCGGCCGCCAGCCGCGTGATGAGCCGCTATCGGACGGCGCTAGGCGTCCGTGATAGTGTCCCGCCGGAGTTGGCACAGCTGGGGTTGGGCGGTTCCCACCCCGCCAAGAGTCAAAAGCCAAAGGCCAAGGGCCAATAGCACGTTGTCCGCTTTGCATCATTTCCGCAAGCCATTAATCTAAGGAGCCATGGAAATCCGCAATACTGTGATCATCGGGTCCGGTTGCGCCGGACTGACGGCGGCAATCTATGCCGCGCGCGCCAACCTGAAGCCGCTCGTGCTCCAGGGACACGAGCCCGGCGGACAGCTCTCGCTCACGACCCTGGTAGAAAATTTTCCGGGCTTCCCGGAAGGCATCCAGGNGACCGGAGTTGATCGAGAACATGAAGGCGCAGGCGGCGCGCTTCGGCGCCGAGTTCGAGAGCGGGCACGTTCATCGTGCCGACCTGAGCCAGCGTCCTTTCGTGCTGCATTTGATGGGCGGCAAGCCGCCGATCCACACCCGCACTCTCGTCGTGGCNNCGCCACTGCGCGCTGGCTCGGCCTTCCCAATGAACAGGCGCTCATCGGACACGGAGTGTCTTCCTGCGCCACCTGCGACGGCTTCTTTTTTTCTGGCAAGGAGATCGTTGTGGTGGGCGGTGGCGATTCCGCCATGGAAGAAGCGCTGTTCCTTACCCGCTTCGCCACCAAGGTAACGGTGATTCACCGCCGCGATCAGTTCCGCGCCTCAAAGATCATGCTCGACCGCGCCCAGAGCCATCCCAAGATCCACTTCATCACCAACACCGTTGTGGACGATGTATATGACGTGGACAAGAACGAGGTCACCGCGCTGAAGCTGCGCGACGTCCACAATGGACATACTCACATCTTCCCCACCAGCGCGTTGTTCCTTGGCATCGGTCACGTGCCCAACACGGCGATGTTCGACGGCCAACTCGCCACCGATGCCGACGGCTATCTGCTTACGCGCGATTACGTGTTTACCGGCATTCCCGGGGTCTTTGCCTGCGGTGACGTTGCCGACCGGCGCTATNCGTCAGGCCATTACTGCTGCCGGCACCGGCTGCATGGCGGCCATCGAGGTGGAGAAGTTTCTGGAAGAGCAGGGACGATGAATCATTGAGTCATTGGGTGGCCGCTTCACAGAAAGCCGCTCGAGCGAAGGGTCAGTGAGTCGGTCGCCCAATGACCCAATGACTCAATGGCCCGATGATTCAATTGTTTCCTGGAAACTCTACAGTTCCCTCCGCTTCCATGGGCACGCCGTTGCACGTGGCGGGTGTGTAACGCCACTGCCGGAGTGCGTCGACTGCCTTGGAGTCAGCGGCGCGGCCCGCGCTGGTGACGACGGCCATCTTGTGCAACCGACCGTCAACGCCAATTACGAAGCGGATCTTCAGGTTAGTCTGTCCCGCTTTGCGAAACGCGGGCAAGGGCGTGGCCAGAGGCCTGGGAGGGCGGATGGCAGGACAACTCGGATGATCATCGAAGGGGGGGACCCAGTCGGCGTCGGAGACCGCCCCGGGCCCGGCATGAGGGCCCGGTCTCTGCGGCGGGATGGATGCTGCGCATACCCCCGCCAGGAGCATAATCGCGAAGGCATAGCAGCGGGCTCGGAAATGCATAAAGGTGGACTCCGAACGAAGCCGGGCACTCTTACTATCGGCAATCCGCGTACCAACAGCCCATGTACCTAAGTAACTGCGAATGCGTCATTTAGCCCCTTCTGGGACTCTGCGGTACTGCAAAGACTTGCACACCCAGCCCGCGCACCTGCTTGTGTGATCTTCGCCACAAGGCGGCCCGGTCACGATGTGTTACAAGAAGTGCGTATGAACGGCCCCACACCGAGCCAGGGCATTGGCAGGCCACCAGGATGCTGAGAGCGCTTTTTGTCTGGCTTTCCGAAAGCCGCGCGCTGCGGGCGGTGGCCGAGCGTTCCGCCGTCGGACAGCGCATATCCAGCCGCTTCGTTGCAGGCACGACCGTAGAAGACGCCATGGCGGCCGCCCGCCGCATGAATGACCTTGGCCTCACGGTCTCAATTGACAACCTGGGCGAGAACGTCACCAACCCGGACGAGGCGCGACAGAGCGCGGCGCTCTATCACCGGTTGCTGGACGAGATCACCACCCGCGGTTTGAAGGCGAACGTAAGTGTGAAGCTCACTCACATGGGGCTGGATATCGACGAGAAGCTGGCCCGCGAGAACGTCTGCGCGTTGGTAGCACACGCCGCCGGCTGCCACAACTTCATCCGCGTGGATATGGAAGGTTCGCCCTACACCCAGCGCACGCTCGACTTGGTGCGCGAGCTTCACCGCGTCCCCGGACACGAAGACACCGTGGGTGCGGTGATTCAGTCCTACATGCGCCGCAGCCGGCGCGATGTCGAAGAGCTGCTGGCCGAATGCATCCGCATACGCCTCTGCAAGGGGGCGTACCAAGAGCCGTCAGAGCTCGCCTACCAGAAGAAGTCGGAAGTGGACGCGAACTACATCGAGCTGATGAAGGTGCTGCTGAAGAGCGGCGTATACCACGGCATCGCCACCCACGACGAAAAGATCATCGAGGCCACCAAAGCTTTCGCGCGCGCGGAGAAAATCCCGCCCGACGCTTTCGAGTTCCAGATGCTCTACGGCATTCGCCGNTTCCAGATGCTCTACGGCATCCGCCGCGACCTGCAGCAGAAGCTGGTGCGCGACGGCTGGCGTATGCGCGTCTATATTCCGTTCGGGACCGAATGGTACCCCTACCTGATGCGGCGGCTGGGCGAGCGCCCGGCCAACGTGTTTTTTATTGCCAAGAACCTGTTTAGGAGTTAACCGGCCGGCTATGAAATTGCGCGAGCAACGGGTCACAAGTGATATGGGATTTTTCGCTAATCGTCCAGTCGTTGCTAGTGCGAGGCTCGGGTGATAACGGGAGTTCCGGTAATTATGGCGGGGTCATACGCCGCCTTCGTGCGCGTCGCTGCGACCTTGACATACGCATCGTTCCGCCAGGCGTACTTCGTTATGAGATAGAGGTGGTTACACCATTCGCACTCAAAGTTCTCAGACTC
>OCOJ01033304.1_pt5 | contig 10586 bp, 10 predicted proteins | sample 1539251 | NCBI WGS metagenome assembly OCOJ01 (sample SAMN01911457, study PRJEB22624) | soil metagenome | biome: Soil | place: Malaysia | collected 2012-04-30 | depth RA_metagenome m
GAGCCGAACCGTGTGCAGGTACCCGCGACGGAAGACCGTGATCTCGGCCGTCGTGCCGGGAGGGTAGCGCTCGAGGGTCTTCTCGAGGTTCGAGAACGTGACCCGGAGGCCGTCGATCGCGACGATCTCGTCCCCCGGGGTGAGGCCGGCGGAGTACGCGGGACGACCGGCGAAGGAGCGTCGGACCCGGGGAAGGCCTCCCGAATCCTCGACGGCGACCCCGAGGTCTCCGGGCTCCGGGGAATCCTTCTCCTCGGGAGGCTTCGGCGCGGGCGCGAGGTCGAGCCCTGCGAGGCGGGCGAACGACGCGATGTCGAGGTCGTCCGTTCCCCGGACGAACCGGTCGAAGAACGACGTGAGGTCGAGGCCGGTCGAGCGGTTCACCACCGGGAGAAGTTCGTCCTCGCCGAGCCCGACCCCCGGTTTTCCGTACTCGTTCCACAGGGTCCGGAGGACGTCCTCGAGCGAAGCTCGGGTCTCGCTGCGGTGACGGATCTCGAGGTCCAGGCACATCGAGACCAGGTCGCCCTTCGTGTAGTAGGAGACCGACTGGTTGGGGGTCTCCTCGAACGGCTGGTAGTAGTCGACCCACGCGAGGAGGGAGGAATCCTCGAGGGAGATCCGGTTGCGGCCCGGGGTCGTCACGTACTCCCGGATCGTCCTGGCTCGTTGTTTCAGGAACTGGTCAATGGTGTAAAGACCGCTCCGGCGGAGGACGAGGTAGGTGAAGTAGTCGGTCGTCCCCTCCATCCACCAGAGCTGCCGAGTGTACGCCTCCTGGGTGTAGTCGAACGGTCCGAGGACCTTCGGGCGGATTCGTTTCACGTTGTAGAGGTGCAAGTACTCGTGAGCGATGAGGCTCAAGAACCGTTGGTACGATGGCTCCGGCTGGAAGCAGGTCCGGTCGACGACGCAGGAGGTCGACGCGGAGTGCTCGAGCCCTCCGTCCCGGACGTCCGTGAGATGGACGAAGAATGTGTACGCCGAGAGCGGAGAATCCCCGAGGAGCGCGACCGAGGCCCCCACGACTTTCGAGACGTCCTGTTCGAGCCTCCGTGCGTCGTAGTTGCCCCCTTCTCCGCAGAGAGAGATCCGGTGCGGGATCCCGCTCGGGCGGATCGTGAGTACGACGGGAACACCGGCATCGAGAGGGGAGTCGACCAGCTCGTCGTAGGTCCGGGCCCGGTACGTCCGTGGACCGACCTCCTCGAGCTCGGTCACGACCTTCCAATCGGAAGGGATCTCCACGGTGAGCGTCACCGAGGTTCCGAGCTCGCCGTCCACGAACGGAAGGCAGAGCGCGGCGTTCACGAACATGTGCTCGTGAGTGAGGTCGAATCCCTCCGTGATCAGGTCGTGACCGTACACCGTGTAGTCGACCCGGACGTGGTCCGCCCCGCCCGTGGCGACCCTCCATCGCGCCTTGTCAACGGGGCGGACGTCGAGAGGACGTCCGTCGGGCTCCGATCGGGCGACGAAGTCGCGGAACCCGCGGCTATAGTTGCGGATGTAGTAGGAGCCGGGAACCCAGGAGGGCACGACGAGGTCGACCGCGTCTCCGGTCGTCCCCTCGAGGTCGACCGTACACCGCGCTCGGTGGTCGGTCATCCCGTCCGCCCGAACCGTGTAGTGAATCTGCATCGGCGCCGTCCCTACGCGAATCCCGGCAGGTCACGGTCTCGGTCCGTGTCGGCATCCTTGCGGACGTACGGCTCGCCGGCGATCCCGAGATGCGCCGCGAGCGTACGGAACGTCTGCACCAGCTGCCGGACGGCCTCGGCCATCTCCTTCTGCTCGGACCGAATCTGCTTCAGCTCCTCGCGGAGGTTCCGCAGCTCGACCTCCCAGCGTGCTTCGTCCGCACCGACCGTCAATGCTCATCCCTCGTGCGGTCGAGAGGAGCTCAGTAATTACATTGACCTGAGGCGCGCGCGCCCCATACCGGTCCGGCGAATCGTTACGCGTCGGCTCGGGTCTTCCACGAACGGTCGTGAGGACCGGCGGTGACTCTTCGTTAAGTACGGGAATCGTAATTCCGATATCGGAATTGCGATGTTCGAAGGGTCGATGTCGGGGTCGAGATTCCGCGCGCGCGGTCTCGATCCGAAGCCAGTGAGGGAGGAACGAAATCGCCAAGAGCCCCTGCCCTTGGCGTGGAGATAGGACCGGCCATGGCAGACGCGATCATCGCCGAAGGTCTTTCGAAGACGTTCAACGGCTCCGTGAAAGCGGTGGACGGCGTCTCGTTCACCGTCAAGGAAGGCGAGATCTTCGGATTCCTCGGGCCGAACGGCGCCGGGAAGACGACCACCCTCTCGATGCTGACCGCGGTGCTCGGACCGACCGGAGGTCGCGCGACGGTCGACGGCCTGGACGTGGTCCGCCATCCCCACGAGCTCAAGCAACGGATCGGGCTTGTCTTTCAGGAGGCCACGGCGGACCAGGACCTGACGGGCCGTGAGAACCTGGAGCTGGCCGCGGCGCTGTTCGGCGTGCCCCTTCGCGACACGCCGAAGCGGGTCGGGGACCTCTTGGAGCGCCTTCAGCTCGGCGACTCCTCCGAACGTCTCGTGAGGACCTACTCCGGTGGGATGCGCCGCCGGCTCGAGCTCGCCGTGGGGATCGTGCACTCGCCGCGGGTCCTCTTCCTCGACGAGCCCACCCTCGGCCTCGACCCTCAAGGGCGGGCCGGCTTCTGGAAGATCATCGAGCAGTTGCGCGAGGACTCCGGAATGACGGTCTTCCTCACGACCCATTACCTCGACGAAGCCGACGGGATGTGCGACCGGATTGCCATCATCGACCACGGCAAGATCGTTGCCGAGGGCACCCCGTCGCAGCTGAAGGACCGGCTCGGTGGCGACGTCGTGACGGTCCGCCCGATCGGGACCGCGGACTCCCTCGAGGCATCCCTGAAGGCGCTCCCCGGGGTCACGAACGTCGTTCAACAGGAGGGTGTGTTCCGCGTGAAGTGCCCGAACGGGGACGTCCTGATCCCGAAGATCGTCGGCGCCGCCACGAGCCTCGGCATCTCGATCGCCGGGATCACGCTGCAACGGCCGAGCCTCGACGAGGTCTTCCTCGAGTTCACCGGACGCGAGTACCGCGAAGACGAGGGTCCTTCCGCCACCGACCGGGCAGTCTTCATGACACGGTTGCAGAGCGCACGCCGGGGGATCCGATGAGCGCCGTCCGGCGTTGGGCCGCGCTGACCCGTCGGGAGCTTCTCAAGCTCGGTCGGAACCCTCAGGCGATCGCCACTTCGCTCCTGATCCCGATTCTCTACCTCATCCTGTTCGGACAGGGGTTCAACTTCACGAACCTGCTCAACTCGAACCCGTTCCTCTCCCCCGACCAGAAGACCCAGTACATCCACGAGACCTTCCTCGGCGCTCCGGATTACTTCTCGTACTTCTCGGCCGGGATGGTCGGGTTCGTGGCCGTCACGGCGACCCTGTTCGTCGGCGCGAACGTGATCTTCGACAAGCTGTTCGGAACCCTCAAACGGACGGCCGCGTCCCCGGCCACCGCCACGGACATCTTCGGCGCCCGGCTCGTGGCCGGCTCTCTTCAACCGGTCGGGCTCGCGTTCCTTGTACTCGGGCTCTCCGTCCTGCTCGGAGACATCGGTCTCGCCGGCCTCCACGTGAGCGTGGCCGTCTCGGTCCTCGGCGCGGCGGAGGTGGTGGTGGCGATCCTGCTCCTCTCGGTCATGTTCGCCTCCCTCTTCCTCTCCCTCGGGTTCACGATCGACCAACCCCAGACGTACTTCGCGGTCGTGAACGCGATCAACCTTCCCGTGCTGCTGACCTCCGCGGCCCTCTACCCCTGGGGCCTCATGCCCGTTTGGCTTCAGACGATCGCGTCGTACAACCCGGTGACGCTCGCGGTGTGGGTCCTCCGCATCACGTTCTTCGGGGACTCGTACTACGCCTACCCCGCGTGGGTCTACCTCGCCGGGCTGTTCGCCTGGGCGGTCGGCATGTTCGCAGTGGCGACGATTCTAACCCGCCGGGCGCTCGCCCCGCGGAAGTGACGCTTCAGCCCGGGGTCCCGGGGGACCCGAACGGGGAGTCGGTCGTCCCCTTCTCGACGAACGGGACCCAGCCTCCCTTCTCCGCCGAATAGTCGACCCGCCGGAGCTCGACAACGTAGCTCTTGAGCAGCTCGGCCGGCGCGGGGCGGACCGCGATCGAGTACACGTAGATCCCGAACCCCATGAACTCGAGGACGCGGTGGAGGACCTCCGCGAGCGCTTCCCGCGGGACCGTCACTCGGATCGAGGTCTCTCCGAGGAGAGTCGAGAACTCGTCCACGTCGAACGGTCGGTCGAGCGTGATCAGGGGTTCCCCCGACGCCGGGGCGGCTCGCGTGGGCGGGGGCGGGGGCCGCGACGCCGGGTCCGGCGCCGGAGTCGGGAGCGAAGAGGGAAGCTGAGGTCGGGCGGTCGTCGGCGACTCCTTCGGCGGGTATCGGTCGAGAACCGGACTTGCGTCCCGGCCCACGAACCGAGGCGGCTCGACCGTCCGGGTCCGCCGTCTGCCCCCCGACTGGTTCCCGCGAGATGTCTTTCGTTTCTTGGTCGCCATCGAGCTCAGGGGGATGAGCGCCGCCCCATAAGAGGTCGCTTTCGAGGATCCCTGGTGGCAGACGGGGGCGCCGTATAACGCGGTTTGTAGCGAGCCGGACCGTGCGACTCCTCGTCACGGGCGACGGGGTTTGTCGTTCCCATGACGACAGATGGATTATGTAGCCAAGGATGGGTGGGCAGGTTGGACCCTGACCCCGAAGTCGGGTTCGAGTGAGGAAACGAGAATGCCCGCACGCGTGATGAAGGAGTTCCAAGCGCCCCGGGGCCTGCCGCGGAAGACCGCGTCCGTCTGCCCTGAGTGCATCAAGGTGATCCCGGCGATCGTCCGCGAGAAGGAGGGCCGGGTCATCATGGAGAAGACCTGCCGGGCGCACGGGTACTTCTGGGACATCATCTCGAACGATGTCGACTTCTACCTCCGGATGGAGGCGTACGCCCACGATGGGGTTGGCTACGAGAACCCCTACTACGACAAGTTCCGCGGCTGCCCGACGACCTGCGGGATGTGCAGCCACCACAAGTCCCACACCGGGCTCGCGCTCGTCGACCTCACGAACCGCTGCAACCTGAAGTGCCCCGTCTGTTTCGCGAACGCGAACGCCGCGGGCTACGTCTTCGAGCCGACCCGCGAGCAGATCCACTTCATGCTGAAGACTCTGCGCGAGCAGAAGCCCGTCGGAACGGTCGCCGTCCAGTTCTCGGGCGGCGAGCCCACGCTCTCCCCGCTGTTCGTCGACGCCGTCTCGATGGCCCGGGACCTCGGGTTCAAGCAGGTTCAGGTCGCCACGAACGGGATCCGGTTCGCGAACGAACCGGGCTTCGCTCAGGCGTGCCGGGACGCCGGGCTCCACACCCTGTACCTCCAGTTTGACGGGCTCGATGAGGAGATCTACCGGAAGGTCCGCGGCGTCCCGCTGCTCAACGTGAAGCGAAAGGCGATCCAGGCGGCGCGCGAGACCCACACCCCCGCGGCGGAGCTCGCGGCGGGAAAGGCCGACAAGCCGATCTCGGTCGTCCTCGTCCCGACGCTGGTCGGGGGCTACAACGAGAAGGAGATCTGGCCGACGGTGAAGTTCGCGATCGACAACATCGACGTCGTTCGCGGCGTCAACTTCCAGCCGGTCGCGCTCACCGCGCGCATTCCCGACAAGGACCGATTCCAGATGCGGTTCACCCAGTCCGACCTCGTGCGGATTCTCTGCACGGAGGGACCGTTCGAGAAGTCCGACTTCTTCCCGGTGCCGTCGGTGGCTCCGATCTCCGAGCTCGTGTCGATCATTCACGGCGAGGAGAAGATGACGCTCACGACCCACCCGGGGTGCGGTTGCGCGACCTTCGCGTTCGTCTCGAAGGACGGCAGCAAGATCACGCCGCTCCCCCGGTTCATGGACGTCGACGGCTTCTTCGAGAACGTCGAGTCGATGATCGAGCGGTACCGGGATGCCCGCTTCTCGCGGGTGCGGACGGCGGTGGCGGGAGCCCGTCTTCTCCACGACGTCGCGAAGTTCTTCGACTTCTCGAAGGCTCCCGAGGGGCTCAGCGAGAAGAACGCCGTGAAGGTCATCGCCGGGATCTTCACCGAAGGGAACAAGGAGGCGCTCGCGAAGTTCACGTGGCGGACGCTCTACATCGGCAACATGCACTTCCAGGACGCCTACGACTACGACATCCAGCGCCTGATGCGCTGCGACATCCACTACGCGGTCCCCGACGGGCGGGTTATCCCGTTCTGCTCGTACAACTCGGGACCGATCTACCGGACGGAGGTCGAGAAGAAGTTCTCGATCCCGATCCCCGAGTGGCAGCGCGCGAAGGCGTCGAGCGGTCTCCAGCTCAAGACGGTCGAGACGATGGGCGTCAACGGCGAGGTCATCGTGGACCCCGAGTACTACAAGATCCGGGCGCTGAAGAGCGCCCCCGGCATGTCCACCTGAGCTGCGCCGGACTACCTTCGAGCGAACCCTTTCCGGTTTCCCTTCTTCTTCGGGCCGTCGGTGGGGGGGCTCGAGCCCTAGCCCTGCGGGGCCGGCTCGAAGAGCGCGGCGCCCGCGTCCCGGATTCGGATGCTCTCGGGCCGACGGCTCCTCGCCATCCGGTCGATCCGCCGGTCGACCTCGTTCCAAATCTCGGAGAGCGACCGGGGAGGCCCCGGGGCCGGTGGCACCGGAGCGTCCGCGTGCCGGCGGAGCCATTGCGCGGCCGCCTCGATGTGCTTGCAGGTGCCGAGGCCCCGTCGGGCGAAGTCGGTGCACGTGCAAAGGGCAGGGTCCCGGTCCGGGAAGGTGGGAAACATCACGAGGTACGCGGTCCGGTGGAGAGGGTTTCGGACCTCGACGAGCGGGTACGGCTCTCGTCGGCGCAACCGGAGGTCGAGCGGCTCCTCGAGGGCGCGCGAACGCCGCTCGCTCAGTTCGTCCGCGATCTCCTCCGGATCCCGAGGCGCTCGGGGAGACGGCCGAGGGTTTCGGTTCACGGGAAAAGCAACCCGGATGGCTACTTACCGATTCGTTTCCGGCCCACCCGCGCCGCCTGTGGACCAAAGGTTGTTAACGTCCTGCCAGGTGAGTATCCGCGAGGTCGCCGGGACCGACGCAACGGTGACTCACGGGACGGAACGAACGAATGGACCCGACGACCGAGTTCATCGTGGGTCTCTTCCTCCTGGTCGCCCTCTCGATCCTCGTCGGAGAGGTCCTGAGCCGGTTCGGGGTCGCCGCTCTCGTCGGCCAGATCCTCGTGGGCGTCGTGCTCGGACCGACCCTCTTCGGGAACGCGCTCGGGCTCGTCTCCATCTCGAGCGAGTTCACCGGGATCCAGTTCCTCGCAACGTTCTTCATTCTGATGATGGCCGGGCTCGCCGTCACGCCGGCCCAGATCCGGGCGACCGGGCCCTCGGCGGCGGCGCTCGGGGTCGCGATCTTCGTCATCCCGTTCGTCGTCGGCGCGGGAGTCGTCCGGCTGCTCTATCCCACGTTCCCCACGGACGAGACGCTGTTCGTGTCGCTCACGATCTCGATCACGGCGCTCCCCGTGCTCGGGATCATGCTCCAGGAGTTCGGCCTCTCCGACACTCGGTTCGGTGCGTTCCTGATGAACAGCTCGGTCGTCAACGAGCTGTGCGCCGTCACCATGTTCGCGGTCCTCCTTCGGCTCGAATCCCCGAGCGGAAACCTCTGGGTCGACATCGCGATCGCCGTCACGACGGTCGGCGTGTTCCTCGGGACGATCCTCGCCGTCCACATGTCGCTCCAGAGCCTCCGCAAGCTGCGGATCTGGGACCGGTGGGTCGACCGGTTCCGGCTCACGTGGCGTTCCCGCGAAGCGGGCTTCGGGCTCCTGATGATCGCCGGCCTCGGAGCCGCGCTCTACTCGCAGTTCCTGGGACTGACCTTCATCGTCGGCGCGTTCTATGCCGGTCTGCTCGTCACGCCCGAGAGCGCGGGCCGGGCCGGCCACCGCACGATCAGCATCATCTTCAACGCGATCACGTGGGGATTCTTCATCCCGCTCTTCTTCGCGCTCGTCGGGTTCGGGATGAACTTCACCCTGATCGGTCCCGGCCTCCTTCCGGTCCTCGCGTTCGCGACCCTCGCGGTCTACGCCTACTTCTCAAAGTTGTTCGTCGGGGCCGGGTTCACCCGCACGCTCGGCTGGGCTCCGGATGAGTCGCTCTGCGCGGGAACCCTGCTCTCAAGCCGGGGGGCGGTCGAGCTCGCGATGGCGGTGATCCTCCTCCAGGAGGGGATCTTCTCCACCTCCATCTACACCGTCGTGGCGGGCGTCGGCCTGCTCACCACCCTCTTCAGCCCCATCGCCGCGAGACCGTTCGTTCGATCGATCACCGCGGCCCGTCGCGCGGAGGCCGAGCGCGCCTCGGCGATCGCTGAGAGCCTTCCGCCGCATCACCTTCTCTCGGACGGCGAGATCGTCGCCCGACGCTGACGAGGAGCGCGACCGACGCCGGTCCCCACCACGGTTATCTTCCCGCCGTCCGCTGACGGGCCATGGATAGCCCTCCTCCCGGGCCGGACCGGACCGCTCGACCACGGACGAGGCTCTCTCGGTCCGGGAAGATCGGTCTCGGCCTCCTCCTTACCCTAGTCGGACTGTTCCTTCTCGTGATCCTCTTCCCGACCGACCCGGCGAGCTTCCGCTCGGTCCTTCCCGTCGCCGCGGCCGGGATGGTCGCGCTATGGGTCGGCGGGATCCTGATGGGGGTCGGAAGTCGCTCGTAACGGAGAGGACGTGTCCGGATTCCCCTGGAAGCTCGTCACCGTCGACATCGACGGGACGCTGACCTTGGTGCATGGATGGCGGGAGATCGCGGTCGCGTTCGGTCGGCTTCCCGAGTTCGAGACGACGAACCAGCAGTTCGGCGCGCACGAGATCGGCGAGGACCAGCACTTGACGAACCTCCTCGAGATCGCCGACGGCCACACGGTCGATGAGGTGGAGGCGGTGCTCCGCCGCACGCCCAAGCTCTCGGGGATCTCGAACGGGGTGCACGAGCTCCAGGAACGAGGGGCGCACGTCGCGCTCCTGAGCCACAACCCGAACTACGTTGCCGAGTGGTACCAGCGAACGTTCGGGTTCGACGATTTCGACGCCGTCCCGGCCCAGGAGGTCGACCACGGCCGGATCGGGCCGTGCCCGGCAATCCATGCGGACAAGACGGAAGGGTTCCGGGCGCTCCTCGCCCGGTGCGGAGCGACCGCCTCCCAGGGGGTACATGTCGGGGATGGGTGGTCGGATGCCGAGGTCTTTCGGCTGGCGGGGGGAGGGATCGCCCTCAACTCTCGAGACCCGGAGGTCAACCGTCTCGCCGACCTTGCGCTCTCGACCCGAGACTTTCGCGACGTGGTGCGCGGGATCTCCCACCTCGTGCCCCGCTCGTAGGGCTCGCGACCGCGCGGCGGCGCCCGCTGGAAGATGGTCTTCCCCGGCGCACAGAATTCTTATACCGCCCCACCGTCGTCCGATCGTCGATGGAGTACGTCATCGTCCGGGCGACCCACCCGACGTGGCTCACGCTCCAGCTCCCGGCCGAGGTCGCGGAGCTCCTCTGTTTCCGACCGGAACCGGGCGCGAATCGCGACCCGAGCCGGACGATCTCGTTCCTCGCGCGGGGGCCGGGGATCGCCCGCGTCATCGCGTCCCACCCGGCTCGGGAAGCGCTCGCGATCGAGACGGTCCGGAACCGGTTGATCGCCTCCGCCCGGCCGGGGGAGCGGCATCTCTTCACCCTCCCGACGCCTCTCGTGCAGCACCTCGGCTTGCACGTCTACTCCCGGGGTCCCAAGTTGCGGGGGACCGACGACCGCATCGTCTGGCTCGTCCCCGCGCCCGAGTACTACGAGTACCGCTCGGTCGTCGAGGCCGAAAAGCCGTGGACCGGGCCGTCCAGCGGGCCGTTCGCCCGAGTCTACGTGCTCCGCTCGCTCGTCCCCTTTCCGAGAGAACTGGGCTCGCTCGCCGAGCTCGAGTATCGGATCGAGGAGGAAGAGTGGCGACCGGCGGTCGAGGCTCTCCAGCGCGTGGGACGAGGTCGGAGGGTCGTGCTGTGAAGGGCCGTCGAACCCCGAATCGACGGTTGGCTCGGTCGACCTCCGGCCCATCCGGTGGGGCCCGTGGGGACCCGTAGGAAAGCCGGGAATCCTTCGGCTTTCCATAGATTCTTATACCGGCCAAGAGGATAGATTCCTCCCATGAGAGGGCCCACCGGAGGGAGCGCCAAGAACTCAGCGTCGAAGCGCTACACTCTCCGCAATCCGGTGCCCCTCCGGACGGCGGAGGACGTGACGACCACTCGGGCCGGAATCCCGTCGGATGCCACCTTGTCGTATGCGGCCGGACCCGTCGACTTCGACTCCCTCGCGAAGGCGATTCGGAGGTCGGTCGGCCATGAGGGGATGCGTCCCGAGGACGCCCGGTCGATCGCCGCGCACGTCCTCAACTTCTTCGGATTCAACGAGCGGATCATCGACAACGTCCTCGA
>OCOJ01045083.1_pt1 | contig 10584 bp, 12 predicted proteins | sample 1539251 | NCBI WGS metagenome assembly OCOJ01 (sample SAMN01911457, study PRJEB22624) | soil metagenome | biome: Soil | place: Malaysia | collected 2012-04-30 | depth RA_metagenome m
CCGTCTCGCAGTCCGTGCGTGCTGACCACAACTCTGTCCATCTGCAGATGGCCCATCAGCATCGCTATCACCAAGGACCCAGCTGTGATGCTTTCCGCCCTGTCCTTTCCGAACACCTCCAAGCGCGCGATCTTCTGGGTGCCCATCTTCCGCAGTCTCTTGTGAATCGACACCACAGCCTTCCTTCTCATGACGTAGTTGTGCAGCTTGTTCAGCGGATAGTCTCGCAGGAACTGATCGTACCTGGCAATCGCTCGAATCGAACCGCCGACTCCCACGAGGACCGTGTCAGAGCCAAGCCCAAGCTGCTCAGGTCTGGGGAGCAATTCCTCTATGGTCCTGCTCATCCTCTCGTACTCCTTCTTCTGGAACTTCTTTCCCCCGTTCCCGTACAGTTCAGTCATTCGAAGGGCGCCCAGAGGCAGCGACATCGTTCGCCTTATCCGGTATCCTCTGGCGTACGCGAGTTCGAGCGATCCCCCACCGAGGTCGAAAAAGAGAGCGTTCGGCTCTCTGATTGCTCTGACGGCTCCGATGTAAGAGAAGAGTGCTTCCTCGTTGCCACTGAGAACCTTGAACCGGAGACCAACCTCGTCCCTCGCCATCCGAAGGAACTCGTCCCCATTCACAGCCTCTCTGACCGGGGAGGTCGCAATCGGCAGCACCTTGTCCACCCTTTCAAGCTCGCAGAGCTCGCGGAGCAACCTGAGCTCCCTGACGGTCCTCTCCATCGACTCCCTGCTGAGGAAACCCGTCTCATGAAGNGGAAACCCGTCTCATGAAGTCCTTCCCCAAGCTTCGTGAGCGCCCCTTTCTGCTCGTAGGCCCTGAACGAGTTCCCACGCCCTATCTCGTAGCTGACCATCTTCAGCGAATTGTACCCAAGATCAATGACGGAGGCCTTCAAGCTCGCTTCATCTCCGCATCAATTCTACACAAGTCAGGACACTTTCTTGGCGAGGCGAGGGGTCAGCAGCCATTTCAGCTCTGCGGTCGGTGTGGCTGTCATTGCAGTGATTTCTAGCTTTGCAAGCCCCGCTTTCTTGAGGGAGATGCGAGCCTCCCTTCCTCCTGTCATCATCTCCCCCATCGCGTTGCTGAGATACGGCTCGTGACCCACCAGCAGTAGCGAGGAGTCAGACCTCAGCTTCGATATCCGGCGGTAGAACGCCCTGGTGTCCTCCTCTGGCTTTAGTTCGTCCCAAATCTTGAGGTTCTTCTCGAGCCCCAGAATCCTGGCTGCTATCTCGGCAGTCTCGCGGGCTCGTTTGAGAGGACTTGTGGCTATGATGTCGAATTCGAGCCCCATCGCCTTCATTGCCCGTGCCACCTCTGCCACCTCTTGCCGGCCCGCGACGGTTAGCGCCCGTCCCGAGTCCTCGCTTGTCATGCCGAGCCTCTTCCCAGCCTCCCCGTGTCTAAGTATTACCAAGTCCATACAGGTTCTTCACGAAAAACCTCTAGCCTCGCTCTCTCTCATGATTACATAAGTGGCTACCATCTTGAATATTGAGTCTATTTAGGACGACAGATACGACGTCGCTGTCGGCGACCGGGCGATGACATCCTTCAACCGTTTGGAATTGATCGCGCGCGGCTTGCCCCTCCGGCCGAGGGACCCCTTTCAACTCTGAGAATCGTGCTTTCTGCTTAATAGCGGTAAGAAAGGGCCCGCGAACGAGGAACAATGGCTCTAAAGGAGGAGCGCGTCTGTCGATTCCCGTTTCCAAAGTCGAGCCCAGAGAGCAGGGACGGCAACTTCTCTGAGGTCCAGCTGCCACTTACTCTCGAGCAGGTTATGGCCGAGGCGGACAGGTGCGTCAGGTGCGGCAACCCAGTCTGCATAGATGTCTGTCCCCTCCAGACAGACGTGAGGGGAATGTGCGACGCCGTAGCCTCCGGGGACTTCGCGAGGGCCTACCACAGGATCAGGGAGACGAACGCCCTCCCCGGAACAACGGCCAGGTGCTGCCCCCAGTTGGAGAGCCTGTGCGAGGCAGCTTGCGTGATAGGGACGAGAGGACAGCCCGTCGCTACCGGGCTGATACAGCGGTACGTGGCCGACTGGGAGCGGACTCAATCCAGGCAACCAAATCCAACAGCTGCAGCCGAGACAGGAAAGAAGGTGGCAATCATAGGAGGAGGCCCAGCGGGTCTCGCAGCCGCAGAACTGCTCAGGCGGTACGGCCACTCGGTGACGATCTTCGAGGAGCTCTCCGTAATAGGGGGCACCGCGTGGTACGGGATTCCGGATTACCACCTTCCAAAGGACGTCCTCCAGTACGAGGCGAAGAGGGTGCTGGAAATGGGAGTCGAAACCAGGATGGGAGTCAGGGTGGGCAGGGATGTCTCGCTCTCCGACCTTCAGTCCGAATTCGACGCGGTTCTGATCGCGACTGGCTCGAAGGACGTCTCGAGAGTCGACACACCCGGAGCCGATCTGCACGGGGTGTATGACGGCTACAGGTTCCTGGAAGACGTCTTCGTCAACGGGGTGGAGAACTACCTCGACCACCCTACCTACGAGCTAGGCAAGGAAGTTCTAGTCATCGGAGGCGGAGATAGCGCCCTGGACTGCGCCAGGACGGCGCTGCGCCTGACGAGGGGCAGCGTCACCATAGTCTATCGGAGAACGGAAGCGGAGATGCCCGTCGACCCCGTACTCGTCGAAGAAGGAAAGGAAGAGGGCCTACGTCTAAGCTTCCTGATGGCGCCCAAGACCTACAACGGGACCGATGGAAGGGTTTCTAGCGTCACGATGTCAATCATGAGGCTCGGTGAGGTGGACGCCAGCGGGCGAAGGAGTCCCGAACCCACGGGTAGGGACACGACCGTGAACTGCGATTCAGTGATAGTTGCGATAGGGCGTGGGCCGAACTCGTTCATCCAGAAACAATGGGGCTTGAGGACCGGGTCGAAGAATTCGGTCGCGATCGATGCTGGTTGCATGACCTCGGTTCCTGGCGTCTTCGCGGCTGGCGACGTAGTCACCGGAGAAAGTCTCGTAGTCAAAGCAATGGCGAAGGGCAGAGAGGCAGCGCAGCGAATCCACGAGTACCTCACAGGCATGCGGAGCGAACACGTCTCACTCTACGACTACTACTTTCTGAGACGGACCTCGGGCCGATTCTACTCAGACATGCTCGACGGGAAGGAAGAGATGCTCCCTCCCNCCCTCCCGTCTAGATGACCGAAAGCGAGATCGTTCGATTCTGGGAATGACCTATTAAGTCAAAATGGGCAAGAGACGAACAGCCTGACCCCAGAATGAACGCCAAGAGCTTCGCCTCTATGGAATTCGTGGAAGTCCACGGAAAGCTTGCCGCGAGGGCAGCACGCGCGGTGCGGACCTACGTCAAGAATCCGGACGAGAAGAACACGCACGACATGCGAGTCGCGATTAGGAGGGTGAACACACTGATGAGGACGGTGCCAAAGAAAGAGAGGAGCAAGGCGATGAGGAGATACAGAGCAAGGTGCAGAAAGATACTCCGCCTCACATCAAGGGTGAGGGATCTCGACATAATCCAAGGCAAGCTTGCGCGACACAACACGAAAGGAACCCTGCAGTCGGTGCTCAAGGACCTGACGGAAGATAGAGGGGGTCTCGCCAGCGAATCCATGAAGACGGCAAGGAAGCTCAGAGACTCGGCAACACCGAGGGTGGTCCTGAAGAATCCCTCGCATTTCGCGCTCTACGTCGGAAGGACCCTCGAGGAGTTCGACGACGAGATTGCGGGGAGGTTACCCATCGTCATGAACGACGAACGCAACGTGAGCGAACTTCACGCCCTGAGGAGGTACATGAGGCGCCTCCGCTACTTGCTCGAACTGCTGCCACGGAGCCCCCGAATCTCTGCGACGTATAAGATACTCAGGGACGCGCAGAACGCCCTCGGAGAGATCAGAGACAGCGACGTGGTCGTGCAGTACCTGAGCGAATCACAGCAGTCGTACCTCGCCAGAGAACTGCTTCTCGGTGAAAGGACCTTTCGACACAACCGCTACGAGGCCTTCGTACACACATACTCGAACCGTTTTCGCAACGAAAAGACGTCGGTCCTGGCGATGGCAGGCCTTGGGCAACACTGATGGTCGCGCGATGATCGGCGTCTGCCGACGCAGTCGCAACTCCTCGGCATGCCAAGCCGAGAGACTCAGCGGATTCGATGTGGCTCATGGAAGGGAACTCTGGTTCGTCTCCCCTGTGATTCGTGGGTGGCAAATCTTGAAAAGGGTGGCGCCGCAGCGAACGGGCGTGGAGGCGAAAGGAGATGGTTCTGCCCTCGCGCAGCTCAAGCGGCAGGGACACCACCACTCGCCCCGAACTTCTCGAACTCATTGAGGAACTGAAGAAGATCCAAACGAGCATGCTGGAACTCGAATCGAGCATCAACCTCGGCCAATTCGGGGCCAGGAGAGAGAGCGCGCGAAACCTGCTCCACTACGTCGCATTACGCAGACAGGACATTCGAGAGATTCAGGAGAAGCTCTCCGCAATGGGGGTCTCTTCTCTCGGACGGTCTGAAAGCCATGTTCTCTACACCCTGAACTCTGTGATCAGGATTCTCCAGGGCATCGCCCGCGAGACCGCTCGTGAGCCAACCATCGAAAGGTTGACACCCTTCATAGGTAGAGAGATTCTGGAGAGGAACGCGGACGCGCTCTTCGGCCCCAAAGAAGACGGGAGAGCAGTTCGGATGATGGTCACAATGCCGAGCGAGGCAGGAAGCGACTACACCCTAGTCAGAGATCTCGTCGCTACCGGCATGGACTGCATGAGAATCAATTGCGCCCACGACAGCGAACCGACGTGGCTCTCGATGATCTCTAACCTGCGTGACGCGGAGAAGGAAGTGGGAAGGAGATGCAGGGTGCTGATGGATATTTCAGGACCAAGGCTCAGGACTGGACGAATCGAGCCCGGGCCGAGGGTGATGCGTCTCAGACCGGAGCGCGATCCATTTGGACGCGTGACCTCGCCAGCCACGGTGACCTTCACCGCCAAGGGCTCCGCGAAGCAGAACGTCCAAGGACCGACTCCCCTCGAAGTCCAAGCGAGGTGGCTCCAAGAGCTCTGGAAGGGTGGCAGGATCGACCTGGTCGATTCGAGGGGTGCAAAGCGTTCGTTGAAGGTCACACTCATCCGCAGTGGGTTGGCCAGGGCGGAATCGAGGAAGACTATCTATCTGGATCCGAGCACCAAGCTCACGTTCAGGAAGGGCCGAAGGAGTTACTCGACCACCGTCCTGAACATCCCGTACACCGAGAATCCAATCGTGCTGAAGAAGGGGGAGACTCTCTTGGTCACATCCTCGCAGGAGCCAGGGCGACCGTCGGCCCTAGGCGAGCCCGCTAGGATTCCATGCTCGCTGCCCGAGGCGCTGTCCTACGTCAGGACGGGCGAAAGGATCTGGCTAGACGACGGGAAGATTGGGGGTTCGGTAAGGTCGACATCAAAGGAAGAGGTGGAGGTCGAGATAACCCACGCGTCTTCGGACGGGACAAAGCTGACGGCCGACAAGGGCATCAATCTGCCAGACACAAGTCTGAAACTCCCGCCCCTCACAGCCAAGGACTTGGTGGACCTACGCTTCATAGTCGGACACTCGGACATCGTGGGCTACTCTTTCGTCAGTAGGCCGGACGACCTCCAAGTGCTTCGATCGGAGCTTGCCAAGCTCGGCAGAAAGGACATGGGAATCATCCTGAAGATCGAGACCAGGAAGGCGTTCGAACAGCTGCCCAGTCTGCTGTTAGAATCGATGCGTGGCGAGATCTCTGGTGTTATGATCGCCAGGGGAGACCTGGCGGTCGAGTGCGGGTACGACCGGCTGGCCGAAGTGCAGGAGGAGATACTTTGGATGTCCGAAGCGGCGCACATGCCGACCATATGNGGCCACCCAGGTCCTTGAAGGTCTCACCAAGAACGGCATACCCTCGCGGGCCGAGGTAACGGACGCGGCCGTGGGGCAGAGGTCTGAGTGCGTCATGCTGAACAAGGGACCTCACATCGTGGAGGCCCTCAAGGCTTTGGATAGCATTCTGAGGCGAATGCAAGCCCACCAGGTCAAGAAGCGGGCAATGCTGAGGCAACTGCGCATAGCCGACAGTTTCTCCAAAGCCATAACCGACTGACATCGGCCCCCAGGAGGGTCCTGGTGAGTTCCGTCTCTCTTTGCCAGGGTCCGGCGCAGCATTGCCTCGATGATAAACGACCAAAAGAAGATGGCCAATGAAGAGTGACGACAGAGGGATAAGACGAATCAGTCGGATGTGCACTCGGCTGTGCACTGACAGGCTTCGCACCTGCAAGTGGTGGAAGAACGACCTATTCCATTAGGAACACTGCCTTTCGCCGCGTTCGGAAGGTCTGAGTGGGAAGCGGGACCGGGTACGATGCCCTGTCTGAGTGAGCGCGAGAATCGGCTTCATTCTCAATCGTGAAAATCGCGTGCCCCATTTATTAGAATATTAGAATACTCGCGGCCCCGTGAGAAAGAGTTGGCTCAAGTTTCGGTTCTGAAGACTGAAGAGAAACAAGTCCAAGAGTCCAAGCTCCTAGTTATTTTGTCGAAGGGAACTCTGGACATGGTCTACCCCGCGATGATGATCGCGACAACGGGGGCAACGATGGGGAAGGAAGTTCACATGTTCTTCACCTTCTGGGGAATGAGCGCTGTCAGCAAGAAGACAGTCGGCTCGCTGAAGGTGGCACCGGTCGGGAACCCGGGCATGCCCATGCCCAACATCCTAGGGATGATCCCTGGAATGACAGCGATGGCCACTGGCATGATGAAGGGAAGAATCCAGAAGGCGAAGATACCGAGCATCCCGGAGATGCTCAAGACAGCCAAGGAGTTGGGCGTCAAGCTGCACGCCTGCTCGACGACCCTCGACGTCATGGGCATCAAGAAAGAGATGCTCGTGCCCGAAGTGGACGACATCGTCGGCGCGGCCACGATGCTGGAACTCGGCGAGGGCGGGCAGATCATCTTCATCTAGGCGAGCACCAATGTCAGCAATGGAACAGAAGAAGATAGTGGACTCTCGAGGCAGCTTCTGCCCGGGTCCGATAACCGACCTGTTCAGGGCCTACAGGCAGGCGAACGTGGGTGACGTCATCGAGCTCCTCGCCACTGATCCAGCGGCAAAGAGCGACGTGACTGCCTGGGCCAGGAGGAGCGGCAACGAGGTGCTCGACATCGTTGACGAGCAGGGATACATCCGCATCGACGTGAAGATAGCCAAGAAGGGCAGGTGACGACCGCAGTGACAAGAGTGGTCGTCGTCGGCTCCGGCGACGGCGGGACGTTCGTAGCGAACCTCCTCGCCTCGTCTCTTCGGCACGAGATCCACCAGGGAGTCGTGTCCGTCGAGCTCCTGGGTGAGCACCTTCGCCATCCCTTCCAGCCTGCGAATCTAGATATCGCCTTCAAGGGCGCGAAACCCGCGGAGTTCGTCAGGGACCAGGCCGACCTTCNTCCGAAGCGAGGTCAAGTTCAATCAGGACCCCGCGGTCAAGATCGACTTGGACTCGAGGTCTGTGACGACCAAGAGCGGGAACAGGATTGCATACGACTACCTGGTCATAGCCACCGGGGCTGTCGCAGACCCATCTAGGATTCCAGGCCTGGCGGAGGGAGCGCTGAACTTCCACACCGGCCCAGCAGATTCGCAGCGAATCTGGGAGTCCCTCCAGACGTTCAAGGGAGGAAAGTTGATTGTGGCCATCGCGGGCACGCCGCACAAGTGTCCTCCCTCGCCAAACGAAGCAGCGTTCATGCTGGACGAGTTCTTCCGCAAGAAAGGGATCAGGGACGAGGTGGAAATCAAGTTCGTCACGCCCTACCCCAGGGCCTATCCAGCGGAGAAGCTATCCAAGGTCGTGGAGCCGTTGTTCGAGGAGAAGGGCATCGAGGTAGTGACCTTCTTCAACTTCGACTCTGTCGAACCCTCCCAGCACAGGATCTACTCTCTCGAGGGCGAGTCTCTCGACTACGACCTGCTGATTGCGGTTCCTCCGCACAGAGGCGCGGACGTGATAATCGCCTCGGGCATAGGCGACCAGGACGGTTGGATTCCTACGGACAAGGGAACAATGATGGTGAAGGGGCGTGACGATGTCTTCGCCATCGGGGACGCCACCAACATACCCGTTTCCAAGTCAGGAGTGGTGGCGCACCTGCAGTCGGTCGTTGTGGCGCGAAACATCGTCTCCAAGATTCGTGGCTCACCAGACCTGCTGGAGTACAATGGAAGAATAAACTGCCCGATGGAGGTAGGCGACAGGAGGGCGATCTTCGTCTCGGCGACCTACACATCCCCTCCGACGGATCAGAGTCCCTCGCTGGTGAAGTACCTCATGAAACGCTCATTCGCCAGAATCTACTGGTGCGCCCTGAACGGGAGCCTCGAGAGAATCTTCGACCTGTTCTTTGGCAGGACCAGGTATCCTGTCGGCACAGCCCCCAACCCAGAGCCGCCGACGCCCGGGGCGTTGGCTCATCAGAGGTAGAGAGAGTGCACGTCTCGGCACGCGAGAGAGCTGAGGAGGAACTCTACGAGCTGCAGGCGGAGTTCTGCAAGGGGATGGCACACCCGAAGCGGATCTACATTCTCAACGCGCTGAAGGGCGGCGAGAAGACCGTCGGCGAGCTGGTGAGACTTACCGGGATACCGCAGGCCAACCTCTCACAGCATCTGGCGCTCCTTCGCCAACTGGAGATACTGCAGACTCGCAGGGACGGCTCCAGCGTCTACTACAGCATAACCGACCCAAGAGTGGTCGAAGCGTGCGAGCTTGTGAGGAAATCGATTGGCGAGCGGCTCAAGAGATCGCGAGTGGTGCTCGAGATCACCGCGTAGCGGTGCTCGAGTCCCACACTCATGCCCGACAAACGACCCGACCACCGCCGAGCACTCGGCCGCGAATTCGCGCGACGAAACGGCGTTGGGTTGTTGGTCATGGACCGGAAGGGCCCCACATGCTTCCGCGATGTTTCGTCATCCCAGAGTCTGGTTCGACTAGAGTGCGTAGAAGGAAGCGGGCCCGTCCCGAGGAGGGGAAAGCCGATCCCATGATTCAGCACGTGCCCGGTGCGGCACGCCGAGGTCCGCGGTATAGCGACAGGCGCCCGCTAGGGGAGTGCCTTCCCCCGTATCGTCGACTTCGCGTCGAGGAGTTCGAGGAGTTTCTCGGGAAACATCAAGGTACTTACGAGCAAGTCGGTTCTAGCGCTTACGATTCCGGGTTGCGACTTCGCCCATTCCAAATGGTCCTGGACCTCCTTCATTGTGGACGCGCTTAGGACGATGAATCCGCTGTCAGGGTCGGAAAACCCAACCGACAAGTAATTCGTCTCGAAGTGTGAGAGCACCAACCGATCGACAGCGCCCTTCTCGCCTTTCTTTGAATAGGAATAGGACAGGTACACTGGAATGAGCCCAGGAGTGCCGCCCATGTTCAGTGTTGGGACGGCGAAGACGGCGTTGTCCTTCCTGAGCCTCATTACCCGATTTCGCACCGTCCTGGTCGACAGGCCGAGCTCCTTCGACACCTGTAGGAAGCTCCTGCGCGCGTCGTTANGAGAGCGCACGGACGACTGCCACGTCAGTCTCCGTCAGGCGCTCAGTTCTGCATTGAGGCAGCACCCACCGGAACTGAGCGACCCTCTCCGAGTTGGTGATCCTGGAGATGAGCTCGATGACCCGGGACCGCGACTCCTCGCCGTTCAGCATCATGACTAGCTTCAGCGCCCTTCCATAGAAGTCGAACATGCCGATGACTTCGTGAACCAGCTTGAGTTTCCTTATCATGTCTGACTTCGCAGACTCCGGCTGAACGTCCACGGTCACGTCCAACAGCTTGCAGCCGAAGAACGTCGGGTTGACGACGAGCTGCCAGCCTGACAGGGCGCCAGACTGCTGCAACCTCTTGTATCGGTAGTTTACGGTCATGTCGTCCGCCCCTATGCGTGCCGCTATCGACCTCAGCGATGAGTTCACCTGCGTCGCCGATGGTGCCACCGCGCTCTCGGAGATGAGGGCGCGGAAGATTCTCACGTCTAGTTCGTCCATCGCCTTTCCTAGCGACGAACCTGTGCCCTCGATATTTATTCATCGCTTCACTTTTGCCTAAATCGTTTAGGCCAGAATTCATNCTGTGCGCGAATCCCCACGGGTCACTATGACCAAACAAGCAGGGCTTCGGGAACTGGACGAGCTGCATTTCGCCGAGCGGCAGAACCACGCGCAACCCAAGTTGAGGCTGGAACCGATCGAGAAACCAGATGGACTGATGCTGCGACTCGCGTATTGGATGTTATCTCGTCAGTTTGGAAGGGTGCCGACATCTGTCAAGGTCATAGTGGCACGGGTGCCAAGAGTGATGAAGGTGATGGGCGCCGCCAGAAAATTCGAAGAGAATGGTACCCAGCTTGACAAGGAGCTTCGGAACATGATTGGGATGGTCGTGTCCGAGGCGAACGGATGCGGCTTCTGCCTAGATATCGGTCGCATGTTCGCGGTGAAGGACGGAGTGAGCTTGCAGAAGCTGGATGCGCTCCCAGAATATCAGACGAG